>Ga0182015_10004619_pt1 | contig 14731 bp, 16 predicted proteins | sample 712P3MmetaG_FD_120478 | JGI IMG/M metagenome (GOLD analysis project Ga0182015, IMG submission 120478) | Permafrost microbial communities from Stordalen Mire, Sweden - 712P3M metaG | ecosystem: Environmental > Terrestrial > Soil > Wetlands > Permafrost | place: Sweden: Stordalen | collected...
CCTGTGTCATGCGGTGAAGAGCGGGGTAGAGCGAACCTTCCTCAAGACGCAAAACGTTCTCGGAGATCTGTTCGATCCGGAGAGTAATCCCGTAGCCATGCATCCGGCCGTGCGAAGCCAGGACCTTTAGCACCAGCAGATCGAGTGTTCCCTTGAGACGGTCATTGGTATGTGTCCGCATATCTTCGCCCGGGCATCATGATTGGCCAGTTATGGCGGATTATGCGTCAACTGAGCGAGGTTGCGCTTGATTGCGGAAATACCCATCCAACTGCTCGCGGCGCCTGGCTGGGATCGATTCACGGTACTGAGGGCACCAGCCCGCTAGACAAGTTTGTGCCGCGCTCCCGACCGTTACTATTTCCTGACATGAGTTCAGCTCATCCATTTTCGACCGCCTACCGAGACATGATAGGGATTACCGCCCACCCGGAAGTTACCCCAAAACGGGTGTAATGTCCGAGTTGGCCACAACACGACCGGAACGCAGAGAACAGACGATACCGAGCTCGGTGAGCGATTTGGCCTGATAGCGCCAACTGAGAAAATCGATGCCTGACTGGGTCAATTTAGCTCGCGGCCTGCAGCAATTGCGACCGGCCTGCTCGAACTTTCCGATCTGTCCGCGTTCCCTTGCCTCTGGTTATTCGTATCGCAGTGCCACCATCGGATCCACCCGTGCTGCTCTTCTCGCCGGAATCCAACATGCCAGTACACCGGTTGCCAGCAACAACAAAACCGTGCTCGCCAAGGTCGCCGGATCATAAGGTTTCACTCCGGGCCACAACTCTGCCTTGACGGCTCGCCCCAGCAACAAGCTAACGACCAATCCAACCGCAACTCCTGCCAGGACTAACCGCAAGCCCCCGATGATAACCAAGCGAAGCACGTTCGCGCGTTCCGCACCCAGAGCCATACGGATTCCGATCTCATGCGTTCTCTGCGCCGTCGTGTACGCCAGCACGCTGTAAACGCCCACCGTGACAAGAATCAGCCCCACACATCCGAAAATGATCATCAGCAGTAAGGCGAAGCGAGGGCCCGCGTACAATCCCTGGCTGATGGCATGCTCCAATGCGTCCGGATATACGAGCGCCACACCTGGATCAGTCGCCCATACTGCTTGCTGCACCACATGCATCAACGCCATCGGCGTTTGTGCCGACCGAACGACCAGGACTTGCATTCCCGATCCTGTAACGGTGTATGGTACCCACACCTGCGGTTCAATAGGAGCCTGCAGGCCACCCCTGCCGTAGCCCGGCGCACCCTGATTTGCGACGTTACCCACCACTCCCACGATTTCAAACGAGGGCTCGCGCAGCGAATCTGCAACGCTCTCGAGCCCCAAGAGCTTGACTCGACTTCCAATCGGGTCTTCTCCGGAAAGATACGTCGACACAAACTTCCGGTTGACCACTGCTACTTTTCTCGCACCGTTGATTTCGGTTTCTGTAAACGCGCGTCCCCTCTCAAACGGAATACGCAGGACGCGAAAGTATGCCTCGCTGACGTTTTGCACCTGTGCATGCCATTGCTCCGCGGGAGATTTGCCGGAGACCTCGACCTTGCTGTCCTGGCCACTCTCGGGTGGCACTGAGCTCGATTCCGCCGCGTCCATCACCCCGGGGATCGCCTTTACACGTGCCAGCACGGGCCGGAAAAATGTGCTCACCTGCTCCGCCGTCTTGTAGCGATCCGGCGGCAACAGCAAGAACGTCTTGAAGACGTGATCTGCCTGCAAACCTAGATTCACATCACGGAGCGCCAAAAAACTATGCATCAAAAGCCCTGCGCCTACCAGCAGCGCCAGTGACACCGCTACTTCCATCACCACCGCCGCATCGCGCATGCGCGCCGTCCGAAATCCGCCGATCACACCCCTTCCCATATCTCGCAGTGGATCGATCAGATCGCGACGCGCTGCCTGCAGGGCCGGCACCAGACCGAAAACCAGTGGAGTCAATACCGCCAAAACCAACGTGAAAGCCATCACCTGTGCGTTCAGTGCGATCACAGATTCTGCCGGAATCAAATCTGGCGGCATCGTGACGACAACCAGTTTCAGTCCGCCCCAGGCAATCACTACGCCTAGCGCCGCTCCACCAAAGGCCAATACCAGACTCTCAACCAGCAGAAGTCGCACCAGTCTTGCTCTGCCGGCTCCGAGCACTGCGCGCAGCGCGAACTCCTTTTCTCGCGCGGTTGCTCGCGCCAGCATCAAGTTCGCCACGTTGACACAGCCGATCAACAACAGGAATCCGACGGCGACCAAAACGGTGTACAGCGTGGACTCAAAGTGCCCCGCAACACCTATCTGCGCAACCAACACCTGGAACTGCGCGGGATAATCCTGCGGGCGGAGTTTCGCCAGACGGTTCACGACCGCAGTCAGATCGGCCGCAGCTGGCGCCATCGAGACGCCGGGCTTTAGCCGCGCCAGCACGAACCAGCGCTCCGGCAATCCAGCGAAGGCCGTCGAGATTCCAGGATGTGGGGTCTTGGGAATCCACAGATCGGCGTCATACCAGCCGAAGCGTGGCGGCATGATTCCGACGAGAGTTCGCGCCGTTCCATTCAGCACGAAAATCTTGTTCAACGCTGCTGGATCGCTGTTGAAGCGGCTTTTCCAGGTCTTATAGCGCATCACGAATACGGGCGCTGCTCCCGGCTTGTAGTCTGCAGGCTGTAGTAACCGGCCATACAATGCCGGCATACCGAAGAATTCAAATGAGCCCGGCGTCATATCGGCTCCGTAAAGCCATTCGACGCCTGCACCACGTTTGTAAAGCACGGGATCGTCGGTGGTGCCAATTACGCTCTCAAATGAATGGTTCTGCCTGGCAAACTCCAGAAGCTCATCCGAACTGAATCCTTGCCGTCCCTCGTCGGGAGTCTGTGTGCTGCCATGAATGCGCGGATATACGATGTGTCCGGCATCTTTATAAGGAAATGGCTCGAGCAACACGTTGTCGACGACGCTGAAAATCGCCGTGCTGGCGCCAATGCCAAGCGCAAGAGTTATGATCACCGCGGCGGCGAAGCCGGGATTGCGCCTGAATTGGCGAAGTGCATAGCGCAGGTCCTGCAAGAGGTTCGCGAAGAAGTTGGGCCCACTTTTTCTAGGCACCACTGGCTCTTGCGGCGCCTCGCGTACCATCCCGAGTCGCCCTTGCGCCAGCAGGTTCTCGTAATTGAGCTCCATCAGAACATCGCGGCGGGCCTCCTCGTCCGTCGCGCCGCCCGAGACCAACTCGTGGTAACGGTCCTCGAGGTGCTGCGCCAACTCTTGAATAATCTCGACCTCGCGGGTTGAGTCCAGCTTGAGGGACGAGAACCGCTTGGTGATTTCCTCTTTCCAGTCAGGCATGTTCTGCCTCCGTAATCCGGTTGACCGCCTCCACAAATGCCTGCCAACCACGGCGCTGCGAGGCCAGAACCTTTTGGCCCTCGGATGTCAGGCGGTAATAACGTCGGCGGCGCTGGCCGCTCTTTTCCACCCATCGACCCTGAATCCACCCGCGTTTCTCCAAGCGATAAAGCAGTGGATAAAGGGAAGCGACATAGAAGCGGACAGCCCCGCCGGAGCGTTGCTCGATGAGTTTGGAAATCTCGTAGCCGTGTCTTGGCCGAGCCTCGACGAGAGATAGGATCAAAAGCTCTGCACTGACCTTCTTCCACTCGACTTCTGGCGTCATGGCTCTCTCCCACATATGGCGTATCCATATAATGACGGCGCTGGACACCCAAAGTCAACCTCAAGCGACCAGAGGCGGCTGCATCCGTTCCCGGCAGAGGCGACCGGAACCGAGACCAAGTATGCTTCCCTCTTGGGTGAATAGAGCTGTCGCATTCTGGCCTAAGCAGAGGTCCTATTTATGAAGCAGAATTTCGCCGCAATTGGTTCAGACATTTCCCCAGCTCTCCTTAAACTACGCCAGCCCAACAGTGACCTGCTTGGTCGGCACGACCTCGTTGTACGGCTGGAAATACGGCGACATCGAAACCATTAAACCATTCACCGTGGAGATTGTTCACTCGCTGCAATAGCTATGCTGTCACCGGAAAACGCCATGGACGCCTTCGCCACGGAAGACCTCGAGGACGCCTTTGAGGCCATCCTGGTATTCCTTGCCGAATTTCGGCGGATCATCCGGGGCGCGCTTCAGTGTGATCCAAGGCCGGTCGTCGTTGGGCGGCTCGATAATCTGACTGTCCATAACGGTCCCTCTATCGACGTAACATAACGCCATTTATGTGGTGTAATTCCGGACGCCTTCGAAGCTGAGTTCGCGCTGGACTTAAATCGCGAGCGGGCACCTTCAAACAAAAAGCTCCGCGCATCCTAGAGCACTTTTTCCGGCACCCAATTCTCGCAGCAGTTGAAAATCAATTTTTTCACATCTTCCTGTCCCTTCAACTCCCCCTTGTGACATATGTCGTCCGGAGTACAAGCTTTTCATCTCCTGGCGCACCAAGTGCGGAACGAGCGAATCACATTCAAGTCTCGTGCAGCATCCCCGGAGTAGCGGACAGCGCGATCGTCCCAATACACCGTCGCCACCGGCTTCTGGCCCCCAGTTTCGTAATCAGAATTCTCGTTTATCTGGTCGAAAGGTACGCCTGCGTCTATTAGGTAGGACCTGATACTCTCTGCACCTCGCGTCGTATGCACAATGATTTTCCAGCCTTCCTGCCTAAGCTGCCGAAGTGCGTCTAGCACGTCTCGTCGTGGCGGACCGAGGGAGTCGGCCCCTTTCCATCCGTTGTAATCCGCTATCACGCCGTCGAAGTCAACCGCAACTGTCTTGCGCCGGCCATCATTGGGAGGTGTGCGAGTGTTTTCAGCGCCTAGCAAGTGTTCCATAACCTTCGCCACACTTGCCCGGACCGTCTCTTGATCCGTGCGGCAGACGAGGTCCGGTGCAACTGGGCGCTCAAAGGGAGAGTTCAGGCCAGTGAACTCAGATAGTTCGCCTGCTCTCGCCCTCTTATACAGTCCTTTGGGATCACGTTGCTCGCATACAGCAAGAGGCGCGTCTACGAAAACTTCAAGCATGGTGGGAAAGTGAATCCGCGCCATGTCGCGCAGCGCCAGAAATGGCGTAATCAGGGCAACTAATACGATGTCCCCCTTAGCGGCGAGCAGGCCCGCTACGTGCATCGCCCGACGCACGTTCTCAGCGCGGTCCGCGGCGCTGAAACCAAGATCGACGCAAAGTCCGCGCCGGAGATCGTCGCCGTCCAGTATGTGTGTGGACCGGCCGAGCCGTTCTAGTTCAGCCGCAAGATGGATGCACAAGGTAGATTTGCCTGCCCCACTGAGACCGGTGAACCACACTATTCTTCCGGGTTCGTTGCTCATAAGCACATCTCACTCCCACGGGTCTTCCCACCAAGATTTTACGGACGAACAGGTGGTGATCGGCGAATTTCACGCCCGGCTCAAGCATTCGAGAACGTTTCCGAAACTCCTCGAAACCTTTGCCGCTCAGACATTGGGGGGACGATACGATGCCGCCCCCAGCGCGGCTGACCGGAGACGGTTCGGGCACGGCTTCCCGGCTTCACGAACGTCCAGCGACCTCCAAACCAGGGACGAGATCACGGAGGGAATGGAAGATGGCCAGCGGCCCTGAAGGAACGCGCGCTCCGTCACCTACCTTCAGGGATCTCGACGGCGCCGCGACGGCCCGATTCTCAGCGCGCCTGACACACTCACGTCGCCTACAACCTAAGTGCAGCTCTTTTGGCTGCGAGTCTACACGTATATCGCAGCTCAGCTGCATTCAATACTTGCCCAGCTTGGGGCCAACGACGAAGTGGGTTAAGTACAACGCGACACTAGGACACTCACGCTCTCACCAGCTGAGAACGTATGGTCTCAATATGGTATCGAAGCCGCGATATCACGCCTGTGAGCCCCGCCGACCACTCTCCATTCATGGAGACTGCAGACCGCTTAGAGAGGCTATCATTCATGTGCCTGCACAAGGTGGAGCTTGTAAGCCCTTGCACATTTAAATGCACATTAGTAGCGATTCTGTTGGCGACGACATCGTCAGGCCAATTCAAGCCATACGATAGCGAGATCGATGGTATTCCCAGTGCGCTGAGTTCATTCATAGTATTCCGGCTGCCTCTCGTAATTACGAGATTGCTTGCAACCATCAGACGGTCAAGCTGCCAATCGTCTTTTTTAACTAGAATACTGTTCCTTGCGGAAAAAGCATCGTGTAGCATTGCGAAATCCAGGCCAGCGATCCAGACTAGCTGCTTCGCCTCCTGCTTCAATAACTGAAATGCACTCGCTACTAATGGGGCTATTGGTCCACTCTCTTCTCTCCAGCTCCCAGGCAGACAAGAAATAACGATACCTTGTGACGGGAGGTGGAGCTCTTTGCGGGCTCGCGCGGAATCAGCACGGCGGTATGCGAGCTTCCTTACAAGCGGTCCTACATAGCAGATCTTGTTTCTTAATCGCGGAGGCTCGGTGAATACGCCCTCATTACCGATAAAGATTACCTCATCCGCATGCTCTAGCCCTTTTGTGTCCAGTGCATTAGGATCCTTGAAGAAGTCGGTGATATACGCACATCGCGTCCGGAGCCCCCTCGCGGCCAAAAGGGCGCCCACCTCTTCATGAGAAATTATGAGGTGCGGTCTTAAGTGGTCAGTTATCTGTGTGCAGACGACGGTAGCGTCAAGAAGAGCAGTATCTTCACGCAGCTCCATATCAATAACATCATAGCCATTCTCGCGAAGGGTTGCAGCTCCAGTGCCGTATGATGCGAAGCGAACCTCTATGCCATTAACTTGCTCCCTTAATTCATCCACGATTGTGATATCCGGCATAGCATGGCCACGTCCTCGTCCCCTAGTAAAGAATAAGATAGAGATGCATCCGGGGAGAAACGGCCGTACTGACGTCGTATTAAGCATTGCTCTATTCCTTACGTCGCGGGCGAATCGATCGGCGGTTGTCCAACCTAGTCTCGGGTAAAGGCGGCGCCTGACGAGGCGGGTCACTCTACCGGTCTAAACTGGCGCCGTTGACCCCGAAACATCTATCGTCGTTCGCATGCATACAACTGGCCGTCAACGGTGGCGATATAACAACACCTGTTGGCTTCATCCCATACAACCTTGTTCGTAATTGCCGCGGGCATAACGTGGCTCCCAGTCAATATGCTGTTTTTCGGATCCAGTTCGAATATGTTACCAGCCGTTGACGCGAAGTATACTTTAGAATGCCATTCGCTGGGAGCCGTAAAGAGCTTGGCACCAGCAAAATACCTATAGACTTCTCTGCCATCGGCTATATTCAGCCGATAGAGGTGTTTGTCAGTCGAAGAGATATACACGTCGTCTTGAGAAATCAGGGGTTCGGAATAGATCACACCCTGCGTCGCGAATCTCCAGACGATTTCTCCCGTGTCGGCGCGCAAAGCGTAGAGATTTCTATCGAATGATCCGACGATCACCAAACCAGACTTCTCGTCATAGCAAGGTCGTGCCTTTATAGCCCCGCCCGAGCTGGCGCCCCAACGCACCAGGCCAGTTGCTGCATCTACGCAATAGATCTCGCCGTCGTTGCTTCCGATTACAACACTGCCAAGGGAGGGAATGAAACAGGGACTGCAGTGAACTAGCCCCGCGAGCAGCACCTGCCAACATCTCTCTCCCGTCTGACTATCGAGAGCAACCAGACTGCCCCGCCTGCCGGGCATCGCGTGCTCTAGCCCAACGAACACTCTTCCTAGAGTTGGCGCGCAGCAAGGGGAAGACCCAATCCAATCAGCTTCTACAAACTCCCACTGTAGCCGACCGCTTGACCTCTCGAGCGCGTAGAACACACCATCGTATGCACCAAAATAGACGAGATTCTCGTGGATGAGGGGCGAAGAGCGGATTCCTTTGTGCCTATCTGTTCCCGCAGCGAACTTCCACCGGACCTCTCCCGTGCGTGCATCACAGGCATAAAACATGCCGGAATCTGTTCCATGATATACGCTGTCGCCGTCAAAGGCTGGAGTACATTTGGGAACCACATCCACGCTCTTAACGTCGCCTTGATCGAGCTTCCAACGCACGTAGAACATCGGCTCATCTTTCGCCGACTGAGGGAGGCGCGCAGACTTGCTCAACCCCAGTTCCTCAAGAGAGATAAGCGACTTCAAATTAATTCCGTTCTGCAGTAACCGCTCGCCAATCCGAGATGTCTCAAAATCAATCAAGGCTACCACTTGAGAGATACACCGGTTAATATTCGAGAGCGCAACCTCAGCTCGAATGACACTATTCCCGCCGTTGATAATGTCGTCGACAAAGACTATCGGCTGCTCATTCACGGACCCTTCTATCTGCCGCCGCCGTCCTGTTTCTTTTCTCTCCTTCCTGATTACAAATCCATTCACCACTACCTCACGTCGTAGTGCAAACGCCTGGATACTAGCCATTAGTGGGATGCCAGTCATCTCGACGCAGCACAACTGAAAAGGATAATGCCTGTGAAGGTGTTCCCAGAACAGAGCTGCAATCGCGAAAGATATTTGTGGGTCGAAGAGCGCCACCCGTGTATCAATAAGCCAAGCAGCAGGCGCCCCCGTAGGCGATGTTATTAGTTCATCAGCAGCTCTAATAACTGACTTCGCTCGTAAAAATGCGACCACTCGGGATCTGAGGATCGATGGAGCGCTTGCCGTAAATGGTATTCTGGCATTACCTAACAGTGACATGGGGTCGCCCAATTCCTATCGCTAACACAAGACAATAGCCGAAGCAGGTTCAGAAAATATCGAAGATCAGGTGGACTCTCCAGCGATCCGATCGATTCGCACTATCATGAACAACTTTATTGTCAAACCACCACAGTTCACCAGGGTGCATTATGACCTGTTCATCACCTGCCTTAAGATACGAACCACAGTGGCTGATTAGAACAAAATGGTAGCGATCCCTACTGGCATAATAGGCGCCCACGTCGACGTGTGGGTAAACGGCTGAATGGCGCAGGAGCCGCACATAGAGAGCGCGCTCGAGAGAACCGCCCAACTGATGCGCAGTGCTCTCAAGGAACGTCATCGTCTCGGGAAAAGCGCGGGAAAGAGGAGTTAGGCGGGACTCGTGAATATCTTCGCTCTTCCTTTTGTCTCCTGACTTCCTCTCAACGGCGCGCAGAGGTATAGATTGCGTGTGACGCTGCACCTGAATACGGTTTTGGCGGGTTTGGTTCTCACTCCATAAGCGCTCATTACATAGCACTTCATCGCGAAGCAGCTGTGAAGAATCGCGCAATCTGGGTAGCATAATCTGTCTAAAGTATTTCACGTCGGCTATACCCAGTCGAGTCGGCTCTGGTCGTCCAGGTGGTAGACTCGCTTTCCTTAATGGTGTACCTTACAGACCGCGAGGTGTCGCATTCCATCCATGATCGTAGTGTAGTGTTGCATGCAGATCGTCGTTTATTCAGAGAGGCCTTCAGAGGAGTGAGCCTTTCCAGGATAATGGCTCGCGCGGGCTTGCGTCGTTTGGATGGTTCTTGCCAGCAAGGCCTCTGTTTTGCTCCAGAGCTGATAGATGGTGTGCACCTGGGCTCGGCGCGTCCTTCACGAGGCCTTTGATCCCGTGTCCCAGAAAGCGTTCGCTCCACAATGCAGTCATACGAGGAGTGCCGGTGAGATCCTCGGCTAATCTGCTGGCGTGTATGCCCCTGGGATGCCAGCAACACAATGAGGCTGCGTAGCACGTCTCGCGCATCTATCGAACGCTCGCGCCTATGCTGCTCCAGGTGTCGCCGTGCCGCTTGGTCTAGGAGTTCTGGCATTGCCACCCGCATGCACATCTCCTTTCATAAGATCAGACTCAACGCATAACCGAGTCGCTTCGCGATACACCATACTAGTTTCCACTCGAGTCCTTATGCCAGGATATGTCAGTTATCACAATAGCCATGGTGCCATTAGATATTGCGAACAGACGTCGGTAGGTCAGCCGTCGCCCCGTGGCATCATAGAGATAGGTATATTGTCGTAAGGGCGCGAGAAGGCAGCACGTTGTTAGAAAGGCGAATACCTTCAAGACCGCATGAGTAGCGCCGCGGGCGAGCGTGGAGTGTCTTCGGCGCTTGGCCTTACGAGATGTGAGGTCCGATAGCCCACGCGCGAGACGCCCATTTCGCTCAAGCTTTGACAGCAGAAACAACCTAGGGTGGAGGGAGAGATATAATGTGGGACGAGTTGCAAGCAGTCGTGGAACCATCGCAGGTATGAGTGTATATTCTCCTCCCTCGATGTCCATTTTAATAAATGCGCAGTCGCTGATCTGGAACCGCTCTAAGAGGTCGGCGAAGTGCAGGCCGTGTGCTGTCCAGCTCTGTGGCGCATCTCCGAATAAAATGCTAGACATGCTATCTCCCGGCCTACTCCTCGTCCCTAGTCTCACAGATCCCGTGGACTTAGCCAGACAGATGTTATGAATGGTAACATTGTGCAATCTGGAGTGGTTCCGCGCAACGTTCTCCGAGAGTTCGGCGTATGCATAGGGATCAGCTTCGACGCCACACGCAACGCGAGCAAATTGACAGCCGTAAAAGAGTGTTGGTCCGATCCAGCAACCTATATCTAGGTAAGAACGACTTGGATCAATAAAGCGCTCGAGAATGACAAATGTTTCTGGTTCCCACGCGCCTTTCTCGAAACGCCTCCAAAACCAAGCGTTCGCCTTACAGGCGACGACGAAATCGTGAGCACCGATCCGAATCCGTAAACCGTCGTCCATTTGCTGTCCTATTTGTTCGGCAAGAGCTGGAAACATGGGCCGGATCCTAGCGGGGTGAAGTCTATAGTCATGCGGAAGGGTGTGCCATTGCCGCGTCAGCTGTGAGCACCAACTCGCTACCAATCGTGGTTGTCCGCGTATTTATAGCGAATCAGCATATCGCCAGCGATCGTTTTACATAACTGCTTTTCGTCCTCACTCATCAGACCGACCCATTTCCGACGAGTATCTAACAGGGGCTGTTGAGCCAGCCACCTTCTGTAATCAGCCCAGCTAGATGGGACTACTGCGGACGGCGGATGCTCAACCCCGTTGCGCGGATAATGGGTGTTATAGGTTTTCACGATAGGATCGAACTCCTCGCCAACAAAGGTGAAGACGGATCTCATTGTCTCTTCTAGATCGACAATAAGATCCTCGAGCCGTACACATTTGACGTTGCGGCGCTGCCAATGCCTCTCACCCGCTTCATTGTCATAGGTCCATCGGTAGACACCACGCACAAAACCATCTGGTGGGCCATATCGATCGCGAAGCGACACGGCAACATCGCGACCATCACGAAGCATAACAAGGATTTTGGAGTCTGGAAATGTGTTGCAGATGAGCTCGATGCGATGGATATGCCGGGGTGTTTTTTCTATCCATCGATGCTTAGCCGATGCTGCGGTCATTAGATTTGCAAGGTGCACGACCTTTTCTCTCTCGTCAGGAATTCCCTCACAAGCGACTATCGTGTGCAAGACCTTGCTTGCTGCATGAGCAATATCGTTACTAGTTGGCTTACGGAAGGTCAACTCGTCGTTGTGCAAAAACATAAACGTTTCCAGAGGCACTGCAAAAAGATTCTTGTGCATACCGAGCAGACGAAGCATCAAAGTCGTTCCACTGTGTCCGCAACCAACAACAAAAATGGGCGCCTTTGCTCGTTTCATAGGTCTGCTAAGGTGAGAACACTGTAAGTTACGTTAGCGACGGGCGCGAATGGCGCCCATCGTAGTAGCGTACTCGTTGGGTACACCCGGTCAGGACAGAGTCTGTTTCCTGGCCTTGTCTGGTATACGTCACCATAGCTCGGCATCGCACTAGGTCTCTGATCATGCATTGTGTTTCTATTGCGGCCGACTTGCCGGCGCGTCTTGTTTGCGCGTGGAATATCGAGTCTACGGCGGCTTGGTCGCACTTCATCTACCGGGTCCAAACCTGAGTGTGCTGCTGCAATTCCGGCAGGCGAAGGAATTCGCCTGCGGCCCAGGCACTGTCGAAAGGACACGCCGGTTTCGATGGCCTGGTTGAGCCAACTGACGGGCTGTGGTGTGTATTTCAATATGAACCAGTCCCACAGGAGGCCTCCCATCTTCTGTCCGGATCGTTCCCTCATCGCCTTACGGGTGTGGGAGGTTAGATTGTCCACCACAGCATCGATAGTTTCGGCCTCCAGATAGCTCTGCACGATCTCCACGGGATAGTCGGCGTATTCTTTTGATAACGCGATCCGAGTCGCGACGAACTCTACCGTGTCCACGGTTCCGGTCCAGTATTGCTGCACAGCATTGTCTCCGGCAACGGCGGTACGGGGCTGTTGGAGTGAATCGAGACCAACCAACCCACTGATATCACCACACACTACGACACTTGGTCGATTCGATCAATCGAGAGGAGCTTGACCTCAGCAGTCCTAACGGTTACCACGCCGTTTCAAAGATCATGGGCACGACCCCGCTTTCCTCTCTTCGGCGATGCACTAGCGAGGTTCCATCCGTCCCCAAAAGATCGGTGAAGTCACCTGTCGCAAGACCGCGGCCTATGGTACCTGGAACCGCCTTCCATTCAGACTCCAGGCCGTTGGGTAGGCGGCTGAGGACGAATAGACCTCCCTGTGGATCCTGGTAAAACCCGTGTGCGTCCTCGTAAAATCCGCCGGCTCGCATGCTGGCAAAGATATCGCCCCTGTCAGAGAGCGCGAAGCCGGTTAGGGTCATTTCACCAACATAATCCCCCGTAATACTTTGACAGGACAACGCTCTCGAGGCGGAGTCGTGGAAGCAGATACGGTCATTCAGGCCGTCATAAAGAACTGTCCTCGTTCCAGTGGACCGCAGATAGGTTTGTCTTTTAGTTTGCCATGCGCGCGAATATCCCTGGTTGTGAGGAGTGTTGTCCGCCACTACTGCCCCGTCAGTGTTGTGCGCCTCCGCCTTGCCTGCCGGAGTCTCGGTTTGATAAGAAACGCTGGGTCCCCAGCGGGGCAAAAAGTGCTCGAGTAGCATGCCGCTGGGACTGTAGTGTCGGAGCATGTCGTAGTTGTTCCATCGCTTCTGTTCACCGGAATCGGAGGCATATTCGCCCCCGATAGCCCAGATCGAGCCGTCCGATGCCAACGCTATCTGGGTTGCGATATATGTTTCCGTGCTAAACATTGTTGGACTTTTGCCGTCCACGTCGGACAAGGCAATAAACGCGGCTATGCTCCCGTCGTTCTTCGTTTGCATGTAGGAGTACGCGAGCTGTTTGCCGGCGCCGACATCGACTGAAGCGAGGAAGAGCTTCGCGGTCCCTTCCGGCCAAATCGCGACTTCGTGCTCGAGTTGCCCCCTGAGATCGTAGAGAAAAATGTTCGATTCTCCGACGGCCTCAGTCTTATGCTTGAACTGAATGAGATAGCCATGGTTGAAGAACGGAATTGTCGCTCTCTTTATGGCCACATACGGAAATGCGACGGCACGATAAGGTGGAGACGGCGCGGGAACGCTCTGCCGTGAGTTGGCAGCCAAGAGACCAGTGGAACAACACACCACCAAAGTCAAGCTCCACGTCACCTTTGCGAGGGGTGTCAAGGGGCGCATAGCAGCTATTCCGGGGTATTCGCACAACATGGGGATGGTAGAAACATGGTGGGAAGAAGCGCGGCCTGTGATAGCACCCCACCGGTTACATCGGGGGACAAGAGCGTTAAACCAACGGCGCTACCCAATCGAGCAAAGCGAATGGCGCGGTTGGCGTCGGTCAGATGGACATGCCGGAACGAATCGTTTACAGCGCCGTTTTTGGACTCGCTTGCTGCCGTCGCGTTCTGCCGCTTCATCATGAGGTTAAGGTTATTGTCCTCTTGCATTTCAATACCTCAATTGCCCTTTTGCCGAACTCTGCCGGAGATGGCCCCGGCGTTGAAATGAAGAAGTCGACTACCGCGGATAATCGGCTCAGTCAGCGCTATCCGCTCAAGAGCCTTAGCAAACGTGACCGTCACCGTCACCGCCGTCACCGCCGTCACCACCGTCACCGCAGTCCTCAAACAACATGGGGTCCATAGAATGTAGTGAAGCCGACATAAAATCTGGGCTGATCCCAAGATGTTCAACCTTAACAAAGGGCGAGAAGTTAGCAATACGCAACATGTACGGGGTGCCCGATCCAGGGCTGACAAATCCAAACCTGACTGCGGGAAATATGCGGTTCCGTGGATGTAGCTTTGTAAACCTAACTGCGACCTGTTTTAGGTCGCCGCGATCAGAGTATGTTATCGCTGCTGCCCGGACTCTACTGCCTGTACCGAGAGGCAATAGTATTAGGCGAACGAGCACTGTGAATAGAGCGGTGATGAGGAACATCAACAGACGACGTTGAGCAGTGAGCAGTCGGGCCATGCACACCACCTCCTAAAACTGACACACAGTTTGAAGCAGTCAGTGTCACAATGTCAAATAAAATAAGTGCATGCGATTACACTTTTCGGCGGAAAGAAGAAGCAAGGGCTCGCTGCGGACACTCAGGTGGCGGGGCACATCGTGGGACAAACGTATTTCTTATAGAGGCTGGGGCAGAATAGCCACGCTTAGTAAAACCGGAGGCGCTCATTGGAGGCGCTCATTCTGGGTAACCACGGTACCCGGCATAACTCCGTCTTATGCCAACCATCCGTTAGCGTTGCGCCAGTGACATCAAAGATCAA
>Ga0182015_10004620_pt1 | contig 14727 bp, 17 predicted proteins | sample 712P3MmetaG_FD_120478 | JGI IMG/M metagenome (GOLD analysis project Ga0182015, IMG submission 120478) | Permafrost microbial communities from Stordalen Mire, Sweden - 712P3M metaG | ecosystem: Environmental > Terrestrial > Soil > Wetlands > Permafrost | place: Sweden: Stordalen | collected...
CGGGCGCGTGCTCGCATTCGTCGAGGTGAAGACGCGCAGGGCCGGATTCGACGGCCGCGCGATCCGCCCAGAGCAGGAGCCGCTGCCGTGGTTGCGACCGCGTCAGCGCGCGCGGCTGCGCCGGCTGGCGCGCGCGTGGCTCGGCGACGAGCGCCAACCGCGGCCTCGAGCGCGCACGATCCGCTTCGATGCAGTCGGCGTGATCGTCGACGAGCGCGGCCGGCTGCTGCGCCTGGACCATGTCGAGGCGGCCTGGTAGCAGGGGCCTCGGTCGAGCTACCTGCACTCCCATCGCCCGCGGCCTGCTGGAACTCGGTGCGCTACAGCGCGAGCTGCTGGTAGGCGAGCGACTGGAAGGACATCCTGTGCAGCGGCGAGACACCCTGACGCAGGATCGCCTCACGGTGCGACGGCGTCGAGTAGCCGACGTGCTCCGCAAAGCTCCAGCCGGGGTGGCGGCCGTCGGCGACGTGCATGAAGCGATCGCGCGTGACCTTCGCGACGATCGACGCCGCGGCGATCGCCGCGCTGGTGGCGTCGCCGTCGACGATCGCGCGTTGCGGATGCTCGAGCTCGGCGACCGCGAAGCCGTCGAGCAGGCACAGCGCCTCGCCCGTCGCGATGCCCGCGGCAGCGCCGCGCACGGCGTCGTGCAGCGCGGCGAGATTCGTCTTGTGCAGGCCACGGGCGTCGATTCCGCGTACGCACCGCGACACGACGACGACGCGGGCGGCGCTGCGCATCACGAGCGGGTAGAGCTCCTCGCGCGCCTCGGCGCTGTGCTGCTTGGAGTCGTTGAGCGCCCCCAGCGCGCTCAACTCGCGGGTCGTGAGCGAGTCGTAGTCGAACAGCACGCCGGCCGCGACCAGGGGGCCGGCGAGACAGCCGCGTCCGGCCTCGTCGGCGCCCGCCACGAAGCGATAGCCGAGGCGACGGTCGAACGCGAACAGCCGCCTGCCGCTGCTCGCGCGCCGCGCGCGACGGCGGGCGCGCGCCGTGGAGCCAGTGCTGGGTCGGGGCACGCGCACGGCGGCCTGCGCGCCGGCGTCGCTCTCGCTAGAAGAAGCCGACGCGGTCAGGGGGCCAGTACGTGGCGACGGCTCCTCCGATGATCCATCCGGTGGGGACTGGGCCCCAGAACCTGCTGTCGTCGGATTCGCCACGGTTGTCGCCCATCATGAACCAGTGACCGGCGGGAATCTTGATCGGCGTCGGGAAGTTGCACTCCGGGCTCACGCCGCATTCCCGAATGTAGGAGTCCTTCTCGCGCACGAAGCTCGAGCTCCCAGCCGCCTTGCGGAACACGTGGCCTTCCTTGATGTAGATCTCGTCGCCGGGGCCCGCGACGACCCGCTTGATGAAGTTCGTGCCCGAGTCCTGCTTCGGCACCGGTTGCGAGCAGGCGGCACCGCCCAGTTTGACGACATGCGGCGTCGGACCGCACTCCTCCTGCTCGGCGCCTTCGGGCGGATGGAACACCGCGATCTCGCCGATGTGGGGTTCGCTGAAGTCCGTGCCGATGCGGTTGACGAGCACGCGCTGGCCGATCGCAAGAGTCGGCTCCATCGAGCCGCTCGGGATGCGGTAGGGCTTGATGATGAACGCCTGAATGCCCAGCGCCAACCCCAGCGCCACGACGATGATCACGACGAGCTCGATGAGCGACGCCGCCGTCGATTTGGAGTGCTTCTTGTTGGCGGAAGATCCTCCGGGACCCGCGATCGCCTCGCCGTCCGAGCCAGGGCGCTTGCCGCCGGATCGCAGGCTGAAGCTCTGGCGCCTGCCGGTCTTAGCGCCCGGGCTCACGCCGGATCATCGCCGGCTGTGACGCCTTCCTCGGCGTCGCCGGCATCGGAGGGGGTATCGGCGGCGCCGACGTCCGCTGCGCCATCGCCGGCGGGCGTGGCGCCCCCGGCATGCGCGTCCTCGGCTCCGGGATCGGGTGCGTCCGCCTGTTCCTGACTACCCCCCTCGACAGTCACTTCGGTCTGCTCGACGTCCTGCACGACGCTCTCGGCGACCGTCTCCTCCGCGGTGACGCCCTCGGCGTCGACGGCCTCCTGCGGCTCGCTCGGCGCAGCCGCTTCCAGCAGGCCCGGCTCCACGATCACCTCGGGGCCTGTGTAGCGGCGCTCGCGCACGCGGGCACGCTTGCCGACACGGTCGCGCAGGTAGTAGAGCTTGGCGCGGCGCACATCGCCGCGCGCCGCCAGCTCGATCCGCTCGATCTTGGGCGAGTGCAGCGGGAACATGCGCTCGACGCCGACGCCGAACGACTGCTTGCGCACGGTGAAGGTCTCGCGCACACCGTGGCCCTGGCGCTTGATCACGACGCCCTCGAACACCTGCACGCGACGGCGAGCTCCCTCGATCACCTGAAAGTGAACCTTCACGCGGTCGCCCGGCGCGAAGTCTGGGACGCGGCGCAACTGCGCGCGCTCGATGGTTGCGATAACGCTGCTCATGACGATCAAGGAAACGGGCGCCCTGCACGGTCCGGGGATGCCCAGACTGGCTCTCGGCCGGCGCGAGCCGCAATGGTAGCGGAGATCACACGCTTTCCGCCGCACCACTCGCGCGCGTGCTCAGAGATCGCCGCGCCGGGATCGGTCCGCGCCCCGTTCGCGGCTGCGCTCGCGGCGCCAGATCTCGATCTGCTCATGGTGGCCGGAAAGCAGCACGTCGGGCACCCGCCAGCCTCGGTACTCGGCCGGGCGCGTGTAATGCGGGTACTCGGGATTTCCCTCCAACGCCGTGCTGAAGGACTCCTCGACCGCGGAGCGCTCGTGGCCGAGCGCGCCCGGCAGTTTGCGCAGCACGCTGTCGCACACGACCATCGCGGCGAGCTCGCCGCCGCTGAGGACGTAGCGCCCGATCGAGACGACGTCGCTCGCGAAGTGCTCGAGGATGCGCTCGTCGAAGCCCTCGTAGCGACCGCACAGCAACGTCAGCGCGGGCTCGCCCGCGAGCTCCTGCGCGAGCTCCTCGTCGAGCAGCCTGCCGCCGGGCGTCAGCGCGATGACCCGGCGTTCGCGCCGCAGTTGCGCAGGATCCACGCCGTAGTGGGCGCGCAGCGCGACGTCCAGTACGTCCACCCGCAAGACCATCCCGGCGCCGCCACCGAACGGCGTGTCGTCCACCTGGCCGCCGCTCAGCGGCGTGTGCTCGCGCGGGTTGACGCACTCCAGGCGCGATCCCGCCGCCAGCACGTTGCCGACGTGGCGCTGGGAGGCGAACCACTCGAACCACTCGGGAAACAGCGTGAACACGTCGATCTTCACGAGATCGCTCTGTCCGTGAGGTCCAGGAACGCAAGGTCGACCTCGATACGGCCGCTCGCGGGGTCCACCAGCCTGATCGCGTCCGCGACCATCGGCACGAGCAGCGGCTGTCCGCCGTCGGCGGGATCCACCTCGAGCGCCTCGCACGACGGCAGCTCGAGCAGCCGGCTGACCGTGCCGAGCAGAGCCTGCCCGTCGATGACCGTGCAGCCCTCCAGTTCGTGCGCCCACCACTCGCCCTCACCGAGGACGGGGGCGTCGGCATCGTGCACCGTCAGCTCGACGCCACGCAGAGCCTCAGCCGCGAGGCGGTTCTCGACGCCCTCCACACGCACGATCGGGCGCTGCTCGGTGCCGGCCAGCCGCACGATCGAGGTGGTGAGCCCGCCGATGGTGACGCCGATGCCGACACGCAAAAGCCGTGGCAGCGGACGCGTGACGTAGAAGCTCCCGTCGAGGCCGTGTGCCCTGCCGACACGCCCCGCCGAGATGCCGCCCGGCGCCCCAGCCGGCCTGCTCGACTCGCCCGCAGCGCGCGTCAATCGACGATGTCGACGAGCACGCGGCTGCCCTCGCCGGCGGCCGCAGCTTTGACGACGGTGCGCAGGGCGTGTGCTGTGCGACCGCCCCTGCCGATCACGCGGCCGTAGTCCTCCGCGCCGACGCACAGCTCGAGCACGACCGTGCCGTCGTCCTCCTCGAACTGCTCGACCGCCACAGCCTCGGGATCGTCGACGAGCCCTTCGGCGAGGTACTCGAGCAGCCGCTTGGGGTTCTCGCTCGCCATCGTGCCAGCCCGCCAGCTAGGGCTTGGCGATGCCTTGGATGCGCAGGAGCTTGCGTACCGTGCCCGACGGCTGCGCGCCGCGCGCGAGCCAGCTGCGCGCGCGCTCCTCGTCGATCACGATCGTCGAAGGTTCCGTCTGCGCGTTGTAATGGCCGATCGTCTCGATCACGCGACCGTCGCGGGGGGAGCGCTGGTCGGCGACGACCACGCGCCATATCGGGTCCTTCTTGCCGCCCACTCGCGTGAGCCTGAGCCTTACCGACACTTGTTCCTCTCAGTTATTGACAAAACCTGCGACGGAGAGCTTAGACGGTTCAGCGCGCGCCCCGCATCAGCGCACCGATGTCGGGCATCTTGCCGCGCCCAACTTGACGCATGACCTTGCGCATCTGGCCGAACTGCTTGACGAGTTTGTTGACCTGCTGCACGTTCGTGCCGGAGCCGCGCGCGATGCGCAGCCGGCGCGAGCCCTTGATCAGCTCCGGGCGGCGGCGCTCCTCGGGTGTCATCGAGAGGATGATCGCCTGGATCCGGTCGAGCTCGCGTTCGTCGACCTTCATGTTCTGCAGCTGATGCCCGGCGAACCCGGGGATCATGCCGAGGATGCTCGTCAGGGGCCCCATTTTGCGAATCATCTTGAGCTGGTCGAGGAAGTCGTCGAGCCCGAACTCGTTGCGGCGCAGCTTGCGCTCCAAGGCGAGCGCGTCAGCCTCGTCGAACTGCTGCTCGGCCTTCTCGATCAGGCTCAGGACGTCGCCCATGCCGAGGATCCGCTGCGCGATGCGATCCGGATGGAAGCGTTCGAACTGCTCCAGCTTCTCGCCCGTGGACGCGAACAGGACCGGCTTGCCGGTGACCGCCCTCACCGACAGCGCGGCGCCACCGCGCGCATCGCCGTCGAGCTTGCTCATGATGACGCCGTCGAACTGCACGGCCTCGGCGAAGCTCTCGGCGACGTTGACCGCGTCCTGCCCGGTCATCGCGTCGACGACCAGCAGCACGTCATCCGGCTTGACCGCGTCGCGAATTCGCACGAGCTCGGCCATCAGCTGCTCGTCCACGTGCAGGCGACCGCTGGTGTCGACGATCAGCACGTCCTTGCCGTCCGCGCGAGCGCGCTCCAAAGCCCACGCCGCGATCTCGACCGGGTCCTTTTCGGTGCCCTGCTCGTAAACGGTCGCGCCCGCCTGCGCGCCGACCTTCACGAGCTGGTCCACCGCCGCGGGGCGGTACACGTCGCAGGCGGCGACCGCGACCGAAGAGGAGTGCTCTTCGCGCAGGTAGCGCGCGAGCTTCGCCGTCGCGGTCGTCTTGCCCGAGCCCTGCAGGCCCGCCATCAGGATCACCGTCGGCGGCCGCGGCGAGAATTTGAGCGCCTGCGACTCCTCGGCGGCGGCTCCGGCGGGCAGCCCGATGGCCGGGCCGGTGGGCGGGCCTCCCATCAATGCCGTCAGCTCTTCGGCGACGATCTTGACCACCTGGTGGCCCGGGTTCAGCCCGCCGATCACATCCTCCCCGAGGCAGCGCTCCTTCAGGTGCGCTGTGAACTGTCTGACGACCTTGAAGTTGACGTCCGCCTCCAGCAGCGCGAGGCGGATCTCGCGCATCGCCGCGTCGACGTCCTGCTCGGTCAGCGTCCCGCGCTGGCGGACATCCGACAGCGTTCCCTGCAGTTTCTCGGCGAGCGAGTCGAACATAGGCCTTGATTCTCGCAGCCCGCGGGCTCAGCTCATGCCGGCGCGCGGGGCAGGCGAGGCGGGTTCGCTAGTCCTCGTGCGCCGGCGGGCGCACGCGGGCGGGCGGCGCCGGCGGGCCGCCGTCGCCGCGGCCTTTCAGCGCCTCGCCGATGCCGCCGAAGGCGTCGGCGAACTCGGAGGGGACCACGAACACCTTGTTGGCGTCGCCTTCGGCGAGCGACGGGAGCATCTGCAGGTATTCGTAGCTCAGCAGCGCGCGGTCCGGTTTGCCCTCGTGGATCGCTTTGAAGACGGTGTCGATCGCCTTGGCTTCGCCCTCGGCGCGCAGGATCGCCGCTTGGCGCTCGCCCTCGGCGGTCAGCACCGCCGCCTGCTTGGCGCCCTCGGCAGTGAGGATCTGCGACTGCTTCTCGCCTTCGGCGGTCAGGATCGCGGCACGGCGGTCGCGCTCGGCGCGCATCTGCTTCTCCATCGCCGTCTTGATGTCCGGCGGCGGGTCGACCGACTTGATCTCGACGCGGTTGATCCTGATCCCCCACTTGCCGGTCGCCTCGTCGAGCACCGTGCGCAGCTCCGCGTTGACGTTCTCGCGCGAGGTCAGCGTCGCCTCGAGCGTGAGGCCGCCGATGACGTTGCGCAGTGTCGTCACCGTCAGCTGCTCGATCGCCTGCAGCGGATTGGCGATCTCATACGTCGCCGAGCGCGGGTCGGTGATCGTGAAGTACAGAACCGTCTCGATCCCGACGACGACGTTGTCCTCGGTGATCACCGACTGCGGCGAGAAGTTGACGACCTGCTCGCGCAGGTCAACGAGCGGGCGCACGCGATCGATGAACGGCGTAACGATCGTCAGCCCCGGCTCGAGCGTGCGGCTGTAGCGACCCAGCCGCTCGACCACCCCCGCGCGCGCCTGCGGGATCACGCGAATCGTGCGCGCGGCCACCACCAGGGCGAACAGCACGAGCACGATGACGACGATGAGAACGGCCATGGGCTTCCTTTCAGTGCATTACGAGCGCTGTGGCGCCCCTGATCTCGACGACCTCGACGCGTTCGCCGACGTCGATCACCTCGTCTTCGTCGTAGCTGCGCGCCGTCCACACCTCGCCGTTGTCGATCTTCACGCAGCCGACGCCCTCGTTGTTGGCGATCCGCTCGAGCACCATCGCGCGGTGTCCGACGAGCGCGGCCGCGCCGGTGCGGATCGCCGGCGGCATCCGGCGGTGACGGCGCGCGACTGGGCGCAGTCCCCCGAACGCGAGCGCGGAGGCGAGCACGAACACGAGCATGACCAGCGGCAGGCCGACGCCGAGCACGCTCACTACCGCCGCGAGCCCCGCGCCGACGGCGAACGGCAGCAGGTACAGACCGCCCGTGTGCATCTCGCCGAGGCCGAGAACGCATGCCGCCACCACCCACAGGATCCAATCCATACCTCCAGAGTACCCCTCTCGCGGCTGGTGGCGCCCAGCACGACCACCATGGACGGACTCTTCGCCGCTCACTCGGAGGCGATCAGCGCGCGCGCGAACTCCTGCGGGTCGAACGGACGCAGATCCTCGACCGACTCCCCGACGCCGATCAGCTTCACCGGCAGCCCGAGCTCGCGCGCGATCGCGAGCACGATGCCTCCGCGCGCGGTGCCGTCGAGCTTCGTGAGCACGACACCGCTGACGTCCGCCGCCTCGGCGAACAGCCGCGCCTGTCGCAGCCCGTTCTGGCCTGTCGTCGCGTCGAGCGTCAACAGCGTCTCGTGCGGCGCGCCATCCTGCTGCCTGGCGATCACCCGCCTGACCTTCGCCAGCTCGCCCATCAGGTCGTCCTGCGTATGCAGCCGTCCGGCCGTGTCGACGATCACGATGTCGATGCCGCGTGCGCGCGCCTGCCCGACCGCGTCGAAGGCGATCGCGCCCGGGTCCGAGCCGGCGGCGCCGGTGACGATCTCGCAGCCCGCGCGCTGCGCCCAGCCCTCGAGCTGCTCGCCGGCGGCGGCCCTGAACGTGTCTGCGCCGGCGAGCAGCACGCTGTGTCCGAGTTGCTCGCGCAGGTGCCAGGCGAGCTTGCCGATCGTCGTCGTCTTGCCCGTTCCGTTGACACCCACGGCCATGATCACGGTCGGCTGCGGACGAATGTCGATGCGCGCGTCTCCGACCGTCGCGGTCTGCGCGAGCAACTCGATCAGGCGCTCGCTGAGCGCCTGCCCGCCCTCGAGCTGGCTCTCGGAGGCTTCGGTCTCGAGCGTAGCGACGACAGACGCGGTCGTCGCGGCGCCGACGTCGGCCATGATCAGCGCCTCCTCGAGGCGTTCCCAGGTCTGCTCGTCGAGCACCCCGAACAGCGTCGCCTGGATCTCCGAGCCGAGCGCCTGGCGCGTCTTGGACATGCTCTCGCGCAGCCGGCGCAAGAGCCCACCGCGCTGGCGCGCCTCGGCCTGCGCCGCGCCGTCAGTCCGCGTGCCGGCGTCGCGATCGCTCTCGCGGGTGATGAACAGTTCGCTCCAGTCGCGGGCCACGGGGCGCGCGACGATAGCAGCGGTCGCTCAGGCGACCTCGGCGACCTGCGCGACCTCGCCGGCTGCGTCCGCTTGCTCCTGTTCGGCGGGCAGGCTGCGCGAGAGCACCTTCGAGACGCCGTTCTGGCCCATCGACACGCCGTACAGCCAGTCGGCGGCCTCCATCGTGCGCTTCTGGTGCGTTATCACGATGAACTGGGCGCGCCCGGAGTAGCGTCGCAGCAGCGTCAGGAAGCGATCGAGGTTGAGGTCGTCGAGCGCCGCCTCGACCTCGTCGAGGATGTAGAACGGGCACGGGCGCGCGAGGAACACGGCGAACAGGAACGCGAGCGCCGTCATCGACTTCTCGCCGCCGGAGAGCAGCGTCAGGCGCTTGGTCGACTTGCCCGCCGGCGTGATCTCGATCTCGACGCCGGGGAGCTGCTCCTCCTCGGGGCTGCGCGCCTCGGCCTCGCTCTCCGCCTCCGCAGCCGCCTCCGCCGCGTCTGCGTCCCCGCCCTCGGTCAGCGGCTGGCCGCCGAGCACCGGTCGCGGCGCCTGCTCGTCCCTGACGAGCCGCAGGCGCCCGGAGCCGCCGGGGAACACGTCGCCCACCAGCTCCTCGAAGTTGCGTGCCGCGGCGGCGAACGTCTCCTCGAAGGTCTCCTCGATCTGACGGTCGGTCTCGCGGATCACCCCGCGCAGCTCGCGCAGCGCCGTCTCCAGATCGCCGCGCTGGCTCTCGAGCTCCTCGACGTGCGCGAGCGCCTCCGCATACTCGTCCTGGGCGAGCGGGTTGACGGGGCCGAGCTGCTCGCGCCGGCGTGTCAGCCGCTCCATGCGCGCCCGCAGCGCCGCCATCTCCTCCTCACTCAGCTGCGCGGACGCCTCGGCCTCGGCCTCGGCCGTCAGCCCCAGCCGCTCACTGACGCCAGCCAGCTCGAGCTCGGCCTCGCCGGCGCGGTCGCGCAGTCGCTGGGCCGCGACCTCGGCCTCGGTCACCGCCTCGCCGGACACGCGCAGCGCCGCCTGGATCTCCGCCTCCTCGGCGGCGCACGCCCGCAGCGTCGCCGCCATCGCCTCGCCCGCCTCACGGTCGCCGGCCAGCTCCTGCTCGAGCGCCGCGACGCGCTCCTGCACCACCAGCGCAGTGCGCGAGAGCACTGTCGCCAGGCGCTCCGCGCGCGGCTGGGAACCTGTGTCTATGGCGTGCTGCGAGCGCAGCCGCTCGATCCTGGCCAGCAGCTCGACGCGCTCGCGCGCGCGCCGCTCGCCCTGGCGGCGCTCGGCTGCGAGCTCGCCCTCGAGCTCGGCGATCCTCACCGCGAGCGGGCCCTGCGCCGGCGCCGCGCGGCGCTGCTCGATCAGCCACTCGCTGCGCCGGCACGCCTCGCCGGCCTCAGCCTGGTGGCGCTCGGCGACGCGCAGCGCCTGCTCGGCGTCGACCCGTGCCTCGTCGGCGACGCGGAGGCGCTCGAGCGCCTGCTCGCTCGCGCCGCGCGCCGTGTGCTCGGCTCGCGCCGCGAGCTCGGCGTCCGCGACGAGCCGGTCGCGTTCGTTGCGGCGTGCCAGCACACGCTCGCTGCCACCCTCGCTGAGCTGGCGCACCTCGCCCCAGGCCGCGAACCACACGCGTCCCTGACGCGTCGCGGCGATGCCGGCGAAGTCCATCGGGAGATCCTCGAGGCGCTCGACGACCCACGCGTCTGCGAGCAGCCTGCCCGCCAGCGCGAGCACCGGCTCGGGGCCGCTGAGCAGGTCGAGCAGCCTCAGCGCCCCGGGCGTCGGCGCCGCGGGCGCATCCGCGAGGCCGCGCGCGGTGCCACTCGCTGCCGGCACGTGGGACACGAGCGCCGTGCCGCCGTCCGGTCCGGCGCGGTCGAGCAGCGACTCCGCACCGGAGACATCCTTTACGAGCGCTGCGTCCAGGCGTCCGCCGAGCGCGGCTGCCAGCGCGAGCTCATAGCCATCCTGTACGCGCAGCTCCTCGCTGAGCGCCTTCGGCGCGCCGGCCTCGGCGCCGCCGACGCGCACGTGGGCGCGCAGGAACTGGTTGGCGGCGGCCAGCTCCGCGCCGACGCGCGCGGACTCGCGGCGCGCCTCCTGGACCGCCTGCTCGACGGCTCTGAGCTGTCCGCGTGCCTGCTCGGCCTGTGCGTCGGCGCGCTCGCGCGCCGCGCGCGCATCGCTCACCGCGACCGCGCTCTGCTCGATGAGCGCGAGCTGCTGCTCGTGCGTCGCCGCCAGCTCCGCGAGCTCGCGCTCGACCTCCTGCTCGCGGCTGTCGTGGATCTCCGCGAGCTCGGCTTCGAGCGCGGCGATGCGATCGACGCTCAGAGCCAGCTCCGGCGCGTCGCCGTCATCGGCGCTCGCGCTCGAGAGCCCCTGAAGCTCGGTCTCGGTGCGCTCGACCCTGCGCGCGAGCGTCTGCGCGCTCGAGCCCACCTGCTCGGCGCGCAGCACCAGGCGCTCGTGCGCCGAGCGCGCGTCGTAGAGCAGCCGCGAGAGCGCGTCGTGGCGCGCGGCGCGCTCGGCCAGCGCGCGCTCGGCCGCGCCGCGCCTGTCGATCGTCTCCTGCAGCCGGCGCTCGATCTCCGCGCGCGCGTCGCGCGTCTGCCCGACGCGCGACTCGGCGCTCTCGAGCTCGAGCCGGCACGCGCGAACGTCCTCGCGCGCGAGCTCCAGCCGCGCCTGCAGGATCTGGCGCTCGAGTCGCTCGTGCAGCTCCGCCGCTTCGGCCTGGCGCTTGAGCGGGCGCAGGCGGCTGCGCGCCTCGCGCTCGACGTCGAGCGCGCGGTCGAGGTTCTCCTGCGTGCGCTCCAGCTTCAGCTGCGCGCGGCGCCGGCGCTTGCGGTGCTTGCCGAGACCCGCCGCCTCCTCGATCAAGAGGCGCCGATCGCGCGGCTTGGAGGTCACGATCGCGTCCACGCGCCCCTGCGAGATGACCGAGTGCGTCTCCTTGCCGAGGCCCGTGTCGGAGAGCACCTCGATCACGTCGGTCAGGCGGCAGCGCGCGCCGTTGAGCCGGTAGCCACCCTCGCCATTGCGGTCCAGGCGCCGCACGATCGAGATCTCGCTCAGCGGCAGATCGACGGTGCCATCCGCGTTGTCGAGCACGATCTCGACCTCCGCCGCGCTGCGCGGCTGCACCCCGTGGCCGCCGCCGAAGATCACGTCCTGCATCGACTGGCCGCGGATCGCCAGCGGCGACTGCTCGCCCATCGCCCACAGCACCGCGTCGGTGACGTTCGACTTGCCCGAGCCGTTGGGGCCGACGACGACGCTCACGCCGGCGCCGAAGTCCAGGCGCGTGCGGTCGGGGAACGACTTGAAGCCGTTCAGAGTCAGCGACTTCAGGCGCATGCGCGCACCCGCGTGCTCATGACTCGCCCGCCAGCGTGTCCACGGCCACGCGTGCGGCCTCCTGCTCTGCGTGCTTCTTGCTCCTGCCGCTGCCGCTGCCCAACTCGCGGCCATCGACCCGCGCGCGGACCGTGTAGGTGCGCTCGTGCGGCGGGCCGTCCTCGCCGGTCACCTCGTAGCTGACCTCCGCGCCGCGCCGCGCAAGCAACTCCTGCAACGCCGACTTGAAGTCGACGGGGTTCTCCAGCGCGCCCTCGATCTCCGGGGCGAACGCCTCGACCACGGCCTCCGCCGTGCGCTCGTAGCCGGCGTGCAGGTAGCACGCGCCGATCACCGCCTCGATCACCGATGCGAGCACACGCTCGGTCTCCACGAGCGCGGCCGCGCTCTCGCGCACGCCGGCCGGCGCCGCGGCCCGCAGCCGCCCGGGCAGCTGCAGACGCTCGGCGACCGCACGGCAGGAGACACCCGAGACCGCCTGCGCGCGGATCTTCGTGAGCCGGCCCGCGCCGAAGCGATCGGCCTCCAGGCGCGGATACAGGTATGCGGTCACAGCCAGCGCGAGCACGCTGTCGCCGAGGAACGCCAAGCGCGTGTAGGACCCGCTCGGGCTCTGACTCCAGGACGCATGCGTGAACACCTGTCGCGCGAGTTCCTCGGGCAGCTCCTCGAGCAACTCTCCCAGCAGCATCAACGATCCTCATCGCGGGCCCCGTCGTGGGCGATCACGAAGTCCACGGCCGCACCCACCGTCAGGATCTGCGCGGCCTGCTCGTCGGACATGCGCACGCCGTAGGTGTCCTCGAGCTCCTGCACGAGCGTGTACAGATCCAGCGAGTCGGCCTCGAGGTCCTCCTTGAAGCGCGTGCTCTCGACGATCGCCTGCGGAGCGACGTCGAGCTCGTCGGCGAGATGGGTCTGGATCAGGGTCAGGACTTGCTCGCGGGTCATTGCGCCTGCGGCAGGCTAGCGACCGATGCGGACATGGGCGAGCGCTTGAGCGCGCCGGCCTGCTCGAGCGCCGTGTGCGTCTGCGCGACGATGTCCGCGCGGGCGGCGCGTTCGGCACGCAGGATCGCGTTGGCAAAGCCCGCGCGCTTGAAGCGCCCGTGCGGCACGACGCCCAGGCGGCGCAGCCCGAGCAGGTAGGCGCCGCCGTTGGCTTCCGGGTCTATCTCCGCGCGAAAGCCGCCGAGCGCACCGCGCAGCAGGAGGCCGCCGAGCTGTGCCTTGGGCGATGACATCGCCGCGGCCCGGATCGCGCCGAGCATCGTCTGCGAGACCCCCTCCATCAGCTTCAGCGCGATGTTGCCCGTGAATCCGTCCGTCACGATCACGTCGGCGCGGCCCGAGACGATGTCGCCGCCCTCGACGTTGCCGACGAACTCGAAGGCCTGTGGTTGTGCGTCCGCGCGCTCGCGCAGCTCGACGTGAGTCTCACGCACGAGCGCGCTGCCGCGCTCGGCCTCCTCGCCGTTGGACAGCAGCCCGACGCGCGGCGCGCGCACGCCCAGCACCGTGCGCGCGAGCGCGGCGCCCATGAACGCGAACTGCACGAGGTGCTCCTTGCGCGCCTCGGCGCTCGCTCCGACGTCGAGCAGCGTCACGTGATGATCAGGCCCCCCCACGGGCAGCGGAATCGCGAGCGCCGGGCGGTAGATGCCGTGTGCGCGCTTGATGTTGAACGTCCCCGCCGCGAGCGCCGCGCCAGTCGCGCCCGCGCACACGAGCGCCTGCGCGCGACCCTCTGCGACCGCGAGCGTTGCCTGCACGATCGAGGACTCCGGCGTCGTGCGCGCGGCGCGCACGGGATCCTGCGCCTTCGCGATCGACACCGGCGCATCGACGATCTCGACTCCCGCCGGGGGCTCGCCGAGCTCCTCGGCCGGTCCGAACAGCAACACCCGCGCGCCCCGGCCCGCCGCGATCGCGGCACCCGCCGCCACCTCCGCCGGGCCGAGATCGGCGCCGTTGCAGTCCACCGCTACAACCGGCGCATCCGGCGCGTCCCGCTCATCGCCGGGCGAGGGCGGGCGCGAGGACGAGGCCCCTGGCGTCACCGAGCGCTAGTCGTGGTCGTGATCGTGGTCGTGGTCGTGCGCACCCGGCGTCACGACCTCGCGGCCCGCGTAGGAGCCGCACACCGGGCACACCCGGTGCGGACGGCGCGGGCTGTGGCACTGTGGACACGCGTTCACCGCGGGCGTGCCGATCTTGTGGTTCGCGCGCCGCTTCGCGGTGCGGCTGTGCGATTGCTTTTTCTTGGGGACGGCCATGTCCGCGCAAGGCTACCAGCCCGGCGGGGCCCAACGGGGCCGCGCGCGCACGCGGCGCGGCGACGCGCACGGCGCGCCGGCCCCGCATGCGGCGCCTACTCGAGCTCGAGCTCGCGCAGCTTCGCCCACCGCGGGTCCGGCGCCGACTCGTGGCGATGGTCGCTCGGCGCCTCGCCCAGGTCCGCCGCGCACACCGGGCACAGCCCGGCGCAGTCCTCGCGGCAGAGGATCTTCACGGGCATCGCCAGCGCGAACGCGTCGCGCGCCCAGCTCGCGAGGTCGAGCGTCTCCTCGTGCACGTAGGGGCTGTCGAGCTCCTCGCCGCCGCCGGGCCGGTCGACCTCGCGCGCCTCGACCTCGATGTGTGGGCTCGCGTCCTTCAGGCAGCGCATGCACGGACCGACGACCTCCGCGGAGAAGCGCATCGAGAGCGCGTAGCCGCCGCCGCTCATGCGCGAGACGCCCAGCTGCACCGCCACCAGCCGCGGTCGCGCGCTGTAGCTCTCGCTGCCGAGCGTCAGCGGCTCGACCGGCACATACAGCTGCAGGCGCCGGCCCTCGCCGGAGCTCAGCCCGAGACCCGCGAGGTCGAAGTCGTGCGTCTCTGCGGCCATCGCCATCCAGGCTAGCCTGTGCCCCGAGATGGGGTGCTCGTGCCCTGCGACGCGCTACGAGCGTGTCCGCAGCTCCCGCTTGAGAATCTTGCCGGTGGCGTTGCGCGGCAGCTCGTCGACGAACACGACATCCCGCGGCACCTTGAAGCGGGCAAGATTTTCCTTGACGTATGACTGCACTGCCTCGGCCGTCAGGTGGTTGCCGTTGCGGGGCACGA
>Ga0182015_10004621_pt1 | contig 14721 bp, 12 predicted proteins | sample 712P3MmetaG_FD_120478 | JGI IMG/M metagenome (GOLD analysis project Ga0182015, IMG submission 120478) | Permafrost microbial communities from Stordalen Mire, Sweden - 712P3M metaG | ecosystem: Environmental > Terrestrial > Soil > Wetlands > Permafrost | place: Sweden: Stordalen | collected...
CGTACAGGTTGCCCACCTTGTCAAACACCACTCCACCTGCCGGCGTGGAACCGTCCGTGCCACCCTGGAAGCTGTAGAGCACTTTCTCCTTCCACTCCGCCGAGGCGGACGCGCCCAACGCTAAAATAACCACGAACAAACCCAAAAGACCGACTTCGAAATGACGAGACTGTTTCCGATTCATAACGAGAAATAACCTTCGGACGGGATTACCTGCGCTGCCGGCGGGAGGTGCGGGAAACGCGCGGCTTCCTGCGATATTACCTTCGCCTAGCCTCGATGTCCACGCCAATTTCTCGCCAAATAATTGTCCGAGTTGAGCCGACTTCAGCATAAAGAACGGGACCATCATTTCGGCTTCTAATTAAAGTCATGCCAGACTCCCACACCCGAACTACCCTTGCACCCCCAGAGCGTGTCGGTCCCGGAAGTCTCTGAATAGAGGGATCCTATGGCGCAATTACCCGACGGACTGCTCGACCCGACTAGCCAAGTTGGGACACTCAGACTGGTTGTGAATCGTGAATAGATGACGCTACTGCCGCTGCCTTGCTCGCCCATGATATACATTCCCACGTGGGCGTCGGGAAGCTGTGTAGTCGGACTGGTAAGCTCGTCCTTGATGCTGTTGGTGGCTGAAGATGCAGTGACGCCGAGAACGGTCACGTCGCACACATTGTTAGGCGTGCCGCCAAATGTTGCAAAGTTTTTCATCTTGCTTCTCTTTCCGGCCTCAGGCAGAATTAAAATCTAGCCGAGACAGGCGCACTCAGTCGTCTGTTATGAAGCACTTAGTCATCCCCCGCCCGTTGGCAAACCGGTTGCTTATTAAGTGTTTGCCAGTTTTACGTCCGAAGTGTATCCGCTCGGGAAAGCGTTTTAATCGATGGGAATGACCCAGCAAGTAGAGGGAAATGTGCTAGCAGGCAATGCTCCTACGTTGCCGCAAGCGGAAGATCGGGTGGACATTCTCGGTGTCCGGGTGCGCCGCTGGAACCTCAATCAGACTCTCGATGCGGTCGAAGAGGCGATTCAACGCGGCGACCGCCGCTATGCCGTATTCATCAACGTCTACAACGTAATTGAGGCGCGCCGCAACGCAGACTATTGCCGCACTTTGAACGAAGCCGACTTTCCCATGTCGGATGGCATTCCTCTGGTCTGGGCAAGCCGCGTTCTCGGAACACCCGTGCCCAGCCGCGTATGCGGTCCCGATTTTCTGGTCGCGATGAACGAGCGCGCCGAGCAAAAAGGCTACACGGTTTACATCATGTGCGGCGGAGACAAAAAGGCCGAACGCACGGCCGAAGCTTTCCAGGCGAAGCATCCCAATCTGAAAATTGTAGGCACGTGGACGCCGCCAATGGGACCCATCGAAGGAAAGTTGAATGAGTACATCCTCGGCGAAATTCACCGCACTCAACCCGACATCTTCTGGGTCGGGCTGGGAGCGCCGCTGCAGGAACGCTGGGTGTGGACGAATCGCGACCGCATTGAAGCGCGTTTCACCGGAGCCGTCGGCGGAGCGTTTGATTACCACATCGGAATGCGTAAGCGCGCTCCGAAATGGATGCAACATCGCGGATTGGAATTCTGGTACCGCATCAGCCAGGATCCGAGCTTGATCTGGAAAAAGCGCCATTACGCCGATTTCCACATGTTCGTTCTGCCGGTGTTGTTGCAGGCGTTAAGGCAACGCACGAAATAGATTGGGTTTTGATTTGTGAGGTTGAAATGAACTGTAAGCAATATGCACTCGCTCTTGTTTTGCTGGCGCTCAGTAGCGCGGCAGCTTCTGGACAGAACAACTGCAGCGCCGTTCCTCCCTTGGGAACGTGCCCGGCTCCAGCGGCTCCGGTGCAAGTGTGGTGTGCGGGAAACAATTCCGCCAGCGCTTGTCCCGGCGGTACTTCGTGGATTGGCTTCGATACCTCCACTCCGTCGAGTGGCTCATGGACGGGTCAGTTTGAGGGAATGGACGCCGCAACCTTGTTGGCCGATAAGCTCACTCCGCGGCCGCAACCCGATCCAAATGGCGGCGTAGGCCCAACCAGTGCGAATGGCGTGGGACAGTATCTTGAATTCTCCGCCAATTTTGTTCAAGCATTCGATCGCGCAACCGGCAACGGAATATTCAGCAATAAGCCAAACACCACGGCTGTTCCACAACAACTGACTAGCTTGTTTGCTCCGACTGGTACGCAGTATTGCAAGAGCGGTTCTCTCGATGGCACCGCAAGCTACGATCGCATCGACGGCGTATTCGTCCTGGCTAATCTTTTTAATCCAAACGGTGGCGCAACCCGCTATCTCTGCATTGGAGTGAGCGCGCCCAGCGGTTCCGCGCCCGCCGACAATTTGGAAGGCGCGAACTTCGAAAGCTACTGGAATGTCTACGCCTACAACATAAGCGTGGCAATTCCAAACAACGCCAAAGGCCAGCCCTACTTTCCGGACTATATGAGGTTCGGAACCTGGTCCGACGGATTCTACGTGGCCTGGGACTTGCTCGACACCCAGAACATTGTCGGTTTTGAAGTTTGTCAGCTCGACAAAGCAGATATGATCGCCGGGCTCTCTACAAACGCGCCGGTTTGTTATACCTACATTCCCACCTACCTCGGTGTGGGAAACAACAACAGCCTGATTCACACTTTGCTGCCGGCCGACTTTGAAGGCGCTAATCCCATCCCCAGCAATACCGCGGGAGAATACTTTCTTGCCCAGGTCAATCCAAATGCTGCGGGAACCAATAAACAGTGCAAAAAGTCTCCCTGCGTGTCCGACCAGTTGGCGTTCTGGACCTGGACGGGCTTCACCAGCGGCGCAGGCCCCACCTTAATCACGCTGAGCAAGACATACACTCCGGGTTGCTACAACCTCACCAGTCCGTACGACACTTACTGCATTCCCGAGCCATACGGAGGCGTGGTAGACAGTATTGGAGACCGATTGATGTCGCGTCTCGCCTACCGTTACATTAATACCGGGAAGACGCCAGGCGAGTATCTGGCCGTCACCTCTACCGTGCAGCAGAACATCAGTTACCATCGCACCGGAGTTCGCTACTACCAGATACTGGCTAGCAACAACCCGTCAGTTGTGTTTTCGGGAAACATTCAGGATGCGACCAACTTCTATTTCTATTCCGCGCCGAGCGTAGCCATGGACAGCCAAGGCGATCTCGGCATCACCTTCACCGTTACCGGCGATACCGCTCGTGGCAGCGTCAACAACTACGACCCATCACCTTTCTTCGTGACGGTAAGCAACACCGGCAAGGTGGGAACGCCGGTCGCTATTCTCGCCAACACCGGCGCGACCGGACAGGACGAGACTGACGACTACTGGGGCGAGTACGTCAGCGTCTCTGCGGATCCCAACGACGATCTTACCTTCTGGGCGGTCGACGAATACATCAACGGCAATCAAACCACAAACTGCTCCTCGCAAATCGGCACCGGATGCACCTGGGCAACCCGCATCTTCACCTGCCGCAAAGGCTCCGGCTGCTGACAGGTTCGTAGCCAAGAAAACAACCGAGTGCCCCACTCCTTGCGTTTTCTGCAAGGGCGGGCGTCGCCGTTTCTACTTCCGTAGAATCCCTCAAGACCTTGACTCGCGGGGTTACATTAGGTGGGGTGGAAAGTAGTCGATTTCGCCGCGCGACGTCTTCTTTGGCTTGGTCCGCGTTCCTGACTGATTTGAAAGCGAGGTTCCTCGTGAAATTTAGTCACTGGGTTTTGTCCCTGACGTTGTGCGCGTGTTTTCCTGCGCAGGCACAGTCGCCAGCAGTCCAAAAAAGATTCGACGCGGAGTTGCTGGCATCGGACGGGCAAGCCGATGCTGGATTTGGGGCATCGGCGGCCGTAGACGGAAATATCGTGGCGGTGGCAAGCGGAGAAAATCTTGGGTCGGTTTACCTGTTTTCTCGACTATCGAAGGGAACAGTTACGCAGATTGCCAAATTGAGCGCGTCGGACGGTGCGGGGCTCTTTGGAGTCGCCGTCGGCGAAAACGGAGGGTTAGTAGTGGCGGGTGCGCCCAGAGAAACCATCGGCCACAACGCGAATCAGGGCGCGGTTTATGTGTTCCTTGAGCCGGAGGGCGGCTGGACTGGGGATCTTATGGAAACCGCCAAACTGACCGCCTCAGACGGGGGAGCGAACGATGAGCTGGGCGTGTCGGTTTCGACCACCAATGGAGTCATTGTCGCTGGCGCGTATCGGGGCGGCGGCCAAGGTCAGGGCGAAGCGTACGTTTATGTCGAACCGAAGGGTGGCTGGGCGAATGGGACCGAGACCGCGCGGTTGAAGGCATCAAACGGGCAGACCGGAGATGCCTTCGGGGGCTCAGTGGCGGTGTACGGACCAAGAGTTGTCGTCGGTGCGGACGGGTTCAATGACGACGAGGGAATAGCATACGTATTCCAGGAGCCTGTGGGCGGCTGGAAAAACATGACTGAGACCGCGCAATTGAGCCACCCAGGGACTGGAGAATTCCTCGGCTTTTCGGTCGCCGTCTTGGGGAAGACAGTTGTGGTCGGAGCTCCTTCCATTAATTCAGGAGGCGCAGCTTATATCTATATCCAGCCCCCGAACGGTTGGGTGAGCACGGGCACACCGAGCGCGACGCTAACCGAGGCGAACTCTAAATGTTTGGGGGACGGCGTAGCAATTGGATCCGCGATGATCGCTCTTGGCGATGCGTGCGTCCGATACGGACACCCAGTTAGGTTTACTGGGGATTCCGTCGTGTATCGGATGCCTAAATACGGCTGGAAGGATTCAAGTGATGGCATCGTACTACGCCCCAAGGGCGGCCAACAGAATAGCGTTGTGGCCGTCGGCAAGGACAGGGTCATTGTCGGATCGCCGGAGACCACTGTTGGCGATAATTCCTTTCAAGGCGCAGCATTCATATTCACGGTGCCAACAACGAAGTGAGCACCAGCACATCACGGTTGAGCAGTTGCAGTGACGCGGGAACGATTTTCGCGGGTTCGACGTCGGCGACTAGCGCGAGGCTTGCAGTTGGCGTTCATGCTCGGCCACGTTGTCCTTACGGCGGGAGAGCGCGGCATTCACAATTCCCATAAAATCTCTGGCGAACTCGAGAATGCGGGCGTCATGATGGGAAGACGAGTATGCCGGGACTTCGTTGTTCTCCATGCGCTGCGCAATCGCGCGGGCGCAATCGTCGGCGTCGCCCATGCGGAAGAAGGATGAACCGGGCGCGTCTTGTTCGAGGTGAACCGGGAAGTTTGAGGCAATTACCGGCTTACCGACTGCTCTGGCATCTTCGATGACAGTGCTCCAGCCTTCGAATTGTGACGGCTGTAAAACGGCTTTGGAGGCGCGCATCAAACACACTTGATCCGCTCGCGGAATCATGCCGAGAATGTGTACTTGGTCCTCAATGCCCATCTCCTTCATTTGCGACTTGAGTTTGGGAAAGAATTCCGGATGCCGGTTATCGTGGGTGGGTCCGGTACACACCAGTTGCACCGTCAAACCTTCACGCTTGAGTTTCGCTATGGCTTTGAACGCGGTCAGGTGGTCTTTATGAATCCAGAATTGATTGCAAAGAATTAGATAGGGACTGGGCAATTTATATTTGGCGACGAAGGGCACCGGATCCTGGAACCACGAAGGCAGCGGCACCGTCGCAAAATGAAGGATGTGGGTTTGCGCTAAGAGCGGACCGTAAGCGCGGCCGGCGTCCTCAAGCGCACAACGGCTGCTGAAAACCACCTGCCGGTTGGGATCGCGAAGCAGGGCAGGGAAGCTTCGGTCGCGAGCCACTCTGGCCATCCGCGAAAAAAATTCTGGCAAAAAGCAGTGCTGAAGGTCGGGGATCCATGCGATTGCCTTCGGCAGCAAGCGCGTATACGACACGGAAACGGGGAAAACAGTTTCCACCTTCTCACGTCGCGCTGCCCGTGCTAACTCCGGCATGGCCTCGCCCCGGAAGGCCGCCGACAGCCCTGAATTAAGCCGTTGCGCGTAGACGTCAAACCGAGTGTTGCCAAAAATCTTATCCAGCAGTGACTCGTAGACCACGACCTTGTCTGCCGATGATGCGACCTCTTCAAAAAGCTCGGCGCTGCCGCGGCAGAATAGAGTAATGCGTGGACGCTCACTTTCCGGCAGCCGTGCCAGAGCGCGCACCAGATTATGCGTATAGATGACGCCCCCGCGCCAGCGGTCGAGCGCGATCAGTCCGATGTGAGGCTGCGGCGGGGCACTCACGAGATCACTCCTTCAAACAGCAAGAGCTCACGCAGTCCACGCGACAAGTCACCATGCGGCGCCCATCCGATCATAGAGCGCAGAGCAGAGACATCTGCCTGCAGATGAGGCCGTTCCACCGGCCGCACTTTGCTGGGATCGATTTCGATGGTAAACGGTTTTCTGGTGAGACTGGCAATTCGTTCCACCACCTCTTGCATGGATACTGAAACTCCGGTGCCCACGTTGACAGTTGTAACTCCGGGGGCAGATTTTTCGACTGTCTCAACTACGGCGCGCGCGGCATCGGCCACGGGTACGAGATCGCGTTTGGAGGTTACGATCCCAAGTCGAAGAACGGTTGAACCCGAATTGCGAATCTGAGAGATGATTTCGGGCAGAATATGGGGATTGGTTTCCCGTGGACCGTACAGGTTGAACAGTCGGCCTACGACGAAGTGTCTCTCCGGGTGCGCGTCAGCCTCAAGCTGAATTAGCTTTTCTCCCGTCCACTTGCTGAGTCCGTAAATGTTAAAGGGACAAGCAAGGGTCGATTCGTGATGGGGCTGACTACTGGGCGGATAAATATCTCCGGTGCTGGCGAACCACACGCAACGGACATCAGCCTCACGGGAGGCGCTCAGGACGCACTGGGTGCCGTGAATATTAAGACTGACGGCCAATCCGGGGTTGCGCACTGCCGCGGGTATGAAATGTAATGCCGCAAGGTGAATTACCGCCTGCGGGCGCTCTCGTTTAAAGATCGCGGTCAAGGCAGCCTCGTCGCGAATGTCCTGGCAAATGAACTTAAAAGTCGGGTGTTTGGCGAACGGCGCCAGGAATTCCCAGTTTCCTGAGGAGAGGTTATCCAGCCCAATAACTGGAATTTGCCGCGATAAAAGGTGTTCGACGACATGGGACCCGAGAAAACCGGCGGTGCCGGTAACCAACCAAGGTTGAGAGTTCATTAGCGTTTGCAATCAGGGAGCTGGCATCCCAGTTGGAACCCTAACATAATGCAAAAGGCTTGGTGACGCAAGGGGCTTTCACGACCGCCCACTGCGGCATTTGCCGCAGCAACACAAGCTCCCAGAGGGGGGAGGAGGATTGCCACAAAATTGTAACATTGCGCTGCCACTTGCGGTCAAGGCGAAACTATTTAGGATTGAACTTCCGAGCTAATTTAAGCGCTGACTTGCCAAATTTTGTCATAATCCCGGACTTGCTGTGATCAGAGCACCAGGCGCGGCTCGATTTCAGACAAGTTTCATTCCGGATAGAGCGCTTTCATGCTCTACGCTCCACAGTCCTGCCCTTGGCGTAATATCCAGCCTCGCGCGGTTCCAGTCGCCGGCCATTGGCATTGAAGATACCGAAATGCGCCAATCCGAACCTCTGCAATGCAAATTGCAGCGTCGTGCTTAATACTCCCATACCGTACTTCACGCTACGACGGAAATTGATGGAAGAGGCATCTTCGAAATACTTGGTCGGACACGATACTTCTCCAATGCGAAACCCGAAATGCACACATTGCGCCAACATTTGGTTATCAAAGACAAAGTCGTCGGAATTCTCGAGCAGGGGCAACCGGGTGAGTACTTCGCGACTGAAGGCTCGATAGCCGCTGTGATATTCAGAGAGCTTAACCCCTAAAAAGAAATTCTCGAAGGCGGTCAAAAAGCGATTGGAAACGTACTTCCAAATGGGCATGCCGCCACGCAGAGCTTGTCCGCCAAGAATGCGCGAACCCAAAACCACATCGTAGACTCCGTACGCCACCATGCTGGCCATGGCCGTTACCAGAAGCGGAGTGTATTGATAGTCGGGATGCACCATGATTACCACGTCGGCACCGGCGGCTACTGCCTCGCGATAGCAGGTTTGCTGATTGCGTCCATAGCCATAATTCGCGTCGTGGACGAAAAACTTTAACCCAAGTTGCTTTGCCACCTCGACGGTACGATCAGAACTGTGATCGTCGACCAGGATGCGAATGTCCACCAGATCCGGGAGTTCGCGCACCGTCGCTTCTAACGTCTTTTCCGCGTTGTAGGCGGGCAGCACTACCGCGATGCGTTTACCGTTTATCATTCGAACTTACTCGCTGAGTGACAGCTCCATGATAACCTGCGCCAAGGTGCAGTTGAGACCCTAACGATAGTATCAACGACTGCCAATGGTTTTGGACAGACGAAAACGGTGCGAAGGACACAAAATTTGGAGCCCGTAACCCTTAGCATTGTCCTGCCTGCTTATAACGAAGCAGCTCGCATTGGCGCGTCGCTCGACGGAATAACGGACTATGCTCAGCGTCACCCCTGGACCGTAGAAGTCGTTGTTGTGAACGACGGTTCCACCGACAATACGGCCGACATTGTCCGCCAGTATGGCGAGCGGTATCCGTGGCTTCGTCTGATTGAGAATCCCGGCAATCGCGGCAAAGGGTTCAGCGTGCGTAACGGGATGCTGCATGCGCGCGGCGATATCTTGCTATTTAGCGATGCGGATCTGTCATCGCCGATCGAGGAAGCAGACAAGTTGATCGCCGCAATTCAAGGCGGAGCTGACGTAGCCATCGGTTCGCGATGGGTGCGCAAAGAATTGCAGGTCGTCCCACAACCGCTGCGGCGGCAGGTTCTAGGTCGACTATTTAATCTGGCACTGCGGCTGGTTTTGGGCTTGAACTTCAAAGACACGCAATGCGGATTCAAGGCTTTTCGCCGTTCTGCGGCCGAATTGGTATTTACCCAGCAGCAGATTGAGACCTGGGGATTTGACCCGGAATTGTTGTATCTGGCTAGAAAGGCGAATCTGCGAATCGTCGAAGTTGCGGTTTATTGGGCGCACGCGGAAGGCACACGACTGCATCCACTTCGCGATGGAATACGGATGTTCGCTCAGCTTTTTCAGATTCGCTGGAACGCGATCACCGGCAAGTATCATGCGCGGCCGGCAATTTCCCAACCGCTCTAGACCGTCGAGTTTTTCTCTACAGAGGTGACAGTTCGTCCTGTCTGTGTTCCTGCCTTTCCTTAAGGAATCTTCTTTCCAGAAATTGCTTTGCCAGTTCACGTCCGCCCATGCCAAAGGCGAGGGCGAGGCCGAGCATCAGCCCGCCGAAGGCAATTGCAAAGGCTACGAGGATCGTTCTTTCCCCGATGCCAAGCTGCTCGAAGGCCAGGGTGACTGTAAAAAGCACGATGATGGTTCGGATCAGCGTTGCCAAGATACGAGGTGAAGGAGAGTCGGCATTGACGGCTGCCAGCAGCGCCGCCCGGGCGAAGAAACTGGCTGCCACCAATCCGAAAAAGACAATAAACAACGCGGCAAACAATCTTGGCAGGAAGAGAAAGAATCTGGAAATATATTCTTGAAAGAAGACAATGCCGAGCACCTGCACTCCAAGCAGAATGAAGCCCAGCCACACCACCCAGAACACGACCCGGCTCAACAATTCGCTGGATGAGGGCAGGGCCAGTTTATTCAGCAATTCAGTCGTGCCCGCATTGTCAGCAAGCCGGTCGAACTTCACGACACGCAGAATTCCCCGCAGGGCGACTTTGAAAACGTAGGCAACCATCCAGCCCAAAAGCGCAATGATCAGCATAGCCAGCACCCGGGGCAGAAAGTGCGCGAAGCCGCGGGCAAGCTCCTGCATCGCGTGGTCCAGTTCTCCCATAATCATTTCCCACATATTGACCTCACTCTCTCGCAGTCCATACATCAAGTAGATACGGCTTAAAGCGCTCAAATGTCAGGCAAAGTTCTTCGACATTCGCTTCCACTTCCGGCCCCGATGCGTCGCGGTTTTCGACCAGAAAGGTGTAAACCTTGCCGCGATAAAGGGGAGCCAAAGCCTGGATAATGTGGTCTCGATTGATTACGGATTTGTGATATGAAGACGCGAATTCATAGGCAGTTCTGACCCAGAGATCATGCGGATAGCGGAAGTCATCGTCGGAGAGCCTGGCAATACTTCGAACGTCCGCCAAAGTTTGAGGTGACAAAATCGACCTGAGTACAGGCTCAAGTTCAGCGACGCCGGAATTGAATAGCTGATAAAGCCGTTTGCGGTTGACTCGAATAGGCTCCGTGGTCAGGTCATACTCGGCGCCGCATGAGGGCACACTTTCCGGTTGGCCCGTCGCGCTCCAATATTGGAAATTCGCGTCCAATGACCAGAACAAAGTACCCACCGTTTGCCGCAGGGCGGCCACCAGATCCGCACCAGTTCGATCCACATGCGGCTTGGTTCCGAGAAATGTCTGATAGAGCCGGAAACCGCCAGCCATAGCGGCGATGGTCATGCGCATCTCGGCGGCTAAGCCTCTGGATTCTTGGTCCCAGATTTGCCTTTCCAGAAGATGTCCGCCGAACCTGTCAGAAAATGCAAACTCCAGCGCGTAGGGTTCGCGCACCCGCTTCGCATAAAGAGCGCGTGTCATCGGATAGATCAGATTTCGCAGAAGCAATCCGTCGAACTTATGCCTGCGATACACGGGCATCACCAAATCGAAATTTTCACGATAGACGGGACGCAGCAAGCGCTCAATCCAATCGGGTGTAATACTGGTTGAGTCCGGAGAAACGACTGCACACGCTTTGGCGTGCAACAAGTCCGCAGCCGCCAGAACAGTGCGCAAAGCGACATCAGTCTCGGGGCTGTCGCCATACACTGTGCTGATGCAGGGCAAGGTGCGTAGAGAGTACAGGTTCGCGGAGCGTTGCAGGTCATTACTTGCTGCTGCGGCTATTACCTCGCGCGTGCCGTCCTTCGATCCCGCATCCGCATTCAGGATAACTGCACGCTCCCGGGGGAAATATTTCAGCAGGCCCATGCGAATACTTTGAACAGTCTCGCCGACGGTCTGAGCGCTGTTATGCGTAGGCACACTAACCAGCAGGTCTACCTCGCCCACACTCATCAGTTGGCGAAGAAAATCATCCGTAAGAACGCTGCTGTCGTCCAGTTGAAGCCCCTGCTTTAGCTGAGTCGGTATCCCCAGCTCTTCATATTTTCATATTCGACGCAATCGGAACCAGAAGAACTGATAAGGCCCCATGGTTAACAGATAGGGCAAGTCGCCAATACGAGGGAAAATATTTCGGCCAAACATCTCCACCAGAATATTGCCTTTGTAGCGCCGCAGGTCGAGTTCGACCGCTTGCGCAGAACTGGAAAGGTTATTCACAACCAGTACGGCTTCGTTCTTGAGTTGCCTCACGTAAGCGAGCACGCGATGGTTCGCTGGCTGCAGAAATTCTATCGACCCCCTGCCAAAAACCTGAGTGGACTTTCGGGTTGCTATAAGAAGCTTCATCCACGCGAGAAGCGAATGTCCTGAGCGGCTTTGAGCATAAACATTGACCGCGGGATAGCCGTACACGGGATCCATGATCAGCGGTGAGTAGAGATTCTCGGGATCAGCCTTGGAGAAGCCTGCGTCCCATCCTCCATCCCACTGCATAGGGGTGCGCACCCCATTGCGATCGCCGAGGTGAACGTTGTCTCCCATGCCGATCTCATCGCCATAGTAAATGATTGGAGTGCCGGGAAAAGACATCAGCATGCCGTTCATCAATTCCACGCGGCGCCGGTCATTGTCCAGGAGTGGAGCAAGCCGACGGCGAATCCCGAGATTTAATCGCATGGCTTTATCGCCGGCGTAGGTGTCGTACATGTAATCGCGTTCGATGTCCGTCACCATCTCCAAGGTTAGTTCATCGTGGTTGCGCAGGAACAAACACCACTGGCAGGGATCGGGAATAGCCGGGGTTTGCTGGAGGATATCCATGATCGGCTTGCGATCTTCGAGCTTCACGCTCATGAACATTCGTGGCATGACGGGAAAATGGAATGCCATGTGGAACTCATCGCCCTCGCCGAAATAAGGCCTGAGGTCAGCGGGCCATTGATTGGCCTCGGCCAGCAGCATTCTTCCGGGGAAGTGCTCGTCCAATCTTCTGCGCAAGTCTTTAAGAATTACATGGGTCTCTGGCAGATTTTCGCAGGATGTGCCTTCGCGTTCGACGAGATAGGGAACGGCATCCAGGCGAAGCCCGTCTACGCCCATTTCCAGCCAGAACCGCATTACCGACCACATTTCTTCGCGGACGGCCGGATTGTCATAGTTAAGGTCAGGCTGGTGGCTGAAAAAGCGATGCCAGTAATATGACTTGGAAACTGGATCCCTGGCCCAGTTCGATGTTTCAGTATCAAGGAAAATAATGCGCGTACCGCGATAGCGGTTATCGGTATCGCTCCACACATACCAGTCGCGGCGCGGATTATCGCGCGAGCTTCTTGATTCCTGGAACCATGGATGCTGATCCGAGGTATGGTTCAGCACCATCTCCATAATCACGCGTATGCCGCGCTCGTGGGCGAGGGCAAGAAAGTGTTTGAAATCGTCGAGCGTGCCGTAATTGGGATGCACCGAGCGGTAATCCGCGATGTCGTATCCGTCATCGCGCAGTGGTGAAGGGAAAAACGGCATGAGCCATAGCGCCGTGATCCCCAGTTCCTGGAGGTAGGCCAGTTTCTCCGCGAGGCCGCGAAAGTCTCCGATTCCGTCGTCGTTGCTATCCTGGAAAGTACGAACGTGAACTTGATAAACGATCGCGTCTTTGTACCAAAGCGCGTCTTGCGGCAATGTCACTACTTTCTCCTTAACCAATCCGGCGGTGACGGTCAGATCGCGCGTCATTGGCGCGTCCTGCCGGTACGAAGGATACCAGCCCTCCACCTTGCGGAAATGAACTTACTTTGATTATGCACTGCCACAACCAGACTCCCCTCTGTATTGCCCCCCAATCATCGTCTACAATGAGCCGACTTTGAGGATTTCAAAATGCGCCTAAACCGTTTGTCGATCTTATTCGTGTTTCTCGTTCTCTCTTTTTATATCAGAGCTCAGCAGCCTCCATCTTTGTCGCCGGAGGTGCAGAAATATGTGCGAGTGAATGCGCCCAAAGTAATACTAGAGCACGTGCGGGTTATCGATGGGACTGGGCAGGTGCCAGTCGAAAACCAGAATGTGGTTATCGAAGGCGGCAAGATCACCGCAGTCCAGCCAGGTTCTGACATTGCAACTGCGAACGGAACGACTGTCCTCGATCTGCGCGGCTACTCGGTGATGCCCGGAATCGTCGGCATGCACAACCATCTTTTTTACGTCGCCCGGCCCGATGAAGACAGCGAGTGGAAATTTGAGCCGCCAGTGCTGGTGCCGCAGATGACGTTCTCGGCGCCACGCCTCTACCTTGCTGGCGGCGTGACTACGATGCGCACTACGGGCAGCGTTGAGACCTATGCGGACCTGAATCTGAAGCGAGCGATTGATGAGGGCAAGCTTCCCGGTCCGCACATCGACGTGACTGGGCCCTACCTTGAAGGACCCGGTAGCTACTTCCTTCAAATGCATCAACTGAGCGGCCCCGACGAGGCCCGCCAGATGGTCGAGTATTGGACAGACCGCGGCGTGACCTCGTTCAAGGCCTACATGAACATTACCCGGGCTGAACTGAAGGCTGCCATTGATGCGGCCCACAAGCGTGGGATCAAGGTTACGGGGCATCTCTGCTCGGTAACGTATAAGGAAGCAGCGGAGCTGGGTATTGACGACCTTGAGCACGGTTTTTTTGTGAACACGCAGCTCGATCCCGACAAGAAACCCGATGTCTGCAGTGAAAGCACGGGGACCTACACCATGGAGCACATGCCGGCGAATGGTCCTGAGGCGAAGGATCTTATCGACACGCTGGTGAAACATCACGTGGCAATTACTTCTACGCTGCCGGTCTTTGAGAGCGGAGGAATTCCAGGCCGTCCGCCGCTGCAGCAGCGAGTCCTCGATGTAATGACGCCAGAAGCTCGCGAGGCTTACCTTTACAACCGTGAGCGGCCGGCAACCATGAAGCCGCCGAAAACTGACTGGCCGATGCTTTTCAAACGTGACATGGAGTTGGAACGCGAGTTTGCCCAAGCCGGAGGTTTGCTCCTCGCCGGTCCGGATCCGACCGGCAACGGCGGAGTTGTTCCGGGATTTGGCGATCAGCGTGAGATCGAACTGCTGGTCGAGGCTGGATTTTCTCCAGTTGAGGCCATCAAGATTGCGACTCTCAACGGTGCGATATTTCTCAACCAGCAAAGCCAGATCGGAACCATCGCTGCCGGAAAAAATGCTGACCTGATAGTCATCAAGGGTGATCCGGCGAGCCATATCTCTGACATCGAAAACGTCGAAATCGTTTTTAAGGACGGTATTGGGTACGACTCGCAGAAACTGATCGAGTCCGTGAAAGGACGCTACGGCGAGTACTGACGGGGAAGAGGGCATGGGAAGAATATTGTTGGCTGCACGCAGGCATTTTTCCCGAGAATGTCCGCAGCATTGCCGTGCATAAGTCGTGCGGATTCCGCCAAGTTGGACTTCGGCAAAAAATTGCACAACGCGACCGTATTTGGCGGGACGTGCTTCTTCTCGAA
>Ga0182015_10004623_pt1 | contig 14720 bp, 17 predicted proteins | sample 712P3MmetaG_FD_120478 | JGI IMG/M metagenome (GOLD analysis project Ga0182015, IMG submission 120478) | Permafrost microbial communities from Stordalen Mire, Sweden - 712P3M metaG | ecosystem: Environmental > Terrestrial > Soil > Wetlands > Permafrost | place: Sweden: Stordalen | collected...
TGAGATCAAAGCGAAAGATGCCGCGAACTTCATCAAGAACGGCTGCAAGCTGGTAGCCGAGGGCGCCAATATGCCCAGCACGCTCGAAGCCACAAAGATGTTCCTGGAAGCCGGAATTCTCTACGGCCCAGCCAAGGCTGCAAACGCCGGCGGCGTTGCGACCTCGGGCCTGGAAATGGCGCAGAACAGCCAAAGGCTGAGCTGGACGCGAGAAGAAGTGGACGACAAGCTGCACAAAATCATGATCGCGATTCACAAGAATTGCTTCGAAACGGCCGAAAAATACGGTACCCCGGGCAATCTGGTGAACGGCGCCAACATTGGCGGCTTCCTGAAGGTAGCCAATGCCATGCTGGATCAGGGCTTGGTGTAGCAGTTGTTGTGTGGGGCGGACATTCCTGTCCGCCTCGCTGTAGAGACGTTGCTCGCAAGGTCTCGCGTGGCTATGATGCGGGGTGGGAAGCAGTTCCACCCCACAATTGTATCGGGGCCTTGGCTTTTTAGGAGAGACTGAGGATGAGTTTGGCAGCACCTCCTGAGGCTGCAAGTCCGGTAATGATCGCGATCGCCATAGTGGGCGTACTAGGGTTCACCGCGTTTCTCGCTTGGACGATGTGGCGCGCCTGCAAGTCGGCGGAGCGCGCAGAGCGGGACCCGAGGTACCTTCGTGGACGCTTCATTCGGTGGGTATGCTCTACGTCGCGGTGGTCGTGATCAACATCGTTGATGTTGCAACCGGGAAACGGCCTAAAATGATGCTGCTTGGATTGCCCATCACTATGCTAATTGCTTGGATGTTCTTCCGGGCGGCGACTAGAGTGAAGATCCCTCCAGCGTGGGGTAAACGGTAACTGCCCGAACAGGGCTTTGCGCCAACTGCTTCGAACGACCAGCTGTGACCTATCTTCAGGCGATCTGAAATGACTGCAGACCACACCCTCGAACCCATCGTTGCCCCCGAACGCCTCTTCGAGGGCTTCGAGAACCTGATGCCCTTTCGTTTGCGGAAGCTCTTATTGTGTGGAACGTTAATGCAGTGTCATCCTGAGCGCAGCGGCTGCTTCGCGAAGCGAAGCAGATGCGGAGTCGAAGGATCCCTTATCGGCGTGGATCAAGATGAATGCAGCAAGGCGTTCTCACAAGGCTACCAACTGAAAATTACCTACGACGACCTTGCCGGGTTCAGAGCCCCGGGGTGCTTCGACTGCGTGATCCTTCGCTTCGCGAACGATCACTTCGCTCAGGATGACGAATCTTGAGGGCGCCGGTGAGTTCGTGAAAGAACACAAGTACTGCGTCTACATCGTCGGCAGCCCCACGGGCACTCTTTACGTTGGAATCACCAACAATCTCTTCCGGCGAGTTTTGGACCACAAGAGCGCTGAGTTTGAAGGGTTTGCTAGCAAATACGGTTGCAATCGTCTCGTTTACTTCGAGAGCTTTGATGACGTTCGAAAAGCCATCGATCGAGAGAAGCAATTAAAAGGTTGGCGGCGGCAGAAGAAGATCGCTCTGATTGAAGCACTCAACCCACGCTGGCAGGATTTGGCAGGGAAATGGGGAGCGCAAATGCTATTTGCCGGGGAATCGATCAAGAACAAGTAATGGGGCTCAAGCGAAGCACTTGCGAGTCGAAGGGCCTTTTATGAATGCGGGTCAAGATGAACGCGGAAGGCGTTTCACAGGACTCCCCAATGGAAATTCCCTGCGACGGATTGTCAGGTTCGGAGCCACGAGGTCCTTCGACTGCGTGGTCGTTCGCTTTGCGAAGACCACTTCGCTCAGGATGACAGCTTAGAATAGGGTTAAGTGATCGGATGGCCCTGACCCACACCCCCGAGCCCATCGTCGACCCGGAACGCCTCTTTGAGGGCTTCGAGAACCTGATGCCCTTTCGGGTGCAGGATATTCTGTTGGTCTCCAGCCTCTACGACTCCTTCATCCTTCGCGAGGACGGACGACTGAATGAGTTGCTGATCGGACAATCGCTTGAACTCAACCTGTCGCAGGTTCCGGGGATTACCCACGTTTCGAGAGGCTCGCAAGCAATGGATCTGGCGAAGTCGCAGCGGCGCTTCAACCTGATCGTCACTAACCTCGAAGTCGAGGACATGGATGCCGCCGAACTCGCTCGCGAAGTGAAAGCTGCGGGGCTCGATGTGCCGGTGGTTGTGCTCGCCTACGACTATCGCGAGGTTAAGAAGTTCATCGCCCGCAATCCGGTTACCGATATTGAGCGAGTTTTTCTTTGGCAAGGTAACGCCCGCATTCTGATTTCAATCGTCAAGTACATTGAAGACGAGCGCAATGTTCTCCACGACACTCGCGCCATTGGGGTGCCCGTCATCCTGGTCGTCGAAGATAACATTCGTTATTACTCTTCGTTTCTTCCCACGATTTATACCGAGCTGATTACGCAGTCCCGGCGCTTGCTCAGCGAGGGATTGAACGTTGCGCACAAACTCGTTCGCATGCGGGCGCGGCCCAAGATTCTGCTGGCGTCAAATTACGAAGACGCAGCGCGGCTGGTGGTGCAGTATCGCGAATATCTGCTGGGCGTGGTTTCGGATGTGGAATTTCCGCGCAATGGCGGGTTGAGTCCTGACTCTGGATTTGAATTGGCCCGCATGGTTCGTGCCCAAGTGCCCGATGCTCCTATCGTGCTGCAGACGAGCAGAACGGAATTCAGGGCGCGCGCCCATGCCGAGGGATATTCGTTCCTGCGCAAACGCTCGCCCACCCTATTACGCGATCTTCGGCGTTTCCTCACCGAGCAGTTTGGTTTCGGCGACTTTGCGTTCTGTCTGCCCAACGGGCAAGAGGTGGCGCGGGCAAGGGATTTGAACGAGCTTGAGGCGCGGCTTCACGAAGTTCCTGCCGAGAGCATCGCCTACCACAGCGAGAGAAACCATTTTTCTCGCTGGCTGTGGGCGAGGACCGAGTTCGCGTTGGCGCAGAAACTCCGCCCACGAAAGGTTTCGGACTTTGCCACGCTGGAAGACTTGCGCCGCGATCTGATCGAGTCCATTACCGAATATCGCAATGAGCAGAGCCAGGTTCTGATCGGCGACTTCAACGCTTCCACTTTTAGATCAAGCGAGGGATTTTTCCTTCGCATTGGCGGCGGTTCGCTGGGCGGGAAAGCCCGTGGGCTCGCCTTCATCCGGCATCTGCTGCACAAATATCAGACCGCGCGGCGTTTTGCCGATGTAAACATTGCGGTCCCGCCAAGCGTGGTACTGGCGACGGACGTTTTCGACCGCTTTCTCACCGAAAATAATCTGCTCGATTTCGCCATCAACAGCACCAACGATGAAGAAACTCTGCGCCGTTTTCTGGATGCATCACTACCGGCGTCATTGCGCGACGATCTTCTGGCGTTTCTTGCCGAGGTGCATTACCCGTTGGCGGTTCGCTCTTCCAGCTTGCTTGAAGATTCGCAATACCAGCCATTTACCGGCGTGTACGAAACTTTCATGCTGGCCAACCAGCATCCAGATTTGTCGGTGCGGCTGGAGCAGCTTATGGAGGCGATCAAGCGCGTCTATGCTTCGACGTTCAGTCAGCATGCGAAGGGTTACGTGCGGGCCACGCCTTACCGGTTGGAAGAAGAGAAGATGGCGGTAATTTTGCAGCAGGTCGTAGGCACAATTCACTCTTCGCGCGGCGGGGAACGCTTCTATCCTGATTTTTCCGGTGTGGTGCGGTCGCACAATTTTTATCCTGTGCCGCCGATGAGCTATGGCGATGGAATCGCTGCGGTGGCATTGGGGTTGGGGCGAGCGGTCGTGGATGGTGGAAAGTGTCTGACGTTTTGCCCGCGCTATCCCCGAAACATTATGCAATTTTCCTCGGTGGAAGATATTCTCGCAAACTCGCAGCGCGAATTTTGGGCACTGGAGCTTGATCACATGGAGCACGGCGATCAGTCCGCTCGCGATCCGCTGTTGGAACTTAAAGAAGTACGGTTCGGACTTGATGTGGCTGAGAGTGACGGAACCTTGGACAGCCTGGGATCGACGTATTCCGCCGACAACAACGTAATTTATGACGGGCTGAGCCGGCCCGGGACGCGCATTGTAAGCTTCGCTCCCATTCTGAAGCACGGAGTCTTTCCGTTAGCATCGATTCTTGAACGCATCACAAAAATTGGCGACGAGGCGTTTGGAAGGCCTGTGGAAGTGGAGTTTGCGGTGCGTTTGCCGCGGAGGCCAAAGGAACCCGCCGAGTTCGGATTCTTGCAAATACGTCCGCTGGTGCTGTCGCGCGAAGGCGAAGAACTGCGAATGGAAGATGTGAATCCCGAGCGCCTCATCTGTCAGAGCTCGAAAGTGCTGGGGAATGGCCGCGTGCGAGATTTGCACGACGTCGTCATGGTCGACTTTCACCGCTTCGAGCGGTCACGAAGTCAGGACGTGGCGGAAGGAGTAGCGCACTTCAATGCGAAGTTGGGTGAAAAGGGCGCGCCATATTTGTTGATCGGAGTTGGACGATGGGGATCGAATGATCCCTGGCTCGGTATTCCTGTGGAGTGGGATGAAATTTCAGGCGCGCGAGTAATCGTGGAAGCAGGGTTCCGCGACTTTCGCGTGACCCCGTCGCAGGGCAGTCACTTCTTCCAAAACCTCACAGCGTTTCAGGTGGGATATTTCACGGTCAATCCAGATGCGGGCGACGGATTTGTAGATTGGGGTTGGCTCGGCGCAGCCGCAGCGGTTGAAGAGCAGGGGTGCGTGCGCCACTTGCGTTTCGACGCACCACTGGTCGTCGTAATGAATGGACGCACCAGCCGGGGAATGATTTTCAAACCTGAAGTGCCTGCACAAGCATCATAAGCTGATCCCAAAATGGAGCACGGGCGTCTCGCCCGTCCAGTCCTATCAGTGAATCAAATCAGTCAAATCACGGCGGTGGTAAAGCAGGCGGCCCACGACGCAGGCTTCGAACTCGCTGGTATTGCCCCGGTGCGCGACTTCGATGAGTTGAAATACTTTCCCGAGTGGATTCAGTCAGGACACGCCGGGGAGATGAAATATATGGAGGCACGCGACGAGGCCGGCGAACTCAAGCGAGCCTGTCTTCGTTCGACTGCGCCGTGGGCGCGAAGCGTAATCGTGTGTGCCATCAACTACAACACGGCGCATCCATATTCCACGCAGATTCACGACTCGGATCGAGGATGGATCTCGCGATACGCGTGGAGCCGCGAGGATTATCACGAGGCGGTGATGCGAAGGCTGCTTGCCGTGCAAAATCAACTGCGCGATGCAGTTGGGCAGCGAGGGCAGGATGCGCTCGCGACAGCCGCGGAGACGCCGGCGCTACAAACTCGCAGCTATGTTGACACCGGACCTCTAGTTGAGCGCGTTTATGCTAAGTACGCCGGGGTCGGATGGATTGGGAAAAATACCTGTATCTTGAATCAGAAGCTCGGGTCCTGGCTTTTTCTCGGCGTGATCTTGACTTCGCTTGAACTCGATCCTGATCTGCCCGCTCCCGATCGCTGCGGTAGTTGCAGGCGCTGCATCGAAGCTTGTCCTACGGACGCTTTGATTGCGCCTTATCAACTCGATTCCAACAAATGCATTTCATATTTGACCATCGAAAAGCGCGGCGCAATCGCGGAAGACATGCGCGGGGGCATTGGCCGCCATGTTTTCGGCTGTGACATTTGCCAGGACGTTTGTCCGTGGAACCGCAAAGCTCCGGCGACCAGTGCAGTGGAGTTTCAACCGCGAGATGGGTTGGTGAATCCGGCGCTGGAGTGGCTCGCCCAGATGAATGCGGAAGAATTTCGAGAGACGTTTCGCGCTTCTCCGATTCGTCGCGCCAAGCGCTCCGGCGTTCGTAGAAATGCTGTCATCGCAATGGGCAATAGCGGGAACCGCAAGTTCTTGCCCGTCCTGGAAGAATTAGAAACGGACGACGACCCGGTAGTGGCTGAAAGTGCGCAATGGGCAGTTGCACGGCTTTCTTCGCCCGCGCCTTTGAAGCCGGAATTGCAACCTCGAAAGTGTTGAATCGCGGAGAACGCGGAAGCAAGATTCTGTCTTTTAGCAATCGCGCCGTGACAGCCAGCTATGGCGTAATCTCAAACGCCGACCCGAAGGTCTCAGGGTAGTCTCCCATCGTGGTCCCGAAAAAATTTCCCTCTGCGTCAGAGGCTAGTCCCGCCCAGGGAAAACCTCCCGGCCGGTTGGCGAAATCATGCAGCACTGTCTCGCTCCATCCGTGCTGTGAGTTGCGCGCCAGCCTGAAGACGACCCCGCAGCCGACGCCGCTCCCGCAATTCAAATCACCGCCCACCGTCGTTGTCCCGAAGAGGCTGCCGGCGACATCGAAGATCAGGCCGGCAGTGGGCCCGCGACCGTCCCGACCCGCGAACCTGTGCAGTATTTTCTCCCTCCAATTTCCGTTAGCTCTCGGCGTCAGCTCGAAGACGATGCCGCATCCCGAGGTCGCGATCTTGCAGTTGCCGCCAGCAGTCGTCGTGCCATAGAGATTCCCGACTGCATCGAAGATCAGGCCAGCAAAAGGATCCGCTCCGTCCGTACCAGCCCTGAAATGGTGGAGCACTTTTTCTTTCCAGATTCCGGACGCAGTCGGAATCAGCACGAAAGCCACACCCCAGCCCTGAGCGCCCCCTATCGCCGTCGTGCCGTAGATATTTCCCGTACCGTCGAAGATCAGCCCGGCAAGCGGCTCGCTTCCGTCGCTGCAGTTCGCAGCCGAGCAGAAACTGTAAAGCACACTCTCCGTCCACCTTCCGTCCGTCCTCGGCTTCAGCTTAAAAACGACGCCCTCGCCCTCAGAGCCACCCGCCAGCGTCGTGCCGTAAAGATTTCCTGCACCGTCAAAAATCAAACCGGCATCCGATTCCTTTCCATCGCCGCAGTTCGAGTTCGAGCAGAAGCTGTGAAGCACGCTCTCTGTCCACCTTCCGCCGGCTCTAGGCGTCACCTTGAAAACCACACCCCCGCTCTGAGCGCCACCCCTGTTCGTTGTGCCGTAAAGATTTCCTGAGCCGTCGAAGATCACGCCGGCAGCGGGTTCGTCTCCATCGCTACAGTTGTCCGCCGAGCAGAAGCTGTAAAGCACGCTCTCTGTCCAGCTTCCATGTGTGTTGGGCGATAACTCGAACACCGCACCATGGCCATAAGCGCCGCCCAGTCCTGTGGTGCCGTAGAGGTTCCCTTCGCCGTCGAGGATCAGGCCATTGGGAAACCCTCCATCCCTGCGGTCCGTGAACCGGTGAAGGGTTTTGAAATCGCTTTGTGCCTGCGCTACCGGCAAAACGACCATGAAGATGACCAGGAAGCTAGAACCGGTGACTACCAAACTCTTATAGCGGGACATCCATGCCTCCGCGATACGATCAAGCCCACACCGTTCGCACGCTCACAAGTTCCTGGTTGAGTCCCAACATACTATGCCCCTCCCGTCGCCATGCACCGTTAAATGCGCAATCCGTTTACGCCTATTATTTCTCTGCGGTCTCGTTGAGCCAGCTACAAGATAGCGCATTGCGGCACGCGCTGGCCCAGTTTGTGGACGAGCTAGAATCTGCGAAGCCAACATTTTGCGTGTTAGCATCGTTGACATTCTCGAACACAGAGCGGCAACAACAATGTATCGCACTTACTTTTCTCTTTCGAGGCTTGTCTTTGCTCTTCTGTTTTACTCCGCGTTCGTCCCCATCGCTTTCGCCCGTTCGGATGAGCCTCATTGGATTCGCGTCAATTCCAGCCACTTTTCAGTGGTTACCGATGCCGACGAAAAGCATGGACATGAAGTCGCCGTTCGTTTCGAGCAGATGCGCGCCGTATTCGGACAATTATTATCGAGAAGCCGAATTAACATGTCCGAACCTCTCGATATAATCGCGCTGAGAAACGACGAGGAGTACAGCAAAGTCGTTCCCATCCGCCAGGGGCAAGGCATTGCCGCTGGCTTCTTCATTCCCGGCGAAGATCGCGATTACTTCGTGCTCAATCTTTCGAAAGATGAAAGCTGGCGGTCAATATCTCGCGACTTTGCTCTGGTTTTTCTGAATTACAACTATCCTCCCACGCAGCCCTGGTTTGACGAAGGCTTTGCCGAGTATTTCTCGAGCTTGCGGCTGGATAAGCAAGTGCAGATCGGATCAGATCCAAATTCGTTTACCGAACTGCTGAACTCGTCTGCATGGATGGCCATCCCTGACTTATTCCAGAAAATTAGCGACGCTTCCTCTATCGAGGAAAAATCTCGACACATGCTGTTCTACGCCGAGTCATGGATAGTGATGCATTACCTCCTCACTCAAAACAAGCTTTCGGAAACCGGCACTTACCTCGACTTGATCGAAAATCAAAAGCTTCCGGTCGAGGAAGCGATTCAGAAGGCGTACGGGATGTCCCCGCCTCAACTCGAACAGGCAGTGAAAGACCATTTTCATTCGCTGTCACAGACTCCAAACAGTGGCATGGGAGTTCAATTGAATGGCGTGCCTTTGCCGGAGAATATTGGCAGCAGCACTCAAGAGCTTTCTGAAGCGGAAGGACGAGCGTTGGTTGCGGAAATGAGTTTGCGTATCCCCGAGCACCGTGAGCAGGCAGTGCAGCAACTGGAGTCGATAACGAACCTTCCCAAAGGGGACAATGTGGTTGCGCGTCGCGCATTGGCTTGGGCGCACATGGAGAAAAAGGAGTTCAATCCCGCAATTGAGGAATTGAATAAAGGTGGAGAATTGGATGCCAAAGACCCGTGGCTGCATTTTTATTTGGCAGTGGTCCGATTGCGGGCGGCGGAATCTTCCAGAACGTCGATACAAGGTCTTCCTAACATGATGCAGGATCTCCATTCAGTGCTTGACTGGGACCCGGAGTTCGCCGAAGCCCGCAGTATTTTGGCTATGGCGCAACTGGACGGCGGAGGCGTGCATGCAGCCATGGATTCGATGCGGCCGGCGCTTCAACTCAGCCCGCGAAACCAAACCTATCGGTTGGACATGGCCGAAATTTACCTTGCGGCGAAGAATTGGGATGCGGCGACAGCCATGCTCGAGCGGCTTAAGAACAGCCCTGATCCGCAGGTAGCCAAGTCTGCTACTGAGCAGTTGGAAGGTTTGCCCATGTTAAAAAAATACGGCGTAATGCCTCAAAGCCCAACGTCAGGAACCCAGCAAACGGCAGCGCAATCGGAACCTGCACTTCCCTCAATCGGGCCTCCGTCGAGCGCGAGAAGACCGCCGGAATCCGAAGCGCAAAAAGCGAAGCAAAATTCTAAAACAGATGAAGAAGCCAGCGATGATCATGCAGACCAAATTCCGGCTGCACCACAGGTTGATAAACGGGTGATCAAATTTATGAAAGGGAAGTTGCTCGCCGTCGATTGCACGCAGACGCCGGCGGCGACTTTGACGGTGGCCGTGGGAGCGAAGGTGCTTAAGCTTCGCACGCCCGACTACAAATCACTGACGCTCATTGGCGCAGACCAATTTTCCTGCGAGTGGAAAGGCCGCGCGGTGGCTGTCAACTACAGAGCCGGAGGCGCGGCAGACGGCGATTTGGTTTCGCTGGAAGTGCAATGAAGCCTGGCCGCTCAACTCCATGATTTCAATCCGCGATACTCCTGGTGGAGCTGTTTTTGCGATTAAGTTACACCCACGCGCGAAGCAGAATGCGATTACCGGAGTCGTCGGCGGTGCGCTCAAATTGGCGGTAACCGCGCCTCCGGTCGATGGGCGGGCGAATGAGGCCTGCATCGAATTTCTTGCAAGTCTCTTCGCTGTACCTCGCTCTTCCATTACTATTGCGTCCGGCGAGACCAGCCGCAGAAAAGCGGTTCGGATTGCTGGAATGTCGGCGGATGAATTGCGCAGAAAGCTTGAAACCTAACGCACCCAAGGGAGGTATCGGTCCTGTTCTCTGAACGCTTACGCGAAATTCAAAACGGTTTCGAGCGCTCTTTCTGGGTCGCTAACATCACCGAGATTTTTGAGCGTCTCTCCTACTACGGAGCGTTTGCTTCTCTTGCCCTCTACCTGCAGGAGCGCCTGAATTTTTCCACCGAACAAACTGGAACGCTGACTGGGATATTCGGCGGCATGGTGTGGTTTCTCGCTATTTTCGGTGGCGCCGCCGCCGATCGCCTAGGCTTCCGCCGCGCTCTTTCGTCGGCATATCTTATTCTGGCTGTTGCTTACTTTCTTATCGGCTCAATCGGCGCGTCGTGGCTGGCGCCGGTGCGCAACGCAGTTCCGCTCAGTCTTTTTGTTGGCTTCATTCTTATCCTCCCGGCGCTCGGTGTTGCGCTGGTGAAACCTTGCGTGGTTGGCACCACTGCGCGCGCTTCAAAAGAAAACGTTCGCTCAATTGGATATTCGATTTATTACACCATGGTCAACGTTGGCGGCGCTGCTGGCCCGTATTTCGCTTCGTGGGCGCATCGCCACCTTGGCGTTGAAAATGTCTATCGGCTCGCGGCTTTAAGCGTCTTCGCGATGTTCTTTGTGGTCATATCGTTTTTCCGCGAACCGCGCAAGCCGGGTGACGCGCCTCCGCCTTCGATCGCCACTGTCGCACGGAATTTCTGTACGGTAGTGGGAAATTACCGGTTGGTCTTACCCGTCTTGATGATCGCCTTAGTGCTCCGCATAGCGCTCTGGTTCTACCCAAATTTCAGTGCGCCCTGGTGGATCTGGGTTGGGCTTCTCGCGCTGGTGCTCGCGGGCATCAGCAAATTTATGTGGTTCCTGGTGCTCTTCACAGGCTACTGGATTGTGTTTTGGCAGCAGTACATCAGTTTGCCCGGATACATTCACGGGTATATCAATCCGCATGCGGATGTCGAAATCATTCTGGTAACCGACGGGCTCACCGTCATTTGCCTCACGCTTCTGGTAAATTTCTTCACCCGCAAAATCCCGGCATTTCAAGCGGTGATTTTAGGAACTGTAATTACATCGCTTTCGTGGTTGATTTTGGCTTTCCGGCCGACGATCTGGGCCGCAGTTCTCTCGCTGTTCGTTCTCGCGCTGGGCGAGATTATTCAGCAGCCGCGTTACTACGAATATATTTCGCGGCTTGCGCCTCCGGGACAGCAGGGCACCTATATGGGATTTGCATTTCTGCCGATCGGAATAGGTTCGTTGATTGGCGGGTGGTTCGGTGGAACGTTGGTCCATCATTTCGGTGAAGTTGTGCATCAGCCCGAGCGCATCTGGTGGTGTGTCAGCGCTGTAGGAATGATTACGTCGGCACTGTTATGGATTTACGACAAAACCGTGAAGAACATTCCTTCGCGGCAACAGCCCACATGAGCACGCGCAAACCTTCCCCTGCAACCATTGCTGCGGAAATTCGACAGTTTCTCAAAGACAGCGGTTCGGCTGAGCATGCGAGCGGTGTGCAGTGGTTCTTCAAGGACGAAATACAATCCCACGGATGGTATACCGCCAAACTGCGCCGCGCCGCCGTTCAATTCCGGCGACGGATTCGAAAAGAGTTCGGTTTTGATTTTCTGGTCAAAGTCGCCGACAAACTTTTTGCCGGGCAAGTTCTGGAGGAAAAGGTCTTTGCGGTGTTCCTGCTGGAAAAACCAACTGAAGACTTCGGCGATGCGGAGTTCCGGCTGTTTGAATCCTGATTGCCTCGGATATCGACTTGGGCTGATCACGACGGGCTGGTGCATTATCTGATCGCGCCGATGGTCGCGGCGCAACCAGTTCGAACCGCCCAAATCTTTCGTTGGGCGGAATCGCCCGATCGCTGGTATCGACGCGCCGCATGCGTGGCGTTGATCCAGGGAACACGACGGAAGATGTTCTTTCCCGAGATCAAGCGCCTGTCGAATTTGCTTCTTTCCGACAAGGATGACATGGTGCAAAAAGGGTTGGGCTGGCTCCTTCGTGAAACTGCCAAGGCGGATGCGAAACGAACGGTGCCCTATCTAATGAGCATCCGCGAGCGCGCGCCGAGACTGGTATTGCGCACGGCTTGTGAGACGTTGCCGTTGGACGTTCGGAAGAAGATTCTCGCTAAACCATCCTGACTGTAATTGCCGAGCTTCCCTCGGTCGGACAGCGAGGCTTGCCCCGCATAAGCCTTTGGTGAGTTGACGGCGCTGTGCACACCTCCGATACTGACCATGGATAGAGTGCTAGTTGCAAGATCGGACTTCAAATGGCTCCGCCGTCGGAGCCATTTTCATTTTTGAGCTACTGGCGCCGGATTCGCCCAAAGCCGCTGACGTTGTTAGAATGGTTGTTTAAACTTGTCGTTCGGAGCGGAGAGAAAAATTTGGGTTTGTGCCGCGTCAGCAAGCACCCGATTCCTCGGCTCGGAATGACAATGAATATCCCATGAACCTTTCTGCCATACAGCTTGCCTTGCGCGAGCGCAATATCGATGCGTGGCTTTTCTACGATCACCATCACCGCGATCCCATCGCTTATCGAGTGCTGGGGCTCTCCCCAAATTTGATGGTTACAAGGCGGTGGTTCTATCTCATCCCCGCGGAGGGCGAGCCAACTAAACTGGTGCATAAGATTGAGTCGCGTCATCTCGACTCTTTGCCTGGAAAAAAACTCCAATACGCCGGTTGGCAGGAGTTGTTCGATCAGGTGAAGGTGCTGTTGTCAGGACATCGCGACATCGCCATGCAGTACTCGCCGAATAATTCTGTTTTTACTATTTCACTGGTAGATGGCGGCACGCTGGAGTTGATCCGCGGCCTGGGAAAAAATGTTTTGAGCTCGGGCGATATGGTGGCTTTATTCGAAGCGACCTGGACGGATGAGCAGATCAAGTCTCACTATGCGGCTCGCGACGCGGTCGATGCAATCACAGCTGCGGCGTTTCAGGAGATCGGTCGGCGGGTGCGCAACGGCGGAACGAGCGAGTATCAGATGCAGCAGTGGTTCATGGAAGCGTTTCGCCGCGAGCATCTTGTGACCGACGATCCACCTATAGTTGGCGTCAATGCCCATAGCGGCGACCCCCACTACGAACCGAGCGCTCAGAACTCAGCGCCGATTCGCGAAGGCGATTTCGTTCTGCTCGATGTTTGGGCGAAAAAGGATTCACCTGACGCCGTTTATTACGACATTACCTGGACCGGTTTCGTTGGCGAGGCGCCGTCCGATCGGATGCAAGAAGTTTTCAATGTGGTTAGGGATGCGCGCGATGCCGGAGTGAAGACGGTGCAGGAAGGTATTGCCAGCGGCCGTACGATGTGCGGTTGGGAAGTAGATCGGGCAACGCGAGATCACATCACGAAAGCCGGCTTTGGTGACTACTTCATTCATCGCACCGGGCATTCCATTGGGACCGAGGTTCATTCGAACGGCGCCAATATGGATGATTTGGAAATTCACGACGAGCGCCGAATCCTGCCGAATTCATGTTTCTCAATCGAACCTGGTATTTATCTTCCGGAGTTTGGCGTACGCAGCGAAGTGAATGTATTAGTGCGGCCGAACGCGGCCGAAGTCACAGGTAAAATTCAACGCGAGCTAGTAATCATCTGAATGGCAAATCCCTCGACAACTAAAACAGCTCCAGTATCGCAACCCATCACTACCATGTCGGTGTTCGCGCCGGCGATCGGTTGGCTTATTCCAGGCGCGGGCCATCTGATCCAGAAACGATGGATTCGCGGTCTATTGATCATGGGTTCCATCGTAATCATGTTTGTAATTGGCATAGCCATGCAGGGACGCGTCTACCGGCCGAATGGCGGGGACATTCTCGACATCCTCGGATTTGTAGGCGACGTTGGCGCGGGAGGGCTTTACATTCTGACAAGAGCTATGGATCTCGGACAAGGCGCGGTCGCCCATGCCACGGCCGATTACGGAACCAAATTCATCATTGTCGCCGGCCTCCTGAACTTTATCAGTGCCGCTGACGCATACCACATTGCGATTGGGAAGAAGCCATGAACTTGCAACTCTCCCATTCCAGCGCGGCGGTATTGTTCGCCTTGTTCGCCTCTGTAGTTTTCGGCATTACCCAGCGCAGCACTTCGCGCGAGCAAATTCGTTACGGCCTGTACTGCTTCGCCATGTTTGTTGGCGGAGTCTTCGTGGCAGGCTGGGTAATGTGGATTTTGCGACGTTAGGTCGATGGACGCAGAAATCCTGGTAATTCAAGGCGACATAGCCAAACAATTTGTGGACGCAATCGTTAACGCCGCTAACAGTTCGCTGTTGGGCGGGGGCGGCGTCGATGGCGCCATTCATCGCGCAGCCGGACCGGAATTGCTTGCCGAGTGCCGTTTGTTGGGCGGCTGCAAGACCGGCCACGCGAAAGCCACCAAGGGGTACAACCTGCCGGCAAAATATGTGATCCACACGGTTGGCCCGGTGTGGCACGGTGGAGATAACGACGAAGATCAGTTGCTGGCTTCTTGTTATCGCAGCTCGCTGGGACTAGCCGCGTCGCTAAACGTTCGAAGCATCGCATTCCCCGCAATCAGCACTGGCATTTACGGATTCCCAAAGCAGCGCGCGGCGAAGATAGCCGTGAGCGAAGCGTCCGCGTCCGTGGCAGACATGAAAAAACTGCTATTCGTATGTTTTGATGCTGAGACTGCGGAAATTTATTGCCAACTTCTGCGTTAGATTTGAGTTGGCCAGCTATCCTTCCCATACAAAAGCGTCAAATATCCTTTGGGTGTTGAATCCCAGCCGCAGATAGAGTTGCACTGCGCGATCGTTGGCTTCCGTCACCGTCAAA
>Ga0182015_10004624_pt1 | contig 14718 bp, 8 predicted proteins | sample 712P3MmetaG_FD_120478 | JGI IMG/M metagenome (GOLD analysis project Ga0182015, IMG submission 120478) | Permafrost microbial communities from Stordalen Mire, Sweden - 712P3M metaG | ecosystem: Environmental > Terrestrial > Soil > Wetlands > Permafrost | place: Sweden: Stordalen | collected...
GAAATGTTCCCGTCGTTCAACGCGATTGAGGAGATCCGCATCGGCGAGACCATCAATCCGGCTGAATTTGGAGGAGTCGCCGACATCACCACCATCTCAAAGGCGGGTTCCAATCACCTTCACGGAGGGGTCTTTGAAAACTTTCAGAACAGCTACACCAACGCCGCCGACTTCTTCAGCCATCAGGTTAACGAAGTGAAGATGAACAATTTCGGCATCTATATGGGCGGCCCGGTGGTGATTCCAAAACTGTATAACGGACACGACAAGACGTTCTTCTTCGGAAGCTTTGAAGCTTTGCGGCTGCCCAAGACTCAGACCGCAATCGAGAGCGTTCCCACGGTGGCCATGCGCGACGGTGATTTGTCCGCCTATCTGTCTGCCGCCAACGGAGGCGCGACCAACCAGTTGACTGGTTACCCGGGGAACATCATCCCGGCGACCATGCTTTCGCCTTATTCGCAAAGAGTGCTGAGCACCTTTTACCCATTGCCAAACTACGGCCCGCCGGGTGCGATCGCGAATAATTATCTGGCGAGCTTCGCCATACCGATTAACAGCGCTCAGGGCGATGCCCGCGTGGATCAAATGATCGGTTCGAAAAACCTCGTCTTTGCCCGATACACGTATAAGAATCGGCGGGTAACCGCGGTGCCTGAGGCGCCCGCGTATGCGAACCCGGGCGCTCCCTCTTTTCCTACAGTAGGCGAGAATTCCCAGCCCGAGCTGGATCAAGCAATGACTATCGCATGGAACTACACCATCAGCCCAACCATCGTGAACGAATTACGCGGGGGATTCAGCGTAAGCCACGTGGCAAACACTTTCGGTGTCACTGCGCAGGAGTCCGCCAATTTGCTGGGTCTGACAGGTCTGCCGCAAGCTCCACCAGCAGGGGCGGACATCGTTCCACAATTCATCATCGCCGGGTTTTCACCGCTCGGACTTCAGAATGAGAACTCCAACCAGGGCACCAAACAGCTACTGGAGACACTGACGTGGACCAAAGGAAAGCATACCATCAAGTTCGGCGCCGATTACCGGCGTCTCCACGCCTATTACAACGCCGATTTTTATAACGATCTGGAAGGTAGTTATGCCTTCAACGGATCGGTGATGAGTTCACTGCTCGGTCCCGGCAACGCTACTCCGATTGCTTCCTTTCTCCTGGGTTACCCGGACAGCAGCACCATCGCCACCAATCTGGCGTGCTGCACTTTCGCAATGGCGCAACATTACGCTGTTTTCGCGCAGGACGACTACAAGCTTTCCAAAAACCTGACGCTCAACTACGGACTGCGCTATGAGTACCATCCGACGTTCCGCGACAAGTACAACAACGTGTCCAATATCGATCTCAATTACACCAGCGTCGTGAACGGCCAGAGCGTGCACGGAGCGGTGATCGTCCCGGGTCAGGGCACCTTGGGGTTTCTCGATCAGGGCTTTGTGCAATCGATCGCTCCCACGCCGATCGTCACTGCCCAGTCGATTGGTGACCCCTCGGCGCTGCGATATTCCACAAAGACGGATTTCGCGCCGCGCTTTGGATTCGCATGGCGCATGTTCGGAAACGAGAAGACGGTTCTGCGCGGAGGTTACGGAAGATACATCGAGGCTTTGGGGGGTACAGCGGCACTCAGCGCCTGGGGCACGACGGCGAGCGATGTGGGGACCTTTCCCAATTCGATCGGCGGCAGCGGCGTTCCGACCTTCCAATTGCCTTACTCTTGGCCCTCCAACATCGCGCAACCCGGATCGCAAGCCTACTTCCAGGCGACCGCTCTGCACTACAAGGACCCCTTCGTTCAGGAATGGAATCTCACCCTCGAGCGGGATCTGGGCGCGGGCTTCGGTCTGCGGCTGTCCTATGACGGGAACCACTCCTCGGATCTTGGAACGGGTATGAATATCGATCAGCCTGGTCCGAACAAGATTGGATTTGGTAATCTGCCGACATCGGCTTTCCCGTACCCCCTGTGGTCGGAGATCTACTACAACGACAACGAAGGCTTCGGCAACTACAATGCAGGTACGATATCCGTGAAAAAGCGGCTGTCGTTTGGGTTGCAGCTGCAAAGCAGCTATATCTATACGCGGAATCTGTCCAATCAGGGCGGGAACCCCGGCACCCCGGCGGGCGGTTTCGCCGGAGAGTATGGCGGGGTGCTTTCCAATCCCGCCCAGCCGGGTATCGACTACGGGAATGTCAATTACTCACGACGCAATCGCTTTCTCACCACGTTTCTTTACGACTTGCCGTTCGGTAGGGGAAAGATGTTGCTGAACAGCGGCAACGGATTTGTCGACCGGGTGGTCGGTGGTTGGGAACTCGCCGGCGTGCTGCTGTTTCAAACCGGTCCGTTCATGACGGTCTCTCAGCTCAACGATCCCTGTGGTTGCGGCTTCAACATTTTCAACTCTACCGGAGGCCGGGCGGACACGGTCCCCGGAGTCAGTCCGTACGCGGGGCAATCGCTGGCCCAATGGATCAATCCGGCTGCTTTCACAACCCCGGCTAACGCCATCGGCCGCTTCGGAGACTCAGAGGCGGGCGATGTGGTGGGACCAGGCACTGAGGCGGTATCCATGTCTCTCATTAAGAGCATCCCGATCAAGGAGTCCGTTCGCGCTCAAGTGGGAGTGCAAGTCGCCAATTTGTTCAACCATCCGAATTTCGCGACGCCTTCCACCCTAACGGTGGGGGTTGCCGCATTCGGGACGATCACGGCTCTGCAATCGGCCGAAGGAGCTGGGCCGCGGCAAATCCAGTTGACCGCTCGCATCACTTTCTGACGGGCCGCGGATGCGTTTTAGTTCGACATTTTCAGTTCTTCGACACGCCGAATCCCGTGACGTTGACTTCCGTGTTGTGGGCGAAACGAAGGCCATAGACGCCATCGGTGGACTTGAGCTTTCCTTCCGTGACTAACTCAGTCTTGTTGTAACTGGCAACGACAGTTCCGTTGATGGAGCACGCCACGCGGTCGCCCTTCACGGAAAGGGCGATCTCCTGAGTCACGGGTTGTCCTACGCCGGCAGCCTGGTGCACCGCGGCGTTCGCGTCCCCTTGGAAGCCGTTCATCTGGAAAGGACCGGGGCCGAAGCCGCGCACGATGAATCTTCCGTTGCCGTATGCCGCGCAGTAAAGATAACTCTGACTGGCCGATCCCATTTCGTTGCCACCAATGAAAATGCCGTACGGATGTGGGTGGTTGTTCAGGTTCATGTACTTTGGCTCGGTAAAGGTGGCTTTCACCGTGTAGTCGCCCGTCGCCTTGTTGGCTGGATTCCAATAGGCCACGGCAGGACCCGTGGTTACGCGGAATGTGTCGCCATCTTTCGCGAGTTTCGCATCGTTCAAGCTTCGGCCCGCGCGCTCTTCGCCGGCGTCGATCTTGCCGGCCCACTGCGGGACGGAAATACCGCCGCTTGGAACAACACGGGAAGCGTCGCCTTGCGCATGGAGCGCCGGGGCAACGATTGCACAAAGTGAAAAGGCGAGTGAAGAAGCGCGGACGAGACGCATAACGTTTCCTTTCATCAGGCGGATTGACGACACCTGTTTATCTTACGCCCATAAGCACCGCGTTGGCCGCCGGGAGACGGACCCCCGTCGGGGAGGAAAACTCTATGTCGCTGCGATAAACTCGATGGGGCAGTGCGTGCGTGGTGTGGGGAGGATCGACGTGAAGAAAAAGTTTGCCATTTCTGGAACGATCATTGGACTGACGCTGTCGTTACTCGTGCACTTGAACGCTCAGGAGCAGACGCGCTCAGAGCCGGCGATGCCAGCGACACCGGTGATTCAAGCCACGAGGGATATCAAGGTCATATCGAGTGCGGGCGCGCGCGCCTTGGCGGACGCCTGTACCGCTTGGGCCGAGCAGAACAAACAAATCGTGGCAATGGCGATTTTGGATTGGGGCGGTAATCTCATCGAATCCCACGCCATGGAAGGCGCGCCGATGAACGCGATCGACACTGCGTTGTTGAAGGCCAAGTCGGCCTTGCGCTGGCGGCGCCCGACCTCAGAGACTAACAAGATGGTGCGGAGCGGTGAAAATTTGGCGCCGACCTTCATGCACGACTTCCCACAACCGGGTGCGCTTCCCATCGTGGTCGATGGCCAAGTCGTAGGGGCCATGGGCGTATCCGGTGCCGACGGCGAGAAATGCGCGCAGGCGGCGATCGACGCGGTGTTTAAGAAACAAGCGACCGCGACGGCACGGTAGATATGAGCGCCGCCTCTTGGTTCGCGATACCGATGTTGTTCGCCGCGCTCTACCCGGCCACAGCCCAGCAGCAGCCCATCGGCGTCCCGGTGCCTCCCTTGGGCGCCGGTCCGTTCGTGGTTGATACAGCGGAGCAGCATAAGATTCGAGTCACAGTCGTCACCAAAGGACTTGTGCATCCCTGGAGCCTGGTATTTCTTCCGGATGGCAGCATGCTCGTCACCGAGCGGCCGGGCCGGATTCGCGTGGTGCGCGAGGGAGTGCTGGACCCGAAACCGATCGGCGGTGTGCCGGAGGCGAGAACCAAGGGAAACGGCGGCCTGATGGACATCGCGTTGCATCCCAAGTTCGCCGAGAATCATTTGGTCTACTTCACCTACGACAAGCCGATGGAAAACGACAAAGGCGCACCAACGGTTGCTCGCGGAAAGCTGGAAGGCGGCATTCTCACGGATGTGCGCGACATTGTGGTCACCGACGCGTATGAGGGCACCGGAGGACTCAGCGGGCGCATCGCGTTTGGGCGCGACGGGATGCTTTACATGGCGACCGGCGGGAATGTGGGATGGGTCGCGCAAGAGCCAAGCAGCCTGAGGGGCAAGATTCTCCGCGTGCGCGATGATGGCTCGGCGCCGCCCGATAATCCGTTCGTTGGCCGTGCCGGTTACAGGCCCGAGATCTACACGCTGGGGCACCGCAATTCATTGGGTCTCATCGTTCATCCGGAGACCGGCGCGTTGTGGAACCACGAAAATGGGCCGAACGGTGGCGATAAGATCAACATCATTCTCCCCGGCCGTAACTACGGTTGGCCCGTTGTCAGCTTCGGGCGGGATTACGCGGGCCCGCGTATTTCGGAGAGCCCGACGCGGGAAGGCATGGAGAATCCTCTGGTAGTGTGGATACCCTCCATCGCGGTTGCTGGAATGACCGTTTATACCGGCGACCGTTTTCCTAAGTGGAAGAGCAACGTCTTTGTTGGTTCGATGCGCACTGGCGAGATCCCCGGCACCGGTCATCTGGAGCGCATCGTGTTCAATGAGAGTACCCAGGAGCTACGGCGCGAATCACTGCTGGGCGAGTTAAGGCAGAGGATTCGCGAGGTCCGGCAGGGTCCGGATGGGTACCTTTACCTGCTGACGGACGAAGATGACGGCGCCCTTCTGCGAATAGAACCGGCGCAGTAGGAGCGGCGCAGGATCTAGCGGACGCGGGTGCGCCCGAGCGGCCGAACTGGCTCTACCAATAGAGAAATGCAGATCGTCGCTATCACTTTTTGTGATGCCGAGCTTAAAGCCATGGAACTATGAGTCGCAAAAGTGGCGAATTCCTCAATCGAGGACGGTATCAAGAGTCATGAACGCCAATATCCGCTCGAGTCCATTGACGCCTTCCGATAGCCCCCATAAGATGAGGCGTGCTCAGGAGTATTACCTCGCTTCGAACGCCCTTGGAGGATGATCTTACGCGCCTGTTGGAGTCCAGTGTTCCGAGCCCACGGGATTGCCGCTTGGTGCGGCGTGTTCTGGGATGGGACGGCCGCCGGGGATGTGGCCTAAAGGATGCGGGAGAAGAGTTGCGGATCACACGCGAGCGAGCGCGCCAAATCTATGATCAGGCGATCGAGCAGCTCTGTAATGCCGAAGTCAGTTCCGCGCTGGATGAGGTGCTCGCTTTTGTGAATCGCATGTCCAACAGGGCCGCCGGCGATATCGAGACCGAGCTGCTACTGCGCCGATTCACGAGATATCCGTTTGCAATTCGAGCCCTAGTGAAGACGGCTCAAATATTTGGGCGTGCTCTTAAATTTACCCTGGAGGAAACCGGGGGGAAATTGTTTGTAGTCGCCGGTCCTGGTGTGGTTCGCTCGATTATTAAAGCCGCTTTGAGATCGAGCGGCAGGCGGGGAGTCCAGACTGTCTCCGCGTTGTGCTCCGCTATACCTGAGATTCACCGGCGTCGTACCGGCCGTCTCTTTATCAGGCAAGTGTTGAACACACGTCGCGATATCCGTTGGCTGGATTCCGCAGAAGAAGCATTCTGGCTCGCGTCTGTGCCGCGGAATCCAATGGTCCGGTGCTTAAAGAAGGTAATTTGTTATGTGAGTCCCGTGGCTCTTTCGGATCTTCATCGAGCGATAGGCCGCCTGCCGGCGAAGCAAAGAGCAGCCATCAGTCGCCGCCTCTTAATCAACTTTTGCAGGCAGGTGCCGCTCTGTCGTGTTACTAACGGCTGCTTGGAGCGGGTTACTCAGCTCGCCGCAAGCAAGTTGATTAGTGATGCCGAGCGGATTGTTTGTCAAATACTAATGCAGAATGGGAATGAGCTGGCTATTGAGCGCTTGCGAAGCTTGTGTGCCTCGGCCGGCGTCTCGAAGCCGAACTTATGGCGTATTGTGCTTCACTCACCGCTGATTTTCCGGCGTGCACCCCGCATTTACAGCGTGATTACCGCGGCGTCTGATCGGATAGAAGCTGTCAAAGGACCGACAGTTTAGTTCCTCACTTGACGGTCGCGCCGCTACGGAATTACGACGGAACCGTTCAGCGCCGACATCACGTTGCCTGCTGAATCTCTCACCACCAGCCTCACGATATAGCTGCCGCTGGCCACATCCAGATTCGTCTTCACCGTTATGCCAGCCTCGGGGAGCGCATCCAGCGTCTGGTCCCGGAACTTCAAGTCCACGACTTTTTGAGTGCCGACAACATATTTTCCATCCCGGTCGAACACTCCTCCCACCACTGTCAACGTATTGTCGTTGCGGCCGTCGGCTTTCTTGTAGCGCAGGTGCTTGGCGTCGATGCGCGCCAGAATGGAGAGCGTGGCCTTGAGATCGCCGGTCTTGAAGAACTGCGTCTTCAACTCCACCGGCAGCTCGCGTATCTCATCGCGCGAGAAGAACGCTTCCTTGAGTTCTTCCTTCGCCTCCTCGGCAGGATCTTGCAGATGATTGCGTTCGAAATATCCGCGGCGCGCCTGCATCTGCAGCCCGGCGTCGTTCTTCAGCACGATCTTTAACTTGTGGTAACTGCCGTCGAGCTTCAGGTTCTGCGGCGCGAACCCCAGGACGTAAATGTATTCCGGCTGCGTCGCAACCAGCTTCAGGCCCGCGGCGAAATCGTTGTTGTCGTGGAAGAACGCGCCGCCAGTGTCCTCGGCGAATTCTTCCAGGACGTCCATATTGGCTAGAGCGGTCTGGCGCTCGTAGTTCGTTTTGATGTTGGTTGTATTCGGATCGATAACGCCGGCCGGGGTGTCCGCATTGCCGCCGGGAGTCAGTGAGTAGAGACCGCGCGCGTCCAGCGAACTGATGACGACGTTGTTACGAATGGCGGCATTGATCACGTCCATTTCGTCGATTCGATGGTCGCTGACCAGATAGAATCCCGGCGAAACCATAACAATCGCGCGGGTGCCGGGCATGGCCGACATGCGCCGGACCAGCCCCTTCAGAATCAGCAGTGTGTTCCGCGTATCCTGAAAGCCGATTTCGACTTCTTTCAGCACCAGCATTCTTACCGGCTCGGCAATATAAGGCTGGACGTTGGGTGTCTGACCGTTCTGACGCGCGACCGCGTTGGCCTCGGCCGTAATGCCGACGGCGTCCGGGCACGAGAGATAATCGGCCTGCGCTGCAACAAGTGCCTGCTGATCGTTTGCGTTGATGATTCGATCGGCCTGGAAGTAGCTCACATCCAGGCAAGGCTTCACCGCTGCGTCGGTGGGTATCGTCGGCCACGGCTTGATCTGGTCCAAGGCTGCGTCCAGCTTATCCCGATCGTCGGTGAAGTCGAGCGAAGTGTGGCCGGACGTCGTGTAAACGGCGGCGCGGGTGCCAGGCGCGAACGACTCCTTCAGTACGCGTTTCGCCGCTTCGCGCGTTTGCGCCAGATCTCCGAAGCTCAGATGCATATCGTCAAAGAGCCAAATGATGAAATGCCCGGCGATGGGTTGCGCGGCCGTCCCGGCAGGTTTTGCCTGGGGATTTCCGTTAGCGTCGGTTTCGATCGAGGTGTCGGCCAGAGTGGGCGGCGCCTCGGCCTTCTCAATGGAAAATTTCGATATTTCCTGAAGCTTGCCTTTGTCGAAGAGCTGGAAGTCTTCCTTTTTCAGCGTGCCGATGGCCCGCCCCTCGCGGTCGCGAACCACCACCGGCACCAGCACCAGATTTACCCCGGTGCTGAAGGTGAACGGCGTATCGCGCTGGGTCACCTCGGCGGTGGTCTGCGTTTGCTGCGCCGGACAGATCATAACCGCACAGGCGGAAACGATCAGTATCAGTCGCAGAGGAGCGCGGAAACGCATGACTAGAGTCTATCTGAAAAGAAAGCAAGCTCCCGCCTAATTGGCTGTCGGGGTCTTCAGGGCGCTGTCGATTACAAGAATGTCGAGCGGGGCTTTGCGCGCCTCCAGCTTCAGGCCCACCTGCTGCAGGGCGTCGCTCAGCGCAGAGGGTGAACTGGCGTCCAGCAACTTCTGGGCCTCCGGCGGGAGATTCGCGCCGCGTATGACCGCGGAACGGAGCATCATGGCCACATAATCCTCCGGAGTGACATCGACCGCGAAATTGTAGGAGCCGGTTAGCCCGGTCATGTCGACGACCTGGCGATCGGAGTATCGTTCCAGGTTCCTGCAAAACACCCACAGCGGCAGCTTCCTGACTTCAATCCGGTTGTCGCCGACCGAGAATGACGCTCCGCGCGCATAGTTCACGCTCACTCCGTTGCCGACAGCGACGATGGTCGCGACATTGGCCATTCCCACAGGCTCGTCATTATCCTTATCTTCGTTCGGATCGGGCGGTAACTCTTTCAGCTTCGGCGGGCCTTTGGCAAGCACGAGCGCGTAAATCGGAAGCTCCTTTTTCTCTTTGTGCAGCTTCACCTCGAACCTGTCGGCGAGAAGAGCCTGAAGCATTTCCGGAACCTGAGCCTTAGTGCTGCCGTCCGGAAGCGTTGCCGAAATATCGTAGCGCTCCGTCGCCGTCCAATCCGGTCCGGAGATCAACGTCGCCTTGAACCTGTAGGCGGTGGCCAGATAGTCTCGGAGCGACAGCCCGACTGCCCGAACCTGCGCACCGTCAAAGTGAAGGCCGGCGGCGACCTGTCCCTGCCCGGGGGCGAAAGGCTTGACGGACGCCACCTCGAACTGCGGAGACTGGGCGAGAAGCAGGCGAGTCAGCAAGATCGCGAAAATAGCTTTTCGCATAAATTTCCCGTCTAATTTTTTTATATCAGTTTTCGAGGACTACCTCTCAGCGGCCGGCGCCGGCGGACAGCCTCTCGCACGGCTGGCCCGTGCCTTCCTTCAGATTCACGATGGTGTCGACCGCGGTCTGCTTCCACGACTCGCATTCCCCAGCTAGCCAATAAACTTGTATGCGATTCACCTCGGCGCCCTTCCCCAGACCGAAATGAACTCGCGGGTCGTTTGCCGCCAGGTAACTGCCATCGCCTCTCACCCACCCCTTGACCGATGTGCCGTCCATCCGCACAAGTTCCACCACACTCCCATATGCCGAACGATTGGTTTTCGTGCCCTCGAGATGTACCAGGAGCCAATGCCCGCGCTTCGGCACGGTATTCAGCAGCAGCCGCGCGGGGCCATTATTATTCGTCACCAGGATGTCCATTCCGCCGTCATTATTCACGTCGCCGAAAGCCGCGGCCCGGCTCACCTCGGGAATCTGAAAAACCGGACCGGCGGACGCCGTAATATTCTCAAACGCCTTCCCCTTGCCCATATTTTTCAGCAACAGCTTCTTCTCGCGGTAGGGAAACCTGTCCCCCGCCCGCACCATCGCCACGTTAACCGCGCCATTGGCGGTGAACAGATCGAGCAGCCCCCGATTCTCCATATCGATTAAACCCACGCCGAAACCCGTATACGGCAAGGAAATGTGCGCGAGTCCACTCTGCTCGGTGGCGTCCATGAAATCCCCGGTGGGCTGCCGCTGGAACATGGTGAACGCCTCGGTCGGAATATTGGTAATCACCAGGGCCTGACCGCCATCGCCGAACAAATCTCCCGACGCAATCCCCATGCCGGCCCGCGGCTTCCCGTCTGAAGCGTAGGCGAGCCCGCGGCTCAGACCCTCCTCACGAAACACCCGATCGCTTTCCTTTGATTGCGGGCTCCTGCGCTCGTTGATCCAAAGATGATTCGCCGCCCCATCGTCGGCCACCAGAAAATCCGGATACCCGCTCGTGCCGAACGTCCCGGTCAGGATGCCCAGCCCAGGTCCCGGTTTCGCGTTTAACCCGACTTCATCCGTGACGTTCTTGAACCGCCCCTGCCCGAGGTTGTGGTACACCTCAGTGACCGTCCCCTTGAACGGCTGCGGTCCGCAATAATTCGGCGATCCCTGCGGCGTGTAACAAGGCCGCCGATAAAAGTCCACATAATGAACTACCACCAGATCCAGCAGGCCGTCCTTGTCGTAGTCGATCCATGCGGCGCTGGTCGACCATCCCGACGACGCCACTCCCGCCGTCGCGGTCACATCCGTGAACGTGCCGTTGCCGTTGTTGTGATACAGAACGTTGTGGCCGTAATTGGTGACGTAGAGATCAATGTACCCATCGTTGTCGTAATCGCCCGCCGCCACGCCCGTGCCTTGATCGGCTAGGCCCAGGCCCGACGATTCCGTAACGTCGGTGAACGAAAGCTTCCCGGTTTCGCGCAGGTTATTGCGGAACAGGCGATTGCCCGGTTTCCATCCGGCCGGTATCGGCACCAGCGGCGTGCCTTGCGGATACGTTGGCGAGCCCTGGATCAGAAATACGTCCAGGTCGCCGTCGTTATCGTAGTCGATCAGGGCAGCGCCCGATCCCATCAGCTCCGGCAGCAGGAAATCTCCCGTGGCGCCGGAAAACTGCCAGAAGTCGAGCCCGGTCTGTTTGGCCACGTCCTCGAAAGGGGACTCCTTATGAACAGACGTGTATCTACACGCGGACAACACGTGTAACAACAACACTGCAACTACACCCCGTCTCGACGTGGGTACAGCATATTGCGGTTTGAGAAAAGTTTGTCAAATAATGTAAAAATTTGACACAAATTTGACCCGTCAGTGACTCGACTCTGACGGCACTACGACGCACGGTTGCCCCGTGCCTTGTTTCAGATTCCTGCAGCTCGCCGTTGGTCAATAATCTCGGTCAGCTTGTTGAATGTGTCTACGATGGCATGATTTCCTAATCAGGAAAGTCGCGGTAGAGTTTTAAGCAAGTTGGAACTGCGCCTGCAGAGCGGGAGGCGCTCGGATCGAATGTTACGCAAAGCTGGCCTGTCTTCGTATCGAGTGCATAAGCTCCCTGCCACGCATCGCCTTTGAGGCTTTCAGGCTGACTCGATAGGGGAACGAACCGCTGGTAAGGGGCCTTAGGTTTTCCGCACCCGCACAAGAATACGAAAACCGCGCAGGCGGGGATTAACCACTTCGTTGGCGGGCTTTCCTCGTGCCGCTCTTCCTCCATCACGCGCCGATTGTAACGCGTTGCGAAACACGGCGGGGGAGCCTCAGACTCGTCAGTGACTCGACCCTGACGGCACTACGACGCACGATTGACCCGTGCCTTCCTTCAGATTCAGAATCGCATCCGTTTTTATCTGGCTCCACGACTCGCATTCACCCGCCAGCCAATAAACTCGTATGCGATTCACCTCGGCGTCCTTCCCCAAACCGAAATGAACCCGGGGGTCGTTGGCCGCCAGGTAACTCCCATCCCCTCTCACCCACGCCTTCACCGATGTGCCATCCTTGCGCACCAGTTCCACCACGCTCCCATATGCCGAACGATTAGTTTTCGTGCCCTCCAGATGAACCAGCAGCCAATGTCCGCGGTTTGGCACGGTGTTCAGCAGCAGCCGCGCGGGGCCATTATTATTCGTCACCAGGATGTCCACTCCACCGTCGTTATTTACGTCGCCGAACGCCGCCGCCCGGCTCACCTCCTCGGTAGCCAGCGCCGGACCCGCTTGCGCCGTAATATCTTCGAACCCTTTCCCTTTTCCGACATTCCGCAGCAACAACTTGCGCTCGCGGTAGGGAAACGGATCGCCCTTCGGATTCGACTTCAAATCCCCGGCCATGGATCTCACGCCGCCATTCGCGCTGAACATGTCCAATAACCCGCTATTTGTCATATCGAAGAGGCCCACGCCAAATCCCGTATAGGGCAGGGAAATATGCGACAGCCCCGATTGCTCCGTCGCGTCTACAAAGTCCCCATTCGGCTGTCGTTGAAACAGCGTGAACGCCTCGGTCGGCAGGTTCGTCACGATGATGGATTCGCCGCCGTCGGCAAAAATATCGCCCGAAGCAATGCCCATGCCGGCCCGCGGCCTGCCGTCCGAAGCATAGGCCAGCCCGTGGGTGAGCCCCGCTTCTTTGAATACTCTGTCGTTGAATACACTAATGCCCGGCTTCGATTGCGGGCCGCTGCGCTCATTGATCCAGAGATAATTCGCCGCGCCATCGTTGGCGACCATGAAACCGGGAAACCCGTCGGCACCGAAATCTCCCGTCAAAATGCCGAGCCCGGGCCCCGGCTTCGCGTTCAGACCGACCTCCTCGGTCACATTTTTGAACCGCCCGTTCCCGAGGTTGTGGTACAACTCGGTCGCCGTTCCCTTGAAAGGTGACGGACCGCAATAATCGAGTCTGCCATCGAACATGTAGCAAGGACGGCGATAGAAGTCGACATAGTGAACCACCGCAATGTCCAGCCGGCCGTCCCGGTCGTAATCGATGAATGCGGCGCTAGTGGACCAGCCGGATGAAGCGACACCGGCGCTGGCGGTTACATCTGTGAACGTGCCGTTTCCGTTGTTGTGATACAGAATGTTGTGGCCGTAATTGGTGACATAGAGATCGACGTACCCGTCGTTGTCGTAGTCGCCGGCTGCCACGCCCATGCCTTTATCGGCGTAGCCCAATCCAGCCGATTCCGTGACATCGGTGAACGTCAGTTTGCCCGTTTCGGCGAGATTATTCCGGAACAGGCGGTTGCCCGGTTTCCAACCCGGCGGAACGGGCACCAGAGGCTTGCCTTGAGGAGCGGTGGGATACCCCTGGACCAGATAAACGTCCATATCGCCGTCGTTATCGTAGTCGAACAGCGCGGCGCCAGATCCGACCATTTCGGGAAGAAGCATCTCGCCCGTGGCGCCGGAATACTGCCAGAAGTCTATCCCGACCTGTTTGGAGACGTCCTCGAAGGGGAATGATTTCTGAGAAGAGGACGTTTTACAGGCTAACAGCCCGACGAACGACAACACCGACACTACGACTAAAAACCCGTTATGATGCACCATCGCAGGGCATGATATCATGGCGATATTTTATGAAGCGGGGAATCGCCTCCGTAATTTTGGCGGCGTTGCTGGAGTTGTCGTGTGCTAAATCCGTCCCGCCCGTCCCGGCCATCCCGGTCGACGGTCTCGACGCGGACGTAAGAAACGCCATAGTCAAAGCCCGCGATGAAGCCGTGGCCCAGCCAAAAAGCGCCCAGGCCTCGGGCAATCTCGGCATGGTCCTGGAAGCGCATACTCTGTATCAACCCGCTGTGCCTGTCTATCAACGCGCCGTGCGCCTCGACACGAAAGACTTCGCGTGGCGATACTATCTGGCGCTTTGCCTCGAAAAAACCGGCCAGCTGGATGAGGCGCTGGCGTCGATTTCCGAAGGTCTGAGGATCCGGCCCGACTATGCGCCCGCGATCCTCAAACGAGCCGAACTGCTCCTGAAGCTGGGACGATTCCCCGAAAGCGCCGCCGCGCTGGAACCTTTCCTCGCAAAGAACCCCGGCTCGCCGATGGCTCTCTACTTCATGGCCCGGGTGAAGTTCGCGCAGCAGGATTTCGCCGCTGCCGACGATCTCTATCGCCGCGCTACCGAAGCCTCCCCGACCTTCGGCTCCGCCTGGTTCGGCCTGGGCGAAACCAGCAAAAGACTTGGCCGTGACGCGGAAACCGAAAGAGACTACCAGCTCGCGGAGACCCACAAGGACCACTACCCGCCCAGCGCAGACGAGCTCTACCTCGAAATGACGAAGCTCGCCACCGGCATCGAGAACCGGCTCATGGAGGCCAAAAGGCTCATGAACAAGCGGGAGTACGACCGGTCCTCGAGGATTTACAAAGAGGTCCTCAAACAATATCCGGATAATCTGGACTGCCTGGTGAACCTTCTTTACATCGCGCAATACCCGAACCAGGCGACACCCGAGGAAGTGGAAGATCTCTACCAGAGAGCCCGCGCCGCGAGTCCGCAGCTCGCCGAGGTGTACATGTACCACGGCACCGCGCTGGCCGCTCAGGGCAAGTACGATGCGGCCGTGGCCGCGCTCGATAAAGCCCTCCAGCTCAAGCCTAACAATGCCGAAACTCACGCCTGGCTGGCCGACGTGCGCGAACGCCAGCACCGTCCTGCCGATGCGATCGAGCAATATCGCATCGCCATCGCGCAGCAGCCCGA
>Ga0182015_10004625_pt1 | contig 14716 bp, 12 predicted proteins | sample 712P3MmetaG_FD_120478 | JGI IMG/M metagenome (GOLD analysis project Ga0182015, IMG submission 120478) | Permafrost microbial communities from Stordalen Mire, Sweden - 712P3M metaG | ecosystem: Environmental > Terrestrial > Soil > Wetlands > Permafrost | place: Sweden: Stordalen | collected...
ACCGGCTTCATGCAGATGATGTTTCTGGACCCGACGGGTTTTGACAACCAGCATTACGTCTTCAGCTATGTGCGCCGCGAGTTCCTCGGCTCCGTTCGGACCTGGGTCTTCGATGTGCATCCCAAGGTAGCCGGAATGGGCCGCTTCTACGGCCGCATCTGGGTTGAGGATCAAGATGGTAACGTGGTCCGGTTCAACGGCACTTACACCGGTCCCACCTCCGAAGACTCGTCAAAGTACTACTTCCACTTCGATAGCTGGCGCATGAATGTGCAGCCGGGGATTTGGCTGCCGGTAGCCGTTTACGTGGAAGAGACGACCCGCATTGAAGGCGAAAAGACTGTCGGTCTCAAAGCGCAGACACACTTCTGGGGCTACTCGCTCAAGTTGCCGACCCGGGACAGCGAGAATGTCAGCGTGAAGGTGGACGACGCGGTGGACAATAGCCAGGACTCGCAGGATGTGGGTCCGCTGCAGGCTTCGCGCGCGTGGGTCACCCAGGCTGAGAACAACGTGATTGACCGTCTGGTAGAAGCCGGCCTCGTGGCGCCGCTGAATCCCGGGGGTTACGAGAACAAGGTGCTGGACCAGATCGTGATCAACCTGGTGGTCCCCAATAACCTGGCCTTCAGCGATCAGATTCATACCCGCATCCTTCTTTCAACCACCGTAGAAACGACTACGGTAGGCAACACCATCCTGATCAGCAAGGGCCTGATCGACAGCCTGCCCAATGAAGAAGCAATTGCTTCAGTTGTTGCGATGGAGCTTGCTCACATCGCCATGGGCCACCACATCGACACGCGTTACGCCTTCAATGACCGGCTTATGTTCCCTGATACGGCCTCCTTCCAGCGCATCAACATGTACCACAGCGACCACGACAATGCTGACGCCGCCAAGCGCGCCATGGAGTATCTGCAGAACTCCATGTACAAGGACAAGCTGCCCTCGGCTGGCCTCTACTATGCGCAGTTGGTGGACCGTGAAAAAGCGCTCAAAGGGCTGAACACTCCCAAGCTGGGCGATTCCCTGCTGAAAGCCGACGGAACACCGTGGATGGCCGACTTGCAGAAGATGGCTCCCAAGCTGAACTGGGATGACCTGACACAGATGGCCGCACTGCCCTTGGGTAGCTGGATCAAGACCGATCCGTGGGACGACAAGGTGCACCAGTTGAACGCCAAGATCTATGCACCCATGAACGCCCGCGACAAGATGCCGTTTGAAGTAACGCCGGTGTTCTACAAGCTGCAGCGCTATGACGTAGCCAAGGCCGAACCTCCGGCAGCGGCGCCCGCAGCCGCCCCGGCCACGCCTCCTGCCGCCTCGGGTGACCCGGCAGCGCAGCAGCCAACCACACAGCCGGCGGCCACACCCGACGCTACACAACAGACGCCTGGTACGCAGCAGCCAGCCACTGGTGATGCAGCGGCGGCCCAACCGGCCACTGGCGATGCAGCGGCCCAGCCACCCGCGCAAGCCCCAACAACCCAGCAGTAGAACAGACTCCGAGGGACCCCTGGCCGGACTGGCTCAGAAAGCCAGGGGCTCTTAGATTGAGTGAGCTCGAGCTTTTAAAAGCAACTCAAATTCACCTGGACTGGACGTGATTTGTGCCCAAGTGTTCTTTGAAGATAAATCGATCGACCCGGATTTTGTTCCTGCTCCTGCTTAGCGCTGGAGCCACATTTGCCCACGGTCAGGTGGTGCCCTCGGCCTCCGGAGGCCAGTTTGCCGTGACGGTCGGCGGGATGGGCTCGGTTTTTCAGCCCGACTACGCTGGATATGGCGTGGCTCAAACGAGCCCCAACCGCCTTTACGGAATTGGCGCTTTTGTCGACGTGAAGTTCACCCATTGGATTCAGCTTGAGGCTGAAGGCCGCTGGCTCCGCTTTAACCAGTTCGAGAGCATCTACGAGGACAACTACCTCGCAGGCCCACGCGTTCCGCTGCACACCTTCAAATTCATGCAGGCAACGCCATATGCCAAAGTGCTGATTGGCATCGGCAAGATGAACTTTGAGGACAACGACGCCTACGGCCGCTTTACCGACATCGCCTATGGCGGTGGCGCGGACTTCAGGTTGACTGACAGGATCAGTTTGCGCGGCGACTTCGAGTACCAGCAGTGGCCCGCCTGGCTGAACAGCCAACTGTCTCCCTACGGCGCCAGCGCCGGCGTGAGCTACCGGATCCTCGGCGGCAGCCATGGCCTTCGCAAGCTGACGAGAAAAGAGCGAGGCCAGTAATCGGTCTGGCAGCAGAAACTCCAGATCGGCAGGAGAGTCCAGGGCGGCTCCTCGATTCACCTCAGGCATCAATTCCAATGAGCAGCAAAAAGGGCCACTCGATGTGAGTGGCCCTTTTTGCTTGCGCCTTAAACTTGCTTTATGCCGGTGATGGGGAACCCTCGGGGTAGTTCGGACCGCCGCGGCTCTCGGGCTTGAGCACTTGCTGCACGCCGCTGTCACCCTTGTCCGTGGGCGAAGCCAGGACCGAACGCAACGGAGGCAATTCCTCGCCCTCGATCAGCATCCTCACTTCTTCCGCGTCAATGGTCTCGCGCTCCAGCAGAGCGGCGGCGATGCGGTGCATTGCGTCGCTGTGGGTTTCAACCAGGGCGTGTGCGGATTGGTAGGCTTCGTCGATCAGGCGGCGAACTTCAAGATCGATCTGCCGGGCCGTCTCCTCGCTGAAGTCGCGGTGTTGTGCGATCTCGCGGCCAAGGAAGATCTGCTCTTCCTTCTTGCCGAAGGTGAGCGGACCCAGGCGGCTCATGCCGTACTCGCAGACCATGCGACGAGCCAGATCGGTTGCGCTCTCAATATCGCTGCCCGCCCCAGTGGACATCTGGTTGAGGAAGATCTCCTCTGCCACACGACCGCCGTAAGCAATGGCCAGGTTCGCTTCAAGATATTCCCGCGTGTAGTTGTGGCGATCGCCGGGCAGGAAGATGGTTACGCCCAGCGCCATGCCACGCGGAATGATCGTCACCTTGTGGATGGGGTCTGAGTGCTCGCGCCTGAATGACACCAGTGCATGGCCCGCTTCGTGATAGGCAGTGACCCGCTTCTCCTCTTCGGTCAGCAGCATCGACTTGCGCTCGGCGCCCATGAGTACCTTGTCCTTGGCGAGCTCAAAGTCGTACATGGTCACCTGCTTGCGATTCATGCGAGCAGCGTTCAGCGCAGCCTCATTGACCATGTTGGCCAGGTCGGCGCCGCTGAAGCCTGGTGTTCCACGAGCTAGAACATTCAGGTTGGTGTCGTCGGAGACAGGAACCTTCTTCACGTGCACGCGGAGGATTTCTTCGCGGCCACGGACATCAGGAAGTCCCACCACCACGCGGCGATCGAAGCGACCGGGGCGAAGCAGCGCGGGATCCAAAACGTCAGGGCGGTTGGTGGCAGCGACCAGAATGACACCGTCGTTCGATTCAAATCCGTCCATCTCCACCAGCAACTGGTTGAGGGTCTGCTCACGCTCATCGTGTCCGCCGCCGAGGCCAGCACCGCGATGGCGGCCTACAGCGTCGATTTCGTCAATGAAGATGATGCAGGGGGCATTCTTCTTGCCCTGCTCGAACAGATCGCGAACGCGGCTGGCGCCCACGCCCACGAACATCTCCACAAAGTCCGAACCGGAGATGGAGAAGAAGGGAACGTTGGCTTCGCCGGCCACAGCGCGCGCCAGCAGCGTCTTGCCGGTTCCCGGAGGTCCAACCAGCAGCACGCCCTTGGGAATGCGCCCGCCAAGCTTTTGGAACTTCTGCGGCTCGCGCAGATACTCGATGATCTCCTTCAGTTCCTCCTTGGCCTCATCCACCCCGGCCACGTCCTTGAAGGTGATCTTCTTTTGCTGCATTGAGAGTAGGCGCGCCCGGCTCTTGCCGAACGACAGCGCCTTGTTCCCGCCCGACTGCATCTGGCGCAGCATGAAGAACCAGATTGCGCCGAGCAGCACGAACGGGCCAATGTTGATCAGCAACGGAATCAGGTATCCGGTCTGCGGCGTCTTGATGGCCAGCGAAACCTTGTCGGCACGCAGCGCCTGTTCGAGATCTTGGTAATTCGCAGGAACCGTGGTGTGGAACTGATCCTTGGGCGTGGCCTTCAGGTGGCCATGGAGTTCGGTGCCCTCAATGGTCACATCCTGCACCAAACCGGCTTGCGCTTTATCGAACAGATCTGAGTAGGAAATCTCCTGGTCTTTTCCCCCACCCGTGTTCTTTGTGACTACTGTCCAAAGAAGCATCAGGCACATGAGTATGAAGACCCAGAACATTACCGTTTTAACTGTCGAATTCACCAGGATTCCTCTTTCCCGGCGGGGGGGGAAGTCATTATTGTTCTTCCATCACCGCCCACATCACCCTTAATAGACGCGCGTACGTTCCTATAAGTCACAGAAAGTACCCACCGCCCTTACGGAAGACACGTTTATCTTGCCGCTTGGATGAGCAGTAAGGTCGATTGTACTCCGAAGGCTCGGTAAGTTGGAATACGCAAACAACCGATTCTTTGCATGCCTTTGGGTCATAAACCTACATCAAAAGTTCCAAAGCGAGTGGTCAAAGCGCTGCCGCCGCCCGAGGCATCGCCCAAAGCGGTCGCTACAACTTCAATTCCCTGCTCCGGCTCCAGTTCCACGCCCTGCATCCAGACGATGCGGCCACTGACCTCGAGCACCGGCCAGATCGCCCGGCGACTCCCGGTAACACGCATCCGTTCAAGCACTTCCTTCACTTTGCGCGGCCCGCTGGAATGGCGCAATCTGACCCTGTCACCGGGACGCCAGTTGCGCAGCGTAGCCACCGCACTTGAGTCAGGTGGAGACTCTGCCCCCGCACCGCTTCCTGATACTTGGATCCTCAACCGCAGCCCGAAGGCCGGTGCGGAGATTTCCCCGGGAATCACCTCCTTGTACTCGGCAACTGGGCTCGCCACGCCGTCCCTGCTTGAGGTCGGCTCTTCCACAACCAACCTGAGTTCCCGCGGAGTGCGCTCGGCCTTCACTCCCTGGGCAAGCTCACACTTCCGGCCAGCCCGCCCCGTCAGCGCCAGATCGCGCAAGGCATCCGTCGACTGAAAGTCCAGTGCCGCTCCAAGCTGCTCCACGGCATAACGGAGGATTCTCCTCTGCACGGCCGGGCCCAGGGCGGCGAGGCGCGTCACATCCAGAGCAACGCCAGCGCCAGCCGCTCGGCCTCCTCCACGAACCGGGCGGCCTGGCAGCAGCAACTGCGGCGCAAGCCTGGCCATCTCAGCCTGCCAGGCTGCCTCATCGTCGCGGGCCAATTCGGCCATCTGTGCCAGGTGCGCGCGCAAACGCGGATTCCATGCTTCGAGCATTGGCAGCAACTCGTGGCGAATTCGATTGCGGGTATAAGCAGAGTCTGCATTCGACGAGTCTTCACGCCACACCTGTCCCACAGAGCGAAGATATGCCTCGACCTCAACCCTTGTTGCACCGAGCAACGGGCGAAGGATCCGGCCCTCAGGAAATTCGACAACTTGATGGATACCGCTCAGGCCCTCAGTCCATGCACCGCGCAGAAATTTTGCCAGCACTGTCTCCGCCTGGTCGTCGAGCGTATGAGCCGTAGCCACCGCATCCGCCTCGCCGGACGCCATTAGTTGCCGGAACCATCCGTAACGCAGCCGCCGCCCTGCCTCCTCAATGGATTCGCCGTTTTCGCGAGCCTCATCCCGCGTATCTACACGGGCTTCGTGGAAAGGCAGCGATAACTGCGCCGCCAGCGCGCGTGCAAACTCCAGATCGCCGTCGGCCTCACCGTCCCGCAGGCCATGGTGCAGGTGTGCCGCATGCAACACAAGCCCCAATTCGCCGGCTAGATCTTTCAGAGCGCGCATCAGCGCGACCGAGTCCGCGCCGCCGGAAAGACCCACGGCCAGCCGCAATCCCGGCTTCAGCAGCGTGGTGTCAATCGGCAAAGCTGGGGAGACCGATGTGTGCATCCCAAAATGATAGTGCGTCCAACCCGAGGTCCCGCCCAGCGAAGGACAACTTCAGCAAAACTCCCCTATACTCCAAGGAATGGAGACACGTTCGACTACCCCAGCCGATGCCCCGCTTGTCACCGCCCACCGGCGCGCAATGTTCGCCGCCATGGGACGGACCCAGGAGTCGATCCTCGACGCCATGAGCCGCAACTTTGAGCCCTGGGTGGAGCGCATGATCAGCGCAGGCAAATACACGGGCTGGATCACCAAAGAGGATGGCCGCCCCGTAGCCTCCGCCGGCATCCTGGTGCTGGACTGGCCGCCGCACCCCCTCGACCCCGCTGGAGTGGAGCGCGGCTACCTGTTGAACGTCTTTGTCGAGCCGGATTACCGCAAACGCGGCCTGGCGCATGCACTGGTAGACCTTTGCCTGGCAGAAGCCCACAAAAGAGGCCTCCGTGTGGTTGCGCTCCACAGCTCAGATGCCGCCCGGCCCATCTACGAGACGTTCGGCTTCCGCTCCACCAGCGAAATGCTCTACGTGGAACCACTTCACGAGTAGAAGGTCATTTGTACCACCGCTCTGAAAACCACCGAAACCTGGCCGATTTTCGTGAAAGGTCGAGGAACGTGGCCGCCGCTGGTCAGAGCGATGTTGACAACAAGGCAACCGACGGATTGGTGAAAAGCCGTCCGGAACCTGTTCGCTTGGGCGGTTTACGACTTGTAGATCCGGCAGGCTGAGCGAAACTAAACTCCTGACATGGGCTTTGAGTTGGATCATTTCTTCGTGTGTACCGCTCCAGGCACCCCTGCAGGTGACGAGCTTGTCCGGTTGGGTTTGCGTGAGGAGCCTCCCAATCGGCACCCTGGCCAAGGCACGGCAAATCGACGCTTTGCCTTCGCGAATGCCATGTTTGAGTTGGTTTGGGTTTGCGATGCACAAGAAGCTCAAAGCGAAAGTTCTCGGCGCACTCTGCTTTGGGAGAGATGGTCTGGTCGGGAGGGCAAAGCCTCTCCGTTTGGCTTTTGTTTTCGCCCTGCTGCCTCTGAGAACCAGGTACCACCGTTTCCGGCGTGGGAATATCGGCCGGCCTACTTGCCTGATCCGCTCGCCATGCATATTGGCGAAACGAGCGTTGAGGAGCCGATGTGGGTATACCTGAGCTTCATGCGGAGGGCCAATCGCGAACACCAGTTTATGGAACATCCGATTGGCATTCGTGAAATAACTGGCTTAATCGTGACTACAATCGCGCCGCTTTCTTCCTCCGTGTCTCAAAGCGTTGTCCAGAGTGGAGTTCTTTCAACTCGGACGGGATCAGAGCATCTCCTCGAAATTTACTTCGACGCCGCCCGGCGCAAAGAGACGCTGGATTTAAGACCGCACTTACCAATCATCTTTCGATTTTGACTAGTCCATTTTCGATGTGACTCCGTGTCGGCTGCGGGCAGTTGGTGCGCTGCGGCTGAGTAAAAGTTCCCCCCCGGCGGACCTTGTTTTCGTGGGCTGTTGCCTTGATTGCCTGGTTCATGGAACACCGCAGGGATGTTCCAGGTAGAGTTATACGGGCGTGTACGGGGTGCGGACTGACACCGAATTCCCAACGACGGCTGAACGCAGCCATCCTGCCGATGTCTATGAACCAGGAAATGCCAGCTTTGTGCGCATGTCAAAGCAATAAACCCGGTAAGCGGAAGTTCAATAAGTCGGATGCGAGACGAGGTCATCTGCAAGTCTCTCCAGCGCCGGGACCATTGCATCTCCCCCCGACGTTCCCCATGGTCCATCCTGTTGAACCATGAAGATGAAAATCCTACTCGTCGTGGTGTCAATGTCCATCGCGTTCTTGAAGGCGCCGCCGTGACCAAAGCCATTCTTTGAAACAACCCAGCCGAATCCGTAATCCTGCTTCTCCATCGCGCCGTTCTGCACGCTGGTCATCGCGTGAAATGAGGCAGGCGATAGGTACCGCTTTCCATTGAGTGTGCCGCCATTCAGGATCATTTGACAGAACTTCGACACATCGATCGCAGTAGAAAAAATGCCTCCGGCGGGCATCGGGAATCGATGTTGCCGGTCGTTCAGCGGATAGGTTAGTTGACTAATGCGGACTTTCACCAGGTCTTTTGTCTTGGGATCCAATTTGTATGTCTCGGCCAGCCGGGTTATCTGTTCACTGTCTGGCCAGAACGTGGTGTCTTTCATTCCCAGAGGTTCGAAAAGTCGCTGCTGCATGAACCTCTCGTAGGGCATCCCACTCACCACTTCAACGATCCGTGCCGCTGTATCGATGCCTTCGTTGGAATAACTGTAGCCGGTTCCCGGCTGAAACATCAGGGGCTCGGCGGCAAAACTGAGTACTGAGTCTTTCAAAGATAATGTGTCGAGAGCGCCGGGCTGAGCTGATGACTTGAACGGCAAGCCGCTCGTATGGCTCAGGATTTCGCGAACGAGGATCGGATGGCTTGCCGCCGCCAACTGAGATGGTGTTTGCAAGTTCGAAGCAGCCAGCCCGTTTTGCGCCTTGTCTTCATTCGCCGCTTTGACCATCTGACCATGAAATTCCGGCAGATACTTTTCAACCGGATCATCGAGGCTCACTTTGCCTTCATCCACCAGCATCATGAAGGCTGTAGCAGTCATGGGTTTTGATGTGGATGCGATCCAGAATATCGCGTTCGTAGGCAACGGGGCCTTTTCCGAAAGGTCTCTATACCCCGCAGATTGCAGGTAAAGTATGCGGTCCGGTGTCGCAACCAACGTCACTGCACCCGATAACGTGTGGTTGTCTATCAGCGGCTGCAAGTAAGAGCGAATCGCATCGGGACGCTCTGTGGTAGCGGGTCCCTGTGCTTGCAGGGAAAGCGGAAAACTGAGCAGCGTCAACACGAGAATCAGTTTCTTGACGAATGGTCCGTTCCGATGACTCGTGTCACTATTTAGATGTCGGGTTCTCACCTGTGCCCCTTGTCTGCAAGCCATGCTTGTATCATTCTAAGCATTTTCTCGGCTCGAACTCGGCTGGCGCTATCTGGGGTGAGGCCACAACCGAATTCTCTCTGTTTCAGAGTTCCGGGAGGGAGACTGTCAAACCGGAAGCAGCCCAATTTGAATCACGTCGTGGAAGGGTAGGCGGCGATACAGCCGGAACGACTGGGCCGGGCGCAGCCTTCATGATCCACTTCGCGCACTTATGCAACCGGAAAGCTACGGTAAACCGGAATTTACTAGCGGATAACAGTTCAACTTCAGATTTTGACGGGCCCAGCAACCTTACAAGTTTTTGAATTCAAGCAATTCGTGGCCGTTCGGCCAAGTCTCGCGCGTTTCCACACCCACTACCCGAAATCCGACCGATGCAAGTCCCGTTGTATACTTCACCCGTTATGCAAGTATTCGTAATTCTCCCCGCTGCTGGCCTGGGCACCCGGATGGCCGGGCCGCAGCCCAAACAATTTCTCGCGCTCGACGGCCTGCCTATCCTGATTCATTCGCTCCGCGCCTTTGCCGCAGTGGAGCGAATGACGGCCATTTACGTTGCCGTGCGCAAGCCTGAAGTGGAGCGCGTGCAAGCGCAGGTGGCCGAGTACGCAGCGGAGCATGGATTTGCCGGGCGCGTCCACGTGGTGGAGGGCGGAGACAGCCGCCAACAGTCCGTCTCGAATGCCCTGGCCGCGCTTCCTGCTGAGGGCGACGACATTGTACTGGTGCACGATGCTGTGCGGCCGCTGATCGACGTCGCTACCATTGACCGCACCATCGACGCGGTGGCGCAATTCGGGGCGGCCATTGTGGGTCTGCCTGCCGTCGACACCATCAAGCAGGTTGAGCGGACCGCCCACGGCGCACTCATTACCTCGACGATTCCGCGCGAGTTTGTGGTGCTGGCACAGACGCCCCAGGGATTCCGCTACGGCCTGTTGCAGAAAGCCTTTGCCGAGGCCATTGCGGATGGGTTTATCGGCACGGACGAAGCCTCGGTTGTGGAACGTGCCGGCTTGCCGGTAGCCGTGGTACACGGGTCTCAGGTTAATCTGAAGATTACGCAGCCCGGCGACCTGGAGTTGGCCGAGTTCTACCTCCACCAGCGCGCCCGCTGATTCCGATCGACGAGGATTTGCGATCGCCGTCGGCTATCTTCCGCAGAAATAGGCATGGAAACCATGGATACTCGGATTGGATTTGGCTATGACTCGCACGTCTTCAAGCCCGATGTGCCGCTGCGCATTGGCGGGCTGACGATCAAGCACCCTGAGGGCCTGGCCGGCCACTCCGACGGCGACGTGCTGCTGCATGCCATCACCGACGCTCTGCTGGGCTCCGTTGCCGCAGGCGACATTGGCAGTTTTTTCCCGCCTGGCGATCCGCGCTGGAAAGACGCCGACTCGGCCATCTTCCTCAACCTGGCCACGGAAGAGTTGCAGCACGCTGGATTCCGCATCGTGAACATCGACACCACGCTGGTGCTGGCTGCGCCCAAGATTGGCCCGATTGCCGGCGAGATGCGTGCTCGCGTCGCCGACCTTTTGAATGTGGAGATCGACCAGGTCAGCATCAAAGCCAAAACTCCCGAGGGCCTCAATCTTGACCACGTGGCCCAATGCCATGCCATCGCTTTGGTCGAGCGAGTCCGCGAACCAGACGAGCTGACCAGCATGAGCGCCGTGATTGAAACGCAGCGCCAGCTCGAAGACGTCGTCGAAGACCTGCTCAGCTCCGTCCAGGGCGTGCCGAAAAAGCGCGTTGCCCCGGTCTACGACACGGAAGACATCACGTAAGAAGATAGGGGTCAGAGAACAGAGATCAGGAAAACCCTGTCTTGGTCTCGTTGGAGGTCTTTCGCCTTGAAGATACAAGTGCCAGGTTTTTGGGCAACTGCCTTTCTTGGCACGTTGTCATTTGTCGCTCATCCGCAGGGCACCCAGGCACCCGACTGGCGTACCCCTGCCGAGATCACCGATTACCGCACCACGCCGGACTACGCTGAGACCGTCGCCTATTTAGACCGCATTGCCGCTGCCAATCCCGCACAGGTCAAGATTGAAAACTTCGGCAAGACCGGCGAAGGCCGCGACCTGAAGATCGTCATCGCCTCCAAAGATGGCGTCTTCGACCCCGCCGCCATTCACGCCTCAGGCCGTGCCATTCTGCTGGTTCAGAACTCCATCCACGCCGGCGAGATGGACGGAAAGGACGCCTGCATTGCCCTCCTGCGCGACATCGCCATCACCAAAACCAAAGCTGCGTTGCTCGACCATGTCGTCTTCGTCTTCATCCCGGTCTACAACATCGATGGCCACGAGCGCCGCTCTGCCTACAACCGCATCAACCAGAACGGGCCGGAGCTTGCCGGCTGGCGCGGCAACGGCAGCAACATCAATCTCAATCGCGACTATATGAAGGCCGACGCCCCTGAAACCCGCGCCTTCCTGAAGATGTTCCATCGCTGGCTGCCCGACTTTTTTGTCGACGACCATGTGACAGATGGCATGGACTACCAATACGACGTGACCTTTGCGATCGATGCCGGCCTGGACGTTGCCCCCGAGACCGCCATGTGGATTCACCAGACCGTGACCCCGGAGCTGGCTGCGCGAGTCAATGCAGCCGGCCACATGGCCTTCCCTACCCTGATCGACCTGAACGACGACACTGACCCCGCGAAGGGGCTGAGCTTCGCTCAGAATGCGCCGCGCTTCTCCACCGGGCAGATGATCCTTGAAGACCGCCCAGGGTTGCTCGTCGAATTGCACATGCTGAAGGACTACAAGACACGCGTGACCGGCAATTACGAGATCCTGTGCGCGCTGCTAGAGGTGATGAACCGCGACACCGCCAAACTGATCGCCCTCAACAAGGACGCGGACGCCGACGCGGCCACACTGGGCTCACACGCGCTGAGCAACGGACGATTCCCGCTGGCCATCGACGGCAACGGCGAGACCACGCCGATCGTCTTTCACGGCTGGCAGTTCACGCGCGCACTGAGTGAAGTATCCGGCGCCATGTGGGTTCAATACTCGCATACGCCCTGGAACGTGACACTCCCCCTGGCTACCGGATCCAAAGTCACCACCACAACTGACCCGCCGGCCGCCTACATCGTTCCGCCGCAATGGACCCACGTGATCGACGTGATCGCAGCGCACGACATCGCGCTGCGCCGCACCAGTGCACCATGGACCGGGAAGGTGGAGCGCTATCGCTGCTCAGGAATGCAGTGGCAGGGACCTCCATTTGAAGGCCGCCACCCAATTTTCCGCGGCGAGGCGCCTGGCGCTCAGCCCGGCCAATACGGTCAGTGCATTTTGACCAGTGAAACCATGACCTTCCCCGCGGGATCCGTCGTGGTGCCGCTCAACCAGCGGCTCTCCAAAGTCGCGATTCACTGGCTGGAACCGGATGCGCCCGACTCGGCCTTGCGCTGGGGCTTCTTCGACCCGATCTTTGAGCAAAAGGAATATGGCGAAGCCTACGTGCTGGAGAAGCTGGCCCGCGAAGAGATGGCCAAAGATCCCCCGCTGAAAGCCGAGTTCGAGCAACGCATCCAGTCCGATCCGCGCTTTGCCGCCAGCCCCACAGCACGCCTGGAATTCTTCTACGAGCGCTCGCCATGGTTCCTGGACAACCGCGTCGGCGAGTATCCCGTGGGACGCTTGCTCTCGCTTGACGGTCTGCCACTCGAATAGCCAGCCGCCGTTTCAAGGAAAAGGCCGCGCCAACTTCCCTGACACGTGAAACTATTTCGCACCGGCCCCAGTTTTCGATTGCAGAATTTCCCGTTTCGCCGTACCTTTTGTCCGAGCTTCCATCTCAATCCCGGAGTGTCCTCTATGCACTTTCTCGCGCTACTCCTGCAGGACCAGCCCGACACGACCGCGGGCTTGCATGTACTCATGGCCATGCTTGCGATCATGCCCATCATCATCCTGGTGGTGGTCGCAATCGTCATTGTGCCTTTTTGGTTCATTTGCAAAAAGGCTGGCTATTCTCCCTGGCTCTCAATGCTGTGCCTGATTCCATCAATAGGCATGCTCGTTTTGCTTTACGTGCTGGCCTTTGGGGAATGGAAGGTCGTGCCCGCGTCGCAGCAAGCCTGGACGCCGACACCATACCCCCCACAGCCGCCCACAATCCCTCCCCAGGTGTGACCCGGGACATGGCTTGAATGGAGGGAGCGAATGCTAGCATCGTGAATGGGAAGTTACCTCAACGATGCCTGATTCAGCTCCCTCGATAGCCACGACTCAACGCGTCCGTTTCGCCTCTTCTCCCACCGGCTATCGGCACGTAGGCGGCGTCCCCACATCCCTCTTCAACTGGCTTTTTGCCCGCTATACTGCCGTGACCTCCGTGCGGCCCAATGATGGCGCGGATTTCGAGCGGCCGTCTCATGCCACGGCCAGCCACGGCCGCGAGCTCTGCCACGCCCGCATCAATCAGGCCGATTTCCACTTCCATTTTTCAATTGAGTTCATTCCCCGTACATAAGGAATCACAGCCCCAAGGAAACGCAATCATGACCAACTCGAATCCGAAAAGCCAAGACACTCGAAATCAGGACGCTCCAACTTCTGACGCTCGCCCCTCGACCAACTTCCTCCACGATCTCATCGCCGAGGATGTGCGCACCAGAAAGTACGGCGACGCTTTAATCCAGACCCGCTTTCCCCCCGAGCCGAATGGCTACCTCCATATCGGCCACGCCAAGGCCATCTGCATCGACTTCGGCCTCGCCGACGAGTTCGGCGGCAAAACCAACCTGCGCTTCGACGACACCAACCCTGAAAAAGAAGAGCAGGAGTACGTCGATTCGATTCAAGAAGACGTACGCTGGCTCGGCTTCCAGTGGGAGCGCCTCTGCTACGCCTCTGACTACTTTCCGCAGCTCTATGAGTGGGCCTTGCAACTCGTCAGGGCCGGCAAGGCCTACGTCGACGACCTCTCCGCCGATGAGATCCGCCTGCACCGCGGCACCCTCACTGAGCCCGGCAAAGACAGTCCTTATCGAAATAGATCGATCGAAGAGAATCTTGACCTCTTCGTCCGCATGAAGAATGGCGAGTTCCCCGACGGCAGCCGCGTCCTGAGAGCTAAGATCGACATGGCCTCGCCCAACCTGAACATGCGCGATCCGGTCATGTACCGCATCCTCCACGCCACGCACCACCGCACCGGCGATGATTGGTGCATTTATCCCATGTACGACTACGCCCACGGCCAGTCTGATTCGCTTGAGTGCGTCACCCACTCAATGTGCACCCTCGAGTTCACTGACCACCAGCCACTCTATCGCTGGTATATCGAGCAGTTGGGCATCTTCCCCTCGCAACAAATTGAGTTTGATCGTCTCAACATCACGTACACCTTGCTCTCCAAACGTAAGCTGTTGCAGCTCGTAAGTGAAAAGCGCGTGAGCGCCTGGGACGATCCTCGAATGCCCACTCTCTCCGGCCTCCGCCGCCGCGGCTTTACCCCTGAAGCCATCCGCGCCTTCGTCGCCGCCGCCGGCGTCTCGCGCACCAATGGCGTCGTCGACTTCGAAATGCTCGAACACTTTCAGCGTGACGACCTCAACCGGCGCGCCAGCCGCGCCATGGCCGTCCTGCATCCACTCAAGCTGGTCATCGACAACTACCCGGAAGGCGAACAGGAGTTCGTCGAGGTTGCCAACAACCCCGAGGACGCTTCCGCCGGCACTCGCCAGGTGCCCTTTTCACGCGAAATCTACATCGAACAGGATGAC
>Ga0182015_10004627_pt1 | contig 14715 bp, 13 predicted proteins | sample 712P3MmetaG_FD_120478 | JGI IMG/M metagenome (GOLD analysis project Ga0182015, IMG submission 120478) | Permafrost microbial communities from Stordalen Mire, Sweden - 712P3M metaG | ecosystem: Environmental > Terrestrial > Soil > Wetlands > Permafrost | place: Sweden: Stordalen | collected...
CTCGGACTCGCCGCAACCCGATCCGTCGAGGCCGTGCGCGTGGAACTCGACGCCGCGATCCGCTGCGCCGCCCCGGCGATCGACGCCGTGCTGATTTTTGATGAAGAAGACGGTCAGCTGGCATGCGTTGCGGCCAGCGGCGCCCGCGTGATGTACTTTACCGGCGTGCGCATCGCGCGCAGCGACTTGCGCACGCTGCCCGCATTAGCGCTAGCGCGCGGACATCGCGCGACGCTCGGCGAGAACGGTGCTCGCGGCTTCCACCCGGCCGACGCGTTTGCCGTCGCGGTCCCGCTGCGGCGGGATGCCGGCTGCGCGAGCGTCGTGTACGCTGCGGCGCCGCAGACGATCGATGACGAGGCGCTCGAAGCGGTCGTGGCGCTCGCCGATCATGCCGGGTTTGCCTACGCACTGGCGCACGAACGCGAAGCGTATCTGCGCCGGGCGGAGTACGACGCACTGACCGGATTGCTCTCGCCGCGGGCCCTGCGGGAACGGCTCGCGCGGCTGATCGAGCGCGCACGCTGCGCGCCGCTGGCGCGCATCGCGCTGCTGTTCGTCGACACCGATCGCTTCAAAGGCTGGAACGATACGTACGGTCATGCCAGCGGCGATGCGTTGCTGCGCACGCTGGCCGGCGTGTTACGCGCGGCTGCCGCGGGCGGTGACGATCTCGTGGCCCGCAACGGCGGTGATGAGTTTTGCGTGGTGTTCGTCGACACCGAAAAGTCACGCGCGATCGAGCGTGCGGAAATCTTGCGTCAGTCGATTCAAACGCTCGACATCGCGCATTTGCGGCCGGCGGGCAGCGGTGATGAGGTCGCCATTACGGCGAGCATCGGCGTTGCGGCATACCCGGCCGAAGCCGCTACGCCCAGCGAGTTGCTCGAGCGCGCCGACGAGGCGATGTACTACAGCAAGCGCGGCGGACGCAATGCCGTCTCCTATTTCGGCGTCGACGGTGCGCTCGTCTGCGTCCCGAGCGAGAAGACGTAGACCATCCCGGCTCCGTCGCCTCCGAGGGCGGCGATGGAATGATTGCCCGATACGGCGGCGACGAATTGTCGACCATCGACCGCGTAGGTGATCACGCCGCCGGCCATCGGCGCGCCGGTCTGAAACTGATAGAGCATCTTGCCCGACGACGCATCGAAGGCGTCGAAGAGGCCGGTATACTCGCCGGTAAACAGCACGCCGCCGGCAGTGACCGTGATGCCGGCGACCATCGGTCCGCCGGCATGGTAACGCCAGATCGTGTGTCCGCTGACCGGATCGATGGCATAGAGCCAACCGGTGCGATCTGCATCGCGGACTCCCGAGCCGTTCGCACTACCGAGAAACTGGACGCCTTTCTCAAAATGGGCGACGCCGCTCTTGATGATCGAGCACCAGTCGACGGAACTGACGAACACCAGTTTCTCACGGCTGCTGTAGGCAGGGCCGTTCCATTGAACGCCTTGGTTCGGACAATAATGCGTTCCCTCGGGCGTGAACGGCGCGTCGACGTTCGAAATCGTCGTCACGGGGAGTTTATGCAGGAGCGCGTGAGAGGTCGCGTTCAGCAACGTCAGATAACCGTTTTTCCCGGCGAACGCATACATCGCGGTCCCGTCTTTTGCGGTGAACGACATCGGCGGGTCGGTCGTGTCCCAATCGTGTTGATCGTGAGCGACGAGTTGGTAGTACCAGCGCAACGCGCCGGTGGCGGCGTCGAGTGCGAGGACCGAGTCGGTGTAGAGGTTCGCGCCGGGCCGGTAGTCGGGCGCATAATCCGGCGCCGGGTTACCGACCGGGAAGAACACGGTTCCCGTTTTGGGGTCGAGCGTCGCCGACGTCCACCAGCTTCCGCCGCCGGTCAGCGCCGTATCGGGACTCGCCCACGTGTCGGCCCCGGCCTCGTTACCGGTCGGGATCGTGTCGAACGTCCAGAGTTTCTGGCCGTCGGAGGTGGCAAACGCCATGATGCGGCCTCTGACGCCGGACTCGGCGCCGGCGAGTCCGAGGAACACCTTTCCTTGCCAGGCGATGGGCGCGCCGCTCACGGCGCTGCCATCGGAGGAATCACTTGCCGCAACGTTCCAGGCCGTCTTGCCCGACGTCGCATCGATCGCGATGAGGTGCGCATCGGTCGTCCCGCGGAAGAGCATTCCATCGAGCAGAGCCACGCCACGATTCGCGATGCCGGCTTTGGGGCCGGCCGGCACGTACGTATTCTGCCAGATCTTCCGGCAGGTCGTCGCGCTGATTGCGAAGGTGTCATCCATTTGCGTGAAATACAGAACGCCCGCTCGTTCGATCAGGCTGCTTTGCATCGGCCCGACTTTACCGACTTGAAACGCGCACGCCGGACGCAACCGTGAGGCATTGCTGCGATCGATTTGCTTGAGCAGCGAATAGCGATCGCCGTTGAGCGAACCGTTGTATGTCGGAACGTCGTTCAGCGTTGCAGCTCGCGCGGTCGTCGCGATCGCAGCAACGGCAACGGCTGCGCCGACGAGTACGGAGGCGATCGTACGTTTGGAAATCATGCCGGAACCTCGCGAGCGCAGTGCACGAACGTTGTGCAGCGCAGGCGCCGCTTGCTCCTTGTCTCTTCGTGAGGCGGCCGGAGAAGTTCATTCCACGCCCGTAGACGAACGGATGCGCGGTGCGCGCCGTCGACGTCCTCGTTCACCTGGCCACGGCACGCTTCGATCGCGCGCTCACGTATAGCGTTCCGGACGGACCGGCGTTGCGGGTCGGCGATATCGTGCGCGTGCCGCTGGGTTCGCGCGAGGTGTTCGCCTATGTCGTGACGGCGGAACGGGTGCTCGCCGGCGCGCCGCTCAAGCTGCGCGCGATCGCTGCGCGGACCGATGCGCCACGCGCGTTCGACGACGATGGACTCGCGCTCGCGCGCTGGGTTGCACAGACATACCTCTGTTCGCTGCGCGAGGCGCTGGCGACGATCGTCCTGGCCGATGCGGTGCCGCGCGTCGTCGAACGGTTCGTGCCGCTCGGCGAGCCGCCGGCGCCGGAGCGCTTTTCCAGCGTGCCCGAACGCCTCGTGCGCTTGCTCTGGGGTGATGCGCAGGGTGGCATCTCGCCGGCGGCACTCTTGCGGCATCCCGAAGCGCGACGCAGCGGAGACCGGCGCACGCTGATCGCGGCGATCGGCGCGTTAGTGCGCGGCGGCGTCCTCGAGCGGCGGCGCACGTTCGTCCGGCCGCCGGTCAGCGAGCGCACGATTCGTGTATTGGAACCGGGTGCTGCGCCCATCCGCGGACGCAGCGCCGCGGCGCTTGCCGCCTACGTGCGCGAACACGCGCCGGTGCGCCGCACCGATGCGGTGCTTGCGGGCTTCAGCGATGCCGTGATCCGGCGCGCGATCGCTGCCGGCGCAGTGCTGGAAATGCAACGTTCGCTCGAGCATGCCCGCGCCCGGCGCCTGACGCTGCCCGATTTCGTGCCGACGGCAGAACAGCGTGCGGCGATCGACGCGATTGCGGCCGCGACGGATGCCGGCGAGTACGCGCAACTACTCGTGCACGGGGCGACCGGCAGCGGGAAGACCTTGGTCTACCTGCACGCGATCGCGCGGGTCCTCGCGCGGGGGGCGCGGGCGATCGTTCTCGTACCGGAGATCGCGCTGACACCGCAAACGGCGGAGCGTTTCGAGCGGGCCTTCGGGGAGCGCGTCGCGGTGTTGCATTCGGCGCTCTCCGAACGCGAGCGTTACGATGCGTGGCGCGCGGCGGCTCGGAGCGAACTCGACGTGGTGGTCGGCGCGCGTAGCGCGGTCTTCGCCCCGCTGCCGGACGTGCAGATGATCGTGGTCGACGAAGAGCACGAAACGTCGTACCGCCAAGACAGCACGCCACGGTACCACGCGGTCGACGTCGCACGGGAACGGATGCGCCGGGCCGGCGGTGTGGTCGTGCTCGGCAGCGCAACGCCCGCGCTTGAAGATTACGCGCGGGCCAAGGCCGGCCGCTTTCCGCTGGTCCGTCTGCGCGAACGCGCGACCGCACAACCGCTGCCGGCGACGCACATCGTCGACATGACGCGCGAATTCGAGGCCGGCAGCAATCGCATCTTCAGCACGGCGCTGGTTGAAGCGATCGGCGAACGGCTGGTGCGGGGTGAGAAGAGCGTGCTCTTCATCAATCGCCGCGGCGCCGCGCGCTTCGTCTTGTGCCGTTCCTGCGGGTACGTCCCCAATTGCGACCGTTGTTCGACCTCGCTCGTGATGCATCGCGACGAAGGCCGCCTGCGCTGTCATTACTGCGATGCACAGCGTGCGATCCCAGCGGTCTGCCCGTCGTGCGGCCTCGGTCCGATCGCGCCCTACGGCGTCGGTACCCAACGGGTGGCTGCCGAAGTCGAGGTGCTCTTCCCGGCCGCCCGCATCGTGCGCATGGACGCGGATACGACGACGCGCATCGGCGACCACGCGCGGCTACTCGACCGGTTCGGACGCGAGGCCGACGTCCTGATCGGCACGCAAATGGTTGCCAAAGGCTTGGACTTTCCCGACGTGACCCTCGTCGGCGCCATTGCCGCCGACCTCGATCTTCACGTCGCCGACTATCGTGCCGCGGAGCGCACCTTCGATTTGGTGGTCCAGGTCTGCGGACGCAGCGGACGCGCGCGCGCGGGCGAGGCGTTCATCCAAACCTACAGTGCGACGCATCCGGCAATCGTGTTTGCGGCGCAGCACGATTACGAGGGTTTCGCGCACCAGGAACTTGCGGAACGCCGGGCCTTGCAGTGGCCGCCGTTCGTGCGCTTGGTCTTCGCCGGAGTGGTGGGTCGCGATCGCGCCAGCGTCGAGGCGACGATCGAGCGTTACGCCGCCGTGCTGCGCGGTGACGCGCGCTGGGAAGTGCTGGGGCCGGTGACCTATCCGCTGGCGCGGCTCAACGACGAGTGGCGTTACCGCATCGCCGTGAAGACGCGCGAACTCGACGCGCTGCGCGACGCGTTGCGTACGCTCGTGCTGCCCGAAGCGGCACGTTCCAAGGATACGCGCCTGGTCGTGACCTTCGAAGCCTGACCCGAATGCGGCCGAGAGCAGGGAGGGAACACCGGCATCGCACAACGGGGTCTCGTGTCGTACTCATCATCCTCAGCCCGGCCGCTGCTGCGCCTCATCACCGCCGCGGCTTGCACGCTTGCACTCGTAACCGTGGTTGCCGCCTCGCCGCCGGCCGGCGCGCAGGCCATCGCAAAGAAGCCGGTCAACTCAGCCGCCGATCTGCCGCGGTTCACCTACCCGATCGATATCGCGCCGTCGGCGCTCGTGCAGGCGGATGCGCCGACGTTTAGCGCCTTTGCCGCCAAGGTGCGCGCGGACATCGACTCCGTGCTGGCCGGTTACGACATTCAAGATCACGCCACACTGCGCGGTCTGCTCGAACAGAAACTCCAACTGCAAGTCCTCGCCGGAACGGAAGACGCCGCCGCGCTTGCAACCGCGCAGCAGATTCGTGAACTGGAGGATAAGCCCGATCAGAAGCTACTGAGCGGAGTATCGACGAACGCCATCGTCGCCGCGCGCGCGCAAACCGGCGCGACGTCGGGCGATGCATTCGTTGCGGCATTCGGCAAGCAGTACGCCGGCGCGCTCGCGCCCCTTCCGTGGGCGGTTGTCGGCACGGCGCTCAGGCAAATTAAAACAACCTATGAGTTGTTCACGCCCGCGATCGTGATCGGACAGATCGAGGGCAGCCTGGATCCGGGCGCGGCGAAGTCGCACAGCCTCAGCAGCGAAACGGCGGCACAACTGATCCGGTCGCGCTTTTTGATCGACGTGATTCTGCCCCTACGCGTGCCGGGCGCCGCTACGATCGCCGCGCTCATCGCGCAACACTCGCAGCAGAAGCCCGATATCTGGGCCGCGCGCGACGTCACGCTGCATGCCGGCGACCGGCTCACGCCGGTGCGCATCGCGATCTGGGACTCCGGTTCCGACGTGGCGCTCTTTCCGCACCAACTCTACACCGATCCCGCACCGAGGGAGTTTGATGCGCACGGTCTGGCTTTCGATCTGCTCGGTCTAAAGACGCACGGCGCTCTTGGTCCGATGACCCCGGAGCAGCGGCGGACCTTCCCGAGCATCGTCGCCTTTCTCGAGGGTGCCAGCGATCTGCAAGAGTCAATCGACAGCCCCGCGGCGACGGCCGTAAAGCGGCAACTTGCAGCGCTCTCAGCCGCCGAGGTTCCGGCGTTCTTTCAAAACCTGAACTTCGCGTCGGACTACTCGCACGGGACGCACGTTACCGGGATCGCGCTGCGCGGCAACCCTGCGGCAAGACTCGTCGTCGGGCGCATCACCTTCGATTACAAATTGATTCCTACGCCGCCGACGGTGGAACTCGAACGCCGTGCCGCTGCCGATTATCAGATCTACATCGACTACTTCCGCGCGCACCACGTGCGTGTCGTCAACATGAGCTGGGGCGGCACGCCGGCCAACGACGAAGCGGCGCTCGAGAAAAACAACATCGGCAAGGACGCAACCGAACGCAAAGTCATGGCGGCGAAGCTCTTTGCGATCGATCGCGCGGGACTCTACGCGGCGCTCAAAAGCGCACCGGACATCCTGTTCGTCTGCGCGGCCGGGAACGCCGACAGCGACTCGGGCTTCGATGAGACCATTCCGGCATCGTTCCAATTGCCGAACCTGCTGGTCGTGGGTGCCGTCGATCAAGCGGGCGACGAAACGTCGTTCACGAGCTACGGCAAGACCGTCCTCGTGGATGCCGACGGCTATCACGTCGAGAGTACCATCCCGGGTGGGGCTCGCGTGAAGCTTTCGGGCACGTCGATGTCCTCACCGAACGTCGTGAACCTCGCCGGGAAGCTGATCGCGCTCGATCCCGCACTGACGCCGGTGCAGACGATCGACCTCATTCGCCGGGGTGCGACCCCGAGCAGCGACGGCCGCCGGCATAACATCGATCCCAAGCGTTCGGTGCAGTTACTGCGGCACCGGCTCGCCGCCCGCTAAGCCTCGAAGCGCGCGAGCGCTACTTCTTTTTCGTGCCGCGCTTCTTGGTCACGGTCGCGGTCGCGACCGGTGCGACGGCAGCGAGCGCCTTGGCGGTGCGGATCGCGCGCGCCAGGCGGGCCTTTTTGCGGGCAGCCTTATTCGGGTGGATGATCCCCTTACGGGCAGCTTTGTCGAACTGCGCCTCAACCGAGCTCGCTTGCTCCGGAGTGGCCTTGGCCTTCTTAAAAAGCGTCTTCAGACGCGTCTTGAGGTCGAGGTTGCGCAGGGTGCGGCGCTCCGTCTGACGTTGCCACTTGATCGCGGCCTTAATGTTGGGCAAGTTCGGCTCCGGACACGGGTGAACGGCCCGAACGCATCGTCCGGGCACGCCGCTCAGCATATCAAAAAACGCGCCCGCTGGGAAGGCCCGGCGCCGTGGCGAGTTCCCGGTAACTCGCGTAGCGACTGGCAGCGATGCGACCCTCGGCGACCGCTTCGCGGACGGCGCAGTCGGGCTCTTGGAGGTGCCGGCAGTCGTCGAACCGGCAACGCGTCGCCGGTTCGCGCATTTCCACGAAGAGTTGGGGCAATTCAGCCGGGGGCATCGGGTCGAGAATGAACTCGCCGATCCCGGGACTATCGACGAGGAAGCCGTTCTCCGTCTGAAAGAGCCGCGCCGAGGTCGTCGTCTGGCGGCCCCGGCCGAAACGCGAGAGGTCCCCGACCGTTGCGGTGCCGCCGAGCGCCCGGAAAATGCTGCTCTTGCCGACCCCGGAATTGCCGACCAACAGTGCGTGGCGGCCGGCGAGGTAGCGCTCGAGCGCGTCGATTCCGGCGCCGGTCTTGGGCTGAACGACGAGGACCGGCACGCCGAGCGGCGCGTATACCGCTCCGATCCGCTCGGCGGCCGCGGCACCGGCCAGATCGGCCTTGGTGAGGATCAAGGCAGCTTCGACCTCGTGCTGCACCGCGAAGGCGATCAGCCGGTCGAGCATCGGCAGACTCGGGGGCGGGTCCGTTAGGGCCACCACGATGGCCATCGTCTCGACGTTGGCCGCCATCGTTTTGGTGCGCCCGCCCCCGGTGCGGCGGACGAGAGCGAAGCTGCGCGGTTCCACGCCGTCGATCACGACCCGGTCGTCGTCGAGGGCCGCAATCGCCACCATGTCGCCGGGGGCGAGGACCGTGCGGGCCAGCGTCTTGCGCAGTGCCGCCAGCACCGGCTCACGTTCGCCGTCGCGGACGACCCAAGCGGCGTTGCGGCCGACCGCGATCACCCGGGCGCGGCGGACTTGCGAAGCCGTCATGCGAACCTCGGCAGCGTGCACGTAATACGAAGCATCGTCGCCGCAGATCCCGCCATTCGTGCCAATCTCGTGGCCGCACTGGGCGGCCCCGGCGCGCCGGCGGGGATCGTTTCGTGCTTCGAACGCGACGACATCGTCACGGTCAGCTTCGACGACGAGGTCACGCGGACGGAGCTGATCGACGACCTGATCACAATCGAGACGCACTTCGTCGCGAGTACCGAGAACGAGCCGTTTGACGATGAGGAAGCGGCCCACTTAGCGTCGGTGGGGCTCGCCGATCCCGAGCTCGATGCGTCGCGCATTCTCGAACGGCATCTGGTCGGTCTCGAATGATCCCGCACCTCGGGCCGTTCTCGTTTTCGTTCGGTATCCCGGATGCGATCGATATCGTCGCGACGTCGGTCCTGATCTACTATCTGCTGCTCCTCATTCGCGGAACGCGTGCGGTCCAGATCGTGCTCGGTCTGTTGACGCTGGTAATCGTTCTCGGCCTCTCCAATCTCTTGCACCTGCTCGTCTTGGCTACGGTCATGCAGTATCTGCTCCTGGGAACGGCGGTCACGCTGCCGATCGTCTTTCAACCCGAATTGCGCCGCGCGCTCGAACAGATCGGTCGGGGCCGGTTCTTTCGCCGCGCGCCGGCCGACGATGAAGCCGTCGCGACCCAACTGGTCGGGACGGTGGCCGCCGCCGCGTTTCGCCTCGCCTCCGCGGGGCTCGGCGCGTTGATCGTGATCGAAGGTCAAACCGGGTTACGCGAATACGTGGAGAGCGGCACGGCGCTGGATGCGAAGCTTTCAATCGATCTGTTGTTGGCGATCTTCAACAGGCAATCGCCGCTGCACGACGGCGCGGTCGTCGTGCGCGATCTGCTGATTGAGAGCGCGGCTTCGTTCTTACCGCTCTCCGAGAATCAAATCGTGGCCGAGCGGCATCTCGGAACGCGTCACCGCGCGGCGATCGGCTTGACCGAACAGGCCGACGCGGTGGTCGTGGTCGTCTCCGAGGAAACGCGTACGGTGTCGGTCGCGCGTGCGGGGCGGCTGTCGGTGCGTATCGATGACGAGGAACGGCTGCGCAAAGTTCTCGAGGCCTGCATCCGCCCGCGCCGTCGCGCGCACGCAGCCGAACCGCCGCTGTGGCTCACCAACCTTTTGACGCGAATGACCCGTGCTTCAAGCGATCAAGAGAAACTTCGGGCTTAAGGTCCTGGCCCTCGCCCTCGCGGTGACCGCGTGGGCCTATTTCCATTTTTCCGCCGCGTCTTCGATCACGGCCCACTTCGACCAGCAGTTCAGCGTGCCGATCGTGGTGAGCGGTTTGCGGCCGGGTTTGGTCGCAAGCTACGACGAGCGCATGGCGATCGTCAGCGTCGAAGTTCCGCGCAACGGACCGCCGATCAAAACCGATCAGGTACAAGCCGTCCTCGATCTCACCGATCGGCCCGATCCCGGCATCATGAATCTGCCGGTAAAGATCGTCGCGCCCGATCTGGTGATCAAGTCGCTCTCGCCGGGCTCGGTCACGCTAAGCGTCGATCGTCTCGAGACGCGCACGGTGCCGGTGAGCATCTCATACGCCGCAGGCAACGGTTCGCTGGTCGTCGACTCATCGACCGTCAACCCGTCGGTGACGACGGTACGCGGCATTGCAAACGACCTCGCGAAGGTCGACATGGTGAAGATCGAGATTCCGTTAGGGACGAAACCTGGCAATTTCGATGCGATGGTTCGGCCGGTTGCGGCGGATGCGCGCGGTAACGAAGTGGCCAACACCCAGGTCTCGCCGAACCTCGTTCGCGTGCGCGCACGCTTTGCCGCATCGACGAATTCCGCCGGTGTCAAATCGTGAATGACCGGTTATTCGGTACCGACGGCATTCGTGGTGTTGCGAACGTCGATCTGACGCCGGAACTGGCGTTTGCGGTCGGTCGTGCCGGCGCGGCCGTTATCGCGCACGCGGCGCCGCCCGAGAAGCCGATCGTCATCGGGCGCGATACGCGCCTCTCCGGAACCATGCTCGAAGGCGCGATGATCGCCGGGATCACCTCGACCGGGCGCGACGTGATCGTCTTGGGCGTCGTGCCGACACCGTGCGTTGCAGCAGTGACCGTGAACATCGCAGCCGCAGCGGGCGTGATGATATCCGCATCGCACAACCCGATCGAAGATAACGGGATCAAATTCTTCGGATCCGACGGGTTCAAGCTCTCCGACGCTGTCGAGGATGAGATCGGCGAGCGTTTGAACGACCCGGGGCTGTCGCGGCCCACGCACGCCGGTGTCGGCGTTGCGAAGCGTGCCCGCGGCCTTGCCGACCGTTATACGAAGATGGTCGTCGAGGCGGGTGCGGACCTTAGCGGTTGGACGGTCGTCGTCGATGCGGCATACGGCGCGGCGTTTCGCATCGGGCCGGAAGTGTTCGAGCGGCTCGGCGCGCGCGTGATCGCGATCAACGCCGCCGACGACGGCGCGCGCATCAACGTCGGCTGCGGCGCGACGGACCTCGGTATGCTGCAAGCGACCGTGCGGGCGGAGATTGCGCGCGGCAACGAGCGGGTCGTCGGCGTCGCGTTCGACGGTGACGCCGACCGCGCGAAATTTGTCGATGAAACGGGCGCGCTGCTCGACGGCGATCACGCGCTGCTCATCCTCGCTCGCGACCGGCACGCGCGCGGCGCGTTGCCCGGCAATGCCGTGGTCGCCACGGTGATGAGCAACGTCGGCCTCGAGCGGGCACTCGAACGCGCCCACATCGGACTGCTGCGCGCACCGGTCGGCGACCGCTACGTGCTCGAAGCAATGCGCGCCGGCGGCTACCGGTTCGGCGGCGAGCAGTCGGGCCACGTGATCGATCTCGACCGCAACACGACCGGTGATGGCCCGATGACCGCCGTGACGCTCTTCGCCGTCGCTGCGCGCAGCGGCGTGCGGCTTCACGATCTCGCCGCGACGTTGACCGTCTTCCCGCAGATCCTCATCAACGTGCGCGTCGAGAACCGCAGTATCGCCGACGATCCGTCGGTACTGGCGGCCGTCGCGACCGCCGAGCGCCGCTTGGGCATTGCCGGCCGCATTCTCGTGCGCCCCTCAGGGACCGAACTGCTCGTGCGGGTGATGGTCGAGGCCGCCGATGCCGCGACCACGGAGGATGTGGCCGAAACCGTGGCCGGGGTAATCCGGACCGCCGCAGCAAGCAGCCGGACGGAAACTTAATATTTCCCCATTTGTCAGAAGGAGATCGTAAGTCGAGACACCTACCCAAGGTTAGTGGGTGATTAAACCCACACTATATCTCTGCTTACAAATCACTGAGTCCGGCCTCGCAGACCGGAACGGGGGATTCCCGGTAGGGGTGAACGAGCCGGTCGGCTCGAGGGCGATTCTTCCGTCCTAACCCGTCAACTAACCCCGTAAGTGTCGGAAGAAGGAGCAGTTTTGTTTCGTTTCCTCGTTACCGGGGCGTGTACGGTCCTTTTGACCGGAGCTGGTTTCGCCATTGCCGGAGCCGCCGACGTGACGCTCCCAACAGCCGTAACGGTCGCGACAGCGGCCGCGGATGTAGCCCCCGCTTCCCCAGCCGCGAGCGCCCGCGTCGCCATCGAGGCCGCGGCCCCGACGGCCGGCGCAGATCTCGCGATGTGGGGCGTTGACCCGGCCACCGAGCCCGCCGCGACGCCGGCCGGCTCGCACCTGAGCGGGTCACGCCTGGTCCGCCGGTTCGCCGATGGGATCATCCACCGCAGTGCCGCGCTGGCGGTCAACCTGACCCGCAACGCGATGCGCTTCCTCGGCGTCCCCTACGTTTTCGGCGGCACGAGTTCGAACGGGTTCGACTGCTCGGGCTACGTGCAACACGTGTATGCAATGCTCGGCTATCACATCCCACGCACGGCCGATGCGCAGTATTATGCGGGCAAACGCGTCGCCGGCGCGTCGATGGCCCCGGGCGACCTCGTGTTCTTCCAAACGTACGCTTCCGGACCATCGCACGTCGGAATTTACCTCGGTAACGACCGCTTCGTTCATGCCTCGTCGAGCCGCGGCGTCACCGTCTCCAGCCTCCACGAGAGCTACTGGTCGGCGCGCTACCTCGGAGCAAAACGTCTCATTTAGTGATCGAAGAGCAGCAAGACTATCAGCGCGCGTCAAGCGCGTATCTGGTCTGGCCGCTCGCGTTGGCAGCGCTGCTCCGGGAAGCCCCGGCAGCGTCGCGCTGGACCCGTATCCACACCCGTCAGGCGCTGACCTTCGGACTCGCAGCCGGCATCGGATACATCGTGCTTCTCGCCCTGCCGCTGATCATCGTTATCGCCGACGCCGGCATTTCGACCGGCATGACCGTTTGGATCTACACGGCCGGTTTGGTCCTCGACGCGATCGTGTTCCTCGTGCTGACCGTGCTGGCGTTCTCCTACGCCGCGCGCGCCGGCCGCGGTGAACTCTTCACGATTCCACTGGTCTCGACGATTGCCGACCGCCTCTTTACCATCCGCCGCTAAGAGGCACGGAACGCGCGTCGTCTAACTAGACGCGCTGGCACGAGAGTCGCGATTCCATGGGGTGTCGCCAAGTTGGTAAGGCACCAGGTTTTGATCCTGGCATGCGTTGGTTCGAGTCCAGCCACCCCAGCATCGCTCTCCCGTGAATTCGGAAGGGTTGGATACCATCAGCAATCACAATCACGAAGACCTCAAGCTGCACATGCACGTCGTCGACGGCATTCAGGTCTTCGAACTTAGCGGCAGCCTCGACATCGCGACCTCGCCGACCGTGCGTGCTTCGCTGCTCGAAGCATCGGCGCGCGGCGATCACCGGCTGATCGTCGATCTCACCAGCGTCGACTTCCTCGATTCGACCGGTCTCGGCGCTCTGATCGGCGCCCAACGGCGGGCCAAGGAATTCGACGGCGAAGTGCGGCTCGTCGTTAAGGAAGGCCAAATCGTGCGCTTACTGCGCATCACCGGCCTGCTCAAGATATTTGCGGTGTATCCCACCCTCGATGGCGCGGTGAACGACGGGGCGCGCGTCGGCGACCTGTGACCGCTGCCGACTTCGAGGCGATGTTCGCGCTGTGGCGAGCCGGCGATGAAGTCGGCTCGGCCGCGTTTTTTACCGCCGACGGCATCTTCCACGAAGCCAAGAAAGAGCCGGTCGTCGGACGCGAGACGATCGCCGCGCACTGGGCGCCGTTCTTTCACGGTGGTCCCGAGTGGCGTATGACCGTACACGATCTCTTCGGCGACGGCCAACGCTTTGCGGTGTCCTACACCTGGGAGATCAAACTCAAAGACGGCACGTGGGCCGGCAGCCCGGGTTGCGCGATCGTGCACACGCGCGACGGCAAAATCGCCGAGTGGCGCGAGTACAAGGCTTGATCTAGCCCGCGTTCGCGTAGGCGCGGTCGAGGAGTTGCACCACGTGCATGACTTCGATTTGCCGGCCGCATGCGCGCAGACCGTTCGCTATTTGCAGCGCGCAACCGGGGTTTGCCGTGGCGAGGATGTCGGGTGCGACGTCGAGGACGTGCTCGACCTTGCGACGTCCGAGGCGCCCGGCCATTTCGGGTTGCGTGACGTTGTAGATTCCGGCGCTCCCGCAACACAGCGAGCTTTCTTCCATCTCGCGTATTTCCAAACCGGGAATTTGCGCGAGCAGCCGGCGCGGCGCGGCCGTGATGCGCTGCGCGTGCGCGAGATGACAGGGGTCCTGATAGGTGACGACGGCGCCGACCGGACCGAGTCCGGGACCGATACCGATCTCATCGAGGTATTCCGTGATGTCACGAACCTTCGCGCTGAAGGCTGCAGCGCGTGCGCGCCAGGCACGATCGTCGTGGAAGAGTTGGCCATATTCTTTGAGCGCCGATCCACATCCGGCAGCGTTGATCACGTACACGTCGGCTCCGCTACGCTCGAATGCCGCGATATTGCGTTTGGCAAGCTCGCGCCCGCGATCCATTTCGCCGGCGTGAATCGTGATCGCCCCGCAACAGCCTTGATCGCGCGGAACGACGACGTCGACGCCCGCGCGCGCGAGCACGCGCACCGAGGCCTCATTCCACTCCGCAAACGCAACGTGCATGATGCAGCCGGCATGGAAGAAGGCCGTCGCCTTGCGCGGTCCCTGCGCCGGATAGCGCTGATCGGCGGCGATGAAGAAGCGCGCCGACATGCGCGGCGCGATGGCCTCGAGCTCGGCGAGGCGCAGCGCGCGCAGGACGCCGCTGGCACGCGCAAACGCTTGCAGACCGCTGCGCTGGTAGAAGCGCACGAATCCGGCGACGAGACGCATGAACCACAGATGCGAGAACAGCATGCCGACCAAGACCGCACGGCCGAAGCGGGCCGCCGGGGTGCGTTCCCCGGCCGTGGCGCGGACGATTTGGGTCCGGGCCGGCTCCAGCAACTCGCCGTAGCGCACGCCTGAGGGA
>Ga0182015_10004628_pt1 | contig 14715 bp, 16 predicted proteins | sample 712P3MmetaG_FD_120478 | JGI IMG/M metagenome (GOLD analysis project Ga0182015, IMG submission 120478) | Permafrost microbial communities from Stordalen Mire, Sweden - 712P3M metaG | ecosystem: Environmental > Terrestrial > Soil > Wetlands > Permafrost | place: Sweden: Stordalen | collected...
AACATGCTCTCACCCGACCAGTACGAGCAGCTCCGCGAGCAGCTCGTCTACGCTGAGCAGAACAAGGAAGTCCCCCGCCAACAAAACCAATCAAACAGTGTCGTCTGAACCGGGGGAAGTCCAGTGGGCCCGACTCGGCCAGTGTGACCCGGACGCGCCGCGGCTGGAGTGTATTTGGTCGTGTCGCCCTCCCTGCGTCGGTATGCATCGCCGCGCGGCTTAATGCGGCCGCAACGACGCCTTCGGCAGGTCTTCACACGCCGCGGGCACACTGTGCTGTGAGAAGGGGAAGAGGAGAGCGATGCGAGATCTGGACCTGACAGCGGCCGTGACGTATGCCGCCCACAGCGAGGCAGCCCGCGCTGCCCACCGTGACGCACGTCACCGTCCTATCGACGTCCCGGTACGTGATCGCGGCGCCGCTCACGATGCGTGTCGGGAGGCGCGCATCGTGAGTCCGCGTCTGCGCCCACAGCTCGGCCAAATGCCGAAGCGCCCCGTGTAGTCGCGCACGTCTCGATCACGACCGCTCCAGCAGCAAAGCAGTCGTCCGCGACGCCGACGGTCGCACGGTCCCAACGCGCGATAGGCGGTCACCTCGACCGCCGCTTGCTAGCGGTGGGGGCTTCGGGTTGATCAGTGAAGGCGTGTCAGTGCGTACGGCGTCGGACCTGCACTCGGGCTGACTGTGTGCCTGGGGGCTCATGGATCGTGATGCTGCCGATGATGGTCGATGTCGACGGTTGAACCGTGGTTGGCGTGCGTGAGAGCACGACCGTGATCGTTTGCGAGCGGGTGCAGCTGTTAGCGAACACGTCCGGGAGGTTCACGCGCACTGTCGAGCCGCGCGCGACGCCGCGACTGATAGGCCCGGTTGCCATGCCGCCGCCGTGACAGGCAGGGCCACCGAACGGCTCTTCGATCTCGTAGCGTTCGCTGGCGCTCGTTACCGCGTACGGCGCGATGAACGTCAGCTCCGCACCCTCGACGACGCGGTGCTTGATTTCGAGCGTGACGTGCAGCGGCTCGTGAACGGTCGGCTGCGCGACGGGCCGCTGTGTGGGCAGGCGGGTCTGGGGGCAGGCGCCGTGGCCGTGCGGGGTAGGGCTGTCTGCGCAGACGAGGTTGCCGAAGCGGTAAGTGATCGCACTCAGCGCCCCGGTCGGGAATGGGCGCGGGCCGTTACGTTGGTTCAGTCCGCCGCTACCGGTTGAGAACTGCTCGCCAGGCTTGACGGGGCGTTGGACGACCAGGAACACGCCAGTGCCGGGATCGACCCGCGTCGTGTGCTGGCCGTGCCCGGTGGCGTAGGTGACGCTCAGCGCGTAGCGGCCGAGGAGCCCGAACGCGATCTCGCGCTGAGCGTGCACAGGAACCGGCCGGCCATCAGGCGGCGCTGCGCTGCTGGCGAAGTCAAACAGCGTCGAGGTGAACGTTTCGCTGGGCAGCACGCAACTCGGGTTGTTGCCGAACTCCGCGGCCGGCGGCAGGATGTCTGGCGCGACCGGATGGAAGCGCCCGTCGTTGTGAAATGCGCCGTCGACGCCGAGCTCGCCGAGCTGCCCGTTCTGAACGCGACCGACCTGCAAGCAGACGTACCCGCGGGTCGTGTGCACGATCCGGACACCCCACGGCAGCCCGCCTGCCGGGTCGGCCGCGCGCAGCGGCAGCAACCGTGAGCCGCCCCGCGCCGGGATCCCTGAACCGACGGTCGGGTTGAGCGGCCCAGTCGGCTTGACCGGCGAGCCAGTCAGCAAACCGGACGCGGCAAGCGCAACTGCCCCACCGACCAGCAGCGCGACGAGTGCCGCGACGAGCGGTGTGAGCCGACGCGCCTTGCGAGCCAACGGACGACGCGGCCCGAGTGGTACGGCGGCCGCGGTGACGAGCTGGCGCTCGAGGCGATCAAGGAAGTCGGTCATCGTGGTGCCTCCAGAGCGGCTCGTAGGGTGCGAAGCGCACGACTCACGCGCTTGCGAAGAACCGCCTGCGAACACTGCAGCTCGGCGGCGATCTCGTCGTAGTCACGCCCGTCAATCACGCGAGCCGACAGCGCTTCGAGTTGCTCCGCGGGAAGCTCGGCGGCGAGCGTGCTCACCAGATCCGTCTGGCCGATCAGCTCGTCGATTCGCTCCAAGTCGTTGTCGTCGATCGCGAGCGGAGACAGTCCGAGCTGATCGCGCGCCGATTGCTCGACCCGCCCCCGGCGCAGGCTGTCAATCAGTTTGTTGCGCGCGATCGTCAACAGCCACGCGAACGGCTCGCCCGGCAGCAGGCGCGACCCGTCCCGCACCGCCGCCAACGCTGCAGCAAACGTCTCCGCGGTCAGATCAGCTGCAACCTCGCGGCTCGGCGTGCGGCCAGCCAGATACGCCAGCACAGACCCACGATGCCGGCGAAAGAAAGCACCGAACGCCTCGCCATCCAGCTCCCGCGTCGCCGCCAACAACTCCACGTCGGACTGTTCACGCGCGCTTGCCATCTACACATAAGGACGAACAGCCAACAATCTTGTGACCGACCCCGCACCGCCGCTGGAGATGCCCCGTCGCTCCGCACAGCCACACGACCCTACACAGCCGCTCCCGGCAAGAGAAGTCGTGATCCTTAGTCGCGTGGAGCGCGCGGGCCGCCAGCGACGGCGGTCCCTACCGCGATCCAACGCGGGCTAACACCGGGACACCGCGCGTGACTGCTCCTCGCGCGTAGGGGTCACGGGCTTGGGGTCGGCGGACGCTGTCGCTCCCAAGTTAAGCGATCACGCCGTGAGCGGGCGGCCGTGCTCGCACCGGCCGTGATGGTGGTGGCGCTGTCACAACGCGGCGGGGTGGCGCTAATACTGTCCGATGAACGCGTGGGATGAGTGTGGGGACGCGGAGCTGTTGGCTGGATCGGGCGTCGATCCGCAGGCGTTCGGCGCGTTCTACCGTCGCCATGAGCGACCGGTTCTCGCGTTTGTCGGGCGGCTTGCCGGTAGCACGGAGCTTGCTGCTGACGTGATGGCGGAGACGTTCGCGGTTGCGTGCCTACCCAGCGCTGCTCCTAATCGCGCTCCGCGACAACGCGCCTGGCCTCAAGGTCGCTGCCGCTTCCTGCGGGAGCGACCATCTGGCCGCTATGCCATCAGGGGAGCTCGCTGACGATGGCCTCGCGGGCACGTCTGGCGACGCCGTCCTCCTCGGCCGCCGCGGCGACGACCGAAGCGACCGCCACTGCGACATCACGGTTGAACACGCTCGGCACGATGTAGTCCGCGGCAAGTTCGTCGTCGCCGACCGTGCCGGCGATCGCTCGGCCGGCGGCAACCTCCATGTGCTCGGTGATCGCGCGTGCGCGCACATCGAGCGCGCCGCGGAAGATGCCGGGGAACGCGAGCACGTTGTTGATCTGGTTGGGGAAGTCCGAGCGGCCGGTCGCGATGACCGCGGCAAGCCCCGCGATCTCGTCGGGCATGACCTCTGGCGTCGGGTTGGCCATCGCGAAGACGATCGCGTTCGCAGCCATTGAGCGGATCCCGGCGACGCTGACGGCGCCCGGCTGTGAGAGTCCGATGAAGACGTCGGCGCCGGCCAGGGCCTCGTCGGCTGAGCCGATGAAGTTCCCGGGGTTCGTCGCCTGCGCATAGCGTTCCTTGACGGGCGTGAGCCCACGCCGCCCGCGGTAGATCGTTCCCGAGCTGTCGGCGCCGATCACGTTGCGCACGCCCGCGGCCTGCAGCGTCTCGGTCACGGCGACGCCGGCGGCGCCGACACCGGTGACCACCACCATGACCTCCTCGATGCGCTTGTCGACGATCCGCAGCGCGTTGAGGAACGCCGCCAGCACGACGACCGCCGTGCCGTGCTGGTCGTCGTGAAACACCGGGATGTCGAGCGAGGCGCGCAAGCGCTGCTCTATCTCGAAGCAGCGCGGTGCGGCAATGTCCTCGAGGTTGATGCCGCCGAACCCGGGAGCGATCGCCTCAACCGTCGCGATGATCCGGTCAGTGTCCTTCGTGTCGAGGCAGATCGGCCACGCATCAACGCCACCGAACTCCTTGAACAGCTGGGCCTTGCCCTCCATGACAGGCATCGCAGCCGCCGGCCCGATGTCACCGAGCCCGAGCACCGCGCTGCCGTCGGTGACGACCGCCACGGTGTTGCGCTTGATCGTCAGGTTCCACGCCGCCTCCGGATCCTGCGCGATCGCCTGGCAGACCCGCGCGACACCAGGCGTATAAGCCATCGAGAGATCGTCACGCGTCTTGATCGGCACCTTGGACTGCATTACGATCTTGCCGCCCAGGTGCAGCAGGAAGGTGCGGTCCGAGACGTGCTCGACATCGACGCCCTCGATCTGCTCGCACGCGGCGACGATCGCCTTCGCGTGCGCCTCGTCGGTCGCCAGGACGCTCACGTCGCGCGTCTTACCCCCGGGGCTCACGCGCACCAGGTCGATCGCGTCGAGCAGGCCACCGGCATCGGCGATCCCCCGCGCGAGGTCGGCAAAGCTCCCCGGCCGGTTGTCCAGCTGGACGCGGAGGGTGATGCTGAACGATGCCGAGTGATGTCCCATGACTGCCCTCCAGTTCGAGCCCGCCGCTCCCGCGGGCTTGGTCGTGCAGGAGCCCAGATTGTCCCTGGAGCGCGCCACGGACGCCGCCTCCAGCTCAGGGCTAGGAGCTTGCGTCGCCGTCAGGAAGACTGCAAATCCCGACGGACGCTCGCGTTTCGCGCAACGCGGTCACGTGGGTGGGGTGTTGAGGCGCGGCTGCATTTCGTGAAACGAGTCGTCTGCCCGATTCAGCCGGCGAGTACGGTCTGGAGGTGAGCGTCTACCGTGAGCAGATCCTTCCGCGCCTTGTGGATCGCGCTTGCGGCAGCGCGAGAATGAGCGGCTGGCGCGCCGCTGTCACTGGCGGACTCGAAGGCCGCGTGCTCGAGATCGGCTTCGGGTCGGGACTGAACCTCGAGCACTACCCGGGGAGTGTGGACGTTGTGCTCGCGGTGGAGCCGGCGGGGGTGGCTCGCCGTCTTGCCGCGCGTCGTGTCGCGTCCTCGGGGGTGATGGTCGAGCATGTCGGTCTCGATGGCCAGTCGATTCCGCTCGAGGATCACTGCTGTGACGGTGCGTTGTCAACGTTCACTCTGTGCACTATTCCCGATGCGGGCGCGGCTCTCGCGGAGCTTCGACGAGTGATTCGACCTGGTGGCCGTTTCCATTTCCTTGAGCACGGTCTTGCCCCCGACCCTGGTGTCGTCGCGTGGCAGCGGCGGCTCGAGCCACTTCAGCTACGGCTAGCGGACGGCTGCCACCTCACGCGCGACATCCCTCGGCTGATCGCCGGTGCAGGGTTCGAGATCGAGCGCGTTGAGCAAAGCTATGCCAGATGGCCGCGACCTTGGGCCTGGTTCACTACGGGCATCGCGATCAATCCGCCTTAAACCGCGAGGGCTGGCATGCCCGACGAGTCCCGCAAAGCGTAGTCATCGACGCTGATTATCCACTCGGCTCACGACTGCTGTTCGCGCGATGCGAGCACGCCGTGGACTGCCGATAGCGTGATCGCTTTCTGTTGGAGGAGGCGTCTCGGCGTAGTTGCCCGACAGCCACACAAAAAGCGACAGCGCCCGGGCCATGCTCGGCCTCGCCGATATAGGGCTGGGCGACGCTCAAGGGAGCGTTGTGCGCGGTCAGACTTCTCCGCTGTAGTAGTCGGTTGCGCTCGCCCGAGGAAGGATGAGCTTGTCGTCGGGATTGTCTACCCACACGCCGATCTTGTCGGAGTCAGGGTAGACCGAGACCGCTGTGGGGCTCACGGTGGAGTACATGAGGACCCGTGCGACGTCGTCCGTCTCGTTGCGGAGCGCGTGAGCGCCTGTCGGCCCCTCAGGGAAGCACACCGCATCCCACGGCTCAAGTTGCTCGCTACCGTCGGGCGTTCGGAGTGTTGGGCGGCCGGACAGGACAAGGAGCCATTCCTCCTCGCCGTATTCGTAGTGATATGGGCAGATTGCCTGGCCCGGCGGAAGCTCGTACACGCTTGTGCCAGTCCGCTTCGCTCCGACCTGCGGGCCGAAACGCAGCATTCCCGCCCGAAAGCCCTCCGGATCACCGGGGTCATATGTAAACGTCGGATCGGCGATGTTAATTCGGCGCATACAGAAATCCTCACAGCCACGGCCGACAGAAACGATCCGGCCAAGTAACCGGCGCTACTCCCGCGTGATCCACGCGCTGCTGCTGATCGCGCAACGGAGCCGTCTCGGGTAGCGCATCACGGACGGTCGCATTTTCTGGAAGCGGCCACGGGTCGCCACTGTGCGGCGTTGCGGAGTGCGACCGCTAGGAAGGCGCCGGACACATCACGCCAGACAGCGGCTACGGCCGCTGTCCATTAGCCGAGCAATGGTGCGGCGGCTAGCGCTCAGCAGAAGCAGCAAGCTCGCACCGGACGCCATCGTCCGCAACTAAATCACACCGCCTCCGCGTGGCGCGACGGCGCGACTAGGCCATTGTTGGGTTGGCAACGCGACAGGCGTCGAGAAAGCCCACGAGTAGCGGGTGGCGCAGCTGCCGGGTCGACGCTTGCGGCACGTAGAGAGTCGCGAGGAAGAACGGATGGTCCTCCTGGGACAGCTCGACGATGCGCTCGCCGACGTCGTCATGGCCGCTGAAGCGCAGACCGGCCGCCTCGAGCGCCTCCAGGTAGCTCTTGTTCAGCCCGTAGTTGCAGAAGTACGGCTCGATCGTCTCGGTCCGCCCGTAGAGGCGTCCGGCGAGCGAGTCGGGCTCGATCTGGACTATGTGCTCCTCGCCCTCGAGCGAGCATGCAAGCGGCGAGATCACACACTCCGCCGCGTCCGGTGAGGTCTCGGCGTGCTCGGCGGACTCGATGCCGAGCACGTTGCGCGCGTACTCGACGACAACGTGCTGGAACCCGCCGCACATTCCGAGCAGCGGCACGCGGCGCCTACGAGCGTAGGTGATCGCGGCGAGCGCCCCCGCCATGCTCGCATAGGGACTTCCGGAGGAGATCACGAGCCCAACGAATGCTCCGAGCGCCTCCGGGTCGACGAGCACGTCAGGCGTCGGCACCCACTGAATGCTCGCTCCGAGGCGCGCGAACGCCTCGTCGGTGGCTCGGTGGGTCACATAGGCATCGTTGCGGTCACCGACGATCGCGATCGCCATCTCTCCTCCTAGCTTTTGACGACTTGCTCGGGCTGAGAGGATCACCGAATCCGCGCCGTGCGTCAATCAGCGCTCGCCGGGCCATCGCCTGCCTGCTTCAGCACGCGCCGCAACTCGAGCAGCATCTCGACGTCGACAGTGCTATCCGCCCACCCACCGCAGCATTCCGCCGGGGTGCCGTGAGCGCAGCTCGCGCAACGGGGGCGCGTCGTGAGGGCTGGTGCTCGCGGCTGCTTTCGAGAATTTGCGACAGTCTGTGGGGGCGGAGCGGGGAGCGGGGCTGCGTCACGCGGCTTGGCGGGGTTTGGCGAGCGTGGCGCGTGTGCGGGTGATGAGTGCGCGGGCGGCCGGGCTTATGGGTCCGTCGGCCCTCCAGGCGAGTTCGAGACGCGCGCGGAGCTTGGGCCGCGTGATGGTGATCGCGTGGAGCACTTTCGATCTTTGGTCGGCAAGTGACTTGGGCAGGATGGCGACGCCGAGACCGCGGCTTGCTAGCTCCGCGAGCGTGACTGGGTCGCTGGCCTCGAAAGCGATGTGGGGCCGGAGCCCCGCGGTGGTGCAGGCGTTGTCCAGGCAGGTCCGCAGGCCGGTGCCGGTTGGCAGCGTGATCAGCGGTCGCTCTCCGAGCGCGTGGAGGGTCATCGCGTCGCGTGTGGCGAGCGGGTCGCTATGGCTGACGGCGGCGACGAGCTGCTCATCGACAACGACCTGCGTGGCTATCCCGGTTGGTGGCGCGCTCGCCAGGCCAACTAGCGCGAGGTCGAGCTCGCCGGTTTTGATCGCCTCGAGCAGGCTGGTGGAGTTGGCCTCGGAGAGGGTGATGTCGACGGCGGGGTGCTCGTCGTGGAAGTCGGCGAGCAGGTCGGGCAGCTCCGCGAACGAGGAGAGGGTCACCACGCCCATTGCGACGTGTCCGCGAAGCAGGCCGCTCAGTTCGTCGATCGCCAGCCGTGCGCCGGTGACGGCTGCGAGCGCGGCGCGAGCGTAGGGCATCACGGCGGCGCCGACCTCGGTCAGTCGTACGGTTCGCCCGGAGCGGTCAACCAGCTCGTGGCCGACCTCGCGCTCGAGGCGGCGGATCTGGGCGCTGACGCCAGGCTGAGCGACGTGCACCTTTGCGGCAGCTCTGGTGAAGCTTCCCTCCTCGGCGACCGCGACGAGGTATTCAAGCTGCCGGAGTTCCATAACGTCTGATTCTAGCTCTTAGTGCTTCTAGCTCTTGGACTTATGACCCAGCAGGGAGCATCATGGACGGGCTGGACTGCACAAACGAGAGGACGAACCATGACCAGAGCGACAACTATTACGCGTGAGCGGGCCCGCGAGCCCGAAGATCTAGCGCGACTGTTTGTCGAACGCGCGAACGCCGGTGACTCAGAAGGCCTTGCCGAGCTCTACGAGCCCGACGCGGTCCTCGGGTTCCCACCGGGACACGTGACGATCGGACGCGACGCGATTCGCGCCGTATGCGAGCAGTTAGTGGCGCAGCGCCCGACCTTCGAGGTGGAGGAGCCGCTGCTGACGCTTCGCCATGGCGACCTCGCACTGACGGCGACAAGGCCCGCGGACGGCACTGGCGGCCGCGCACAGGTCGCGCAGCGCCAGCCAGATGGGACCTGGCTGCGGATCCTCGATCGCCCGGAAGCCCCGCAGCCTCCGCGATGATCGCTCCTGTGAGCGCACGTGATGACCCCGCCAGCAGTGCACAGCCGCTGGCGGACGCGACGCCACGCCCGACCGGCGCCGAGTTGCGCGAACTCTGCCTGGGACTGCCCGACGCGCGGGAGGAATTTCCGTTTCGTGCTCAACTCTCGGTGTTCAAGACCTCCGGAAAGATCTTTGCGCTCAGCGCGCTGGCCGAGATCCCGCTTTGCGTCAGCGTCAAATGCGACCCTGATCTCGGCGCGCAGCTCCGCCTCAGCCATCCGGCGATCGTCCCGGGCTACCACCTGAACAAACGTCACTGGCTCACGATCACGATCGACGGCTCGCTTCCGTATGACCTCGTCGTCAACCTCATCGAAGGGAGCCACGAGCTCGTAACCGTAAGGCCGACGCCCCGTGGGCGGCGCAACCGCCGCGCCCCATGACAACCCACCCGCAACATTGCGCCCATGCCGCCATGCCTGCTGTTCGCGCAATCCGGTCACGTCAGCCGGGGCGTCGGACGTGATCGCATTTTGTGGGAGCAGGTGGCTGCCGCCTTTACGCGACAGCCACCGCGGCGGCGACAGCGCGTCGGGATGGTGTCTGCGTGCCGAGCCTGGCGACAGGCTCGGTGTCTGGCTTACCGCGCACCTCTCTTGTTGTCGGATCGAGCGTCGGCGCTCGATCCGTTTGCGGCGATCTGGGCGTTGAGATACGCCCTGAGGTCGGCCCGGTTTTGCGTTTCGGTTTGGTCGATTTGGGTGGCGCCGGGGTGCGATGACATCTGGAGCCGGTTTTCGTTGGCCGTCGTGTCGGGGAGGCTTTGGATCGAGAGATCGGTGACGGTCCACACCGCTGTTCCGGGCGGGATTCCGGGTTTGTCGGTCGGGTTGACGATGAGCTCGACGCTCCGCACCGGCAGGAACGTCTGGCTGTCGAGGTAGAGCAGGGTCTCCCGATCCGGAGGGGTGCAGACGGTGGAGCCGCAGATGTCGCCCGCGGGCGGGTTGGCTGGCGGCGTGAAGTGGAAGTCGAAGCGGAGCTCGTAGACGGATTCGCCCGCGATCGTGGTCTGTCCGACGAGTTGCGCGCTGACTGTCGTTCCGTCCTGCGTGTTTTGCTGGCCTGCCTCGGCCTCCTGGTAGAAACTCTCGTAGTAGGACGGGTTCGCGAAGTCTGAGGCTGTTGGCTGCCCGAGCGGCGGCAAGCCGGGTGTGATCGGGCCGCCGATGTCACCTGTGTCGGTGAGGGTGGTGAGCGTGTTATCGGCAGCGTCGTAGGACATGTACTCCTTGGTGTTCGTGTTGTTGACGGTCTCGTAGCCGTTGCTATAGATCGTGTGGTCCTGGCTGCCGTCGGCACTCAGCCACTCCTGGGAGCTGTAGCGCAGCGTGTCATCGGCCGGGTTGGCGCTAATTCCGGTCTGTGCGTCGGCGGCTGAGCTGGGAGCGCATACCAGAAACGGCGCGACGCCCTCCGGCATGCAGGGTCCGCCGCCGACCGCGCTGTACTGCCGGGCTTGCAGGTAAAAGATCGTGTTCGTCTGATCGAGCGCGGCCGCGGCGCGTTTGAGCACGGCGGCCTGCGCGGTGCCCGTACGGGAGCCGTCCAGCGAGGGCACCACGATCACGATCGCGGCGGCCGCGAGCGCTACCGGGACTCCGACGAACGCCACGCGAACGCGACGCGGTCGACCGTAGCGAGCCGCCCCGTCGATCGGCGTTGGGTTCTCGGCGACGACTTGCTTGAGCTGGTCCAACAGGCGATCTTCAAAGCGAGTGTGCGAAATGTCTGGGGTCACGGTGATGCCTCCATCGGTTGAGGAAGAGCGGTCGCGTCTTTGTCTAAGACCTGGCGTCGCAGCGTCGTACGGGCGCGATGCAACCGCACCCGCGCCGTGACTTGACGTATCCCGAGCGCGCCCGCCGCGTCGGCGACAGCGAGCTCGTCCAGTGCTACGAGCTCGAACACCGCGCGCTCGCTATCGGGGAGCCGGGCGAGCGCGGCATAGAGGGAGCGTGCTTGGGCGGCAGCGTCAATTCGTTCTTGGATGCGAGCGACATCGTCGCTTTCGAGCAGGCGCCGACCCTCGATCCGTCGCTCCGCATGCCGCTCGCGGGCACTACGGCGCAACTCGGACGCGACGACGATCCGCGCGATTCCAAACAGCCACGCCCTCGGCGCGCCGCGATCCTCGCGGTAGCTCGCCGCGGCCCCCACCGCTGCCACGAACACGTCGGCCGTTAGATCGGCCGCAAGGTGCGGATCGTCCACACGTCTCGCGACGAAGCGCTGCACCGCCTCGACGTGCTCGCGGTAGAACGCCTCAAATACCGAGGCATCATTCGCAATCCGCGGCAACTCGCAAGCGTCCACATCAATACTTGGTTGTTCGGCGCCTCCGCGTTACATGAACCGTGCGAGGCACTGAGATGCAAGCGACCCTAGCGGCTCCCAGTGCGACGCCAAACCGACACCAGCCCGGCGCGATCGAACGCCAGCGTCACCAACCGACCGGAGAGCCGGTCCGCATCCCGAGACGACCCCCTTTCGCGCAAACGAGCCGCGCGGCGACGGCTGGGTCGCGTGGCTGCTCTTACAAAATGCGACAGCGACGGATGGCGCGCTGGAGGGGGCCGCCGTGCGGGGTCCGATCAGCTGGTCTGCTCGGTTGGCTCACCGTCGTCGACGTGGGGCTCAGGGGCGAGCGGTTCGCGCCACGGCTGTGTGTTGGTGAGCCATAGCAGCGCGACCAGCAGGAGAACGCCGCAGAGGGTCCAGCCGAGGGTGGCTGTGCCGACGCCGACGTATTTGAGCCCGGAGGCGAAGATCACGAACGCGATCGTCGGTCGTATGTAGCGGTCGGGGATGCTCGAGGAGAGGAGCGAGCCGATGAAGACGGCGGGGACGCTGCCGATCACGAGCGAAGCGGTGACGCCGAACTCGACGTGACCGAACGCGAGCGCGCCGAGCGCGGCCGCGAACGTGAGCGGCACCGCCTGCGTGAGATCAGTGCCGACGAGCTGGTTTGCGCCGATCGCGGGGTACAGGAAAAGCAACAACACGATCATCAGCGACCCGGAGCCGACCGAGGTCATGCCGACGATCACGCCGCCGATCACGCCGACGGTCACGGTTGGAAGCGGCCGAGCGATCACCATTTGGACCACTCCGCTGCGCGTGTTGCCAGCGCGCCGATCCAGCGCAAAGCGCAGCGTCATCGCGCCAGCTCCGAGCAGCAGCGCTGCGCCGAGTGCGATCTCGATGTTGTCCTGAGCTGTTTTGGCGTGCCCCATCACGTGAAGCAGATAGGCACCGAGGAACGCCGCTGGGACCGAGCCAACGACCATCCAGCCCACCAGCCGCAGGTTGACGGTCCCGGCGCGCAGGTGCACACCGGCACCAATTGGGCGCATCAAGACGGCCGCCACAAGATCGCTCGAGATCGCTGTCGATGGCGTCACTCCGAACAGCAGGATCAGCATCGGGGTCATCAGCGCTCCGCCGCCGGCCCCGGTCATCCCGACGAGCAGCCCGATGACGGCGCTCCCGAGGACGATGTAGGGATCAACATGCATGAGAACGCCGGGCGACCCTCGCCCGCGACCTCGGGCAAACCTTCCGGCTCAGTGGGCATCTTAGAGTCGACACCGCTGGTCACCTTGTCGCCACGAGGCCCGACGGTCGCACCGAGATTGAGCGACCGCGTCTGCGGGAGGCGGGCGATCACGGGTCCAGCGTGCGCAGCTTCTATACCGCGCTCGGATACGACCAAGACGACGTCGTCGTCTACTCAAGACGATTGCCACCAGCGTGCTGATTGAGACTGAACGGGTCCAGCTGGGCCGCTCGCCGTGAGCGTGTCGAGGGCGCCTTGGTTATTACAGCGTCGCGGACGCTCGCGCTACTAGAGTTTCGCTTGAGCGATGCGCCGCTCTTGCTGCGTGTCCCTACCCTCTCGTGCGACCCCACGAGGAGCCCGCCGCGATGACCGATCAGACCGCCGCGCCAGCGACCGCCAGCGCCATCGTCTCGAAGCCGAGCCCGTGGAGCGTCGCGGACACCGTTTCCCGTATCGAGCAGGTGCTCGCGTCGAAGGGGATCAATCTGTTCGCGGTGATCGACCACAGCGGCGAGGCGCACGCAGCCGGGCTCCAGCTACGCGAGACTAGGGTCGTGATCTTCGGCAGCCCTACAGCGGGGACCAGCGGTGATGGAAGCGGTGCCGCTCGCGGCGCTCGATCTGCCGCTCAAGGTGCTGGTCTGGGCCGATGGAGATCAGACTCGAGTCAGCTATGCGCCGCCGGTGACCCTCGCTGCGCGCTACGACCTGCGCGCCGACCTCGCGGGTCGACTCGCGGGGATCGAAGTCGTCGTGGAGGCGGCCCTCGCCGGCGACTGATGGCCGAGCACGCGCAGCCGCCGGGCGAAGCCCCGGGAACGACGGTCGGCGCCGAGCCCGACCCGCGCTTCCTGCTCGCGAGCCAGCGCACGTTCCTGGCCTAGAACCGGACGGCGCTCGCGCTGATCGCCGGCGGCATCGCCATCGCGCGCTTCGTGACTGTCGGCTCCGACGCCGCCGCGCATCTCCCCGCGAGCAGGCCGGCTTCGCTAGGCGATCATCACCCGGCGGGCACTCAGCGCGCGCTCGCGCGCTTGCGCGGGGCTGGCCGGGCGGGCACCGGGCGGGCGCGCCGCGGCTGTGCTTGCAGTGATCCGCTCGCAGGCGTGTAAATGCTCTCAGGCCCGTCGTCCCAGCGCACGCGGTAGCGCGGTGTGGGGTCGCCGCGCAGGACCTCTTCGATCACGCCGAGGCGCGGTCCCCGACTTGTCGAGCCGGCCTGTGTGAGGACGCGCGCGCCAACTTCGAAGGCCATTGTCCCTCCCTGATCGAATCGTCGAGAAGCCGATAGCCTGTCACAACGTACGCTCGGCGGCCAGCAGTTCACTGGTCGGTCGCCGACCAGCCGACCCAGCGCTCGACGTCGATCGCGAGCACGGGCCCCGGCGGCACGCGTTCGCGGTAGGGCGAGTCGCGAGGGCGACGAGCGCGTCCTGCGCCTCCGTCTTGGACACGTCGATGATGCGCGCGTGGCCGTCGGCTCGGACCCACCACAGCCCGGCCCAGTCCTCCTCGTAGTGGTCGGCGAGTACGGTGACAGCCGGGTTTGCCGCGATGTTCGCGAGGCGGCGCAGCGCCAGCGTCGTCCGCGCAGTGAGCGCACATGCCGCGCGCGACAGCGGACCTGCGATGGAGCCGGTAGATCGCTCGGGGCGTGCGTCTTGTGAGAGTGGGCCGCACCGCTGAGTCCTCCGTGATCGGAACGGCAGGCGGTTGGATAGTCTCGCCGGATGCAATACCGCGTAGTGATCACCGAGACGAACATCGACGAGGAAGCCCATCCTGAGGCCTTTCGCTACGTGCTCGAAGCCGAAACAGACGCCGACGCCGCCGTGAAAGGGCGCGAGAGGTTCGCCGAACAAACCGGGCGAGAGCCCGCGCCCCGCGCGACCATCGACGTGGAGTCCCTCCAGTAGCGTCACCGCGGCCGTACGCCGCTCATCAGGTTCGGCGGAGACGGGGCCAAGCTTTGGCCCTCTTTTCGCCGTAAGCGAGCGCGTCGATGGTCGGGGCCTAGACGACCGCAGCGGACGAGCAGCAGCAGTCAGTGACCGCGCCGGAGCCGCTACTGCTTTTTGCGGAAGGAGGAGTCTCCGCCCGCCTGGATTGCGTTGTCGCTCAGCGCGAAGAGCAGTCGTCTGCCGAGGTTCCTCGTCAGGACAGCCGATGACGGATCCAGAGGAAGCAGATTCCGGTGAGGATGAGCGCGAGTCCAACGTAGATCGCGGTTTCGAGCGACTGGAAGGTCCAGTAGCGGCTTGCGGGTTGGTAGC
>Ga0182015_10004629_pt1 | contig 14711 bp, 10 predicted proteins | sample 712P3MmetaG_FD_120478 | JGI IMG/M metagenome (GOLD analysis project Ga0182015, IMG submission 120478) | Permafrost microbial communities from Stordalen Mire, Sweden - 712P3M metaG | ecosystem: Environmental > Terrestrial > Soil > Wetlands > Permafrost | place: Sweden: Stordalen | collected...
CAGCCGCATCGCGACGGCAAGGGCCACGTGGATAACGCGGTGCTCATATTGCACGGCACCGGCGGGGCAGGAACACAGTTTTTGAATCCGGGTTTTGCCGGCGTCCTCTTTGTCTCCGGCGGCCTGCTCGACGCCGCGAAGTATTTCATCATCCTGCCCGACGACATCGGCCACGGCAAGTCATCCAAGCCCAGCGATGGCATGCACGCGCACTTCCCGAAATATGACTACGACGATATGGTGCTCGGCGAATACCTGGTCGTGACCAGGGGACTGGGCCTCGATCATCTGCGATTGATCATGGGCACGTCCATGGGCTGCATGCACTCCTGGGTATGGGGCGAAACCTATCCTGGTTTTGCTGACGCCCTTATGCCGCTTGCCTGTATGCCGGTCCAGATCGCCGGCAGAAATCGCATGACGCGCGAGATGGCCATGGACGCCATCACCAACGACCCTGGCTGGATGCAGGGCGAGTACAAGTCGCAGTTGCTGGGCATGAAAACCGCCATCGACATGCTCATCATCATGGGCTCCGCTCCGTTGCAAATGCAAAAGCTCTATCCCACCCGCGACGCGGCCGACGCCTATTTGCAGAAGACCTGGGCGGCCGACATGAAGACACTCGACGCCAACGATTTCCTTTACCAACTGAATTCTTCGCGAAACTACGATCCGTCGAAAGACCTGGAGAAGATCACGGTACCGGTGATGGCCATCAACTCTGCCGATGACTTCATCAACCCTCCGGAGCTGGGCATCGTGCCGCGAGAGATCAAGCGGGTGCCGAAAGGGAAGTTTGTGCTGCTCCCCATCACCGATGCGACCCGCGGCCACGGTACGCACACGCTGCCGGCGATCTGGTCACAGTACCTTGTGGAATTGCTGCAGGAATCGGAACCCGCGGCTACACCATAGTGCAAAGAGGACCGAGCAGCTGTGGTATCTCTCGTAACACCACGATGATGCGCATGCTTCGAGCCCTTTGCCTTCTCTCGCTCGCCCTTCCCGTCTACGCGCAGACCGCTGGCGGCGCCTTTAACGTGGTGGGCACGACTATCCTCGATACGCAGAAAGCCATTCGAGAGGGACGGACGACCTGTCGCGCGGTGGTCGAGAGCTACCTCGCGCGCATCCGTGCCTACGATCAGACGCCGATTCATGGCTTGCGGTTGAACGCCATCGTACTCGTCAATCCCGAAGCCCTGGCTGAGGCCGATGCCTGCGATCGAAATTTCGCCGCGACCCACAGGCTCCCTCCGTTGGGCGGCATCGCCGTGCTCATCAAAGACAACTACGACACCAGGGGCCTACAAACCACGGGCGGCTCGCTCGCCATGCGCGGCTTTGTGCCCGCGAGCGACGCCACCATGGTGGCGCGCCTGCGAGCGGCCGGGGCCATCGTGCTGGCCAAGACCAACATGGCGGAGTGGGCTTTTAGTCCCTACCTCACCGCCAGCTCCATTGCCGGAATCACGCGCAATCCTTACGATCTGACCCGCGTTCCTGCTGGATCGAGTGGTGGCACCGCCGCAGGGGTAGCGGCGAGCTTGGGCGAGAGTGGTCTCGGCACGGATACCGGCAACTCCATCCGCGGCCCATCCTCGCATAATGACCTGGTAGGCATTCGCCCCACCATCGGTCTCACCAGCCGCTCAGGCATCATTCCCTTGTTTGCCCACAACGATGTCGGGGGCCCGATGGCCCGCACGGTGGCCGACGCGGCCGCTCTGCTCACCGTCCTTGCCGGTACAGACCCCGCCGATCCGGTCACTCAACTCGATGCCGATCGCCCTGCAGTGGATTACACACGTTCTCTCGATCGGCACGGTCTACGCGGCGCCCGCATCGGCGTATTTCGCCAGTACTTCAACGATGCCAAGACTGACCCCGAAGTGAAAGCTGTCACCGAGCAGGCTCTCCATGCGCTGCAGCAGGAAGGCGCAGTGCTGGTCGATCCATTCTCCATTCCCGACTACGATGCGATGGAAAAGACCTTGGACTGCGGCGACTTCCAGGCAGACTTGAACAGTTATCTCGCGAAACATCCCAATGCCCCCTATCACGATCTGGCGTCTATCGTGGAATCAGGTTTGTACCTGCCCTACATCGAAGAGGAGATTCGCGGCGCTGTAGCTCCTCCGAAGGTCGATGACCGGCGCTCCCCCTGTCCTGACGTCTATCATGACCCGCCGAAGATCGCGTTTCGCAACGCCTTGCTCGCCGCCATGGCGAAGGATCATCTGGATGCTATTGTGTATCCCACCTGGAGCAATGCTCCACGTAAAGTTGGCGACGTGACCAGCCCCGCGGGCGATAACAGCCAGGTGCTCTCACCGCAGACCGGCTTTCCCGCCATGACGGTTCCCATGGGTATTACCCACGGCATGCTGCCGGCGGGTCTCACATTTCTCGGGCCGGCGTTCAGCGAGTCGACGCTCATCCGCTACGCCTACGATTTTGAGCAGACAATCGGGCAGCGCAGAGAGCCGCCGCTTTTTCCGGCATTGCCGTAACTCGACGGAGACAACCACAGATGAAGTACATTGCTTGGATTTTTATCGCGTCCTATTCGCTTGCGGCGTACGCGCAGGCGGCGCCCGCAAAACTTGAGCCGGTCGAGCATACCTTCGTAATCCATAACTTTCATACCGAAAGTGGCGTCACGCTGCCTGAAGCAAAAATCGTCTACGGCACGTATGGGCATCTCAATCCGGCGGGAGACAACGCCATTTTGCTGCCTTCGCACTACATGGCTGATATGCGCGGTTACGGTTGGCTTGTTGGACCGGGAAAGGCGCTCGACCCCACGCGCCAGTTCCTCATCACTTCGGAGCTGTTTGGCAACGGTCGCTCCTCCTCCCCCAGCAACACGCCGGAGCCATTCCACGGACCGCGCTTCCCGGTCACGACCATTCGCGACAACGTGGAAGCGGTGCATCAGCTGCTGACGCAGGAGCTTGGGGTCCGGCACCTGGTAGCCGTCATCGGCTTCTCCATGGGGGCGCAGCAGGCGTTCCAATGGGCGGTCTCCTATCCCGATTACATGGACCGTATCGTGGCCACCTCGGGCACGGCAAAAACCTACGGTCACGGCATCGTGCGCCTGGAGAGCGAGATCACCGCTCTGACCACCGACGAAGCTTTTCAGGGTGGCGACTACAAGGACGAGCCGGTCAAGGGCATTCAGGCGTTCTCGCTGGTATGGACCGCATGGCTTTTTTCTCAGGAGTGGTGGCGCCAGGAGCTATGGAAATCTGAGGAGCCCGCGGGAACCACCTTCGCGCAGGTTGTGGATCACTACAAGACGAACTTCATTCCCGGGGCGGATGCGAACAATCTCATCTTGCAGATGCATACCTGGGAAAAGCACGACGTCGGAACCACCGTTGGCTTTGGCGGAGATGTGCAGAAGGCCCTAGGATCGATCAAAGCCCAGGTGCTGTACATGCCATCGGCGACAGACCTGTATTTCCCCGTCACCGATGCGCGCTATGAGGCGCCGTTTATACCCCACTGCACCCTAATGCCCATCCCATCGCTCTGGGGCCATCCGGCAGGGGCCGGCGCCAGTCCAGCGGACGAGAAATTTCTCAACGAGAATGTCGCCGCTTTCCTGAAAGGCGAACCTCTCCACCCCTAATGGCGGAAACCCACCATACTCCCCTCTCCGCTTCCAAGTGGACGCTCCGCCCTCAGACTTGTCATCCCGACCGAAGCGCACCCGGATTTCCTGCCACGCGGCACTCACCAACGTCCACGTGTGCGGCTTTCGTTAAGGAAAGCCGCATGAAGTTCGCCGCCGCCACCAACCTCAACAGGAAATCCGGGGGAGCGCAGTGGAGCGCCTGCTTTTCCTTCAGATCCCCTCCGCTTCCGGATGGAACTACCCTCTCCTTGACCAAATAGGAGAAGACAAGGTACTCTCCTATCTCAAATAGGAGAGCCAATGAAAAAACCTGTCGATCTCCCCCAGGGCGCACTGGAAATCCTGATTCTGAAGGCGATCTCCCTCGGACCGTTGCATGGTTACGGCATTCTGCTCCGCATTCAGCAGATCTCCGAGGGTCGTTTGGAACTTCTCCAGGGCTCCTTCTACTCGGCGATTTACCGCCTCGAAAGTCACGGCTGGATCAAAGGCGAGTGGGGTGAGTCAGACAACAATCGGCGTGCCAAGTTCTACCAGCTTACGCCGGCCGGCAAGCGCCAATTGAAGGCCGAAACGGAACGATGGGCAGATATGGCTGGTGTCGTTGCCAACATCCTGAACGTGAATCCTGAGCAGGCATGATAAGCCTCGCGCAGCTTCGGGCATGGTGGGCCGCAATTACCCACAGCGCACGTGTCCATGGTGACGTAGAGACAGAACTACAGTTTCATATCGACGCGTACACGCAGGACCTTATGCAGCGTGGAATACCCGAAGAAGAAGCTCGCCGTACGGCCCGCCTGGAGATGGGCCAGGTGAACACGCAGAACGAGAAGTATCGAGAATCGATCGGCCTTCGCTTTCTCGACGAGACAAGTGGAGATGTTCGCTTCGGACTTCGTTCCATCGCCAGGCAACCCGTGTCCTCGGTGGTCGCCGTCCTCTCGCTGGCGCTGGGCATAGGCACGACCACGGCGATGTTCAGCCTGATCTACGCGGTTCTCATCCATCCGTTTCCTTACGCAGACAGCGACCGAATCATGAATCCGGCCCTTGTCAACGAAGAGCGGCCCCAGCAACCGACATGGTTCGCGATGACAAAGCCTCAATTCGAAACATTGCGTCAGGCTAAATCGATCGAGAGTCTGCTGGGATTCAGAGATGTAAACATGGAACTGACCGGCAACGATCTTCCGGAGGATGTCAATGCCATCTATCTAACCGAGAATGCGGGCTCTTTCTTTGGCGTTCATGCGCTGCTGGGACGCGAGATAGAGCTCTCTGACGCCCAGAGCGGCGGTCAGCCCATTGTCGTGCTGAACTACAAGTTCTGGCAGCGCCACTATTATGGCGTTTCGGATGTGCTGGGCCGCACCCTCATGCTGGACCACGTAAAGTACACCATCGTTGGCGTGATGCCCCGGAGCTTTGCCTTCAATGACACGTTGGGGGTTGGCGACGTCTATCTCCCTCGAAGCCTCCTGCATGACAGCCTTAACCCTCCCGTCGCGTGGCCGTATACACCGTGGATCAAACTGAAAGCCGGAGTCAGCCTCGATGCGGCGAATGCGGAACTCGGCGCCTTCGTAAGACAATTTGCAAACGAGACCGCCGAACATTTTCCTAAGAAATTTTATTTACAGTTGCAGCCGATCCTCCTCCCGTTTGCGCAGAACACCCGCCACACACTGATGCTGCTGCTTGGCGGGGTCCTTCTCCTCTTGGTAATCGGTTGTGCGAATTGCTCGATTCTGCTCCTGGCCCGAGGGCAGTCGCGTCAGCAAGAATTGGCCATACGTCGTGCGATCGGCGCCGGTCGCTGGAGGATCATACGCCAGCTTTTGGTCGAAGCACTGCTGATCTCGTTTTCTGGTGCGCTCCTCGGAGTCGCCGGCTCCTATTGGCTGGCCAGACTGCCACTGCAGCTATCTCCAAGTTCTTTTCCGGCGGAGTCTGTCATCCGCATCAATCTTCCCCTGCTCGCATTTTCCGTGGGATTGGCGGTTGCCTGCGGGATAGTTTTTGGGCTGGTCCCGTCCCTGCGGCTCTCGCGCTCTGATCTTGCTCATACCATGCAGTCGAGCAAGCATAGGATCACCGGCCCTGGTGGCAAGCGACGACTCAACGTTCTGATCGCTGCGCAAATTGTTTTGACGCTCCTGCTGATGGCGACCGCGGGCACGGCGATCGGCTCATTTCTCCGTTTGACCACAATCCCTCTCGGCTACGATCCAAAAAACGTAATGCAGGTGGGGATCGTATTGCACTTCAATGACCCCAAAGAATGGGAACATATCAAATTGCGGGTTGACCGCGCCGCATTTATCGACCGCGTTCGGCAGAAGATCGTCTCCGTGCCCGGTGTCATTTCGGCCGCAGTGGGCACCGACGCAACTCCTCCCTATAGCGGGGTCGAACGTCCTTTCGACATTGCAGATAAGGTGAATAGCGAAGAGCAGGCCGCGCGCGTGCATCTTGTCAGCCCGGAATTCTTCGCCACCCTGCGCATACCACTTCTCAGAGGCCGCCTCTGGGATCAGGCCGAGAATGTGCGCGGAGACTTCCTCGCGGTTGTGAACGACAGCTTCGCACGTCGCTATTGGCTGGGCCAGGATCCCGTCGGCCAAGAAATTCGACTTCCTTCACTGAAGGGACTCAATTTGCTGGAGACTGCCTCCTCTGAAAGTGCTGGATGGCGACACGTTATCGGAGTAGTGGGGGATGCCCGCGACGATGGCCTCGACAGGCCAGTGGTCCCGGCGATCTATCTTCCTTACACGACTTACATGGCGCCCTATGCGCAGTTCGAGGTTCGCACCCAGGCCGAGCCGCTTTCGCTGGTGCACTCCATCCGCGCGGCGGTTCAGGAAGTATCCTCAGACCAACAGATTGGCAGACCATTCGACCTCCAGGAGTCCATCGAGAGCGACTCGCAATGGAGCCGGCAGCGATTGTTTTCCGCTCTGTTCAGCTTCTTCTCGGCGCTTGCGCTGCTTCTCGCCCTGGTTGGACTCTTCAGTGTGGTGTCGTTTAGCGTTGCGCAAAGAACAGCGGAGTTCGGGATTCGTATGGCGCTAGGGGCGCCACGGACTCACATCCTGTGGATAGCGGCGCGAGTCGGGATTGTAAGCGCCCTAACCGGCACTGCCGTTGGTATGTTGGTGGATCTGTTTCTCGGAAGAGTGCTTGCCAGATGGATGGACAGCGGACTCGCAGGTTTCGCCAGTCTTCCGCACGTGGCTCTGTTGCTTGTCATTTGTACCTTCGCCGCCTGCCTGCTGCCGGCGCGTCGAGCAGCCGCGATTCACCCAGCGAACGCCTTGCGTTCCGAGTAACTTGGACCCGGTCCCGGGAGGTTTAGCAGATGCTCTCACCGATCACCTATCGATATCCGCCGCACATCTACTCGGAATCTTCTTCTGCAGGCGGTCGCGGCTCCTATGTTGGAGAGGTTGAGCAGATATTTGCGGACCAGGTGACTCCGGTTGAGGAGGGATTGCACTGGGCTGGCCTGATCGGTATCGCTCTTTGTCTTGAAGGCTCTATCCTTTCAACGCTGACAGGGCACGTCATCGCGGGCAGAGCCCTTCTATCGGCGTGCGTCGCGGGAATCATCTGGCGATCCGCAAGTCAGGCGCCGGCCTCAGAGGCAACCAGCCGGAGCAAACTTCGCGCTGTGTTACTTGCGGCGGCGGCCGCCATCATTCTTTTCCTTGGGCCTATCATGCTAACCAGGTGGTTCCCGCACCACCGTGCATTTCCAGCCGCATTTTCTCGGTCGAGCGGAGTATCCATACCAGCTCGAACCGGCATTGAGGATTCGTCTTATCAGGGCGTTATCCTGTGGCCCAAAGTACCCAGGAAAGCCGTCGTTAATCCTCCACTTCCTCGTGCCCGAGCGGTATCGGTTGCGCGGATAAACAAGCTGCTCGTCATTCCCTTTCAGGGGTACTACGCATACTTCAAGGCTCCGGCGAAACAACCTGGCCATAAAGCACATCGCGCACACGGTCTTCCAACCTCGCTCGACATCCGTTCGACGGATTGGCATCCTCTGATGATGGAAGCCCACCAGGCTCTCGCCACGCCGGTCGATCTGTCGTGCTGTCGCGAGATCGAAGTCGCTATCCTGAATGCAGACAATCGGCCGGGCAAAATTGAACTTGCCGTAGTCCTCAACGACGCGCGAAACTCACGATCACTCTATCTCGGGAGTCATCGTGTGGAGTCCAGTGAATCACCAGGCTTTAGTCTCAGCCGCTCGCCGGTCGAGGAAGCACTGCGATTCGCCCTGCCGGCAAAGCCGGCCATGCAGCGCTTCGACGAGATTACGGTTGTCTTCATGCCATCGGCAGAGAGAGCGTTGGCCGGAGTGAAGATCGCCGTCCTGGAATTTCGACTCGTTCCGCGATAGCCGTTCTCCCCACCAGGACGAAATTTCCTTGACACGCCTAAGCATCTATGGGTACGCTCACCGCTACTAAGTTGTCTAGGGTCACGTCAAGGGGGATCCTATGGCTTGCTCTTCGCTAAAGTTACCTAACGAGCATGACAATTTGGCCCCAGGGAGTATGGTGCCGGTTCCGCGAAAATTCTATTGACGGGCATAGTCGTATTCCGATATAGTCGAAATCCGATATGAGTTCTCGCGATACAAACAACGGTCCGCTCTCTTCCGCAACCCTGCACATTCTCCTCGCGCTCGCCGGGGGCAATTTGCACGGATACGGAATCATCAAGGAAATCAGGCGCAGTTCCGATGGTCACTACAGGTTGGGGCCAGGCACGCTGTACGACAACCTGAAGAAGTTAATGGAGGCGGGCTTGGTGGCAGATGCCCCGCAGGTTGCCCCACCAAAGCGCAGGGCTGCCGCTATGAAAGAAGATGATCGACGTTTCTACACGCTCACCAAGGAAGGAAAGGACGTGCTGGCAAAAGAAGTGGATCGGCTACAGAGCGTCGTAAGCCAGGCCAGACTACGTCTTCGGGAATCGAGGGTAAGAATATGAACAGAATTGTTTCCCGCTTTGCGTATCGCTTTCTCCTCCGCCTTCATCCTGCTTCTTTTCAGAATGAATTTGGCGCCGAGATGCTGTGGATTTTCGATGAGGAAGACCAGCAGTCAGGGGCCGCCTACTTGCTGTTCGATGGAGCGCGTTCCCTGCTGCGCCAGCGTTTCAGGATACAGAACGATCCTGGCCAGTCGTCCATTACCTCAGGAACGATTATTACCGGGCCTGGCATGAGCCCGTTGCGCCTGCTTCAAGGGGGAGTCTCATTTCTGCTGATTTTCTTCTGCCTGATTCGGGTTTTGAGCCACCCCAACTCGCTTTTCCTGTCTGTGAAATGGGCAGACCGGATGTCCTGCTACACGCTCACGCTCGAAGCGCCGTCACACGCTGAGGTTGTGCTGGATAGTGCGCCGTAATACGCAGGGCAAGACGGGGTGACCATGTTTGAAGTGCGCAATCTGCATAAACGCTACCTCGGTATTCCGGCTCTGGACCATGTAAGCTTCATCGCCCGCCCGGGGGAAGTGACAGGCTACCTCGGCGCCAACGGCTCCGGCAAATCGACCACGATGAAGCTCGCGACGGGCCTCATCGAACCGACGTCGGGAGAAATCCTCTTTGCGGGCCGGCCTATCAACGACGACCCTATGGGTTATCGCCAACGCATCGGTTACGTGCCCGAAGAGCCTCATCTTTACACGCACTTGAGTGGCCTGGAATACCTGGTGATGGTCGCCCAGTTGCGGAACATGGATCGGAATACTGCTAATTCGCGCATCGATGGACTGCTCCACCTTTTTGGTTTGCACGGCGATCGCGACGTCGCATTGTCGTCGTACTCAAAAGGCATGCGGCAAAAGATTCTTCTCAGTGCAGCGCTCATGCACAACCCGGATCTGATTTTGCTCGATGAACCGTTCTCGGGTCTCGATGTCGGTTCATCCCTCATGTTTCGCAGCCTGATCAATGAACTGGCCAAACGGGGAAAAGTTGTGCTGTTTAGCTCACACGAACTGGAGACAGTAGAACGAGTCTGCTCCCACGTCGTTATTTTGCATCGCGGCAAAGTGGTCGCGGATGACTCGATCGAGCACCTGAGAGTTTTGATGGCTCTCCCTACCCTGGAAGACATATTCTCCCAGCTCGCAGTGGAATCAGACTCAGAAGCTGTTTCTCGTGAGATTGCGGACTTGATTCATGCGTAGCCAATGGGTCCTTGCGAAGCTTCAATTTCGTACCCTACATCGCGTCTTCTTTCTACGGTTGGTTGACCTTGATCTGCTCTCCGCCGATGCCGATCTAACCAGGTTGATTGGCCAGTTTGCCGTCATCTTCTGCACTTTCAGCTTCGTCATCAGTATCCCCCTCATGCTCATGAATGGGGGCACGCTGGCCATGACCGACGCCTGGATGTTCGAACACTTCCTCATTGAAACAACGATGACAGTGGCCGGCCTCATCGTCGTACTTAACTGGGACGCAGCTTTTCCAGATAAACGAGACCTGCTGGTGCTGGCGCCCCTGCCGGTGAGAAAAAGCATGTTGTTTGTGGCCAAGGTTTCCGCCCTGTTCGCGGCGCCTGCACTCGCGGTCGTCGCACTGAACTGCTTCTCGGGCCTTTTATGGCCGTTTCTCTTTCGGGCCGACAATAGCGGATTTATGGGCATGCTAAGAGCGATTCCTGCTTATTGGTTCACCATCTTTGCCGCGAGCGGCTTTCTGGTTTTAACCATTCTCACGCTGCAGGGACTGGCAGCGAATCTGCTTCCGCGGCAGATGTTTCTCCGCCTATCTGCGGTTTTGCAAGCGGCCATCATGTGCATTCTGGTGAGCGTTTACCTGCTCGAACCTTCTCTGGAATCACCGGCTGCGCTTACCTCTCCGCAAAACCAACGCCTGCTCGAGTGGCTCCCCTCCTACTGGTTCCTGGCGCTTTTTAACCAACTTAATGGATCCATGCATCCCGCGCTTGTTCCGCTCGCGAGACGCGCCTGGGCCGGCTTGGCTATATCCATGATCGGAACCTGCACGGCACTGTTGCTGTGCTATTTTCGCCTGATGCCAAAGATCGTAGAGCAGCCTGACATCCTTCCTCAGGCACGCTTTGCGTCCTGGTCGCCAAGCTTTGGTTCGCCTCTCACGGAAGCTCTGACTCTCTTTAGCCTGCGAACGTTGCTGAGAAGCCGACAGCATCGCATGATCTTCAGTTTTTATTTGGGTATTGGCATCACCATCATCGTCGGTTACGTGAACACCACTCCCACAGGATTGCGATCTGCCAAAGCGGCGATCAGTACCTCGTTCTTGTTTGCCAGCATTCTGATGATGATCCTTACGGTCACGGCATTTCGCGTGGTTGCTTCAATCCCGATCTCGCTTCCAGCCAATTGGATTTTCCGCATGACCCAAGTTCGTGCTAGATGGGCTTACCAGAAGGGTGTCCGCTTCTCCTGGCTGACATTGGCCGTCGCTCCGGTTTTGCTTTTCGTAATCGCCGGCGTGCTGGCCGTCTATCCCTGGCGCAACGCCATAGAACATTTTGGCGTGATGGTGTGCCTGGGAATTCTTTTGGTCGAACTCTGCTTGTTCACATTTCCCAAAATACCCTTCACCTGCTCGTATCTACCAGGGAAAGCCCAGATTCATTTTGTGTTTTGGGCGGTCATGATGGTCTTTCTGCGATTGCTCACAGGAGCAGCCAGGTTTGAGGAACGCCTGCTAAGTCGTCCGCTCAGCTGCCTCATGGCGATTCTGGCGATTGCTTTTGCAGCGCTGGGAATACGGTACCTCAGTGGGGCTCGTGGGGCAGAGACGGAAGAAATGCTATTTGAAGAGAAGGACCCTGCCCAAATCACTATGTTGAAATTGAGCTGAGAGCTGAACCCGTCCATCCCTCCCTGGCGAATACGGATTTAGCGATTGTGCGATCTCGGGAGAAAAGGGAATACTTCTTCCTGGAAATAACTTGACAGGCATAGTTGACTAGGGGTAAGTTCGTTCAACTAAGTTGCCTGGGGCTTCTCGACAGGGTAATGAATGACCCGCTGCCGAAAGCATAAGGGGATCCTATGTCGCTCGTTCGCCGTATCTCCAATCTGTTCTCTCGCTCCAAAGTACAGCAGGAAATCGATGCTGAACTGGAGGCGCACATCGCCATGCGGGTCGAAGACAACCTCGCGACGGGCTTGAGGCCCGAAGAGGCTAAGCGAGACGCACTTCTTCGCTTTGGAAACCCTACCGTGGTGCAGGAACGAGTGACTGCCATGGATGCTGCTCTGGTTCTCCACAGTATTCTGCAGGACATCCGATATGGAGTCCACGGGCTGCTCAAATCTCCAGGCTTCACGATCACTGCCACACTCACTCTGGCCCTCGGCATCGGTATCAACTCCAGCCTCTATAGCTTCGCGAGCGGCATACTGCGAGCTCTTCCCATCCGTGCGGTAGACCGCGTTGGAGTCATTGTCGGCATCAACACCACATACGATGACGATCGCGCTCCTGTAAGCGTGCCCGAGTTTCTGTCTTTTCGTGAACAGGCGCAGAGCTTCAGTGAAATAGCCGCCGGCGATTCTTCCCGAAGCTTCAACCTCACCGACGGTGTAGAACCCGAGCGCTTGCGGGCATTTCAGGTCTCCCCAAATTACTTCCAACTGGTTGGCGCCGCCGCCGGCCTGGGACGCACTTTCCTGCCCGGCGAAGACCGTGCCGAGCAAAACCACGTTGTGATCCTCAGCCAAAGCCTGTGGCAGCGCCAATTCGGATCGGATCCCGCGGTCCTTGGCAAAGCGATTCGTCTCGACGGCGAAAAATACACCGTCATCGGCATCATGCCGGGGTATTTCAAGCAGGCATATTATTCGGTGGATGTCTGGACCCCGCTCTCTTTCAGCGATGCGCAGAAGCTTCCCCGCGCCGATGCTCCACGCGACCTGGTTGTCTTCACGCGATTAAAACCGGGCATAACTTTTGCCCAAGCAAGGGCGGAAATGCAATCGCTCGACGCGCGTTACTCGGCAAGTTTGCCCGGGCACACAGATTGGCGCGCTTCGGTAATTCCCATTCAGGAATATTTTGCTCCGCAATCCATGCGCATTGCGGTGGCCTTGCTCATGGCCGTCGCCGGCTTTGTGCTGCTCATTGTTTGCGGCAACATCAGCGGTCTCCTGATTGCCCGCGGGGCCTATCGAGAGAAGGAGTTCGCTATCCGTAGGGCTCTCGGCGCCGGGAGCTGGCGTCTTGTGCGACAGCTCATGGTCGAAAATCTCCTCGTCTCGCTCATCGGAGGCGGTTTTGGTCTGCTGGTGGGGTTTGCTGGCATCCGCCTGCTTCGTGCGCGGCTCGATTTCAATTCCTACGGCGTTTTTATCGGGGACAAAATTACCATGAATGGCCACGTGCTGGTATTCACTCTGGCCGTCTCGATCTTCACAGCACTGCTCTTCGGCCTCTTGCCCGCGTTCGATACCTCGAATGTTCACCCCGGCTCGCTGCAAGCAAGGGACCGCTCACCCGGAAAGAAGACCGGCCGTCTCCGCAGCGTCCTCGTGGCCGGGCAAATTTCGCTTGCGTTCGTACTACTTACTTACTGCGCGTTGGTGATCAAGGGTTTGTACGATCTGGATCAGTTGAACGCCGGGTTTGACCCAAAGCAGGTGGTTACCGCCGGGCTTCAGCTTTCGAAGGACACATACGATAGCCCTGCGAAGCAGCGGGCATTTGTCGAGGCGAGCGTGCACCGCATCGCGAACTTGCCAGGCGTGCATCTTGCGGCGGCGACGAACACCTTGCCGATAAGCGGGGCGCGCATGGTCCCGTTCCGCATGGAGGGTCAGCCAATCAGAAAACCGGAGGAGCGCCCCTGGGCACGCTACTACGCCATCAGCCCCGATTATCTCCGCGTCATGAACATCACACTCCTGCGTGGCCGAGGATTTCTGTCCTCAGACAGCCCAGGCAAGCCGCCGGTAGCGCTCATCAACGAAGCCTTCGTCAATCAGTTCTCCGCCGGGGGTAATCTTATTGGCAAACATGTAACGGTAGCTGTGAATCCTTCTTCCGACCAGGCGGCCGCCGAGATCGTAGGCGTAGTAGTCAACGTTGCGGATTATCAGGGTCAATCCTCCTTTCAGCCACAGATCTATTGACCCTACGCGCAATACCCCGATGCCAGTCTCACGCTCGTGGCCCGCACCAGCATGAATCCCAAAGGACTGATCCCCTCGCTACGCCAGGCGATTTGGTCCGTTGATAAGAACCAGCCAATTGATACCCCGCGCACCATGACCCAGGTGGTGACCAACACCAATGGCGGGAACCGGCTGGTCGTTTTTCTGCTCGAGATCTTTGCCATTCTGGCACTCTTACTGGTTGCAATTGGGATCTACGGTGTCATTGCCTTCACCGTAAGCAGGAGAACACGCGAAATCGGGATACGCTTGGCAATGGGCGCGCATCGCCGAAACATCCTGCGGATGGTGTTGCAGAACGGAGTCAAGCTGGCGGCGATAGGGCTCCTGGTTGGACTACCTCTTGCCGCACCAATCCCTCACCTCCTGCAACATATCTTCCAGGGCCACATCGTAATCCACAGCCTCGCGGTGCTGATCGGTGTTCCCTTATTTGTCGCGCTGGTGGCAATTATCTCAACCTATCTGCCGGCACTGCGAGCATCGAAAATAGATCTGGTTCGCGCTTTACGCTATGAGTAGCCTTTCGCGCCCAAATAGCGTTGCCGGTCGCATCCTCGTGGCGGTGCGAAAAATCCCCCGCCCGATTCTTGCTGTCTCACTGGCGTTCGCTCTCGGCCTTGCCAATTTGAGAAGATTCGCGACACTCACGCATTCCACCAGCAGGACGAAGCCTACTCCTCCCAGCAGGAGCCAGTTCACCAGGTTCCGATTGCTGGCGAGGGGGGCGCCTCGTATTGTTTTTGTTGTAGGGGAGGTATGGTGTGTTGAGCACCATGTTCCGGGGAAGGCCGATCAGGGGCGAGGCGCGTTTTGTTGGCAGCCTGAGCTTTAGATGGGCCCCCCGCCCTCTTTTCCAA
>Ga0182015_10004630_pt1 | contig 14710 bp, 14 predicted proteins | sample 712P3MmetaG_FD_120478 | JGI IMG/M metagenome (GOLD analysis project Ga0182015, IMG submission 120478) | Permafrost microbial communities from Stordalen Mire, Sweden - 712P3M metaG | ecosystem: Environmental > Terrestrial > Soil > Wetlands > Permafrost | place: Sweden: Stordalen | collected...
AATCGCCACCCAGACGTCTGGGTCATCCTCAACCGCGGCAATCGCCTGTACCAGATCAGCATAGAGCTGCATATTGATCGCGTTCAGTACGTCGGGTCTGTTCAGCCCAACGACGGCGATGTGATCGTTGACCGTGACCTCGATCGTCTGCAACGCGAGCGGCCATTCAGCCATTCGCCTCCTCCTTCGTCTTAGCGTCTAGAAAGGATCGCGCGCCCTCCACGGCGTCAGCCATCACTCGCATTGACAAGTTAGCGTCCTTCGCGACGAGGAGAGCCTCGTCGTACGGCAAGTCGGCCACGCGGTTGAACAGTCTCTTCGTCATGGCGACGGCACCTGGGCTCATCGCCGCCAAACGCCTCGCGCGACTGAGTGCCTGCTCAAGTACCTCTTCGGGTGGCGCGACCTCAGTCACCATCCCCAACGCCAGCGCGTTGTCCGCCGTAATTCTGCGGCCGGTGAGCAGGAGTTCGAGTGCTGCTCGTCGTCCCACCAGGCGACTCAAACTGACCATCACAAACGCGGCCACCAATCCGCGGGTTACTTCGGGATACCCAAACTCTGCATTCGCCGACGCCACGACGACGTCACACGACATTGCCAGGCCGCAACCGCCGGCAACCGCGTGGCCATTGACTGCCGCGATGACGGGCGTCGCCATACTAGGAATCAGGGAATAGATAGCCAGTGACGTCTCGACGCGAGAATTGACGCCCTCCGCGTTGGGGTCCCGAATCTCAGTCAAATCGGCGCCGGAGCAGAAGCTCGTCCCCGCGCCGGTCAGAACGATCACACGCACCTGCTCGTCGTGTTCGCATTCCTGGAGATGGCCCAGGAGGGTCCGCATCAACTCACCATTCATGGCATTGCGCCGCTCCGGGCGATTCAGTGTCAGCGTCACTACCGCTTCTTCTCGAGCGACAAGAACAGTCGGGAAACTCACACTGCTCCCTCCTCGCGAAGCCGCGCGATCTCGTGATCTGAATGACCGAACTGAGCCAGAATCGATTGAGTGTGCTCCCCCAATGCAGGAGATGGCGCTCGGAAACCCACGGTCGCCCCGGTCATCTTGAAGGGCAGATTCAAACCGCGGATATGCGCTCCTTGAGGATCCTCGTACTCCAATATGAGCTCCCGGCTCATCACCTGCGGATCGACGAAGAGCCGATCAAGGGTAAGGATCGGTGCTGCAGGGATTCCCTCCGCTTGGAGCGCAGCGAGCCAGTCCGAACAGGGGCGACGTCGGAAGATATCTCGCAGCGTTGCGTACAGTTGCTCTTGGTTCCTAATGCGCATCAGGTTGTCGACATACCTCGGGTCAGTCGCAAGAGCTTCTGCGCCCAACACTCGACAGAAGCGCGGCCACTGCCGCTGGTTTGGGGCGGTCTGAACATACGCGCCGTCTGAACAAACAAACGCAGCAGACGGCGTCCGCGCAGGATTCTCCGTGCCCGAACGTGCTGGGACGATCCCGGTGTTCAAGTATGCGGTTCCCACCGTGGTCAACATGGAAACCATGACGTCGAGCATTGACATGTCAATGTATTGGCCAGTTCCCGACCGCTCGCGCTGGTACAGGGCAGCGAGAATTGCGTTCAGGCTCCACGAGGCTGCTGAGAGATCAGCGATAGGCACCATTGACTTGACTGGGCCGCCGCCCTTCTCGCCGGTCAGTCCCATCAGTCCACCCATGGCCTGCAGAGTCGGGTCGTAGCCGCGCAACTCACGATAGGGTCCAGTCTGACCGAAACCTGATATTGAGCAATAGATCAAGCGCGGATTGTTGTTAGCCACAGTCACATAGTCGAGCTCCAGCCGTGCAGCGACCCCCGGCGTGAAGTTCTCGACCAGAACGTCCGCCCACGCAACGAGCTCGAGCGCAATGCGGCGAGCCTCCGTATGCTTGAGGTTCAGCGTGAGCGAACGCTTGCCACGGTTGAGGGAGGCGAAGTAACCACTCACGCCACCATCCAGAATGGGCGGCCACGCGCGAGTCTCATCACCTTCATCCGGATCCTCGACCTTGACGACATCTGATCCCATCTCTGCAAGGATCATCGTCGTGAGCGGTCCACCAAATGCGCGCGTCATGTCGAGAACGCGCAGGCCTTCCAGGGGCCCCGCCTTGCCGCTCTCCGTCATGACATTTCGCGCAGCGACATCGTCTCAACTCCTCGCGGAGCGGTAGCCGAGGTCCTGCGAGATGAGGGCGGCAGTATCCAAGATAAGAGGCAGGACGTCCTCTCGGAATTGATCAAGGCTCATACGCCCCGACTGAGCAGAGACGCTCAGGGCGGCATTCGCGACACCCCCGCTGCCGAGCAAAGGCACAGCCACAGATCGAATGCCAACCTCGAGTTCCTGATCCATGAGCGCGAATCCGTTAACGCGGACGCGAGCAACGGCCTTACGAAGGAGTTGCTCAGTGGCGGCCGACAACTGTCCAGGTGCTTCGAGCCGACAGTCCGCGAAATGGGCATCGAGATCCGCGGGTGCCAGCGCAGCCAGCATGATCTGGCCCATCGCTGTTCGGTGTGCGGGAAGACGCGTCCCGATGGGTGGACCAATCGATACGATCCTCCCGACAGGCGCGCGAGCAACATGGACAATGTCTCGCCCATCCAGCACCGCCACGCTGCACGACTCGTTCACATGCCGGGAAATTTCTACCAGGTATGGCACTGCAATCTCTGCCACAGGAAGTGAGCTCAGATAGGCATAGCCGACATCGAGGGCACGCGCACGAAGAGAGAATGTGCGACCTTCACGCGCGACATATCCGAGACGCTCCAACGTGAGGAGAATGCGCCGCGCTGTTGCTCGAGCGAGATGGGCGTGGGCCGCTACCTCACTCAACGTCAGCTCGGACTGTTCGCAGGTAAACGTGCTCAGCACCGCCAGACCTCGCTCTAGCGATCTAACCCGGTCAGTTCCAACTTCGCCAATCGACATCTCCGCGCAGAGACAGTAGTCGGGGAGCGATTGGGAGGCAAGTCCACGTGCTTACCCTGACGACATGTCATCAGCAACGCGTGGCCAGACCTCGCGTGCCAAGACGGCCATGTCATCTATCGGGTGAGTGCTCGGCAATCCAAAGACGAAGTGCGTGACACCCGAACGCGCGTAGCGCGCGATGATCTCCGCCATTTTCTCGCTGGTACCGGCGAGCTGCCCAGTTCGCCAGGGCGCCGCGCCAGTCGCGTCATCGCGATCGCTGAGCATCACGGGGATCAACAACGCCACTGTCAGCTCGCGGTCACGTTCGTCCGGCGGTAACGTTGTCCGGATACTCGTCAGCCCCGACTGTATCGCCATCGGCTCGGTACCGTAGACATGGGGAAACCATCCGTCGCCAAAGCGCGCAATTCGCCGAAATGCACGGGGGCCTGCCCCAGAGATCCAGATCGGGAGAACGCCACCCTGCATTGGCCGCGGACTTGAGAACACATCGTGCACTTCGACGAACCGGCCCTTGAAGTCAATCGACCCCTGGCTGTTCCAAGCGAGACGCAGGAACTCGAGCGCCTCATCGGATCGTGCTCCCCGCTCCTCGAACGGCACGCCTAGCGCGTCGAACTCCTCTTGTAGCCAACCCACGCCGGCACCGAAGATGAGTCGGCCGTCCGAGAGAACGTCAACCGTTGCCGCGATCTTCGCGTAGAGCGCTGGATGGCGATACGGCAACACGCTAACGCCGACACCAAGTTTGATTGAGTCGGTCCTTGCCGCGAGAAAGCTCAGGACCGTGAAGCAGTCGAGATGCGGTCGGTCAAACGCATGGACGGGGTCTCCCGAGGGACTGAACGGGTACTTGGACTTGACCGTCGTCGGCAGCAGGATGTGCTCCCCAGCCCAGACTGAGGCGTAGCCCAGACCCTCGGCCGCTGTCGCAGTGTCCGTCAGGTTCTTCTTGGTGGCACGATAACCGTACGAGGGCAGAAAGACTCCGTAATCTAGGTCACGCACTAGGGCAGAGGATCCCCACGTGTCCCGCCAATGACTATCTCCTTGCAGCTACCGAGGCCCAGGCCTGAGACTGATCAATGTCCAAGCCGACGATTGCCCTGAATTCTATGATCCAATTCCTTGCCGGTGCCGGCTCCGCTGCCTTTTACGGCTTGTTTCTCGCATCACTCTACGCACTGGTGGGAATGGGGGTTGTGCTCATATTCCGGTCCACGCGGACCGTGAATTTCGCACACGGTCAGTTCGCAGTCACTGGCGGTTTCGTGTTCCTGCAGTCCGCCCAACTCATGCACATGCCCGTCGCGGTCGGCCTGCTTCTTGGGGCGTTGACGGTAGTCGTTCTGAGCTTGGTGTGGGGCCGAATGTCGCTGAGCATGGAACGCCGCGGCGACGACCTGATCCCACTGATCGGATCGTTCGGTCTCTTCCTGGCTCTCGATGGCATTGCAGTGATGATCTGGGGAGGGCAGGAACCCTTCGTGATCGCGCCGATCTTGCCGGAGTTCCAGGTGAAGGTAGCCGGCACCGTGGTTGATTCGGTCTATCTATGGATTCTGGCTACCTTCCTGATTTGTTCGTTGCTTCTCGGATTCTTCATGCAACGCACATCCGTGGGCTTGAAGCTGCGCGCCTCTGTGCAGAACAGGGAGGCCGCAGAGTTGATTGGCATCCCCACTCGGCGAATGGCGCTGATTGCGTGGGTCATCGGGTCGATATTGGCCTTCGTCGCGTTGATGCTCTTCGTTCCGCGGTCTTACCTGGAAGACACCAGCATGCAGGCCATCCTGCTGAGCGCGTTCGCGGCAGCGGCAGTGGGCGGATTCGAGTCATTCAGCGGTGCGGCTCTCGGCGCCCTCGTCCTGGGTATCGCAGAGGCGCTGTCCGGCCGCTACATAGCGTCATCCCTGCAGGCTATCGTTCCCCTGATTGTCATCATCCTGATGATATTCGCGAATCCGCGCGGCGCTTTCGTGGTAAGGGGGCAGCGCCAGTGAAGATGGTCGTTCGTCGAGGACTTGGGCCACTGGCGATTGCGATCCTGGGAGTCTGCGGAGGCTATTTCCTCGGTGGATACGACGCGTACGTGCTCGGTATCTGGTTCATCTATGCGCTGGCTGGTCTTGGGCTTACCTTTGCCGTCGGATGGGTCGGTGAGATCTCGGTCGGGCATGCAGGCATCATGGCGGTGGGAGCATATGCGGCCGCCGAGCTCGCGAATGGGAACGTCGTCGGAGGCTTGCTGATCGGGATCGCGTCTGGCCTGGTGATCGGATTTATCGTCGGGCTGCCGACCATTCGCGTTCGAGGATTCGGTCTCGCGATTGTCACATTGGCGTTTGTGGAACTCGTCGGTGCGGTCATCTCGAACGTTCCCCAGCTTGGAGGTGCGAGTGGAATATTCCTGACGATACCTGCGCTCTTTGGAACGCCTGCTGATCTCCCGATGCTCGTGGTGATTTCTGGAGTCATTCTCGCTGCGGGGATCGTGATTGCCGGCGTGCTTCGCGACTCGACTCTCGGGAAGAGTTGGCGAGCCGTGCGGGACAACGAGCCCCTCGCGCGCGCGCTCGGAATCAATCCTGCCCTCATGCGCGTGACTGCCTTCGCAATCAGTGGCGCCTATTGCGGGGTGGCTGGAGCTCTGCTCAGCTGGATGTTGCAGTACCTCTCCCCAGACAGCTTTGACCTGTTGCTCTCAATCAATCTTCTTGCGATCGTGGTCATAGGAGGGAAGGACGAGCTGTACGGGTCATTGCTCGGCGCGGGACTGTTGACAGTCGGGGGCGAGGTCCTGAGGGTAACCGCCGCCGTTCAAGGGGTGGCATTCGGCTTGGCGCTCCTGATCGTCGTCTGGCTCCTCCCCCAAGGGCTGGTCCCGGCGCTGGTGGGGCCAATTCGACGGCGTCTTCGGGCATCAGAGCGAATGGGCACGCGAGGTGCGGCGTCGAGCAATGCGATGGCTACCGAATTACCTTCGTCAGCTCCCACCGCCGCCGACAAATGATCGCTCCGCCACTCGAGGCGACTGCGCTGACGAAGACGTACGGCGGTGTGCACGCCCTCGAGGGATTCTCCGCAGCATTTGATCCGAGAACAATCACAGCGATCGTCGGCGCAAACGGGGCCGGCAAAACAACATTGCTCGACTGCCTGGCAGGGCGACTTCCAGCATCGAGCGGCGCGGTGTATCTGCACGGACAGCCGGCGACCACGATGCCGCCAGACAAGCGGGCCCGACTCGGCTTGGGCCGTTCGTTTCAAGACCCTCGCCTCTGCGATGGGCTGACGGTTTTGGAAATCCTGTCGTTGTCACAGCGGGTGCTGGGCCGACCACTGCTCAGAGGTCTTTGGGTTTCCCGCAGGTCAGACCGAGCCCGTCGATTGAACGCGACACTAGAGCGATTCAGCTTGGTGAGCGTCGCAAACGAGAGGCTCCGAACGCTCAGTCTGGGGATGGCGCGCGTGACCATGCTCGCCTGTCTGTTCATATCGGAGGCTGACGTATGGCTGCTGGATGAGCCTGCCTCGGGCCTGGCAAGAGCAGAGGTGGATGCGCTGGCGCCGCTGCTGCGAAGTTTGGTTGACGGTTCGTCAGAGCGCTCGGTCATCCTCGTCGAACACGATGCCACGCTCGTACAAAGGACTGCAGATCGCGTGATCCTCCTGGAGCGGGGCAAGGCCGTTGAAGATGCTTCCGAGGGTAGCGCGGCGTGGCACGACATCGTCGGTGGCAGGCGCTCCGCTGCGAGGTCGGTGGCGCCAGTGCGGCCAATATCGCATCCGGATAGAGACGCGACATCCGTGTCGACGCTCGCGGGACGCGACCTCCACATCAGTTACGGAAAGTTTGTTGCGGTTCGCGGAGTGAGCGTAGAGGTACCGGTCGGGGAAATCAGGTGCCTCATCGGCACCAACGGGGCCGGTAAATCAACGGTCATGCGCGCCCTCGCCGGCCTGCTGACGCCCGCAGCAGGCAGCATCACCCTAGATGGTGGGCGCGTCCCACCGACGCCCCACCAACGCGTCGTTGACGCCGGCATCGTCCTGGTCGCCGGAGGCCAGACCGTTTTTCCGAATCTGACCGTAAGCGAGAACCTTCAACTGACGCGAGGCGGCCCGCTTGATGTCCTCGATCTGTTTCCAACCCTGGCTCTCCGACAGCGTCAACTGGCCGGGACGCTCTCCGGCGGGGAGCAGCAGATGCTGGGGGTTGCGCGAGGCCTTCAGCTTTCTCCTCGATTCTTGCTTGTTGATGAGCTCAGCCTCGGGCTCGCCGAAGACGTTGTCGATCGCATCATCCTGCAACTGACCACACTGGTTTCTTCAGGGCAGATGGGCGTGCTGCTGGTCGAGCAGGACTACTCGCAGGCGTTGCGATGGTCGAGTCACGCATACGTTCTGGCACAGGGCCGGCTGGAGTTTAGCGGCCCGTCAGAGGACGCGGAGAAACGGCCCGATCTCTTCCGCCCCGTGTTCCTTCCGGAAGCGCCCGCCTAGCGCATTGATGCGGCCGGGTATGGCTTGGCACCGGCGCAGCACCGACACCGGCTGGAAAGCGGCGCCCATCATCCCCTCCGGTAACGCTCGAACGCCGTGGCGTACCCGGGCGTCGGATCGAAGCCGTCATCATCGGCGACACGCAACCGTCTCGATCGGATGAACCAGCCCTCATTCGAGCGGACAAATTCATCGTCGTAGCGCCCCCACAGCAAGGCGACTCTCTTGGAAGCGTGGAGGCGATGGAAAGCGAAGACGTAGCTCCGTGACGAAGCCTCGTCAGCTGAGCGGAACTGCACTTGACAGTTCGAAAGGTGATGACTCGTGGACTCGTAGAGCTTCAGCCGCGCCTCCGCAAACTGACGCATCTCAGCGCGCCCACGCGCTATGCGCCCGTGACCACCATCGAAAAGGCAGTCGGGCGTGAAGCACATGGAGATGTCGTCGAGCCGCACTTCGTCGACGCTCGCGCAATAGCTGAGCAGGACGTCGATTACGGCTCGCTCTTGGATCAACTGCGACAAGTCGCTTTCGTGAGTCATGGGCGACCATACTCCTGGTCCTGGTGTGAACTGAGAGAAAGGGACTCCCCGCGGCTGCCTCGCCGCGGGGAGTCCTGCAACACCTTACGGAGCCGCGAACGGAGTCACGGCTACGAGCGTACCGCTCTTCCACTCCGTGATCAGCTCTGACTTTGTTCCGATATGGCTCGTCTCATTGAATGAAATCGGTGGAGTCAGCCCATCGGTCGAAAGGTTGGTCAGCGTCTGAGCAGCGGTCTCGAGACCTGCAGGCGTGAAGTTTCCTTTTGCATTCTTCAGCACTCCGACAATCACCATCGCGCTGAGGTAGCCCTCAATTGTGAACGGCGCGTCTGGGTTGGCGTTCGGGGCATACTTCTTCAGGTTCGCGACGTACTGTTGCCAGCCGGGGGAATTCGAGAACTGGTCGACGAACACTGAGCCATACACGTTGTTCATCGCGCTATCCCCTGTCTCCGCCGGGAGTCCAGGATCGGCCGATGCCTGCTGAGAGAAGATGCTCTTCGTGTAGCCGAGACTCTTCAGCGTCTTGTACCAAAGCGCAAACTCAGGCGTCGTGGTATACATCAGAATCATGTCCGGGTTGTCCGCAATGACGTGTTGCGCAATCGTGGTCACGTCGGTCGCGCCCTGTGGATACGTCAGCGTATCGACCAGCTCGCCGGGATCCAGCCCGGCCGCGTAAGCCTTGGCGTTCGACGGGCCCAAGGGATCGTCGCGAGTGACGATGACGTACTTCTTGAAGCCCTGCGCCTGGAAATACTTGACCACCGGCCCGAGCTCGTCGGCTCCGCCTGGAAAGACAGGGAACGCATACGGAATCACGGGGTCGTAAAGGGACGTGGTAAAGGCGAATGGGGCGATCATCGGAACTTTCAACTGCGTGACCAGCGGTACTGCGGCAAGCACGTTCGAACTGCCGAAGGCCGTTACGGCGCTGACATTGTCTTGCTGGATCAGTTGCCGTAGGCCTGCGATCGTGTTCGCGATGACGAAGCCGTCGTCCTGGGTGATGTAGTCAACTTTGTGCCCATTGACTCCGCCCTTTGCGTTGGTGGCGTCGAAGTAGGAGTTGTAACCGTCCAATGCCTGCTTTGCCGCGGCGGCAACAGCCCCTGTCAGCGGCATGACGCCGCCGATCTTGATTGGAGCCGACGAGGCTGGCGAGGACGAGCCGCCACATGCAGTGAGCGCCAGGAGCGCGAACGCCGATGAACCCGCCACAATGCGAATCCGAAAGCCGAGTCCACGGTCTGCTTTCTTCCAATTCATGAACCTATCACTCCCCAAGTAATGCGGTTTGCGATCGCCGCCATCGTTAGTCCTCAATCTGTCCGAGTGCTCGATGGTGCCGCCTGATAAGCGGCGCCACCATAACAGCGGCATCGACACGCGTCAATGATGCGTCCCGTATGTGCCACGTCTGTGCGACTTCTCGCGATTGAAACGCACCCGACATTCGCCGCAACGCAGAGTTGGCTGTTTCCGGCCCAGCGCCAGCAATCTCTATCTCCACCCATTTCAGCTAGATTTCATAGAGTCGCTCCACCATGACACAGAGAAAGGGGACAACATGACCCCACCTTCGGAGAAGCCGCCATTGACCGAGGCGGAGGTCGTTTCGTACTTCGAGTCGATGTCCAATTGGGGCCGATGGGGAGTCGATGACGAACTTGGTGCGCTCAACCTCATAGGGCCTGAAAAGATCCATGAAGCCGCCGCGCTAGTCGAGCACGGGATAGCGATCTCGTGCGCTCGACTCATCGAGTGGGCGCCGCGACCGAAGCACCCTGAGGCGACCGTGCCTCCGGTGCACTTCATGCAGCGGAGCGGCGAGTCAGCCAACATGAATGCGATGGACTCGGCAACAGATTGGGCCGGTCTACCGCTTCATGGTCTCTACATCACACACATCGACGCCTTCTCCCACATCTTCTGGAAGGGGCAGATGTATAACGGGCGGCCGGCCGGGGCTGTCGTAACCAACCACGGGGCACGCTCCGGATCAGTAGAGCTCGCGTCCAGCGGCGTTGTGACCCGCGGCATCCTGCTGGATGTCGCACGCTCCCGTGGGATCAAATGGATGGAGGATGGTGATGGTGCGGATAGCGGAGACCTAGAGCGGGCCGAAGCGATGACAGGAAGTCGCGTCGAGCCGGGGGACGTCATGTATGTCCGCACTGGTTACGCGGCGCGGCGACCCGGCAAGAGCCTAGATCTTCCTGGCCTCACAGCTGACTCGTTGCAGTTCATCCGTGACCGTGAGCCGGCCATTGTCGCCACCGATTCCGGCACCGACGCCTTCCCCTCTGGTTACCCCTCGCTGGAGGCACCAGTCCATGGCGTTGCGATGGTCGCTATGGGAATGTGGATCATCGACAATTGTGATCTCGAGTCACTGGCGAGGAAATGCGCAGATCTCACGCGATGGCACTTCATGACAGTGATCAGCCCCCTCCGCCTCAAGAACTCCACTGGAAGCCCCGTGAATCCGTTGGCGATCTTCTAGTCGATCTGAGTCCACCGTCAGGGCGCCAGTCACCTCTGCCTGGCGATGGACTCCCGGCTCAGTACCGCGCCTTCCCTCACCCGATCCCACGTATCGGACGTGATGCCGCTGCTGCGTATTGTGTGCTTGAGCATCTTTCCGTGTTCGTTACGCGGCAGCTCCTCAACAAAGCGAAGGTACCTTGGAATCGCGAACCGCGGCATCACCGACTCGCAGAACGCGATCACCGCTGCCGGGTCTAGGAGGTCGCCGGGTCGAAGGACGATCCATGCGAGGACGTCCTGCTCACCAGCCTCAACGTCTGAGGGGACGCCCACAACACCACACATGACGATGTTCGGATGCTTCAGGATGGCCTCCTCAACCTCATATGTCGCGATGTTCTCCCCACCCACGCGCAGGGCGTCTGCGGCACGATCGACGAAGTAGTACCAGCCATCACTGTCCCGCCGAAGGAGATCCCGCGTGTGCCACCAGAGATTTCTCATGGTTTCGGCAGTCTCCTCGGGCCGCCCGTCATAGCCAAGCGTGCTCGTCCACGGTAATTTTGGTCGAACCAGGCATTCACCAATCTCACCGTCGGGAACGTCCTCGTCCGTCTCTGAGTCAACGAGCCTGACCTCGTAGTAGTCTCGGATCAGTTTCCCAGCGGCACCTGCCGGTCGTGGGGTGTTCCACGGCGTACACATGCAGATGCCCACTTCCGTTGAGCCATAGAGCTCTGCAACCTCATCCACGCCGAAACGGCGACGAAACTCAGGCAGTAGGCTGTGGGCCGTCGGAATCGCACCGACCACACGCAGCGCGTTGTCAGAGTCTTCGGGTCGACTGGGCTGCTTCATGACGTAGTCCATCGTGACGCCGAGGAAGTGCGTCACGGTTGCCCCATGCAGCCTGACCCGGTCAATCCACTGGCTGGCGCTGAAGTTTTCGTAGATGACAGCCCTGGCTCCCTGGATGAGACAGGGATAGATGCACTGCAGGAGAGCGCCCAGGTGGAAGAAGGGGAAAGCCGTAAGGGTCACGTCTGCATCGGTGAGCCGAACAAGGCTTGCCTGAGTCTCCGCCTGGAGGTGGAACTGGCCAAAGGGCATGAGGACACTCTTGGATGGACCTGTTGTTCCTCCAGTCCCAACCACGAGTCCTACGTCACGGTAAGTAACGACGGCATCCGGATTCGTCTCAGTGTCGGAGTAAAGGTCAAGGAAGTGTCTCAGCGCGAATCCTCTGATGCCGGGGAGACCTTCGTCAGAGCCGCGCACATAGATGGTCACCAGGTGTTCCAGGCTGCCTGCGATCTCGTGGATTCTCGGGAGGAAGGATCGATCGACTATTAGCGTGGTCGCCTTGGATGCGTTGATCGGGCGCTCGAGAAAGGCTCCAATCGCTTGGGCATTCACCAGGATCGGCAAAGCACCAACTTTGTCGAGCGCGAACCAGAGGAAAACGTAATCGAGGCAGTTGGGTAAGAGCACGAGCACCCGGTCGCGTTGTCCAATACCCGCCTGCATCAACCCATGCGCGAGCCGGTTTACCTGGCGATTTGTCTCCGCGAATGTCCACGGCGGATCCGTGGCCATCTGGATGTATGGCTTGTCGGAACGTACTCGCGCCTGATGTTCGAGCACCTTTGGCAGGACCCAGTCACGTTGGTCACCGAACGTGGGCGTGAACTGGTAGTAGTCGCTATCCATGTACTAGACGTCCCATCTTCGCGTCGCCCCTTCGCTTCGCGGCTAATCTACTTGGCGGTCGAGGATGGTCGCGATGCCGAGGCCCCCACCGCAACACATTGTCGCCAGTCCATAGCGGAGATCGCGGCGCTCGAGCTCGTACAACAGATGCATGATCAGTCGTGCTCCGGAGGCACCCAACGGATGCCCAATCGCAATGGCGCCGCCATTGACGTTGAGCTTTGCGGGATCGGCGCCAGTGACCTGCAGCCACGCAAGTGGAACGGTTGCGAAGGCCTCGCTCACTTCGAACAAATCGATGTCGCGGAGCGATAGGCCGGCCTTCTTGAGGACCGATGCTGTCGCAGGGATCGGCCCCTCCACCATGAGCACGGGATCGGTGCCGACAGCGGATTGCGCAAGCACACGGGCGCGCCGAGGAACACCGAGATCAAGCGCCTTACGCTGTGACATCAACAGGACGGCCGCGGCGCCGTCACTGATCTGCGAGGAGTTAGCCGCTGTTATCGAGTGGTCTGGATGAAAGGCGGGTTTCAGTCGCGCGACCGCTTCATACGACGCGTCATAACGAATGCCTTCATCCGCAGCCATGACTTCTTCCGGGTGCTCACTCGTATGGAGCGTCACGGACATCATCTGTGATCGCAAACGCCCCATTGACGTTGCCGCAGCGGCCAACTGATGAGATCGGACGGAGAACTCATCCATCGCGCGCCGCGAGATGCCGTACTTTCGAGCCACCATTTCGGCGGCGATTCCCTGCGGAACGAGTTCATAGGCCTCGAGGAGCTCAGGCGGATACGGGACCCCTGGACCCTGCGCGGCTGAGGATCCCAGCGGGACTCGTGTCATCGACTCAACGCCGCCAGCGATCGTGACCTGACAAACCTCCGACTGAATGAGATTCGCCGCAAAATGGACTGCCTGCTGTGACGATCCACAAGTGCGAGTGATCGTCGTTGCTGGAGTTCCCACCGGAAGGCCCGCTGCCAACCAAGCGTTGCGACCCACGTTCCAGCCTTGTTCACCCACCTGGTTGACGCACCCAAAGACGACGTCTTCAACGACGTCACCATCGATCCCGCTTCGCTGGATCAACTCTTTGAGAACGAGGGAGCCCAGCGAGACAGGGTGAAAACCCTTGAGCTTTCCGTTGCGCTTGCCCGTGGGTGTTCTGACGGCATCGACGATGACTGCTTCTTGCACGTTCTTCCCTACAGTCAGGGCTTTGTCGCTCCCGCACCGCTTCGGCGACGATGACTCGCCTCGGCGACATCAATGATGAGCCGAGCTGCTTGCTCGAGACTTGTGCCGACCGCCGCTACTCCCGCAGCGCCGGCGACGCGTAGAGCTTCCGCATCCGCCCGCGGAATCAGCCCACCGCAGACAACCGGTATGTCTGCTCCTTCGTCCGCGACAATCCGAAGAACATCCGGCACCAAGGTCATGTGCGATCCGGACAACAGGCTCACCGCGATCACATCGACGTCCTCCGCGACCGCGCTTCGAACAACAACCTCAGCGTCTGTCCCTAAGCCGAGGAGTATCACCTCGACTCCGCGGGTGGTGAGCTCTCTCGCCAGCACTCGCAATCCGCGGTCATGTCCGTCGAGCCCAAGTTTGGCAAGCAGGACCCGTTCCACTAGGTCGTCGCCACCGGTGCGAGATGTGACGAGGGGCCGATGGCACGTCGCATCTGGCGTTCGGGCGCCAGTTCATAGTGGCCCACAAGGACGTCCACAACTTCCCCAATGGTTCCGTCAGCCTCGAAGACGTCGGCCATGAGGTCCACAAGATTCTGGTTCGACCGCACACCTTCGTCTAGGCGGCTAACCGCAGCGTCAAGGGGCCCTCTTTGGCGCCTGGCTTTCCATTCCACGAATCGTTCGCGACGTTCGGACTCGTAGTGCGCCGTCAGGTTCGCCGATGGGGCGTCGACGTCATCCGCGGTCGCTCCCGCCTCGCCAACGCGCGGCGTCGCACTGCGCTCAAGCTGCGATTGCCAAGCACTTTCGTCGATCTGCTCGCGAACCCACCCGCTCGCAATCGCGTTGAGCGCCCCACCTCGCTCTTCAACTGACTGCGCAATCAAGCGAGCCTCATCGACGAGAGCAGTGGTGAGTCCCTCAACGAAGACCGAGCCGCCGAGAGGATCCACTACATCGCCGACACTCGTCTCCTGGAGGATGATCTGTTGCGTTCGAATCGAGAGGAGAGCGGTCTCCGACGTCGGCAGGCCGATCGCCTCATCGATCGCCGAGCACGTCAGGCGCTGGACGCCGCCCAGGACTGCGCCGAGAGCGGCAAGCCCTACTCGGACCGCGTTGTTCGTGATCTCGTAGGGGGACAGTTCGCCGCCCAGCGTGTAGGTGCTCAGGTGCACCTTCAAAGCCTTATCGGTGCGAACGCCGAACTCGTCATGGAGCATTGTCGCCCAGAGCTCGCGAGCAGCACGCATTTTGGCTGCCTCATGGAGCACCTCGACGCCAGCGCTCAGAAAC
>Ga0182015_10004632_pt1 | contig 14699 bp, 12 predicted proteins | sample 712P3MmetaG_FD_120478 | JGI IMG/M metagenome (GOLD analysis project Ga0182015, IMG submission 120478) | Permafrost microbial communities from Stordalen Mire, Sweden - 712P3M metaG | ecosystem: Environmental > Terrestrial > Soil > Wetlands > Permafrost | place: Sweden: Stordalen | collected...
CCATTGGCGCAGACCGTACGCGCCTCGAAATCCGGACACGACGATTTCGTTGGGTGTCCAGCGAGCGATTCTTATCGTCGAGAGTTCGTGAGCAATCGCAAAGCCGGGTCCCAAATCCGAGAGGTAGTTAACCAACCTGCTGTATCGTCCCAGATCGTCAGGTATTCCGAATCGTATTGTTTGGGCGCCAAGCCAAATCCCTGGCCTCTGATGATGAAGGTTTTATCGGCCCGAGGATAAACCGCGGTAACCGAAGTAATTTTTGGAGGAGTAAGATCCTTGCTTGTCGTTCCAACCGTCAAAGCAAAGTTCGCCGGGCCGGCGCCGGTCTGAGCGTTCCAAACGCCGATATCCACCTTGTCTCCCGGTAGGTAATGGCACACCGACTTCGACGGCCAACTGAATCCGGTAAGATCGATTTCAGTGTCGGTCCATCGCGTAACCCGCAATCGGTCGAATTTCTCGTATGTCGGTGCCGCATCGTCCCCGCAATTAAAATTGCCCGATTCGCCGAAAACGATCAGACCTTGGAATGCACTAGTGGGAGACGGATAAACCCCGAAGTGGCGCCCCTTGATGGTCATCGTCTTTGTCACTCCGTTAACGATAGGCGTGACGGAGGTGATCGCGATTGCGCCGGCGTCGGATGTCACGTCGAAGACGGTGAGATCGCCATGCGCATCCCGAATGAAACCGCGATAGTTCTTATTGCCGCGCTCGGTTCGTCGACCGGTGAGCACTGCACCGTGGATGACTTTCTCGCAAATCGCGCCCCGATAGCGGCCAGGAACAAGAGTTGTGAGATCTGCTCCAGCCGAGTTTTCAGCCCGAGTTGGGGTGGATAGCTGCACGGATGTGTTCGCCTCGATGTCGCACGCCGTAGGGGTTTCACTGTCAGCGGCCTCAATCGGCTCGTACGAAGGCGCTGAAAAGCTGTATGTTGCGTAACGACCTCCAACATCTCGAATAAACCCTCTGCTACCATTTCCTTCCTGGTCCCAGCCGAAGATAACTCCGTCAGCGTTGATAGTTTCCGGCCAAGGGCCTTGAGTGGGGCCTTCGCTTGCTCCAGGTATATCGCACGAATGCATTTGTCCGTCGTTCTCACGCTGGAAACAGTTCACAGCGCCCGAGCTGTATGAGTGCATTGTTGGCGTGTCGATTACTTTTGGCGGATCGTAATAGGCCCCGGCAATTTGACCCGCGTTGTTGATGCCTTCCGGGATCGTGCCGCCACTTCCCGGGAAATCGAACACAACGAACGCTCCAAGTTTGTCGCGCACGAATCCGTGTTTCACATTCTTCGAATCGAAGAAATAACCTATGGTCGTTCCAGCGTCGTTCACGCCGGTTGCGATCGTTCCTTGACCGGAGAGCAATTCCGGATGTCCCATGACTGGCGGCTGCAGACCGCTGCCGGCGCCGGGCGCGTCGAATGTTGTTATCGGGCCGTTCGGATCGCGTAGGAATCCGTGGTGCACTTGATCACTGTCAATGTAAAACCCGACGATCACGCCGGAATCATTGATATCCGTGGCAAATGTCCCCTGCCGCTGGAGAGGCCCAGTGCCGGGTGCGTCGAAAACGGTGATTTTTCCGCGCGCGTCGCGCACAAATCCGTGCGCCACGGCTATGGAATCGACACAGTGGCCGGCAATTTCGCCGCGCTTGTTAGTTGCTGCGGGAAACGTACCGCGAGGCACTGGCAAGGCAATTCCCCGAGTGCGGATCGCCACGAGAATTAGGGCGAACAACACAAATCCCGCGAAAACTCGTATTTTCGGTCTTCCCCGATTCTTTCTAAGAGATTGCCTCAGGTTCCGGAAAATCGAGCTTGGAAAAGAGGTAACGACCTTCATGACACGCTCCGCCGCTTACCACGCTCCGCTGATTCGCTGCATATGATATGTAACGTCGGCAGGAGGGGAATTCCACACGAGGGCAGGATGGATTCCATGATTGGATCGAGACGAACTGGAACTTTTGGAAGCTGTTGTGATCATTACTCGGAGTAGGCTTCAGACAGAGATCACTGATCACTGCGTTCTCGGCAGCTCGTGTGCCAGTCGCTGCATCACGCGCTTCGCACCCTCGATGTGAAGTAAAACAGGCCGCGTCACGAGGGTTTGTACGGCTCGCGGGTTTGCCCGACGCGGACTAACCACGCGCCGTTCCACTGAAATCTCACTGAAACGATCCAGTCTGTACACGCATTACATTCTCCGTCGAGATAGCCGACAACGACATACTTACCGCTGAGTGTTGCGCTTTCGACTCGCCGGCCACCCCAATTCGATGACGGAAGCTTCGCGAGAATTTTCGGACCGCTAGCTGACATCTCGAAAACGAAAATCTCGGAAGACACCACATTCGCGCTCATTTCGGAAGGGTGACAACTGAGCACGACTACAGCTTCCTCCTGGCCATCGCCTTTGAGATCGCCATACACTGGCTTATCCGCCCAGAAGTCTTCGTCCTGATCGTTCGCTTGCCCTTTGGAAACATGAATGATCCGGGTAGGCTCGTCCTCCCCGATGCAGCTCGATGCATAGTCAAAGTTCTGAAAATCAACTTTGCGGATACCGCCCTTTTGAAGCTCGCTCGAAGCTCGTAGTTTTGAAACTGAATCGCTAAACTCGTTTGTTACCCAAATGTAAGCCCCGTCAAAGGCAACGCTATTAGGAACACGTCCCACGGTGAACGTTCCCAGCACCACGCCATTGGCGTTCAGCTCGGTAACACTGCCGTTGCCGACGCCTCTGTTGTTATTTGCTACCCAGATGTTAACTCCATCAAAAGCTATCCCGACTGATCCGGTGCCTACCCTGAAGGTTCCGAGTTCCTTGCCATTGCTGGCAAGCAATTTGGTGACAGTCCCGCTCGTGTCGTTCGTGACCCAAATATTGGTTCCGTCAAAGGCGACTTGCTCCGGGAAGGTACCTACCGGAAAAGTCCCTAGCACCGTGCCATCGCTTGCGCGTAATTTAGTCACCGAATTACTGCGGCTATTTGCCACCCAGATGTTCGCACCGTCGAAGGCCAGGCCTTCGGGGTGATCGCCCACGGCGTATGTCGCTAACACCGTTCCGTCGCTGGCGCGTATTTTTGTGACCTTACTGCACTGGCTATTGCTGACCCAGATGTTTTCCCCATCAAAAACCGCCCATGTTGGGACGCAGCCTACGCCAGACGTTGTCGATAGCACCGTGCCGTCAGAGGCGCGCAGCTTCGTCACTGAGCTACTCTGGGTGTTAACCACCCAAATGTTGGCACCGTCAAAGGCAGCGCCTCCCGGACTCGATCCCACGGCAAAGGTTCCCATGTTTGTGACATCACTCGCTCGCAATTTGGTCACGGTGTTACGGAAATTGTTCACGACCCAAATGTTCGAACCATCAAAGGCCATGCCATAAGGGTGGCTTCCCACGGCAAAAGTGGCGGGAGGCGAAGCTGGAGCGTTTTCTTTCGGCGTAATTCTTTGTGACGCAACGGGCGGATCGGACGAGATTCTGAGCTCCGTTTGCGTGGGGCCTGTTGTCCCAATTGTGCTTCCTTCGCCATCTGATACGAGGGAAGTTGTGACTGGCTGCTGGAGGGTGAACTCCAACGGGGTCTCGCTCGGTATGCGAATGTTCTTGCCGTGCGTGATTAGCTGTACGGCCGTTCCCGCTCCTGCTCCTGCCGCGGCTCCAATGGCCGCGCCTACGCCGCCGAAGGCAACACAGCCGATGAGAATCAGAATGGCAAAGCGGAATTTACAGGTCAACATATCTCGTCCTCCCGATCTTAGTTCGGTCATTTTCGGCTCTTATTACGAAAGGCGTCACAAACAGAATATTCCCTGGCGAGCGATGGTTTGTGTGGCGGCGGCACTATCTCCCTTTTTTGTGTAAGGCGATTCGAAGAGCGCCTTGGTCGAACCATGTGCGTGATCGGAAACGTGCATTCGCTCACAAAGCCGCGGACGCAATCATTTTTGTCGTGTGGTTCGAAGCGATCCTCTCGCGCCTAATAACAGTCAAGTGTTTCGGGTCTAGGCGCCGGGCGTAGTCGAGGTGCCGCCGTAGCCTGCGCGCTGCCTGCTCGCTCAAAGAACCGTTCGCCGGCCAAGTTAATTTCGCTCGGCCTTTTCTTCCGCTTCCGATCGCCTTTCGCAGAATCCGGATGATGATGTTTTTCATTGAGTTCATCCCTGTCTCCTTTCTGGCTTTCAGCCTCTTGGCCCTTCACCATCTAGAACGGCTGCGGTGGCAGAATTCCATAAGGTGCGAGCGATGAGACGCCGTGAATGCAGCCAGACGAAGCTCGTAAATCCGAGAGTGGCGGCCTCGGAGGAGCGGATGGTCGCGGCGGGAACAAGCAGGATCAATGCTTGGCCCCAAACACGAAGACGCCGATGAGATCCGCCATGTGCACAGGGTCCTGGCCGCCAACCGCAGAACTGGTTTCAGACGCGGTGTAGCTCCCAGGCTGTAAGTACGCGTGCCCAATCACCATGGGGAGATCTCCATTGCTGCTCGACTGATCAATTTGAAGTCCCGGAATGCCGTAGAGAGTCGCGCGCTTTTCGCTTGCTGCACTCGCAATCACGATGACGAGTGAATCCTTGCTCACAGTAAACGGAGCCGCGACGATCGAGGCTCCCGCTCGTGAGTTGGAGCCGTAATACGCTTTCATGTCATCCCACGTTCCCGACACGGACACCCCACCGATGACGTGGTAATCGGTCTGCGTGGTGTAACTGTTCTCGCGGTTTGAGCCGTATGCGAGTGCGGCACAAAGTTGGCCCGCTGCGTTTGTGGCTTGCGCGTAATCGCCAGAGGCGAATGCAGACGTCGGGAATGCGCCTCCCGTAACGAGCCCGTAGATGTACATCTGTCCGGGAGCGAGTTGGAGCGACGTGCCGCCTTGCTGGATGACAGCCTGCACGATTGCGGGGCGAGCGGGCGGTGCAATCGGCGTGGGCTGAACGAATGGCGGAGGAGAATCGCGCGTATCGAGAGCTTTTGCCGGGGGAGAAGACTGTTCGCCCTGCGGTGCGTGCGTCGGTGTTTGAGCAGACGGGTTCGGCTGATCGCCATCACCCGAGGAAGTTTGCCCTGTGTTTTGTTCTTGGATTGATGGCGGATTCGTGACCGCGGGACCACCGGTCACGACAGAAGTCAATTGGTCCTGGGTCACGAGGTGCGCTACGACCTGTTTGACTCCTGGCTCGGCGCCTGCGATGCGGATCGCGTTTGAGTTGTCGGCGCCTGATCCGACGTAACCAACCAGAATTACCAGGCCATTCTGGGATGTGATTCCAATCGTTGCGTTGTGAAGACTCGCGTCTGCGTCGAACTTCGATTTCAAATTCGCGACGATGGTTGCGTCGGGGACACTCCGATGCGTGTAGAGAAAGTAGCCCCCACCTGCCGCAGCGGCAATTGAGACCAACAGCACAAGAATCATGATCATAGGACTGCGCGCGGTGCGAACAGCCGGAGTGCCGGAAATCGCTGATCGGTATGCAACACGCGAAGCGGGCGGCGGGAGCGGTGGTATCGTCACGCTTCGTGGCGACTCGGCCGGAGCGGCCGGGGGAGAAGTTTTCGAATAAGAATTCGAATAAGAAAAGGATCTTGCCAGTTCCGGTTGCCCAGCGGGTGCACGGGGCGGAACGGCTGCCGCCGGCGGAGCGATCGTGAACTCTGGCGGAGGAGGCGCACTCAGTTCGCGCGTGGGCCCTTCCGGAATCGGGAGAACGTCGGTGCTTGCGGCGACCGGCGGCTTTGTGGCTGGCGAGGCGGCCTGAGCCGGGGCGGCTGGGCGAGATTCAGGCGCGCGTTGCGCTGGTTGTCATACAGGCGGCATTACATTCGGCCGCTGCTGCGCGGCACCTACCGGATTGCCACATTGCTTGCAGAATTTCGCTTCTGGTTTTACTTGCGTACCGCAATTCCGGCAAAACATAGCTGTCCTCGTTATCGCTGTTATGACGAATTTCGCTCTGAACTCTTCGCCTTCCAGATTCAGCGCGCCGTGTCCGGTGCGCCACTCGCTTTCACCAAGAGTCCCACGTTGCGGGCGATATCAGCGATCACGATCACCGCTTCCGCGAGGAAGTAAAAAAAGATCAAGACCGCAAATGCCATCAGCGCAGTCACAATCAAGAAAATTAATCCAACGACAAAGTTGCTCTCCATCGGTATCGAGGGCGGAAACGGGACGGGCACATACGCACCCATCAATGCAGCGGGATTCATGCCCGAGAACCAGGTAAATAGACAGCCTGCGACGCCGAGAGTGGCGACGAATGCGGCATATGTTTCTCCCCACGCTCGAAAGAGCAAAGAAAAAATGGGCATGACGGTGAATGCAGACTCTCCGAGCCGGCTGATGCTGTCTGCCCGATAGAACAGAATCTGAAACACCGCAAAGGTAGCGGCACCAAGCAATGCCGCAGCCAGAATCCCGCCAATTGTCGCGGTCGTCGGGAGATTGAATGCAAGCTTGAGCGTCTCAATCACCAAATAGACGCCAGTGAGCAGCGCAAACCCACCGATGATTCGCAGCGCCAGCGCAACCGCCGCGCGAATGATCCTTCCTTTCTCGAGCGCGCCCATAGTCAATCTGAACACTGGCATGACCAGAAACGGACCGCGATCCGCAGTTTGTGAAATGCTTGGGTAGCCAACTGAAACTCGCGGAACCGGAATTGCCGCTTCGCCGCTCGCGGCAACGAAAAGCTGGCCGCAGTAGCCGCACGCCGGCGAATTATCTGGAATTGATTTGCCACAGTTGTCGCAGAACATATTTCCTCCTCGCGCCCATTACGAGCAGCTCACTGAATTTCTGTAACTACGCCGTTTTCGAATTTGATCCTTTGCCCGTTGTAGCGATAGATCTTCGTAGTGACGAGATCGGTGACGAGGACGAGTTCGTCGCCTGCGACGGCTTTCACTTCTGCGAAGGTCTGGCCAACCTGAATTGGTTTTGCCGGTGCAGGTGGCGTTGAAGGCGGCGGACTACTCCGCTGCGAATCATTGGCCCCCGTAGGCCGCAAATTGGCAGACCCGTCGGACGGGTCTTGCGCACGGGCGTCCGGTTGCGGCTTATTGTCGGCCGGGTCATTGACCGCGAGCACTTTGCCGATAACGTCAGTAACCTTGCTGAGGTCCGCGGCTTCGAGTTCTCCTTTCTTGAATAAGAAAACAACTTCAGACTTGTACGACGATGTCTTGCCGCCGTTACACGAATCGCATTCGACAATTTCGACCGAGACGCTGCCTTTCTTTTCCTCAACATCGACCTTGCTCACATACACGCTTTCGCCTGTCGTTAGGTCACGTGTGAACTCCCGCAGCAACCTCAGCCCTTCCAAACACAGCCCACTCGGCTTGTGCAGGGCTTCATTCTCGAATTTTGCTGGACATGTCTTATCCGTCAGGCCCGTAACACCGACGATCCCGTCCTGCTGAATGACAAAGACAGTTCCGGGTTTGGTGACCTTCAAACTTGCTGCGCCTCTCGCGACCTCGGCCAGCTCGTATTTCTTAGCGAATTGGTCCTTAAGCGATCGCGATTGCTGATCATGGTTTCGCGCGGAGACGCCGGCCGAGAGAAAGGGCGTCATAATGGCAGCTGCAATCATTTGAACCGCGAATCTAAAATTACGAGTCATTGTTCGAACCTCCTCTCAGTCAGGGTCCCTTTTCTTCTTCCTTCGTCTGGCCAGCGAGCCTCGATAGCTTCCGAACGACGTTCGAATGGTCGGAGCGCCCTAGGGCGGCGGGGCGCTCCGTTCGACTGCTGCGCGACGCTATAAAGAATTGGCGCCGCGCAGCAGATATGAATGATTAATTTCCACTTGGTGTTTGGATCGCCGCGTCGATTTCGCCTTCAGCCTTTGCAGCCGCGGCGTCCTGATCTTTCAGCGTTGCTGCCGCATTTGGATCTGCTGTGGCGCCAGCCGCGGCAGGATTGGCCTGACCTCCAGGCGCCGGGCTGGCAGGGATTCCACCCTTGCCCTGCTTCTGAGCAAGCTCTTTCAGCCCCTCGTCCGTTTTCGCCTGGAAGTCGTTGTACATGTCCTGCAAATCCTGAATGGACATTGCGAACTGCGTTCCGGTTGCGCAATCGTCCTTCTTGGCCGTGGTTACGAGGACCTTTACATTCTGATTGGTATCGGGAGTGGTCGTGATCCGCGTGAGGATGTCGCCGCCCGTCAGGCTGCACGATTGGCCGTCGTCCACCTGTTCGCTCAGCGTGCTCGAGACGATGAAAATGCTGTCCTTGGGATTCAGCGCGGCGGGCACATCCTTGTCGCTCGAATTCCCAGTATTCGCTGCGGAAGCTTCCTCGGCGGATATTTGGACTTGGACTTCGCCCGCAATTGCTTGCTTTACCTCAGCCGTCAGATCGGCGTTCGGGTTCTGGGGTGTGCGTGCTTTCCCGGCCGTCGTCGGATCGGTCTGCGCTTCGGTGTCCTGAGAGCCGTTGGGCGACATTCCCAACCAAAGGCCGTAGAAGTTGATACAGCATCCTCCCGAACGAATTGTTAGAGCATAGTCGCCTGGAGTGAACGCTTGCTTCCAAAGTGGGCGCTGCACCTGCGTCATATCGCCCCACCTATAGTTGGGATCTTTGTCGACGGTGGCGACCGTGACGCTGTTCACTGAAACCTCAAATGGCACGCTGTCAAGATATCCCCCTGCGGGAATGTTGTATGCGACCGTTTCTGCTTGCCCGGCAGGAACGCTGAAGGTGAAGGTGGCAGTCCCACCGGCGTTAAGGACGAGGCGGTCATCGGTGGGACCGGAGTTTCCTGCGATTGAGAAGCCCGATGCGAGGTTCCTCGTGCCGGAGGCCAGAACCGGCGCGAACGCTAGTCCAGCGGACTGTCCTGCTGATTGCGTGCCGTTCGATGTGCCGCCAGGACCTGCCTCGTAGGCAGCCCGGAGATTCGCAGCAAGGATGTTGTCAGTCAGCCAGAGGCTGGCCGTGGGATAGAAAGGTGCCGGGCCAAAGTATGCTCCGTAATACCCGTACCATCCTGCAACTGGCCAACCCCACCCCCAATAAACGGGCGCAGCCCACGGGTTGTAGGCCCAACCATAAAACGCCGGGCCGTAGTAATAGCCGGGAACGTAACCGTAATAATAGTGCCCTCCGTAGTAGGTGCGGCTGTAAACGCGCGTGAAGGTGCGACCGTTGACCTGATAAGTTCTGGTCGCGGTCCGACCGTCAGAACTAACATGTTCGACGTATCCACTACCATGTCCATCGCTCACCACCTTTGCACCGTCTGCGCGCGTTGATTCGATTCGCCGCGAGCCATTCGGTCCGTGTTGGATCGTCATCCCGTTTTTCGCGTGGATCGTTGCGACGCTGCCGCGCGAATTGAACTTCGCTGTCGTGTTATTGCGCGTTGTCACGGAAGTGACACGACCCGATTTGTCGCGATCTACGCTGCTGCCGTCCGTGTGAGTCTCTCGGGTTCCGCCGCCGGGTAGCGGCCTCCTGCCGTCGGTTCCCTTACCTTTCTCGTTACCAAGATTGGTGCCGTTGCCGCCACCGTTCCCCTTTCCGTTGCCCGGGTCAGTGCTGCTACCTCCACCGACGCTCCCTTTCCCTTTGCCAGAGTCAGCACCCGGACCCTTTCCAATCTGTCCTCCTCCATCTGATTTCGGGTGCGGCGGCCCAACTGGGTGCACCTGTGGCTGCGGCGTCTTCTGCTGGGGATCCGGGGGATGCTGCGAAGTCGTCGGCGGCTTGGCAGGTGCCGGGGCTGCCTTTGCCGGTGCGGTCTTGGGCGGAGGAGCAGGCTTCTTTTGGTCTTGCGCGAATGCAAATTCTGGAACGATGAGCAGCGCGAGGAAAAGTACCGCCAATTTCACGCGGGTGAACGTCTTTGCTGAGCTGGAATTCATTGTTGCCTCCTGGTGGCGCGCGGCTTCACCCGCGGCTTCGTATCTAAGAACGTACCTCGTTGGGGAAATTCACATGCTGCGATGAACAATTTGGAAGATTGTTGAATTTTGTACTTCGATCGCTTACTCATGGCTGTGGACGCCTCGCAGTCAGAGGTTGTCGCGTCGTCCAGAACGAAGTTCCACGACGCCAAGCCGGACTTCGCTCTCACGCGGTTACGCGCGGAGCCGCCAGTTTCAAAATTCGATCGGGCCCGATGATGTTTCGAAACGAAGACGCCCACACCACGGCGTCCTACGCTAAATATTACTTGGGGACGGGATTACTCTTTAATGCATCTGAAATCGCCGGGATCATTACCGCCGTGAACTCATTTTCGGATTTCGCGCCCAGCTTAGGGGCGAATTGCCGCGGCATCGCCGAAGAACTACTGTCCGCTTGCGCTTCGTAGGCAGCCTGGAGGCTTTCGGCGATCACGTAGTCGGTGAGCCAAAAAGCCGGTCCGGCGTAGGCGGGGTACGGAGCGAAGTAATACCCGTACGGGCTGTACCACGGCGCTCCTCCCCAGCCCCACGCGAACGCCACTGGGCCGCCCCACGGAGCGTAGGCCCAGCCATAAAACGCTGGAGCGTAGTAGTAGCCCGGCACGTAGCCGTAGTACACGCGGCCGCCATAGTAGAAGCCGTGATAGACCGCGGTGTAACTGCGGCCGCCCGCAACGTAAGTGCGCCGCATATACGGCTGACCATTCCGCGTGAATGAGTGGTCAACATAGCCGCGATGCGGGCCCGTATTCACCATTGTTATGCGCTCGCCGCGATCGTTGACATGCTCGCTGACGACAGTGCGGGTCCCGCGTGCGCCGTGGCTCACCGTGACACCGTAGCCTTTGGTCGAACTGAAATCGATGGAGTTCACGCGGCCCTTAGAATCAAACGTTGCCATGACTCCAGCGCGCGTCGTAACCGACGTTACGCGCCCGCTTCGATCGCGATACACGCTGCTGCCGTCGGCCCGCGTCTCACGGCCTCCACCGCCCGGTAACCCAGTCCTGCCGACGCCGGGCTTCGGCATCATTCGGTCAAATTTTGGAACTGGTCCCTTGCTTGGGACCGAAACCGGCGGCTTGCTTTGAGTCTTCTGAGCGTTCGTGCCCGACCTCAATGGCGGCGCGCTTGTAGCATGCTGAGCTGGCGGTGTGTTGTTCCTTGGCGGCATAGGTGCCTTAGGAGCCTGATTCGGCGAAGGCTTCGGAGCGGCCGTCGGAGGCGCAGCTTTTGGCGCCGGGGCTTGCTTTGCCGGGGCAGCCTGCTGCGGACGCGGATTCGTTTGCTGTGAGCCCGGATGCCACACGATCAAGGTCAACTCACCCGATTCCGGTTTTGTATTCGGGGAAATCCGCAGCGAGTCGTCGCCAAAGCTTGAGAAGCGCTCGGAATCGGCGGGTTGCCGCGGCGACGGATGGAATGAGGAAGGTGTGATTCCGGCGGCCGCCTGACTCACGTCTTTTTCGGCGATATCCGCGTCCAGCTGTTGCTGCTGCAAGTCGGCAGACGCGGTCATGTCGGGCTGAGCTTGGCCATCCGGGTTGGCTCGGCGGCCAGCCATCGGGCCTACCGGCATGCCATTCTTGCCCTGATTGTCCGCAAGCTTTTGAAGGCCAGCTTCTATCTTCTGCGCGAAGTCGTTGTGCATGTTCTGCAATTCCCATTCAGAAATCGCGAGCATCGAACCGCTCGCGCAGTCGTTTCTCTGGCTGCTGGTTACGAGCGCTGCGACTCTTACGTTTGTGTCGGGCGTGTCCATGATCCGCGTCAGGATGTCTCCGGGAGTCAGCGAACATTGCGTGCCGTCGGTTGTTTGTTCGCTCAATACGCTCGAAACGATGAACAGGCGTTGTTTGGGATCGAGCGCACCAGGCATCTGATTATCGTTGGCGGTTTCCGGCGGACGCGGATTCGCAGCGCTGACCTGGTAGGCGACGAGTTGCATTCTCACTTCGTCAGCAACAACACTCTTGATCTCTGGAGTAATTAAGGCGGCGTTCTGATAGCCGCCAGTAGCGGGCGCGGCCGGCGGAGCACCTTGCGCCGAAGGTATATTCCGAGCGCCGTCATTTTCGGGCCGCTCGTTTGAAGGCGGCGCCGGCGGCTTCTGCGCTGTATACACTCGAATTGAAGCTGGCGGCGCCGCGGGCGCGTTCTGATTCGGCACGGCAGGAGCGGCCGGCTGAGTGAGTGCAGGTGCGGGCCGGCTACTACGCGTCGGCTCGGCATTGCTCTTTGGAGTTGCAGCGTTCGGCTGTGCAGTCTGAATCGCGCGAGTCGCATTATCTGGCTGAGTTGGAGGCGGTGCCAGTGCTGGAGCTGAAGCCGAAGCTTGCTGCTGGTTTTGAGCATCTACGGGCGCGGTCTGAGTTGACTTATGCATCGCCGTCTGCAAGTAGTCGCCCGCAGGATCAAACAAGATGAGGTATGTGGCGCCCGAAACGACAAGCGTCGCAGCCGCAGCGAAGGCCCATCGATACTTCCACGTCAAGAACCAACTTCCCCCCGCCTCGCCGCGAGCCACAACTGGCGGCTCTGCGACTTTCGCGCGTCGCGTCTCCGCGAGCAGAAAACCGTCCATCCAATTTCCAAGCCGCTTTTCGGCGCGGGCCCATTCGTCTTCCGGGACTGCCGTGCGCGGCATCGCGAAATCCTGGAGCCGGTGAAAAAGTTCGGCGCACGATTCGCATTCCTTGAGGTGCGCGGCGATGCCATCACGAACGACTCCGCCAGCACGATCTTCCGCGTACGCAGACAAGGATTCTTCGTCGGGACAAGAATCGTGCACGCCGCCGTGTCCAACCTGCCGGAGGGGCATTAGCTTCTCCAGAAAATTGTCTATGCACCAATCGTTCATCTGAGCTGGGAAAGCGTCCCTTTCATCCTCGACCACAACATTCGCCGGCCGTTCTGAAGATGAGATTTCACCGCGTTGACGGGCAGGCCCGTGCGCAGAGCAGTTTCTTCGTACGAATAGCCGTCGATAAATAGCGCCAGGCACTCGCGCTGTTCGGGCGGAAGCATCGCCATTTCCGCCCGCAATTTCTCTACGGCAATGTGACGCTGAAACGCCTGATCGAGCGCCTCTTCTTTCGTCATGCCGGCGTATTCCGCTTCACCAAGATCTGTTTCAGGCCGCCGCTTTCGCCAAGTGTCAATACACACGTTCTTAGCAATCCGCATGAGCCAGCCCACGAAATTTCCACCCTGAAAACTGTGGATATTTTGGAAGGCCCGGACGATCGTATCCTGCACGGCATCCTCGGCTGCTGAGCCATCAGAGAAGAAACCCCGGCACGAACAGTAGACTCGCCTGCGGTGTCGCGCGAACAGCTCAGCAAACCATTGGGGATCGCCGGACGACTGGAACAGAGCAACGAGTTCCTCATCCGGGATGGCATTTGGCGTTCTGGCTCCTAATGTCATAACGTTTGAGATTGCGGAATTCCACAAGAACTGACCATGCCGGACAATTCCCTCTAAACCATTCTCTGTACAGCCTTTGCGCTTCCTGTTGTTCGTTACGCCACGTCGCTTTCGACCTGGCCTGCGCGGACGCGCTGGGAAGCTCTGATCGCTTGCTTCTCATGACTGAAAAATGTAGACTTCGTCAACTGTCAGGACCTGACAACAACTGACATTAAGGCCCCTTACGACGGACAACGTGCCCACCGCCGTACCGATCACGCGTTGACTTAACGGCGATGCTGCCTAGGCAGGGCGACAAGCTCGAAACTTGGAAGGAGATCGCGGCGTACCTGGGTCGTGATCTTCGTACGGTTATGCGTTGGGAGAGGGAGCGGTCGTTACCAGTGCATCGCTATCCGGGCGGGGGCCGCGCCGCCGTATTTGCCTACCGAAGCGAAATTGATGAATGGTTGCGATCGGATCAACGCCCAAAGCTCGGGCCAAATGAATCCAGCTCGAGTCGAGACGGCGCCGGACCAAGTGCAGGTCGATCTAAACCCGAAACCGCCGTTGACAATGAAGGCTCGACGCATCGAAAACGCTGGTCGGACTGGATCGGTGCGCCACTTCGAGTTGCCCTGTTGGTACTTGCATCGCTACTTCTTGTCGCGCTTCTAGGTCTGTACGGGACTGGGAGCCACATCGGTAAAACAATTGCGCGGTTTCTGTCTCATACCCGCGTCACAAGAATCCTTGACGTAAGCCCGATTCATGCCGACCCCCTCCAGACCGTAGTCATCCGTGGCGAGGGCTTTGGACCTAGGCCGGAGACGATCCTCATGGACCACAATGGCGGAGTCGACACCTTCGCCGGTAGCGAACGGACATCGTTGGTAATCGCCGATACCGGACACGACGCCCATAGATGGGCCGCAGGCCGCGCTAGCGAAGTGAATTCCTGCGAGATCAGCTTGAGACTCGAGAGCTGGACCGATTCTCAGATTGTGCTGTCAGGATTCGCAGGCCCGATCGGCTCAAGCTGTGGAGAAAAATACCAGCTTGCGGCAGGTGACCACCTCGAAATTGCGGTGTTTGGTCCGCTAAACGAGTGCGGGCCGGGCGGCGTTCCCAATTGCCCTGGTGAAGTTGGCAACGGACACATTGGTGTCTTTCGAACGGAAGTGTTGCCCTCCACCGAGGACCATACATGCCCTGAGCCCGCGCTGAGCTCGATCCGCCGGCAAAACGCCTCGAATTGAACCGACCGCCGGCATCGGGCGCCTCCCAGAACTCGACAGTAAAACGAAGTTTGGTCGACGTAGCTGGGATCGA
>Ga0182015_10004633_pt1 | contig 14698 bp, 10 predicted proteins | sample 712P3MmetaG_FD_120478 | JGI IMG/M metagenome (GOLD analysis project Ga0182015, IMG submission 120478) | Permafrost microbial communities from Stordalen Mire, Sweden - 712P3M metaG | ecosystem: Environmental > Terrestrial > Soil > Wetlands > Permafrost | place: Sweden: Stordalen | collected...
CGATCCGTCGAATCAGTTCAGCGAGGAAATACGGCTCACGTCCCGCGGCGACGACCGTTTGCATTGGGTGGGCGGCGCCTTCTACAGCAAGCTGTACTCCATCTGGAACGAGTTCGGCCAGAATCCGGTCTACGCCCAACCCTTGAGCCCCACCGGCGTGCTCTTCGAGACCGACAATCGCTACAAGATCGAGCAGACAGCGTTGTTCGCCGACGGCTCGTTCAAGGTCACCGACCAGTGGAAGATCGAGGCGGGCTTGCGCTGGTACCGCTATCAGAGCTCGCAATTGCAGCAGGAATGGGGCTATGACACGGTCACGCCCATACCGGCCCCGTCGAATCGCACGGCCGCATCCGATAGCGGCTTCAATCCGCGCATCGACCTGTCCTACAGCCCAACGTCGTCCCTTACCACCTATATTTCGGCCTCCAAGGGCTTTCGTCCCGGCGGAGCGAACATCATCGTCCCGCCGCCCAATACGCCGCCGCTGTTTTGCACGGCGGGCGCCGGACCCTCGTTCGGTCCGGACAGCGTCTGGGACTACGAAATCGGCGAGAAGGCGCGCCTGTTCGACAACTGGCTCACGATCAACAGCGATTTCTATTACATCAATTGGACGGGCATTCAGCAGACGCTGCTGCTTGCCTGCGGCTACGAGTACGAGGCGAATGCCGGCAACGGGCGTTCGTTCGGACCCGAAATCGAGCTCAACGCCAAGCTGTCGGACAACTGGCAAATATCGCTGAGCGGCGCATACACGGATGCCCGCGTGACGCACCCCAACGCTCTGTTCCTCACCTTCCTGACGACCGCGGCGCCGACGCCCAGCGGGAGCCAGTTCTGCGCCACCACCGCCGGGTGTACCGCCCCAATCCTCAATGTGCCCAAGGACGAGGCGAGTTTCGCGCTGATGTACTCCACTCACGTGATGCAGAAATACCAGCTCACCGGCCGCTTATCGGCGACGTATACCGGATCGTCCACCGATGAGGCATACGACTACGGCATCCCCCTGCCCTCCTACACCATCGCCGCCGCGCGGGTGGGATTGTCGAGCGACAAATGGACGGCTTTCCTGTTCGTCGACAACCTGACCAACAAGGTGGCGGAGATGACCGCGAACAACACGAGCTTCCAGTACAACATCGCGAGCCTGATTCGCTACACCACCAATCAACCGCGCACCTTCGGAACCCAGGTGAATTATAAATTTTGATATGGCCGCCAGAGCTCGTAAGACATCATTTGACGGGAACGCCCTTCGCTAGATGGGAACGCCCTTAGCGAGATTGACGTCAAAGACGTCGTTTTCATCGCTTGACACGCGTGACGCGGGTCGGCGAAATAAGAAGGGTCCTAGGTCACGGCAGCTCGCGGACGCGGATCCTCCTGAGCGCCAGCGTTCCGGGATGATCGCCCTGGATGCCGATGAAGCCCCGCTTAGCCAGGCCATAGTTGGGGTATTTCGAGAATTTGCTCGCCGCCACCCTGGCCTTCCAATCGGGACTGGCGAGGTCGTAGGTCACCACTTTCCTGCCGTTCAACCAATGCTCCACGTGCGTGCCGGTGACGACGATGCGCGTGGCGTTCCACTCGCCGAAGGGCTTCACCACGCCGGCAGGCGCCGCATACACTGCAAACGCGGACGCCGTGGAAGTGAGCGGGCTCTTGCCGTCGGGCGCGTTGGCATCATCGAGCAGCTGGTACTCCGGCGCGCTCCAATAGATGTGCTCGTACTCGCGCGTGCCGCGATAGAAAACACCGCTGTTGCCCTCCTTGCCGATGTTCCACTCGAGCTCGAGCTCGAAGTTGCCGAATTGCTCACGCGTCACCAAGTCCTCGACCGAGCCATTCTTGGTGAGCGATCCATCCACCACCTTCCATCCCGCCGGCAGCACCCCCGATATCCAGCCTCGCCAGGCCTGCGTGTTCTCACCGTCGAACAAATCGCGCCACCCGGCCGCCGGCGCAGGTGCCGCGTCGCGGCTCGCGGCGGCACCGCAAACTCCGCAGCACCCCGCGACAATCAATAAGGCCGCCGCCAGTTGAGCGCGCCTGTTCAGTCGTTGCTGCATGATGAAACCCCCGTTGTGCAAATGAATCCCCCGTCAGGACGGCTTCCATGTGCCGCGCGCCACGGCCGGAACGAAATCCTCGAGGCCCGGCGGCGGGAACTCGAGGGTGCGTCCCTGCTCGGCGCTTTGATACGCCGCCATCAGGAGCTTCACCACCTCGAAGCCGTCGTCGAACGTGAGCTGCGGTGCTTCCTTGCCGAGAAATGCGCGCGCGAAATGACGATCCTCATTCTCGTAGCCATAGGCCGCCGCCTCGCCGGCGACCACGGGCATCAATCCCATCTCGGCATTCTGTTTCTCGACCAGATCCTCGCCGGCGCCGCCGCCAACCGCGCGCGAGAAGAACAGCTTCAGGCCGCTGTCCAGCGTGTTCCACGACATGGAATACTCGGGTCCCAGGAGTTCGGCCGACAAGCGCAGTCCCGCGCCCACGAAGCTCCAGGACGTGGAGGCCTCGCCGATGACCGTCCTGGCCTCGTCGGTCTCGAACTCGATGGTCACGCTGGCGAAATCCTCCGACGGATGCTTGGCGTAGTCCACATCGGCGCCGTAGGACTCGGTAAGGCTGGCCGCATAGGGAGGGTGAGCCCACTTGAGACTCGCGATATGCGCCGTGATGCGCTTCGGCCTCACCGAGGAAAGGGGCGCGCCGGGACGCGTGAGGAGATGCCGCACCAGCAGCACCGAGTGGCACATCATGTCGTTGAGGACTCCTCCCCCCTGCAGATCCCCGCGCCAAAACCACGGCGCGTGCGGCCCGCTGTGCTCCTCCGCCGCGCGCGCAAGATATGGCCGGCCGCTGCGCGGCGCCCCCCGCGCCCACAGGCGCGCGCGGCCGGTTTCGATCTGGGGCGCGAAAACCTGGTTCTCCAGGTAGCCATGGGCCACGCCGGCTCGCCGCACCAGCGACAGCATGTGCAGCGCTTCCGGCACGGTGCGCGCCAGGGGCTTCTCACAGGCGATGCCCCGCAAGCGACCCCTGCCGCTCTCGATGGCGTGGACGATCTCCTCCATGTTCTCGATCCGGGAGTGATTCGGACCGGTGAGCCAGAGCGCGTCGATCGAGGGATCCGCCACCATGTCGCCGATGGACGCGTAAGCCCGCGCCTCGCCGATGTCGAGGCTACGCGCCAACGCCGCCGCCGCCGCCGCGTTGGCGGAATTGGGACTCCACACGCCGCGCACGTCCGCGTCGCGCACGCCGCGGAATGCCTGCATGTGAAATCGGGCATTGAAGCCGCTGCCGACGAAGCCCACGCCGAGCCGCGGCGACGCGCAATCCTCATAGTCGCCGCTCATGGCCTCACCCTATCCAGGCCCAGTTTGGCGAGCAGCTCGCGCGGCGGCGCGTCGAAGCTGGCGCGTTGCACGTTGCCGATGAAGCCCAGATCCCGCCGGCCTTCCGGGGCGGAATAAAAGCCGCCCGCCGTCAGGTCCCGGAAGCGCGCAAAAAATCGGGCAGCTTGGGCGCGGCTCGGCACGGCCTTCGCCTCGCAGCAAATGTCGTCGCAGATGGCGCGTTGCTCGGCGTCTGCAAGATCGGCGAAGCCTCGGGCAAAGCGGCGGGCGGCCTCGGCGTCGATCCAGCCTAAGCCTTCGAGCACGGTCGAGCGGTCCCGGCGCTGATCCGGATACGGGGCACTGACCCATTCATCCAGAAAATCGACGACGCCCACCACGGAGGCCGCCGGCGAGCGCGCATCGCCGGGAATGATGAGATCGCACAACGCAGCCGCCGTGCGCCGCTGCACCTCGCCGAGCGTCAGCGGCCACACATCTCCGGGACGATGGAGCTTCGATAAATCCGGATCCGTGCCATAGCCCGCCGCGGCCGTTGACGATGCCGGCACCGCGTCGCCGCCGGCGGGCGCCGCCCCACCGGCGGGCGTTTGCGGCTCGCCGAACGCCCACTGCCGCGCCAGCGGCATTCCGGCCGACGCGGCCAACATCCAACGCAAAGTCGTGCGCCTGTCCATCAAAGCTCCTTCCTGCGCATCAAGTGCAGAATGCGGTCGGCGGCGCGCCATGCCAGCGCCATGATCGTGAGCGTGGGATTCTTGTCGGCATTCGAGGCGAACACGGCGCCGTCGGTGATGAAGAGATTCGCGACGTCCCACGTCTGGCCCCAAGAATTGGTGACCGACGACGCCGGATCCACACCCATGATGGCGCCGCCCACTTCATGGATGATGGACCCGCCGGGACTGATGGCGAGCGCGCCGTCGATGATCGGCCCGCCATTCACCCGGCCGCCCATCGCCTCGACGATTGCCGCGAAGGTGGATTGCATGTGCGCCGCCTGGCGCAACTCGTGCTGCGACCATTCCCAGTGAAAGCGCAGCACGGGAATACCCCACCGGTCCTTCACCGTCGGATCGATTTCGCAATACGATTTTTCGTTCGGAATCATTTCACCACGGCCGTCGAAGCTGACGAACGACCCATAGTAGCGCCGCGCGTCCTCTTTGAACCGTTTGCCGTAGCTCCCCCCGGTCAGCCACTCGATGCCCGACAGCGTGCCGACTCCCGGCATGCGCCGCCCGCCGGCGATCTCGATGTGGTAGCCGCGCGCGAAGTCCAATTTCCCCCGATGCTGCTGCGCGTACAGCCACCAGGGCGAATACACCGCATGCCCGCTCGCACCGTCCTCGTTGAGCGGAGGAAGGCCTTCGAGCAACGGCACCTGGCCCTGCAGCGAACTGCCCACCGTGTCCATGAGATACCGGCCCACCTTGCCGCTCGAGTTCGCCAGCCCATTGCGATATTGCCCGCTCGTCGAGTTGAGGAGGATGCGCACCGTCTCACAGGCGCTCGCGGCGAGCACCACCACTCGTGCGGCGGCCGCGTGTTCCGTGCCGTCGGTCCTGTCGATGAACTTGACGCCGCGCGCCCTGCCGTTCTTGCCGAGCAGCACTTCACTCACCATCGCGTCGGTGAGGACGTCGAGCCTCCCGGTGGCGAGCGCGGGTGGAAGGTGCACCGTCGTCGACTGATAATTCGCGCGGATCGAGCAGCCGCGCCCGCAGGGGGTCGCCCAGAAACAGGCGGTCCGTTGCCGCATGTCCGCGCCGATGATCGCCTGGGCCTCGCGGTTGCCGGGATGCAGCAGCGCCGGCGAGCGCTTGAAATCCAGCGGCTGCGTGAGGACTGCGCGGTGGCCGGGAATGACGGGGATGCCGAGCCGCCGCGCGCGCTGCACGATCAGCAAATCGCTGACGATCGGCGCCGGCGGCGGCAGAAGGCAGCCCGGCGGCGAATTCGGCGTATTTTCCAGGCCCTCGGAGGTCCCGTACACGCCGACCAACCGCTCGACCTTGTCGTAATACGGCGCCACGTCGGCGTGGGAGATGGGCCAGTCGAAGCCCAGCCCGTCGCGGCTCCGCGGCTTGAAATCATACGGACCATTGCGCAGGCTGATGCGGCCCCAGTGATTCGTCCGCCCGCCCAGCATGCGGGCGCGCCACCAATCGAAGCGGCCCGCGGCCTCCTCCGTCGTGCGCGTATACGGCTCCCCCGGCACCGTCCAGCCGCCGTCGACCGTGGCATCGTAGAAACCGAACTCCTTGTCAGGCGTGCCGTCGCCGCGCAGCGGCGCCTGATCCGGCGTTTGAAACATCGGTGTCTCGGTTTCAGGCAGGTACTTGCGGCCCGCCTCCAGCATCAGCACCTTCGCGCCTTCCATGCACAGCGTGTACGCGCTCTGGCCGCCCGCCGCACCCGAGCCCACCACGATCACGTCGTACGCATCGGCGATGCCCGAAGCGCTCACGAAAGGCATGGCGATCGCCTCCTCATCGGCCCAAGGTGCCCTCGAACAACCGGTCGATGCGCTTGTATTCGTCGATCCAGGAATCGGCGTTGATGAACCCGTGCGCATCCAAAGGATATGGCGAGATCGTGAAATTATCCTTGTGCAATTCGATCAGCCGCTGATAGAGGCGCATCGAATCCTCGAATAGCACGTTGTCGTCGACCACGCCATGACAGATCAACAAGGGATCCTTGAGCCCCGCCGCGAATTCGATCGGCGAGGATTTCGCATAGGAAGCCGGGTCGACCTGCGGATCGTTCAAGATATCCGAGGAATATCCATGATCGTACTGCATCCAGTCGGTGACCGGGCGCAGCGCGGCGCCCGCCGCGAACTCTCCCGGCGCGCGGAACAGCGCCATCAACGTCATGAACCCACCGTACGAACCGCCGTAGATACCCACGCGTTTCGGATCGGCGAAGGCATGATCCACCAGCCATTGCTTCCCATCCAGAATATCCTCCAATTCCGGATGGCCCATCTGGCGATAAATGGCGGTGCGCCACTCGCGCCCGTAGCCCGAGGAGGCGCGGTAGTCCATGTCGATGACCACGTAGCCCTTGCGCACCAAGAGGTTGTTGAACATTTGTTCCCGGAAATAGTAGGGAAACTTCCGGTGCACGTCCTGGGTGTAGCCGGCGCCGTGCACGAACAGGACGGCCGGGCGCCGCGCACTCCCCTGCCCACCTTCAGCTCCATAGACCTTGGCGTAGATGACGCCGTTCATGTGCGTCGAGGGCACCTCGACGATCTGCGGCGCGAGCCACGACAGCGCCCGGTATTGCGCGCTTCGGGTGTCCGTCAACTCCTTCACGGTGCTGGAACCGTCGGCATTCGCCACGGCAACCTGCGACGGCACATAACTCGCTGAATGCGTGAGCAGCAGTCGCCTGCCGTCATTCGACAGCGAGAAGCCGTCAACACCTTCCAAGCGGGTCACGCGCTGCAACGCGCCGCCGCCGCTCGGCACCCGATACACATCGTATGCATAGGGAGCCTGCGCATTGCTCAACACGTAGAACCAGCGCCCGTCCGCGGACAGCACGGGATTCGACACCTCGAACCGCCCCTCCGTGAGCGCACGCGGCGCACCCTCGGGCAACTTCGCATACAAGTGATCGAACCCGGACTCCTCGGATAGGTACCACAGCGTCCGGTTGTCGTTCAGCCATCCGAAGTCGTTGAAGCGCCAGTTTATCCACGCGGCATCGGTGAGCCGATGCTGCAGAACCAGCGCGTAGCGGCTCAAATCGACGGTCGCCAGCCAGCGATCCTTGTTGTCGACCGCGCGCATCTGAATGGCGAGTCCGCCGCCGTCGCGGCTCCACACGACGCCGACACCCTCGTCATCCGGGTCCTTGGACTTGATGACCACGGCGCGCGACTTGCCCGCGGCATTGACGGTCGGCGCATTGACGGTCGGCGCATCGGCGCCCGTTGCGTTGGCGGCCTGCGTATCGGCAATGCCGTTCTCCGCGCGGATGGCCGCCAGCGGATCGTCGTGCATCCCCGGCAAGGAATCGATCGCCAGCTCGTGCGCCGTGTGGTCGCCGAGGTTCAGCAGCAGCAGCGATTGCGACGCAGGCGGATTGCGCCCGACACGGACCCGCTCCTTCTCGAATTCCTCGTATCCCGACTCCGTGACGTAGCGCGTGAACTTGCCCTCGAACCCCACTTCCGCCTTCTTCGGCTCCGTGACCACCACCAGCCACCTCGCATCCGGCGACAGCATCGTGTCGATGATGCTGATGTCCTCGCCCAGGTAGAACGGCAGCGCGGCGCGGCTCGGGTCGTCTTTCTGCAGTCTGTCGGCATACTTGCGCAACAGCTCCTTGTCGTCGTGCATCTTCTTCAAGATGCTGAAGGTGCGCAGCTGCATGTCGCGCAAATCGTCCGGCTTGGGCGCGTCGTTCGGATCCTTCTCCAGCTTGAGAATCGCCGCCGGCGCCGTCACGCCGCTGTGCTCGTCGTACACGTACCAGTCGTGATCGACGCGAAAGCTCAAACGCAGTCCGTCCGCCGAAAACTGCGGGCTCGCCTTCGGCTGCGCGCTGCGCGTCACCTGGGTCAGGCGGCCGTTGGCGAGGTTGCGAATGAACACGTCGCCGTTGCGCACGAACGCCGATTGCCGCCCCCCGATATCGAAAACCGCGGGTCCATCCGCGTCCGGCATCGCAGCGGCATCGATCAGCTGATCTGCGCGCTTGTCGACGTCGACGCGGTGGAGATCGACGATCGGCGAGCCCGTGCGCTTCAGCCGGTAGTACACGCTGCGGCCGTCGCCCGACCAATAGGCGTCGTGCGCGGGAGATCCCATCCAGTCGGGATCCGCCATGATTGTCTCGATGGTGACGCCGGACGTCGCGGCGCCGGGCGGCGCGGTCCCGGACGGCGTACCCCCGGTCTGCGCGCTCCCGGACTCTGCCGGGTCGGCTCGAACCACGCCCGCAAAGAGTCCGGCGGCCGCAAACAATCCGGCCGCCGCGCACACCGCCAACCCCGTTCGCATCCGCATCTTATCGTTCTCACTCATGCTTCATTATTCATCGGCCGCCGGCGTCGACCGCGTTCAAGGCCAGAATTTGTCTGCTGTCCATCGGGACCGCCAGTCTCAAGAATAATCCGGCAGCGGTGCGCTGGCCAAGGCCGGGCGAAGTTTCACGAGACCCCACGAAGCCGCCACCCAGGCCAGGGCAACATAGGGCCACAGGTTATTCGGGAAATCCGGCACCGGATAGATATTGCGGTAAAGAACCCACAGCAACAGGGCCGGCCCGAGGACGCAGGTGACCGCCCAGATCGGCCGGCGCTCGCGCCACGCCTCCACCGTCTCGGCGGCGCCCACGCTGATGTACACCAGAATCAAGGCGAGCGTGCCGATGGTGCTCGCAAAACTGTAGTAGTCGCCGGCGCCCACGAAGGGCGCCCACAACAGGAACGGCACGATGATGAGGACGGAGGACAGCGCAACCGCGGGCGCCGGCGTACCGTGCACCTTGTGCACGCCGCCCAGCGAAGGCGCGAGACCGCCGCGTCCCAGTGCGAACAGCACACGTGCCGCGGCCGCCAAGGGCCCCAGCATTCCGGAAAAACAACTCATGGCCGCGGCCAGGTCGAGCGCAATGGCCAGGCGCGGCGAGGCATAGCGCAGCGCCAGATCATTGAGCGGCGCCGCGGATTTGCCCAATGCCCTGATGCCGTCCGCGCCGAACCCCACCACCTCGCAATAGGCGACGAAGGTGAAGAACAGCCCGGAGGCCACGACCGTGAACAACAGGGCGATGGGAATGTTACGCCGCGGATTGCGCGTCTCCTCGCCCAAAGTCGCGGCGCCCTCGAATCCGCCAAACGACAGGATGCAGAACACCATGCCGAATCCCAGCCCCGCCCAGCCGTTGAAATCCGGCGACGGCCGAAAGCTGGCCGCGGCCTGCTCGAGGCCGGGGCGCACCTGCATCAATATGCTCACGCACAGCACCAGGATGCCGGTCACGGCCGCCGCTTCCAGCCCCAGCATCAACCGGCCGGCCAGCCGCATGTCGCGGAACGCCAGCCACCACGCCACCAGCATGGCTGCGGCGCCGACACCCAGCCAGCCGGCCCCCAGGTCGATGGAAAAGCCCTTCATTGCGGCGGCCGTGAAGCTGCCGACCAGCGCCGCCTGCGCGGTGGCGAAGCCCAGATAGGTCAGGAGCAGGGTCCAACCGGCAATGAATCCGCAGCGGTTGCCGAAGGTGTGCGAGATGTATGCGTAGGCCGAGCCCGCATGGGCCACGCGATGCGTGAACGCGATGAACGACAGCGCCACCAGCACCATGGCGACGGTGCCGATCGCGAAGGCCAGCGGCGCCGCGGCTCCCGCCGCCTGCACCACCAGCGTGATGTTGAAGGCGGCGGTGACCGTCGGGCAGATGATGGACACCGACATGCCGACGGCTTCCGGCAGGCTCAAGCGCTTGAACAGCGCTGTGCTCATTGCTTGCCGGTCAGCCGGGCAATCTCCTCGAGCAGCGCAGCCGTCGTGACCTGGCGGCAGTACCCGCGGTTATTGCGCAGCGACCACTCATGGCGCTCCGCCGACTGGGTAACGCACGCATCCGTGGGCACGGTGACGAGATACCCCAAATCGCAGGCATCGCGCACCGCCGAGTCCACGCATTGATCGGTCAGGCATCCGGCGATGATGAGGTACCTGGTGCCGAGATTGCGCAGCACGTAATCGATGTTGGTCGAGATGAACACCGACGACGAGGTCTTGGGAAACACGATTTCATCGTCGGCGGGCGCGAGCTCGTCCACCATTTTCGCATCCACCGATCCCTTCGGGACATGGAACCCGGTGATCTTGTAATCCAGCGAACGGTCGCGTCCATCGGCGGTGAGGCTTTCGACGACGGTGTAGGTGACTTCGATGCCGCCGCGCCGGCAGGCCCGCTGCAGGAGCACCATGTTGGGCAGGGTGCTCTCACGCAGCGTGCGGAAAAAATACCCGTAGCGCTGCTCCTTCTCGGCCGCGCCGAGGTGCGCGTATTCGCCGCCGTCCCGGTCGCAGTTGAATTTTTGCACATCGACGATGAGCAGCGCCGTGTGTGCGGGCTCGATGGCGACTTCGCGGCTCAACGGTTGGCTCATGCCGTTGGTCCCGGCAATGTCGACGCTCCGAGCAATGCAATCTCGGCCCGCGTGAGAACACGGACCAGGCGCTTCGCCCAATCCTCCTGTCCCGCCTCATCGGCGATGAGATCCTGGCGCACTTCGATCTCGACATGCGGCAGGCCGCGCGCCTCGCCGTGGCGCGGTACGCTGTAATCGGTGTCATCGCTGACGAAATACGGCTCGTTGTCGCCGACCACGAGACCGGGCTCTTTCTGCAGCTCATCGAGCACCAGCCCCGCAAAGCGGCGGTCGCGGTTGTACAGCACCGCCGCGTGCATCTCGCGCGGCACGCCCTTGAAGATGTTCGTCATGCTGTGCTGCGCCACCAGGATCGTCGCCCGGCCGGCCGCCCTGCGCTCATCGAGCAGCGCGCGAATGCGCGCGTGATAGGGCTCGAAGATCTCCGCGCGCCGGGCCGCGATTTGCTCGGCGGACAGACCTTTGTTGCCGGGAATCTCAATCGATTCGCCCACGGTCGGAATCGACGTGGCCACGCCGGGATCGCGATTGCAGTCGATCACCAGCCGCGAATAATTCTGCGCCACCAGCGGCGCATCCAGCGCCGCGGCCATGCGCTGCGCCACCGCCAGCGCGCCGATGTCCCAGGCGATGTGCCGCTTGAGCTCGGCGTCCGGCAGGCCGAGATCGCCCAGGGCGCGGGGAATGCGCCGGCCGGCGTGATCGACGACGATCACGAAGCGGGACTTTCCCGCACCGCAGGACTCGATGACGGGCGGCGGCTCGTCGGGCGCCAGCAAGGCATACGCGCCCCCGCCGGGCGCGGCGCAATCAGTAGACTTCTGCATAACGGCGGCAAATCTCGGTTTCATCGAAATTGTCCAGGCTCCTGATCTCTGCCCGCTTGAACCGCAGGTACGCGCTCTTGACGTCGGCGCCCAGCCACTCGCCCGCCGAGTCGCTGGATTCCAGCAGACGCAGCGCATTCTCCAAGCTGTCGGGCAAGGGCAGCGGCGTCTGCGATTCGGCGGCCCATCGGTGCCGAATGCCGTCGAGCCCGGCCTGAACCATCATGGCCAGCGCCAAATAGGGACTGGCGGTGGCGTCGGCGACGCGAAATTCGACGTTGAACTGCCGCGCCCGCTGGCCGGCATCGCCGCCCACCGGGGGACAGATGCGCAGCGCCGTTCCACGGTCGAGCACACCCACGTCCGCTTGGACCGGCGCCCATCGATTGGGCCGCAGGCGGTAGTACGAAGGCATCGACGGGGCGGTCACCGCGCACAGCGCGGGCAGGTGATACAGGATACCGGCGACGAATTGGCTCCCCATGGCGGACAGGTTCCACGGCCGCTCCTCGTCGTACAGCAGCGGCTGATCGTCCTCGTCCAGAAAGCTCCAGTGAATGTGGGTGCCGTTGCTGGCGGCCGCTGGATCGGACAGCGGCGTGAAGCTGGCCCGGTGGCCCATTCGGAAGGCGACCGCCTGTGTGAGCTCGCGGGTGATCACCGCATCGTCGGCGGCCCGCAGGCCCACGGCCGGCGCCACGGTGACTTCGAACTGTCGCGGACCGTATTCGGCCAGGAACGAGTCCGGCGTCACGCCGGCTTGGCGCAGCGCCGCGAGCAGCGTCTCGCCGAACAACCCCTGCCGCCGATAGGCATCGAGCTCATAGGGCTGCGCCGGATGCGCGGCCACGCCGCTGTAGGTGAATTCCTGTTCGAAGGCGGCCAACAGCTTCAGGCCCGTCTCGGCGCGAAGCCGGTCGAGCGCCCGCCGCAGGATGTTTCGCGGACAGTACTCCCAGGGCACGCCCTCCAGAGTCACGATGTCGCCCACCAGAAAATATTCGGTCGCGCTGCCGTCGAAGGGCACGGACACCCGGGTTGTGGGATCCGGTATCAGAAACACCTCGCCCGCCGTTCCGAACGGCGTCATGTGAATGGGGCCGAAGGCCGACAGGAACAGGTTGGTGGGGGCGAGCCCGACGCCGCGTTCCAAGCGCGCCGGCAAATCGGCCGCAGGAAAGCTCTTGCCGCGAAAATGTCCGGAAAAATCGCTGGTCCCGACGAAAACGATCTGTTCACGCTGCATGCTGTGGCACCCGCGCAGGTTTCGGCCCTACAGCGCGTAGGTCCTTATCCATATCCCTGCGGCAACGATATCACGCCCGCGACCCCAGCCAAGCTGCCCCGGCGCGCTCGCCGTGGGCATCGCCTAAGGATCGCCGCCGGCATGTTAATTTAGGCGGGTACGCTCGGACGATTCGGGGGAGACGAGAAAAGTCGGGGGAGATGCGATGGACATTCACGAATATCACGCGAAGGAACTGCTGGCGGGCTACGGCGTGACCATCCAGCCGGGGGCGGTGGCCTACACCGCGGATCAGGCCTCATTCGTCGCCTCGGAATTGGGCGGCTGGCACTGGGCCGTGAAGGCGCAGATCCATTCCGGCGCGCGCGGCAAGGCGGGCGGCATCAAGCTGTGCAGGACCTATCACGAGGTGCACGACGCGGCCAAGGGCATGCTGGGCAGGCATCTCGTGACCCAGCAGACCGGGCCCGCCGGCAAGATCGTGCAGCGCGTGTACGTCGAGGTGGCCGAGAAATTCGAGCGCGAGCTCTATTTTGGAATCGTGCTCGACCGCAAGGCCGAACGCGTGCGCATCATCGCCTCCCCCCGGGGCGGGATGGAAATCGAGGAAACCGCCAAAACCACGCCGGAAGCCGTTGCCCAGATCATCGTCGAACCCGCGGTCGGCCTGTTGCCCTTTCAAGCGCGCGAAATCGCGTTCGGGCTCGGGCTCAACATCAAGCAGGTGAGCCGCGCCGTGGCCGCGATCCTGGGGGCCTATCGCGCATTTCGCGAGTTGGACGCCAGCATGCTCGAGATCAACCCCCTGGTGGTGACCAAGGATGATCGCGTGATCGCGCTCGACGCCAAGATGTCCTTCGACGACAACGCCCTGTTCCGGCACGCCAAGATCGCCGAGATGCGCGACCTGTCCCAGGAGGACCCGCGCGAGGCCGAAGCCTCCCAGGACAACCTGAGCTACGTCGGCCTGGAAGGCGACATCGGCTGCATCATCAACGGCGCCGGCCTTGCCATGGCGACGATGGACACCATCAAGTACGCGGGCGGAGAGCCCGCCAATTTCCTCGACGTGGGCGGCGGCGCCTCGCCCGAGCGGGTGGCCAAGGCATTCAAGCTGGTGCTGTCCGACGCCAACGTCAAGGTCATCCTCGTGAACATCTTTGCCGGCATCAACCGCTGCGATTGGGTGGCCCAGGGAGTGGTGAAGGCAGTGCGCGACATCGGCATCAAGGTGCCCTTGGTGGTGCGCCTGGCCGGGACCAACGAATCCGAGGGACGCAAGATCATCGTGGACAGTGGACTGCCCATCATTAGCGCCGACACCCTGGCCGAGGCCGCACAGAAATCCGTGGCCGCCGCGAGAGCGCCGCGATGAGCATTCTGATCGACGAAACGACGCCGGTGATCGTCCAAGGCTTTACCGGCGACAAGGCAACCTTCCATGCCGGGGAAATGATCGCCTACGGTACCCGCGTGGTCGGCGGCGTGACTCCCGGCAAGGGCGGGCAGTCGCACCTCGGCCGGCCCGTGTTCAACACCGTCAAGGACGCCGTCAAGGCCACCGGCGCCACCGCCAGCCTCGCCTTCGTGCCGCCCGCTTTCGCCGCCGACTCGCTGATGGAGGCCGCCGATGCGGGCTTGAAATTGGTGTGCATCATCACCGATGGCATACCCGCGCAGGACATGATCCGGGTGAAGCGCTACCTGATGCGCTACCCCAAGGATCGGCGCACCTTGTTGGTGGGACCGAACTGCGCCGGCATCATCAGCGCCGGCAAGGCCATGCTCGGCATCATGCCGGGGCACATATACCGGCGCGGCAACGTCGGCATCGTGTCGCGTTCGGGGACGCTGGGATATGAGGCCGCCGCACAGATGAACGCGCTCGGCATCGGCCAGACGACCAGCGTCGGCATCGGCGGCGATCCCATCAACGGCAGTTCGTTCCTGGATCATTTGATGCTGTTCGAACAAGACCCCGAAACCGCGGCCGTGGTGATGATCGGCGAGATCGGCGGGCCGCAGGAGGCGGAAGCCTCGAAGTGGGTCAAGGAGCACATGACCAAGCCCGTCATCGGGTACGTGGCCGGGCTCACCGCGCCCA
>Ga0182015_10004634_pt1 | contig 14698 bp, 12 predicted proteins | sample 712P3MmetaG_FD_120478 | JGI IMG/M metagenome (GOLD analysis project Ga0182015, IMG submission 120478) | Permafrost microbial communities from Stordalen Mire, Sweden - 712P3M metaG | ecosystem: Environmental > Terrestrial > Soil > Wetlands > Permafrost | place: Sweden: Stordalen | collected...
CAACGCGGTCTTGACGATGTCTGAGAACGTTGCCGAGTTCGCAGGCCCGGCGCTCGCCACGGCGCTCGTGCTCGGTGCCGGGGCGGGCTGGGCTTTTGCGCTCGACGCCGCGACGTTTCTCGCTAGCGCGGCGTTTCTGACGCGCGTCAGGCCACGCCGGCGCGTCGTCGCGGCGCCAGCATCGCCGCCTGACGCCGAGACCAGCGTTTGGGCTGAGGTTCGTGAAGGTTTCCGCGAGGTTCGCGCCCGCTCGTGGGTGTGGGGCACGCTGGCGGCCTTCTGTGTCGCCCTGTTTGCCGGCCTTGCCCCATGGTTCGTTTTAGGGCCGGTCGTTGCACGCGAGCAGTACGGTCACACCTCGATATACGGCATTGTTTCGGCCTCGCTTGGCCTCGGCACAATCGTCGGGTCGCTCGTCGGCATCAGCTGGCGTCCGCGCTATCCAATGCGCCTCGCGATGCTGGCGATGCTCGCGTGGCCCGCTTCCGCGGTGCTTTACGCGGCCGGCATCACGCTCTTCATCGTGCTCCCCGCTGTTGCGCTTGCCGGCATCGGCATCGCGCTTTTCAACGTTTGGTGGCTCACCGCCCTGGCGGAGCGGATCCCTCCCGAGAAGCTCTCGCGCGTGACGTCCTACGACTGGATGGTGTCGCTCGGGCTGCTTCCTCTGGGCTACGTTCTGGCCGGTCCACTCGCTGCCGCGTTTGGAGCCGACACGGTGTTGCTCGGCGGCTCGGTGCTTGCCGCGCTCGCGCTCGCCGCTGGTCTGCTGCCGCGCCAGACGCGCATGCTCGAGCGTCAGTCCAGCCTCGAGCACCCGATGACAATCACCGACGTACGCGCCGGCGCAGTGACGCGCGCCTGATAGCCGCGACACGCCGCGCCATGTGCGCGGCGGCTGTGCTGCTTTGGCTCTCAGACCGGTTCAGCCTGTGGCGCCCGTCCCGCCGCTCGCGCCTGTCGCGTCGCTGGAGCCTGTCACGCCGCTCGGGCCTGTCACGCCGCTCGGGCCTGTCCCCGCGTTGCCCAAGACCGTGGTGTAGGTCAACAGGCGCGCGGCGGATGTCGCCGGCACCGTGATCAGCTCACTTTGAAGGTTCAATGCGTAAGCCGAGTTGTAACGCTTGCTCTTGGTGTCATTCACGCGCGTATTGAGCGCGTAGGACTGCGTGAGTCCATCCGGCTCGACGACGCTGATGCCATGGCGGCTGGTGCGCACTTGCGCGCCGGCGTCGTACCAAACCTCGAGCTGGTAGGCCGAGTGAGCGGGAGCTTCGAATGACAGCGTGACAGCATCGGTGGGCGACGGGCTGTAGGTCCACACGGTGTTGCGACCGATCGTGGCCGAGCCTGAGCTCCACCGGCCCTCGATCGTGACGACACCGTCAGCGTTGGCGCTGATCCGATGGCCAACCGGATGAAACGTCGCGCCATCCTTGAACGTCACGAGGCCACCTGTTAAAGGCACCCGGGTCAGCGGCCGTGGCGGCAGCGCCGGCTCCCAGCCGCCAGGCGTTTCCAGCTCGGCCGCGACGAGACCGAAGCCGTAGCGCGCATCGCCCGGGTTGCTATTGGTCCCATGGATGGCAAACCAGAGATTGCCGTGCGTAACCGCAGCGAAACGCGTTTGCGAGGGATCGACGAACACACCGTTTGTCTGGCTCGGCACGGACTCCACCGGCGCCGAAGGCATGGCTTGCAGACGAGCCACGGCGTCCTGCAACGCCCAGAGCGTAAGGCCGTTGTACTCGACCGTGTTCGCGTACGAATCGACCCCGCGATAGTCCTCTGGCGCCGAGCTTGCAGCCAGTCGCGGTACCAACGGGAGGCCCCAGCCGCTGGTCGGATACACCGCTTCAAGCTGCTGCAGCGCAAGCGCCACGCCGGCGAGGTAACGATCGCGCCAGACTGGCTGATTGGTCAGTTCGGCGGCGATGGTGAGTGCGTCGATGCTGGTTCCGACGCTCCACACCTGGCCCTGACCGCGCCCTATGTAGGAGACGTCGCCGTCCGGGGCCATCAAGCCGCTCAGCGCGTCGGCGGCACGCCAGAAGGCAGACCGCAGTCTGGCCGGCGCGCGCGAGCCGAGAGCCAGCACGGCTCTGCCGAGCATCACAGCTGAAAGCGCGTGATAGGCGAGGGGATTCTCGGGTGGGTCGCTGAGGATGCCTGCGTCCGCGAAGGTGGTCGCTCCCGTTCGTGTATCGCTGTCGCCGGCGTTCCGCGCCGCCATTGCAAGCCACGCGAGTGCTTGCGCGCGCAGCGTCTTTGGCTGGCTCAACAGCGCACCGTGCTGTGAACCGTCGAGGCCCGTCTGCAGGAGGGCCAGATCGGCCACCGCGGCGACTAGCTTGAGGTTGTCGTAACAGTCCGTGGCGAGGAAGCAGGCGCCCTGCTCGGAGAAAAGACGCTGGTGTGCTCGCAGAAAATCGCCGATGCGAACGCGCGTCTTCGGCCAGGCGGGACTGTCGGCGAGATACTTCTGGTTGAACGCGTAGGCCTCTGCGAGGCTGAGCAGCTCGAAGCTGCCGTCGTTTGGGTGCGACACCTCTGAACGCTCGGCCTGCAGTCCATCGGCGATCAGCGACGGGCTGTTGCTGCTCACGCCGAGCTCGACCATCGCCTGGCCAATCATCGCCACGCCGTAGCTGCCTGTCACGGGTCCGAGAACTGGATCTGCCAGAGACCCATTTTTGAGTTCGTGGTCGGCCCATTGGCTGACCGTGGCGTCGGCGATCGCGGTCACCTGCACAGCCAGCTGGCTCGGCGAGAGCGTTCCGCCGGACGTCAGGTGGGTTAGCGGTTGCGCGCGTGCGGTTGCGACGCCGGCGAGGAGCGCGATGACCAGCCACGCGAGGACACGCTTGGGCGGGTTCCGAATCGAACGCAACCAACCAAAGGCTCGCAGGCGGAGCGGCGGTTCGGCCTCGAAGATCGCAGGGGAATCCTCGAACGTTCGTCAAGCTGGGCTTGAGGTTCTGCGAGCCTCAATCCCTGATACGTGCTGCGTATTCGGACGAAACGCGCGAGCCATCGCGCATCGCGGTGCGGCATTACCGTTTCGTCCGTCTGCAGGCATCGGCTACCCAGCGGACTAAGTCTTACGACTGCGTGGCGTTGTACTCCGCGTCGCTGACGTGCTCTCCCCAGGTGGCGGGGTTGCCCTGGTCGTCCACCTCTTGCATCGCGATGTGGGTCATGAAGCGGTTCGGCGCCGCGCCGTGCCAATGGTCCTCGCCGGGCTCGAAGTAGACGCGGTCCCCCGGTTGGATGACCTCGACTAGGCCGCCGCGGTGCTGGCAGCGCCCCGTGCCTTCGACGACGTAGATCGTCTGGCCGAAGGGGTGGGTATGCCACGCGGTGCGGGCGCCGGGCGTGAAGTGGACGCTTGCGGCCTGCAGACGGGACCGCTCCGACGCCGTGGCGACGGAGTCTATGTAGACGGTGCCTGTGAACCAGTCGTTCGAGCCGATTACCGTGTCGACGAAGTTTCTGGTGATCTGCATGTCGTTCTCGCAGCTTACGCGGTGCATATCCCATGCGTCCGCGAGGACTCGAGCCTCCACGAGCTAAGCGCTCACAAGGCCGTCAAACTGGCTCGCGGGTTGTCAGATGCGTGCGAGCCCGGATACTGAGGTGGAATGGCGCGGGAGCGAGCGCTGATCGGAGACAAGCTGAACACCCAGCCCGCTCACGCCAAAGGAGTTGAGTCGGAGAAAACTCGTCGAGTCACCGCAGGTCACTCGCCGGGACGTAAGCGGCTCGCGCTGCGCGGCGGATCGAGCGCGCGAGCAGACCGATCACCGCGACTGCGATGACCCACCAAGCGGATCCGGTCGTCTCCGCGAGGAGAGCGGTTAGCGCGAGGGCGAGCACGACCCCGACCGCCGTCTGCCAGTCGTCACCCGCGACAAACTCCCAAACGACGACTAGCTTTTCGACTGGCCAGTTCAGGTGCGCACTCTGGTTCGACGCGCGGGCGTTCTCCATGTGGGCTTCCTCGACGCGGGGGAGCTGCTGCGCAACTGTGCCTATGCGAGCCAACACGATGGCAACCAGCAGCACTCCGAAGACGATCGCGGGCAGAGACGTCTCGTCCCCCGGCCAACGAGCGCCGACTCCCTCGGCTCCCCAAAACATCCCGAACGAGGTGAGCAGTACCCCGACAGAGAACTTCAGCGTGTTCTCGGGGACCCTCGCTAGCGGGGCTCTGGCCGCGATGCCCGCAACGATTACGAGCATCACCGCGATCCCAGCGGCCGCAGCGGCCAAAGGCACGCGATGCTGGTTGGCGCCAAAGGTGACCACTATGAAGGCGACCTCGAGGCCCTCCAACAGCACTCCCTTGAAGGACACCACGAACGCGTAGCCGTCGAAACCGGACGCGCCGACACCGGCGTCGCGCGCCGCGTCGAGCTCCTGCCGATAGATCAGCCGCTCGTCGTGCTTGGCCTTTAGCCCAGCCGAGCGCAGGATCGCCTTGCGCAACCACTGCAAGCCGAAAACCAACAGCAGACCGCCCACGACCACCCGCAACCCGTCCAGCGGCAACCGCCCAACCGCCGCGCCCAGAATCGCCACGATCGCAGCGAGCACCGCCCCAGCAGTTCCAGCGCCACTCATCGCGGAGGGCCAGCCACGCGTCGTTCCCACCGCGAGCACGATCGTCAGCGCCTCTACCGCCTCCACCACGCAGGCGAGAAACACCGACACCGCGAGCCCGATCCCAGCGCCACTCATGGCGGTGATTGTCCTCCTACAGCTACATCCTCAAGAACGCGATGCCCGAGACGATCGTCGCCGCCGTCCCGTGCGATCGGCGAGTCCGTGATCTCTTCGCACGTCGAGGGCAAGCTGCTCGAACGTCTCCAGGCCACACAAATGCGCTGCAATCGCATCTCCCATGCGCCCGAGAGGACTCGAACCTCCACGAGCTAAGCGCTCACAAGGCCCTCAACCTCTACTTGTGGTTGTCGATCCGTCCGGCCCATTGTTATCGGCCGCGGTGTCCGCGCGGAAGGACGAAAAGGACGCATTTTACGATGCGTTTGTTCTCACCATGTTCTCACGGAGGCCTCCAACAAGATCGAGTCGGCTCGGCAGTCTTCCGCCTTGACCGGACATCATACGTATGCTTAGATGGCCACGGCGTGCAACGCGCTACATGTGGCGTGGCCGTCGATCTCCCTCCGTATGACGATGCGTGGCCGGCCCTCCGCGGTCGGCCACGCGTCCGTTCAGGATTCCCCGCGGCGCACATGGCCGAGGCGATGCGGTCGAGACACACCAGTAGGGATGGTCAACCGCGCACAGGCTTGAACGCCACGTGTGTCAGGAAGTCTCGCAACAGGGTGCGCCACACATCCCAACTGAGGCCGCCGTTCATGAACTCGGTGGAGACGTTGTCGCCCGCGTGCTGGAAGCTCGCGAGATACTGCAGCGCCACTGAGTGGTACGGGTCCTGCTTGCCCCCGCCGAGCAGCGTTCCTACGCCGTTGATCGCCTTGGCCTGGGCGTGGCTGACTGCGGCTGTGGGAGGCAGAGCCGGACTGAACATCCCGAAGTAGCCGAAGTCGTGCGTGTGGCCGGCCAGCAGGCTGGCCGCCAGATCGCCACCACAGCCAAGGCCGGCGAAGGCGCGTTGTGTCGGCTCGCTCGCCACGTCGTAGTGAGACTGGACGTAGGGAATGACCGTGCTCAGGAGGTTGTGGTCGTATGCGATCTGGTCGTCCTCTTGGCAGTAATCCTGGACGCCGTAAGCGGTCATCACGACGACCAGCGGCTTGACCCGATGCTTGTCGATCAAGTTGTCGAGGATGTTCCCGCCGTCGGCGAGAGTGCTCCAATCGAGCTCGTTGCCATCGCCACCGGCAGCGAGATACACCGTGGGGTAGGGCGTCGAGCGGCTGCGGTCGTATCCGGGCGGTGTGTAGATCGCCGCCTTGTTGAACCCTTGCAGTTCGGGCGATCCCCCAACGTTCTGGGGGTAGGTGACGTCCCGCAGGACTCCCTGCGGGTGCGTTGGTGCCTCCCACGAGTAGTCAGTGGTGTGGAAGCGGCGGTCGGACGGGACATAGACCTGACTGACCGGCTCGACCGAGCCGACGGTGATGCCGCCACGGTCGTTCCACGGAGGGTTGCTTGGGTCCGAGCGCTCAGGGCAGCTCGTCGCGAACGAGTTCGGTCCGACAGCGCTTGGGCAATTGAGCAGGAAGCCGTAGTTGAACTCGCCCGAGGGCAATGGGATCGTGTATGACCACACTCCGCTCGTGCCTTCCTCCTTCATGTTGACGACTGGCCAGCCATCGCTCATCTGGCCTGTGCTGTTGGGGTAGCCGATCACAAAGTCGCCGGGTTTCCACTGCTGCGGAAGCAGGCCCTGGCTGGTCGTCGGTGAGGTGTGTGCGGGGCTCGAGAAGTACCACTCGCCGGTGAGTTGCACGCTGGTCGCAGTCGGGTCGCGGTAGCGGAACGTGACGACATAGCCGGTCGGCCCGCGTCCCGTGCGTTGGACTGCAGGCGAGAAGGCGGCCTCGCGACCGCCTCCACCACCACCGCCCACAACCGACGCCAGCACGACGGCGGTCGCGACCACAGCCGCCATTGCTACGAGCACACAGACGGCCGCGGCCAGCCGGAGCGCCCGCGGGCGTCGCGCCGGCCGTTGCTGGTCGCCCGAGACCGAGATCGCCGCTCTGATGGTGATGCGAATCGGCCCGATCGAGATGCTGACGTTGGGCATCTCGAGCTAGATGAAGATGCCTTGCAGGCGGCCCGAGGCGATCCACCGCTGCGCGACTACGAGCACGATGATCACCGGCGCGCAGCTCACGAGGATCAGCAGCGCCTCGACCGAAGGCGGCGCGTTGGTCTGCATCTGGATGCTTGACAGCAGGACGCTGGCCGGCTGCGGCACTGCAAAGGGCGCGGGCGCGCCAGCCATCAGCTGCTGCGCGACGCCGAGCGTCACGGGGTAGCGAGCGGTTTGGCAGGCGATGCCGGTGACGCTCTGTCCGGCGCAACCGAACGCCAGGTACATCCCCCACGGGAGGAAGTAGTTCGTCCAGCTCGCGATGAAGTCGAGGACCACGACGAGGCCCAGGACGGGCGTCGCGAGCGGCACCGCGACGAGCCGGAACGCCTGCCACTCGTTGCAGCCGTCGCTGCGGGCGGCCGCAAGCAGGCCGAAGACCCGGGGGGTGTTGAAATAGAGGTAGGCGATGTATACGCCGAACGGGAATAGGCCGTAGGGCAGGATCACGGCGAGCGGGCTGCTCAGCATCCCCAGCGAGTGGGCCTCGAGAACGAGCGGCAGTACGAGCGCATTGGTCGGGATCAGCATCGCGATCATCGTCGCGAACAGCAGTAGACGCCGGCCGAAGAAATCGAACGTCGCGAGCCCGTAGCCCGCCGGCACGCCGAGCCCCACGGCGATCAGCACGCCCGAACCCGAATAGAACGCCGAGTTCCCAAGCCAGGTACCGATCTGGCCGACGAGGCCCGAGAACAGGACCTGCCAGTTCGCCACGAGCTGATGCAACGACCCGAACGCCAGCGGGGCGCCGACCTGCGAGTCGGGCCCGGTCTGGCCCGTCCGTGTCGTCTCGAGGAGCAGCCAAAGGATCGGCACGACGAAGAAGATCGCGACAACGGCGATCACGGCCCACAGCAGGACTCGCCTAGCGCTCGAGGCAAGCGACCACGGTTGCGAGGCGACCGAGACGTCGAGCTTGACAGCGATGTTCAGCGGCCGCATCTAATCCGCCTTGAACAGACGGGTGCGGAACACGAGCACGCCGGCGCAGACGAACGCGACGACGAGCAGGTCGATCGAGATCGCGGCCGCCCAGTTGAAGTTGTTGTACTGGAACGCGAGGTATGTCGCGAGCGTGTTCGGAGACCACACCGGACTGACCAGCCCCAGGTTGGCGACGCTGACGAGTTGTGGCTCGGCAAACAGCTGTGTCCCCCCGGCGAACGCCACGATCAGCATGTAGACGATCCACTTCTTGATCATCGGCAGCTTGACTCGCAGCGCCGTCTGCAGCGGGCCGGCCCCGTCAAGCGACGCTGCCTCCAGCACCTCCTCAGGCACGTTCGTGAGGGCCCCGTGGATCACGAGGATCCAGCTGCCGGCGCCGGTCCAGAACGCAATCAGGGCATAGATGATCGGCAGGTTTCCGGAGATCAGCGAGTCGCCAAGCGTCCTGTAACCGAGGGCGTGGAGTACGAAATCCCACGGGCTCAGCCCGGGCTGCAAGAGGAACAGCCAGAGCAGCACGCTCGCCGAGCCGGCGAACGCAGCGGGCACGTAGAACAGGAAACGGAGCGCCACGCTGACGCGCCGCGCCATTGTGTGCATCAGCAGAGAAAGGCCGAGCACCATCACCATCAACGCAGTCAGCCAGATTGCGAGAAACTCGCCCACGTGCTCAAACGCCGCGATCAGGAAGCCCTGGTTATAGGAGCCGGTGAAGTTCGCCAGACCGCTGAATGCGCCGTCGAACGTTGTCAACGCAAGGTTGAGCGCATAGCCCGCCGGCCACAGGCCGACAACTCCTAGTAGCACCGCGTAGCCGCCAACGAACAGGTACCCGATCGGCGACCGCCGCCGCGCGCTTTCGGGTCTGTCCCGCCTCAGGCGGGGTCGGCGCGGGCCCTGGCGGCGCGATGATACGAGCCGGTGCCCGAGACGCTCCGCGGCGTCACGGACCTCCTCGAGTGAATTCGGACGGTCGCGACTCATTCAACTGGTTCGTTACCGTTGGACGCGCGCGTCGGCGCCGCGGGCAAGGGCTTGGACCTCGGCGAGCGTCGCGGTGGATGTGTCGCCGGGGGTTGTCATCGCAAGGGCTCCGTGGGCTGCGCCGTATTCGACGGCGAGCTGCAGGTCGGCGAGTTCGATCAGGCCGTAGATGAGGCCCGAGGCAAAGCTGTCACCGCCGCCTACGCGGTCGAGGATTTCCAGACCGGGACGCGCTGTAGCCTTGACGTAGCCGTGGTCGCGCGACCACGCGATCGCCGCCCAGTCATTGACGGTGGCGCTGCGGACTGCGCGCAGCGTCGTCGCCACGACCTGGAAGTTTGGGAACTCGGCCGATGCGCGTCCGATCATCGCGCGGAAGGCTCCGGTGTTGAGATCGCTGAGTGTCGGGTCGGCTCCGTCGACGTGGAGCCCGAGGCAAGCCGTGAAGTCCTCCTGGTTCCCGATCATCACATCGGCGTGTTTCGCGAGGCGGCGGTTGACCTCGCGGGCGCGTTCGATACCGCCGACTCCCTTCCACAGGCTGGGGCGGTAGTTGAGGTCGTAGGAGACGATCGTGCCGTGCCGGGCCGCGGCGGCGACGGCCTCTTCGACGACCGCGGGTGTCGTTTCCGACAGCGCGGCGAAGATCCCGCCGGTGTGCAGCCATCGCACGCCGAGCTCGCCGAACAGGTGCTCCCAGTCGATCTGGCCAGGAACGAGTTGCGAGGCGGCGGTGTTCCCGCGGTCAGACACACCTAGGGCGCCGCGAACGCCGTATCCGCGTTCGGTGAAGTTGAGGCCGTTGCGTACGGTCCTGCCGATCCCGTCGTAGGGCATCCACCACACTAGCGACGTATCAACGCCGCCCTGCAGGACGAGATCCTCGAGCAGCCGGCCGATGTCGTTGTCGGCAAACGAGGTGACGATCGCCGTGCGAAAGCCGAAGCAGCGCCGCAGCCCTCGCGCGACGTTATATTCGCCTCCGCCTTCCCAGATGCGGAACGAACGCGCGTTACGGACCCTGCCTTCGCCGGGATCGAGTCGCAGCATTACCTCCCCGAGCGCGACGAGGTCGTAGCGGCATTCCTCAGCGCCGCGGATCGCGAGCGGGCTCACAAGCGTGCCTCGCGGGCGATGCGTACGGCCTCCTTGGCGAGGCGTGCGATCGACTCGAAGTCGCCCGCGCGAACCAGCTCGGGCGTCGCCATCCAGCTTCCGCCGACGGCCGCGACGCCCGGCAGGGTGAGATAGGCGCCGGCGTTTGCGGCGCTCACCCCTCCCGTGGGGATGAAGCGGACCTGCGGGAACGGGGAGTGCAGCGCCCGGAGCATCAGCAGGCCGCCGCTGGCCTCCGCCGGGAAGAACTTCAGCAGCTCGAAGCCGCTGTCGACCGCGGCGATCACCTCAGTCGCGGTCGCCACGCCGGGAACCACGGGCATGTCGAGCTCGCGGCAGCGCTCAACGACGGGCCGGCTGAACCCGGGCGTGACAACGAACCGGGCGCCTGCATCGTGCGCTGCGTCCACCTGGTCGGCTCGCACGACCGTTCCGGCACCGACGAGCAGATCGGAGTCGCGCGCGAGCACGGTGAGCGCGGCGAGAGCGTCGTCGGTGCGCAGCGTGACCTCCGCGACGGGCAGGCCGCCGTCCTTGAGCGCCTCGCCGAGCTCGGGTGCCCGGTCGAGATCATCGATCACGATGACTGGGACGACGCCACCGACGCATACCTGCGTGAGAACGCTCATCGTGCCAGCCACCCCCCGTCAACAGGCAGGATCGTGCCGCACACGTAATCAGACGCGGGGGAGGCGAGAAAGACGGTCGCGCCGGCGATGTCGGCTGGCTCACCCCAGCGACCGGCGGGGATCCGGTCGAGGATCGCGCGGCTGCGGTTCGGATCGTCGCGCAGCGCCTTGGTGTTGTCGGTCGCGATGTAGCCGGGAGCGATTGCGTTGACGTTGACACCCTTTGGTGCCCACTCGTTCGCGAGCGCCTTGACGAGTCCGGCGAGGCCGGACTTCGCTGCGGTGTAGCTCGGGACGAGGATACCTCCCTGGAAGCTCAGCAAAGAGGCGGTGAAGATCACTTTGCCATAGCCCCGTTCGATCATCGTCGCGCCGATAGCCTGGGCGAGCACGAACGGCGCACGGAGGTTGACATCCACAACTGTGTCCCAGGTGGACAGAGCATGCTCCACCGCGGGAGCACGCGAGATCGTTCCTGCGTTGTTGACGAGGATGTCGATCGGCGGCCCTCCGCCGGCGACTGCGGTCGCGAAATCCTCGACCGCGCGGCGGTCGGCGAAGTCGACCTGGAAGCCATTGAAGCGCCGACCAACCGACTCGACGCGTCGTTGCACCTCACTTCCGCTCGGCTCGAGCTGCGCGCTCACGCCGATGATGTCCGCCCCGGCTCCGGCGAGCGCCTCGGCCATCGCCAGGCCGATGCCGCGCCTGCAGCCGGTCACCAGCGCGACCTTGCCGCCGAGATCGAATATCGAAGCCATTTCAGACCCCGTCCTGACAGTCGATCAGGATCTTCATTGCAGCCCCTGACTCGAGCTGCGCGAACGCCTGCGCGACCCGGGTGAGCGGCTCGATACTCGTTATCAGCTCCGCTGCCGGAATCGAGCCGTTCGAGAGCAACTCAATGGCCGTCTCGAAATCCTCACGCTCGTAGACGCGGGCCCCGATCAATGTCAGCTCGCGCCAGAACACGCGGAACAGGTTGACCGGGGTCGGACTCGAGTGAATCGCGACCACGACTAGCCGGCCACGCGTCGCGAGCGATTGGATCGCGGTTTCGATCCCCGCCGCGGCGCCAGAGACCTCGAACGCGACGGCAGCACCAGCGCCTTCGGTCCAGTCGCCGATCACGCTCGCGACGTCATCGGTCGTCGGGTCGATCGCGCGTAGGCCGAGCGACTTCGCGAACTCGCGTCTGGGTTCGCTCAGCTCGAGTACGACGACGTCCGCGCCCTGAGCACGCGCGACGCACGCGATCAGAATTCCTATCGGGCCGCCGCCAACGACAACCGCCTTCTCGTCCCTGCGGAGATCGGCGCGGCGCACGTCATGCACGGCAACGGCGGTCGGCTCCGCCAGCGCGCCATGCTCAAGCGACAGCCCCGCCGGCAACGCAATGAGGACGTCCTGCGAGACGGTCCAGCTCGACTGCATCGATCCCGGTGAGTCGATGCCGATGAAGGTCAGGTGGTGACAGATGTGCCGCTGGCCGGCAATGCACGCTGGACACGTTCCGTCCCACACGAGCGGAATCACCGTCACGCGATCGCCGACAGACCAATCGTCGACACCATCGCCGAGCTCCGCGATCGTCCCCGACATCTCATGACCGAGAACCGCGGGGATCGCGACGCGAGAATCCATCGCGCCGTGCAATACATGCAGATCGGTGCCGCAGATTCCTGTGTAGGACACGTCCAACCGCACCTCGCCTCGATCAGGCTCGCGTGGCTGCGTCTCGACCGTCTTGAGTGTCTTCTCGCCTAAGTAGCAGGCAGCAGTCATGCGAAGCCTCCAGTGATGCGTCGATTGGGTGCTCGGCACCTGTCGAGACGAACAGGGAATCCCGCGCAAACATCATTTGACAGACGTCTTGTGAGCCTACTAGGCTGCCGGCGAGGATGAAGCGTCCAGCCTCACCTCGAACGCATGCGGTGGTTCCCGTGCCTGCAGGCCGCAGCGCCGCGGTATCGCTCCGGGAGGCCACGGCGCCGCCGGAGTTGCTCGATCGTTTCGAGCGTGCCGCGGGGTCCGGCCGCGGTGCCGCTGACACGATCGCTGAACCAATCGGGCAGGGCTAGCTGTGCGCTGCGCGATGGTCGACAGCCACGTGCACCTGTGGGACGCCCGGCACACGCCACAGCCATGGATGACCGAGGAGCACGCTGCGATCAATCGCCCGTTTGGGCCTGACGACATCGTTCCGCTCATTGCGCGCAACGGGATCGACCGGGTCATCGTCGTCCAGGGCGCCTGTATGGACTCCGATACCGATTACCTGATCGAGGAGGCGGCGCGGAGCGCGTGGATTGGTGCTGTCATCGCCTGGGTCTGTTTGGATGACCCTGACCGCGCTGCCCTGCGACTCGAGGAGCTGAGCACCAAGCCGAAGTTCCGCGGTGTCCGCCACCTGATACAGAACGAGCCTGACAACTGGATTCTTCGCCCCGCGGTGCTCGAGAGCGTCGCGATGCTCGAGCAGCGCGATCTGATTCTCGAGCTGCCGGCCTGTTGGCCCCGCCATTTCGACGATGTCGTGAACCTGGCTGCGCGGTTTCCTCGCTTGCGGATCGTGATCGACCACCTCGGCAAGCCGCCGATCGGTAGTCCGGACATGCGCCAATGGGCGGATGCGCTCGAGACCGCCGCCGGGTTCCCGAACGTGTATGCGAAGGTTTCCGGGCTGAACACAGCGCTGACTAAGGGCGACTGGGGGATCTTCGATCTACGCCCGTCCGCCGAGAGGGCGCTCGAATGCTTTGGTGTCGACCGCCTGATGTGCGGGAGCGACTGGCCATACTCGCTGTTGAACGGAGAGTTTGACCGGGTCTGGGGTCTAACTGCCCAGGCGCTCATCGACGCTGCTCCTGAAGCCGTAGATCGCCTGCTTGGCACAAACGCGACCCGGCTGTATCGATTCGGCGACCCGCTTCTCGCACCATGAGCCTGCAAGCGCGCGCGGAAGGGCGTCACTTGCCGATCGCCGGGCGGGTCGTCTGGCCTTACTTCGTCCGCGCCTTGCGTTCGAGCCACGACTGCATGATGTGGTCTTGCATCGCGATGCCGGCGCCTTCCGCATCGCGCGCTCGCAGCCGTTGGTAGATCGCGACGTGACCACGGTGTGAGGTCACTACATGTTCGCGTGTCGTCGTCGCTCCGTGGTAACGCGTGCTCGCACGCGCATACTGGTGGATTGATCGAATGATCGAGCGGCCGAGCTGATTGCGGGAGCCGCTCAGGATCATGTCGTGGAATTCGCCGTCGGCGTCTAGATACTCGTCAATGCTGTCGAGCAGCCTCTCCAGCCGCGCCAGAGCGTCACCCAGCGCGTCGAGCTCGGCGTCCGTCATCCGCTCGGCGGCGTCCCGTGCCATCTGGCGCTCCAACGCGACGCGGACGTCGATGAGGTCATCGAGGATGCGCAGCGTCTCGTCGTGGCGGATTGCCGCCTCTAGCACGAGCGGGTCGAGCAGGTTCCATCGCTCCGCAGGCTCGACTGTGGTCCCCTGCCCCTGCTTGACGCGCACTAGCCCCTTCTCCTCGAGCACCTTGAACGATTCTCGAATCACGGTGCGGCTGACGCCGAACGCCTGACATAGAGCCATCTCGGTCGGAAGCGTCGTCCCTGGCGCGAGCTCGCCGCTCGCGATCTTGTCGACGAGTGTGGCGAGTACGACAGCACCGAGACGGGCGGGCCGGGGCGGCGTGGACGTGGCGATGATTGCTTCGAGGTTCGCGGTCATTGGTGTCGGGCCTCGCCTGTGAAACATCCTACGAGACTCATCCGACGACTGCATCCGTGGGGCGGTGCATTGCCGCGAGCGGCCTCGAGGTGGCCAGCAGTTGTGGCGTGTCGCTCCTGCGCGGGTGCCGGTTGCACCCCTTCTTGCGATATGACATCATACGCCTGTCGTCTTAGCCATAGCGGCTCGACGGCGATCATTTGGCAACGGTCTGCCCTGGGAGGGGTTCGTGCGTATCACCGACATCGAGTGCTTCGACGTGTTCGCGCCTGCGGCTGACCCGCAGTTCGAGTGGCGTGCCGGCCTCAGCGGAGGCCCAGTCGCCGGACGCGTCGCGGTGTTGCGCGTGCGCACCGACGAGGGGGTCGATGGCGTAGCACTGGTTCCCCGCCGCGGCAGCGCCGCCGTCGTGGCGGACGCCGTCGAGCGAATCCTGCGCGACGAGCTGATCGGCGCGGATCCGC
>Ga0182015_10004635_pt1 | contig 14698 bp, 16 predicted proteins | sample 712P3MmetaG_FD_120478 | JGI IMG/M metagenome (GOLD analysis project Ga0182015, IMG submission 120478) | Permafrost microbial communities from Stordalen Mire, Sweden - 712P3M metaG | ecosystem: Environmental > Terrestrial > Soil > Wetlands > Permafrost | place: Sweden: Stordalen | collected...
GCCTGGGCCCCTGTCACGGCGGTCCCGTGGAGTGCACCTGCCTGTTTCTTCCTCCACGTCATCGGCCTTCCCCCGTACACTATCGAGGTCGGCTTCCCGCGTTTCCCCGTCAAAACGATTTCATGACGGATCGCCTTTTCGAGACTGCAGCCATTTCGTTATGTTCAGGCCTTCAGCTTTGCTCGCCTCCCCGATCGTTCCTACCGCTGCAGCTTATCGCCGCAGGGCAGCCGAGGCTTTTACGTCCGAGCTGAACATGCTTCGTTGCCTCCGCATGCATCGGGTCTGCTAACCACCCGCCCAGGCAATTGGTGGTGTGGGGACTTACACCCCACTAGATTCACAGCCTTGTCGGCTGCTCCAGTGTCGAAGCGATGTGACACACGTCACTGCGGTACATGCCCGTCTCCTGAGACAGTGTTGCTATTGAGAGAGTCGATGATAGCTCCATGGAACCGTCGCAGCCGTCACGAGCGATCACACAAAAGCATTGAGAATTATGCGGAAGCGCACCGACTCCTTCTAGGACAAGCCGTCGAGAAGATTGTGCTTTTTGCCCAGCAGGTTGGCGTAACCCCCGAAGAGATCATCTCGTTGCTCGACTCCGGTATCAGCATCCGCGACTTGCTGGCATTCCTAGCCTCGAAACGCTCAGGAGTCGCATAAGATGGGTACCCAATGCCCCGCTAGTCTCTGCGGGATTTGGGCGGCTTCTTTTTCTTTCGCTCGGCTTTGAGGGTGGCTTCCGCCGCTAGGCATTCCCTTTCATACATGGACATTGCTGCGGAATAATCCAGAACGCGGGTTGAGTGCGGCTTTATTACAGGCGGCTTTCGTGGCATAGAGCCCTATCGGCGGCAGCGGTGGTTTTAGAAAGACGTGGATGAGTGACGTGCTTTGCGTACCACTTATTAATTGTTGGGCGCGAGTCAGAACCTTACGAAAGGACACCCTGGCACATGCCCCACCAGTGAAGAAGCAGGCGAACGTCGTCTGTGCACAAGGTACTGTCCGCAGTCTCAACGAGAGAGTTGCCCACTCCAAGCCACCAAAGATGTCGGCGGCACCCGCTTGCTCAGAGTTGAAGCCGTCAATTGCTGTGCGCGTTTGTCTGCGATGTACGCTGCGACGGCCTGAGCCACCGTAGTGGGTTCTGTTGGCTTCGGCTTCTCACCGGCGAGGATGCTCTCATAGCGTTGCTCGACACTACGGGCGTACTCCGTGGCCTGCTCATGTGAGCGTGTCTTGGTGCTCTTGCGGTGCTGGCGTCCTTCGAAGGTATAGGTGACCCAGCGAACACAGCGACATCGTTTCCACTGAGCGTCAGCTTTGTGCTGGCAGGAGCGGTTGTGGCGAGCGTAGATGTGAACCAACATGCTTTGTTGGTATCACATTTTAATCACACCCTACAAAGATCCCTTTCGTAACACATTGATTTAACAACTTCTAAGATATGGCGGAGAGGGTGGGATTTGAACCCACGATACCCGTTAAGGTATGTCCGCTTTCGAGGCGGATCGTTTCAACCGCTCACGCACCTCTCCGGAAAACAGTTGTCAGTTGCTAGTGTCCAGTTGCCAGCTAAAACCTAGATTCATCGTTTCGCTCGGAATGACAAGCGACGGTAAGCCAGAGCTAGCGACGGTTTCTGAAAAACTCCTGCAAGATTTCTGCGCTGCGTCCTGCCAGCACGCCGCCGCGGACTTCCATGCGATGGTTCAGTTGCGGATGATTCAGCACCTGCATCACCGAATGAACCGCGCCTGCTTTAGGATCCGGTGCGCCATAAACCAGGCGCTTGATCCGGGCATGCACCATCGCACCTGCGCACATCGCGCACGGTTCAATTGTAACAAACAGGTCGCAGTCGGCCAGACGATGGTTACCGACGGTTGCACCGGCCTTGCGCAGGGCGACGATCTCGGCGTGGGCGGTGGGGTCGAAATCCGTGATGTTGCGATTCCACCCGCGGCCCACGATGCGCCTCTCGCACACCACCACGGCTCCGACCGGAACTTCTCCGGCTTCGAGAGCGCGCTGGGCCGAGCGGAGAGCCTCCTCCATCCAAAGTTCATCGTTGCTTGTGGTCAAGGAAAAAGTCCTGCGCCGCACAGAGTATCATCGAAAGAATGGGCACGGTGAAAAGCGTTCGCTGCGGAGGAGCTCGGAGTCCTGATTCAGATCAGGCTGAGCACGGAGCGCACAACATCGGGCACCAAAGCTCGAACGATTGCCGGAACGAGAATCATCACTACCGGATAGGCAACGGCGATGATCGGGATGGCCACCAGCATCCGGGCTTTCGGCGTTAGATTGGCGAGATAGGCTCGCATAGCAACCTCTTGGCATGAGTTACGCAACTCAGATCGCAGAAGTTCCCGTGATTGACAACTGGTAACCGGCAACTGGCAAGTGTTATGCTTAGCGAGTTATGGGCATGCCGAGCCTGCTGCGCAAAGTTTTTCTTATCGACCTTCTGCAGGGATTGAAGGTCACGTTTCGGTATCAGGATCCCAAGGAAGTTTGCACCGAGCAATATCCCATGGAGCGGCCGCAGGTGGCGGAACGCTACCGTGGCGCGCCCCGGTTGAATACCAATCCTGATACTGACGAGACCATGTGCATTGCCTGCGACCTGTGCGCCTTGGCCTGCCCAGAGTATCTGATCGTGGTCTCGAGCGCGCGCAATGAGCAGACCCGCCGCAAGGAATTGACCAACTTCACTTATGACTTGAGCCGCTGCATGTTCTGCGGGCTCTGCGAGGACGCCTGTCCCGTGGACGCGCTGGAACTGACGCAGGATTTCGAACTAGCTGCCTACAGCCGCGAGGGCGCTATCTGGGACCGCGAGATGCTGGAAAAAGGTCCGGCGCCAACGCAGTACAGAAAATAAGTTTCCCGTTTTCCAGTTTCTGGTTTCTCGTGAGCGCAGCCCGAAACTTGGCTTTCTGCGCGCTCCGAGTCGGTTCTAACTGAGACACGTCCTCCCGCACGTTTTTCTTGCTTCTACGCGATCACTTGCCAGAGCCTACGGCATCAGCCGGATATTCGTGGCTTAGCTTCACGCGCAGACTGAGCGTATGGATTACTTAGGCTAGTCCATTCCGCCGACAGTGTTTAGGAATCAACAAAATTCACATACTGGAGGCTTCATGATGGCAGCGAAAAGACTTACTTTATTCTCCGTGCTCTTGTTCTGCGCAACGTGGGTCGTGGCGCGGCACGCACCAGCCGGAGGCACCGCGCCGGCAGGGTCGGGAACTCCGGGACAGGCGACACCATCCGCGCCGCCAACCGGCAACACGGGCCAGCCGCCAACCGGCAGCACCGGTCAACCCCCGACGGGCGGCACGACCCAACCGCCGAGCGGCTCAGGAAGCGAAAACCCGGGAGCGACTCCGAGCAACCCGAATGCGCCGGGCGACAGTTCACAGCCTTCTACGACGAATCCGAATAATCCGAACGCGAACCCGAATAACCCGAATCCGAGCACCAGCCCCAACGGAACTCCGACGACGCCAGGATCGCCTTCGAATCCGGGCGCGTCGCCGAATGGCGGATCGACGAATCCGGGAACGTCAAATCCGGGCCCGAATCCTGGCAATTCGAACCCTGGGTGGAACCCCGGTACTTCGAATCCTGGTTCCTCGAACCCAGGCGGAAGTTCGCCTTCCGGTCCGGGTCTGTAACAAGTCAGAACGGTTTGGGCCCGATTTGCGGGCCCGATTTTTTATGGGGCTGTCGAAGGAGCATTCTACCCCCTACGGAGCTGGCTGTTGTTGAGTCATACAGTGCATAGTGCCGAGTCCCCAGATGAGGTCGCCGGAATAAATCGGGACCACATCGCGCGTGGGGAAGACCGCTGCCAGCGTGTTCAATGCGACGCGGTCGTTGGAGTCGTTAAAGACTGGCGCGAGCACGATGCCGTTGGCGATGTAGAAGTTTGCGTAGCTGGCGGGCAGGCGCCGCTGCTCGAAGACGACGGGGTGGGGCATTGGAAGCTCGACGATGTTCAGCGGTTTGCCCGCTTGATCGCGGGCGGCGCGAAGGCGGCGAAGATTATCGCGCAACGGTTTGTGATTCACATCTTTGGGATTGTTTTCGACCATGGTGACGACGCTGTCGGGAGAAACGAAGCGGGTGAGGTCGTCAACATGGCCGTGGGTATCATCGCCAAATATCCCGCAGCCGAGCCAGATGGTGTGCAGTGCTCCGAGGTAGTCGGCGAAGACCTTCTCGTAGTCTTTGCGCGACATGCCGGGATTACGCTGCTGGACTTTACTGAGCAGACATTCTTCGGTGGTGAGGAGCGTGCCGCATCCGTTGACGTCGATGGATCCGCCTTCGAGGACGACGTGGCCGTCGTGAGATAGCGGCCGGATTTCTTGGGCGTTTGCGGTCTTCGACATCAAGGTGCCGATCTTTTCGTCGTGGCGCCAGTTCGAGTATTTCGCCCACGCGTTGAAGCGGAATTTTGTGGCGAGGAGATCGGAGTCGTGCTTGACGAAGATGCAGCCGGAGTCGCGCAGCCAGACGCGGTTGGTGGGCCAGCGGTGGAAGCGGACGTTCGTCGCCAGCGCATTTGCTTTGTCGAGCAGCTTGCGGACTTGGCGTTCGGCTGCGGCGTCGTTGACGATCAGCTCAACCCGCTCGTGACGAGCGAGATTGCGGACGATTTCGGCATGCACCCACGGGATCGTCTCGAACTTGCCGGGCCAATCGCCGTGATAGTGGGGCCATGCGAGCCAGGTTGCGGCGTGCGGCTCCCACTCGGCGGGCATGCGGTAACTGAGCGCGGCCGGCGTTTGCGCGGTCGTGCTAGTGATTAAAGTATTACTTGAACGTTTAGATCGCGGCTCTTTCACAGTCAATTCTTACCGTCCATCCAATAAGCGGTTGCAGATGGGAGCATAGGCGTCGATTCTCCGGTCGCGCAGGAAGGGCCAGTTGCGGCGGATGTCTTCGAGAGCTTTCAGATCGACGTCGCCCATCAGGATTTCTTCGCGGTCGTGAGTGGCCTCGGCGATGACGCGGCCGAAGGGATCGCAGAAGAACGACGCGCCCCAGAATTCCAATCCCTGTCCTGGGGTGGACTTGCCTCGAACATTGCCGGTTTCGAAGCCGACCCGATTGACGACCGCGACATAGACGCCGTTAGCGATAGCGTGGGCGCGCTGAATGGTGCGCCAGGCATCGTGCTGGGCCACGCCGAACTCGGCTTTCTCGGAGGGATGCCAGCCAATGGCGGTGGGATAGAAGAGCACAGAGGCTCCCTGCAACGCGGTAAGGCGCGCTCCTTCGGGGAACCATTGATCCCAGCAAACGAGGGTGCCGAGGCGGCCGGCGCTGGTATCGAGGGCGCGAAATCCCAGATCACCGGGAGTGAAATAGAACTTCTCGTAGTAGAGCGGGTCGTCCGGGATGTGCATCTTGCGATAAAGACCGCGCAGAGTACCGTCGGAGTCAAAAATGGCGGCCGTGTTGTGATAGATGCCGGGAGCGCGTTTCTCGAATAAGGACGCGATGAGCACGACGCCGTGCCGGCGCGCCGCGGCGGCGAGCTTGACGCTGGCCGGACCGGGAATCGGCTCGGCCAGGTCGAAAAGCGCATGATCTTCGCGCTGGCAAAAATATTGCGTCTGAAAAAGCTCGGGCAGGCAGACGACCTGTGCGCCACGTCCGGCAGCATCGGCGACGCGTTCGAGAGCTTTTGTGAGATTTTGTTCGGGCTCCGGTCCGCACGACATCTGGACCAAGGCTACGCGAAATTTATCAGGGGGCACGCGGTTCATTCCTCTGCCGATCAATATAGCATTCGTGAAAAAGGAGTCCCAGCGGGGGGTCCGTGGCCGGCTCCGTTCAATTTCTACTGCGAGCGCGAGTCAGGTAACTCTCAGTAATGCAACCCGAACCCATACGGAAAAAGGGGGGATTGCGAATCGTGAGGTAGATCGCTCTTCTGTTGTTTCACTGCCTCGGGCGAGGACGGCAGCTCAAAGGGCAGATGCCCCTGCGGGGATACCTTGCCGGTGACCAGAGCAAGCAGGGCTTCGTCGGAGATGCCGAAATCGCCAAGCAACGCGGTCGTGTGTGGGCGCACATTAGTTAGGATCAACGGCCGCTCAAGGGTGGTCACGAACACGGTGGGAACTATTGCACTCACGCGAAGGAGCTCCGCATATGGCGCATCTGTTTCGAGGAATGCGAGCCTTCCTTCGTGCTGCCTCGATCCGAAGAAGTAGTTAGGATGTTCGCTCTGATAGGGAGCTGGCGCGCGAATGATCGCGAGGTCCGCCAGCGCAGGGTCGGCCACCACGGTAAATCCGGCGGCCTCTGCGGCTTTGGCGGCTACGCCATACAGGTAGATCTTCTTATTCGTTGGAGCAATTGGAAGCAAAGGCTTGCCGGTTGAAACAACCTGCTTATTCTCCAGCAAAACCACCGCTCTCGCCTGTGCGGCTTGTCCCTCTCGCACAAACTCTGTGCTGCCGGCGACCGCCGCAGCTCGGGTCTCGTCTACATAGGGTTGTTCAAAGAGACCAAGCTGAAACTTTTGCAGAAGAATCCGGCTTGCAGCCTCACGGACACGCGCTTCCGAAATGGAGCCGTTATGAACGGCCTCGACAATGGCGTTCGACTGTTCGGTTCCGCCGACCTGATCCACTCCCGCATTGATGGCCTTGGCGAAGCGCTGCGTCACCGTTAACTCTTCCACTCCCCATGGCATGCCGATGTCATCTGGTGTGGGCGTATTCCCGGCGCTTGCACCGTTGCGGCAAGCAGCAGGGCACTCATTTGTGATTGCCCAGTCGCTAAGAATGACGCCGTTAAATCCGTATTTTGTCCGCAGCAAATCGCCTAGCAGTTGACGATTGAATCCTGCACCTACCTGCTCGACCAGACTTCCATCGACAGCGAGATTTTGCAGAATCGAATAAGTTGGTATCACGCTTCCAACATGAGCTTCAAAAGCGCCGGTGAACGGAATCAGATGTTGCGCGAAGTCATGTCCGGGAAACTCGGCGTAACGGCCGTAATAGTTATGACTGTCCCAACCATCTCTTGCCGCGCCATAGCCTGCCCAGTGCTTCACGACCGCGGCTACGCTGCTGGAGTTCAGACCGTTGGGCCCACTTTGCACGCCAATGACATAGGCTTCGACCATGCGTTTTGCAATTTCGGGATCTTCCCCGAAGGTTCCATTGATACGAGCCCAGCGCGGTTCTGTAGCCAGATCGGCCTGCGGCGCGAGGGACTCGCGAATGCCAACCGCTTCGTACTCTCGGCGCACAATATCGCCGAAACGGCGCGTGAGCTTCGGATCGTTCAAGGCTGCAAATCCCAGAGGCTCCGGCCACATGGAGAATGCCTCGTACTGCGAGCCCGCTCCCAGAACTTGATTAAAGTGGTTGCGGGGATCCGAGGAAATGGTGACTGGAATGCCCCACTGCGAGGACTCCGCAACGGCCTGCACTTCGTTATTCTGTTTCGCAAAGTCCGCAGCGCTTCCCTTGAGTCGAGTGATGAAGGTATTGATGTGGTCTTTGTTGACGAACTCATGCACCTTGACGAGGTCATATTCTGCACCCACACCAAGCGGTGACATCGGGCCGACGCTGGGCAGAGTGCCGTGGACCATGAGTCCCGCCAATTCCTCCAGGCTCATTCTTTGGACCAGGTCGGCGGTTCGGACCTGCGCCGGCAATCGCCAGTCCTCGTAGGGATCCAGTTTTCCGTTTCGGTTGAGATCCTTGAACGTGAGTCCGTTTACCTTAAGCAAAGGCGCGGAACGGCGGCCGAGAATCGGTTGCTTTGGCGCAACCGCGCCAGAGCTTGAGCAAGCGAGCAGGATTAACAAGAGGATTCTAGAGATATTAGGAAGCATCTGTTCATTCTCCTCAGGCGGCTAGCGACCGTCAACACGCCGTGCATATGATGCAAGAAGAAGCGATTGCATTTCCTGCATCGAGATGCGTGGCATCCTTTAACATTGATCCTGTAAAGTAGTTGATTGCGACGGTCGCGAAATTCGTTTGGAGGCGGTCATCTTGAAAAACGGCAATCATCACAACAAGGTTGGGCATTCGGCGGAGAAGTCGCATGCCGCTGCGGGACATGAGGGCGAGGGAAAAGATCGTCGTCTGCATAATCCGATTGAGGATCGGTTGATTCCGCTGGAGCCGCTCGATCTGGGCAAGGTGAAATCGATCGACGATCTGGTGCGGGCGATGTCGAAGACAGCGTTTACCGGGCGCCAACTGGGTGAGGCTGCAGACGTGCTCGAGGCGATGGCTCGCGATGAAGAGTGTTTTGTCGTGATGACGCTCTCGGGTGCGATGACCGTGGCCAAGCAGGGGCTGATCGTGACTGAGTTGATTGATCGTGGCATCGTCAATGCGGTGGTTTCAACCGGGGCGTTGATGGCGCACGGACTGGTGGAGGCGACGGGGCGGGCACACTTCCGGGCCAATCCGGAGGTCTCCGATGAGGAGCTTTACGAGCAGGGCTACAACCGCGTCTATGACACGCTGGAGCCTGAGCAGAATCTGGATGACGTGGAAGAAGTGATGTCGGCGGTGCTGGAAGGTTGGGATCACAACGAGGTGATGTGTTCGTACAAGCTGAATCATGCGATCGGCGCTTACCTGGCAAAGAATGCGAAGGACCAGCGGGGAATTTTGAAATCAGCCCACGAGAATGGCGTGCCTGTATTTGTGCCGGCATTCAGCGATTCGGAAATGGGACTGGATACAGCGCTGAACAATCGTCTACGGGAGTCGACGGGCAGGTACAAGATTCGCTTTGATCCGTTCGAGGATCTGGAACACTTTGCGGCGACGTTGCTGCGACAAAAAAAGCTGGGAATTCTAACTATCGGTGGCGGAGTGCCGCGCAACTGGTCGCAGCAGTTTGGTCCATTCTGCGAGTTGCGGCACCGGCGGCTGGGCGAGAATGTTCCGCTGAAGCGGTATCACTATGGGCTGCGAATTTGTCCCGAGCCGGTTTATTGGGGAGGGTTGTCAGGCAGTCCCTATAGCGAGGCCGTGTCGTGGGGAAAGTTTGTGCCTCCGGCGGAAGGTGGAAGATTTGGGGAAGTGTTTGTGGATGCTACAGTCGGATTGCCATTGATTGTGGCCGCGGTGCTGGAGCGGCTGGATAAGAAGGGAAGCAAAACGACCAGGGTTAAGAACGCTGTAGCAAAGAAGTGACGGGGCTATGGCCCCGAGGCCGGCCTAGCTGGCGCCGACCTCTGAGGCGGAAGAATCGGAGGTTGCGAACTGCGCGGTGTCCGAATTCTTGGGGTCTTCGGGCGAGACACTTTCTGTGCGACTCCTGCGATAGAGCGGCGCCAGTATGCTGTTCTCCAAGACGCTCGACTCGGCTTCCACCCAGTCTTGCAGGGCGTGGCCTTCGGCTTGGCCGCGCTGATTGTAAAGATGTTGCGCGTGCAGACGGATCTTCCTTTCGATTAATTCGGTCATCATCGCCTGCTGCTTTTTTCTGCGGGTATCGTTATCCAAAACTACTCCTCTTGCCTAGATAGGTATTTGTCTACATTTCTATGATACGGGAAGACTGTTAACGGAAGATTACATCGGGGAGGGCTGAGGGGTTACTGAAGTACTATTATAGCACGGAGTCCAGAGGACTAATCGACTCCCCTAGCGGCTAGAGCCGGATAGTTTTGGCTGAATTTGAGGCACGGCTGAAGCCGTGCCCTCCCTGAACCCAAGGCGAGCAGCTTTAATCTACTTCTAATCGAAAATCAGCACTGCCGAGGCGATCACTGTGGTCCACAGGCCGCGCTTGTCGCCGACGGCGGATTGGGTGACGTTAGCGGTGCGGACGATTTTGTTGGAGAGGCGGTAGATCTGCTTTTTCTCGTCCCAGGAGCGGTCGGGATCGAACTCGACGTTTAAGCTGGTGGCAAGCATTTCGGCCGCGAGTTCTTCGGCGTATTCCCCGGCGGCGTCTTCGGTCTCGCCGAAGGAGTGATGCTCACTTAGATACCCGTAAGTATTTTTGTCGGCAGGGATGGCGACGCCGATCGACGAAGCGAGCAGGCGATGGGCTTCGTGGGTGGAATTCTCAGCCACGACGGCGAACACGACTTCTCCGGGGCTGAGATACTTCACGCCTTCTTTGCGGGCCAGCATTTTGCAATTCGGAGGAAAGATGGAAGAGACGCGAACCAGGTTCTGGGCGGCGATTCCGGCGTCGCGCAAGGCCAATTCGAAAGATGTTAACCGCTCGCGATGCTTCCCGACTCCCTTGGTGAAGAACATCCGCTTGGGAACCATGTCTTTGCCCAACTCTGTAGCCTCCGGCAACACAAAATTATGACAGTGAGAATGCACAATTTAACACAATGGTTTGTAAAGAAAGTGTGAATTTAAACCGGCAAGTGAAAAAAAGCGGGAAGCCGCGAGCGCGGTCCCGCTCTTAAGCCCGGTCGCATTTGGGGGGAGGGCCCCGGGCGAAACGCGATTGAATGTATCACAAGCCTGGCCAAAACGTGCAAGAGAGTTTTTCTTTCCGGATTTCCGAACAGGCGGGGCACTCACTTCAGCGGCTGAAGTCGACCGTGAGTCATGCAGGTGTTTGGCAGAGCTCAAAGCGCTGCGCCACCCGAAATCGGGGTTCTTCACTCTACTTTCGAAAGTGGCCTTGTGTCAGGCCAAGGGCTTATTTCGCGGCGACCGAACTGACTTCGATCGTGTCTCCGTCCAATGTGCCGGTGACCGTCGCATTCCTTCCGGCCTGCTTGTCCAGAGGGTCCAGCGCGGCCTTGTCGGCGGTGTCGAGGGTGTAGATTTTGTCGCCTACCACGAGGGCGAACTTGGACCCGCGCGCCACGCAGGCGCGAGTGCAGTCTGCCGCCGTCGTGCCTTCCATGTGCTTTCTGCCGCACATCGCATCCCCGACTTCCCCGGTGAATGTGTGCTGCTTACCACCAGCGAGGGCGTAAAGGTTGAGAAATGCAGTTGCTGAGAAGATGATTGCCGCGAACCACCTCGAGCTTCGATTCATTCAATATTCTCCTGGTGTCTCCACCTAGTTTATTCCCTGATTGCGATGGGAAACATTGGAAGTAAAAAAGTTTCCCGGCGTTACGAACGTGGTTCATTGGGGCGCCTTTGCCGTATATTGCAGATCCACGTCGACGGTTTTGTCCTTCGCCATTGCGGTCACGTGCGGGGAAACATCCCAGTCGATGGTCGAAGGCAGAAGTTTCCTGGCCTGCGGCAGGAATTCGTTGAGGTAGGTGGCGTCGTAGACGTCGCCGGGACGAATCTTCCATGCGGCCCGGAGTTTGGCCGTCAAGCCATTATCGATACCGCGAAATTCCAGTTCTCCCATGTGATAGACAGAACCTTCGGTGACCACAAGTTCATAAGCCACGGTGCCGGCGGCATCGTCAAATTGAGCATCGGCCTTCACCGCAGCCGTGACATAACCGCGCGAACCGTAGAGGTGCTGAACCCCCCGCAGATCGGCCGCCAGCTGCACCGTATTGGCTGGCTCCCCGACTTTCGCGTGGACAAGCGACTGCAGATTCTCCGTCGGAATATTCGCGTTTCCCGACCAGTTCCATCCCGTGACTTTGTACCGAGCGCCGGGAGTGACGGCGATCGTGATATCCAAAAGAGTGATTGCCTGCTTATCGTCGGCGGTGTCCGGCACGGCATTCTTGACCAGCCGCGGCTGCTGCGGAGAGCAGGATGCCTTGAGGTAGCCACGCTCGTGATAGAGGGGGAGTACCGCATGTTCGTCAAAGGCATTCAAGAGCGCTCGGTAGTAGTCACGCCCAGAGAGCTTTTCCGCGGCCGTCTGAAGCAGGGGCAGTTCGCTGGCTCCGGCGCCAGTGAACTCGACCTGGTGGATTCGGATGATGACATCGGCGACGGCATACTCGAACGACGCCAGTTGACCATTGGGGACGGGGCTTCGCTGATATTGGACATGCCCGGGAATGGCGCCTTCCACCAGGAGGGCTTGAAGAATGTCCGAGACCTGATCGGGCAAGCGTCCTGAGATTGGCAATTCTCCATTGAAGAGAGGAGCGCGTTCGTGCAGCTTCTGAACCAATTCCTGGTCGGAGAACCAGACGAAATCCAAAAAGTGGGCAGGAACAAACTTATCGGCGTCCTTGACCTGGAAAGTGAGCTTGGTGCCCGCCGATGAGTACGAGAAGGTGTAAGCGATGTCGTTGAAGGCGCCGCTCTCGCCCAGTTGGCGGGCCGCTTTGCGGAAGGATTCCTCCTCCACGGTTATGCCGAGCGGAAGGCCACACGCAGCCGCAACCTCAGTCTGGGTGAAGCGCTTACTTCCGGTGACTTTCACCTCGATCAGCTTGGAGTCGGCGGCCGGGATTGGGCGGGCTGTGCCGATGGGGGACTGAATTTGAGCGTCGGCGCGAGTCGCGCCCGGGCAGAAAAATGGTAAGGCGAGCAATACGAGCAGGAATCGCCTGAGGGCGATCGAAGAGAGCATCTTCATCTGCCGGGCCGAATGCATCGCTGCATGTATGTTACGGCAGATGTTGGCAGCCAGCCAGAGGCGACGCGAGCTAAGGCTTTAACTGTTTTTCAATCGCCGAAGTCACTTCTTTCGAATCGGGTGTAACCGCAGGTTCGAAACGATGAACCACGTTACCGTTGCGGTCTACGAGAAACTTGGTGAAATTCCACTTGATATCGCCCCGGATCCCGGCCGGAGTGTCTTTCGTCAAGTAGGCGTAGAGCGGCGCCTGATCGGCACCTTTCACCGAAATCTTGGCGTAGATGGGGAAGGTGACGCTGTATTTGCGGGTGCAGAAGGTCTTGATCTCTTCGTTGGTACCGGGTTCCTGGCCCCCAAAATTGTTGGCAGGGAAGCCGAGGATGACAAATTCCAGACCCTTGTACTTCTCGTAGATCGACTCCAGCGCGCTGTACTGCGGGGTGTAGCCGCACTGGCTGGCCACGTTGACCACCAGAATCACTTTGCCCTGGTAGTCGGCGAGTGGCGCGGGTTTGCCGTCGATGGAGTTTAGGGTGAACGTATAGATTCCCGAGGCCGCGAAAAGCGAGCCAGCCATCACCAGCAAAGCTGCGCACATGAGATAAGCGCGAACCGAGAGCATCGACTGCAGGTACGAAGACTGCATTTTGACACTCCTGACTGCTGCTGGCGGCGGGACGTGAACCTGCCGGAATCAGCGGACCTCAGGATAGCGGGAGGTAAGGAGAGAGACGCAATTGAGTAATTGTGAAATTCTCTACACTTCATGAAATCGTGTGGAGGTTCAGGATTGGCTTAGGCGGAGCTGCTGTAGGCTGCATGCTTGCTGGACTGTTTGACCACTCTTTCGACCAGCTTGAATGTTGCCCTGGTCGACTCGGGCCGGAAGGCGTCGTGGTTGGTAGCGTCGGTAAAACCTTCTTCGATAGCGTCCAGCGCCTGGCAAGAACGCCCCAACACCAGGAGGAGGTATTTTTGGGCGATCGGACGATCCGTCGGGTGAATGAGCTCCCACCAGCGGCGGATGGACTCTTGAATCTCGACTTCCGACTTTTCCCCAACGACCAAGGTATCGATCAACCGGTAGACCTTGCTCTTGATGGCCTGATAGGAGACGGATACTTCCTGTGGCATCTTAGCTCCAGGGGCTTCTAGTACATAAGGACTAGCAATCCGTCATCCAAACCCTAGATGGTTGAGACTGCAAGCCTTGCGCGGCTGCGGGCGTAAATCAATTCTATGAATGGAATAAATCCGAATACCGAATATGGATTCTGGAAGCTTTCGCCGTCTGATCTCGGAGTGGCAGCTTCCGCCACTTGACTCTCAGTCGCAAGCGAACCGGCGAGCGCGGCTCCGACAACAGGTTACAATGTTCCGCTCCAGCGTAGCCGTTTTTGATCCCATGCAAACCATGGAAGGCGGGACTCTTGGGCATTAGTTAAGAGCGATCGATTCATCATGAAACAAGAAAATTCGGAGGCGGGATGAAAACGTTGGCTTGGATTCTGGTATTTCCTTTATTGATTTGTACTCTGGGCAGGGCGCAGAATTCGCCGTCCGCAAATTCTCCGCAGGATTCCGGAAGCGGAGTGAGAATGTTTTTCCCGCGCGACATGTTTTGGGGATGGGCGCAATTTGACTTGGCGCCTCCGCACAACGAAATCGACCCGAACATCTGCGCCGGCAACGCGGGGCAGTACGGTGGAGTCAATGCGCCGTGCAGCATGTTCGCTCGTTACATGTTGTCGGGCATGCTTGAGGTGCGTCCCTTTGGCCGGGGAGAGTTGCGGCGCTTCATGGTGTTTGGCGCGCCGTCGTTCCTGTTTGGCAAGACCATTCCGCAGACGCTTTACACCTGGTCGCCCGACGCCATTGGCATTGAGCACTCGTGGGGTGTAGGAATCTGTATAGCAAAGGGATTCGAGTTTCGCGTGACCCAACACTTCCTCTTCGATCGGCTGGGTGCGCGCGACACTTATCTGGGTGTGGCCGATCTGGGTAATAACGGCCCCTGGGGACGCTACATGACGGTGGGGGTACGCAAATCGTTTGGGACGAGGCGGTGGTGACGAAGATCACAGACGGCTGTGATGCGGGGATTAGCCCGCATTATTCGTGAAGTTATCACGAACGACAGTCAGTGGTGCAAGGTGGGATACGAATCTCAGTAGTTGGGGTTGGTCGAGTGAAA
>Ga0182015_10004636_pt1 | contig 14695 bp, 13 predicted proteins | sample 712P3MmetaG_FD_120478 | JGI IMG/M metagenome (GOLD analysis project Ga0182015, IMG submission 120478) | Permafrost microbial communities from Stordalen Mire, Sweden - 712P3M metaG | ecosystem: Environmental > Terrestrial > Soil > Wetlands > Permafrost | place: Sweden: Stordalen | collected...
AGATTGCCCACGTGTTACGCACCCGTGCGCCGTGCGCCATCTGTATTGCTACAGACGCGCACTCGACTTGCATGTGTTAAGCACGCCGCCAGCGTTCGCTCTGAGCCAGGATCAAACTCTCGTTTGAAACTGGACGCTTGGCGAAAAAAAATCCCGGGATTTGCATCCCAGGCAGCCTGCCAAGCAAATTATTGTCGCTCGATTTACTCAGACCAATCGGGCTCGAAAAGGCCGACTGGTTTCGAACGGATTCTGGCACATCGTATCGATTGTCAAAGAGCAAGACCTCCCTGTCCAGCAGAAAGGCATACGCACAACTTGAAGAGTATCTCAGCAGGTACGCGGTTTGTCAACCGAAGAGCACGCTGATTTCCACAGGATTCCCTACCGAAGGACACTCAGTAGTTCTGCATAATGAGATGCCGGGAGGGGCGAGTGGGGTGCCTGAGGGATTGAGAAAAAAGATGAAGAGGAGCGCGAAGCGACCGGCGCGAAAGGGCGCGCGGCCGGAGGCTGCCCGCGTTGGGCTGGAGGCTGCCGAGTCGGTGGTACTGACGCGGGCGCTGGAAAAGCGTATTGAAGAAACACGGATGATGCGCGAGGGGCAGCGCGTGGGCGTGGCGGTGTCGGGCGGGGCGGATTCGGTGGCGCTGCTGTTGCTGCTGGTGGAGCGGCGGCGAAAGCTGGGGTTGACGCTTACGGCGCTGCACTTTAATCACCGGCTGCGCGGCCGGGCGGCGGATGCGGATGAAAAATTTGTGGTGAAGCTGTGCGGCGAATTGAAGGTGCAGGTTTATGTGGGAGCTGCGGATGTGGGCGCGATGGCCAAGCGCGATCGCGCGAATGTCGAGGATGCGGCGCGGCGGGCGCGGTATTTATTTTTTGCGGAAGCTGCGGAGAAGCACCGGCTGGACAAGATTGCCGTGGCGCACACGGCGGATGATCAAGCGGAAACGGTGCTGGCACATATTTTGCGTGGGAGTGGACTTAAGGGGCTGGGAGGCATTCATCCGCGAGTGGGCAAAATTGTTCGGCCATTGCTGGCGGTGTCGCGCGCGGAGTTGCGGACGTATCTGAAAGCGCGGAAGCAGAGCTGGCGTGAAGACGCTACGAATCGGGATACTTCGAAGACGCGGGCGCGCATTCGCAAAAAATTAATTCCGCTGCTGGGGAAGGATTTTCAGCCGCGGGTGGTGGAGCATCTGGGGACGCTGGCGATGCATGCGCGCGAGGATGAGGCGCTGCTGGATCGAGTGACGGAGAAATATTTAGCAGATAGAGTCGAAAAAGATGCGGGGAGCGCGCGGATCAAGATCGCAGATCTGTTGGGGGACATCTCGCAAGCGACTGACGCGAGCAACGCGCTGAGCAGCAGGGTGGTTCGGCTGGTGATTCGTAGGCTGAAGGCGGAAAGGGAGGCTAGGCGCGGGCTGAAATTATTGCGGGGAGGCGAAATTACGTCCATGCATGTGGGGCAAATTGTGGAACTGGCACGCAGCGGGCGATCGGGATTGTCACTTTCGATGCCGGGTGAAGTGCGGGTGCGGCGAGTGCACGACGCGCTGATTTTTGATGTGACCGAGAAATCGCGAGCGGCGCCGAGGGCACATTTCGAGTACAAAATCGATTCGCTGGCGGGAAGCCCGAGAGTGCAGGTGCCGGAACTGGGGTGTGCATTCCGCTTCACAGTGATTGACTGGTGTAGCAAGAGGGGAGAAACTAGTATTTCAGGGGAAGTGTTGAACGGAGACCGGCTAAGTTTTCCTTTAACGTTGAGGGACTGGCATCACGGAGACCGCTTTCACGCCAGAGGCCACACCAAGCCCCAGAAATTGAAACGGTTGTTTGGCGAAGAGGGCATCGACCGCTGGCAGCGCGAAGGCTGGCCGGTGTTGGTAAGTAGCGGAGTATTAGCCTGGGTGCGCCAATTTGGTCCATCGGCAGAGTTTGCAGTTGGCGCGGAAACGCGCGTGGGGATTGTGATCACTGAGGAACAATCAGAATGAGCGCACGCAAGGTGCCCAGGGCCCGGAACAACCGGCCAGCGTCGAAAAACGCAGGCGCAAAGGCAAACAGTAACGGCGACGGGGCGGGCAAGGGAGCCGCGGCGTTTTCCGAAACGCGCATCGCCGCGCGCGTGGCCGACCTTGGGAAAGAAATTTCGCGCGACTACCAGGGGCGGCGGCTCGACATTGTGATCACGCTGGACCGCGGGTTTGTTTTCGGGGCTGATTTGATACGCAAGCTGAGCGGACCGGTGGTGTGCCACTTTGTTCACGAGGATGTGCGCGATATCGAGGAGAAGGGGCGTGCGCGGCGCGAAGTTTTCTTTGGGGCGCGACCGTACCTGAAGGGGCGCGACGTTTTGCTGGTGGACGCGGTGCTGGAGAGCGGCGTACCGCAGGATTTTCTACTGCGGCGGCTTGGTGAATCGTCGCCGCGCTCGCTGCGGCTGGCGGTTTTGCTGGACAAGCCGGGGAAACGGCGCGTGGACCTGGAATCGGATTACTTCGGGTTCAGAACTGCATCTAAGGAAGTATGGGTAGGGTACGGGCTGGCGGCAGGCAACGGGACGGGGCGTAACTTGAGGCAACTGTCGTCTGGTGCGAAAGCGGCGGGCAAAAGCGAGCGGCGCAAGAAATAGCGTAGCGAAGAGAAGCCTGCTGTTCGGTGTGGGGAGTTCTTGGGGAAGTATGCGAGGGCAACGTGAATTCTAGTTCCACAGCAAAGACCATTTTATTCTGGATTTCGATCGTATTCCTTGGCGTGATGCTGTGGAAACTGGTGTCCGCCAACGGCGCGCAGGCGCGCGAAGATGAGCCCAGCTACAGCGAGTTCATGGCGAAGGTTGATGCCAGCGACGTGAAGGAAGTCACGCTGTATCTCTCGCCCAACAGCTACGAATTGCAAGGTGAATACGTACGGCCCGCGAATCACAAATTTCACCTGACGGTATTCAAGGAATCGGCTCCGGACCTTGCCAAAGAATTGCGTGACAAAGCGGTACCGATGAAAGTGAAGGAAGTTCGCAGCGGTGACTGGGTACTCATTCTGCTGAACGCCGCTCCGCTGATCCTGCTGGTGGGCTTCTGCCTGTTCCTGATGCGCCAGATGCAGGCGGGGGGCAACAAGGCGCTGAGTTTTGGGAAGTCGCGCGCGCGGCTGCTTTCCGCACAGCAGAAAAAGGCGACGTTCAAGGATGTCGCGGGAACCGACGAAGCCAAGGAAGAACTGCAGGAAATTATTGAGTTCCTGAAGGACCCGCAGAAATTCCAGAAACTGGGCGGCCGCATTCCGAAGGGCGTGCTGCTGGTCGGGCCTCCTGGAACGGGTAAGACGTTGCTGGCACGGGCTATCGCCGGCGAAGCGAACGTGCCGTTCTTTTCGATTTCGGGATCGGACTTCGTGGAAATGTTTGTGGGAGTAGGCGCCAGCCGCGTTCGCGATCTGTTCGAGCAGGGCAAGAAGAACGCGCCGTGCATCATCTTCATCGACGAAATTGACGCGGTTGGGCGGCATCGTGGCGCGGGACTTGGCGGAGGTCACGACGAGCGGGAGCAAACGCTGAACGCGCTGCTGGTGGAAATGGACGGATTTGAGTCCAACGAAGGCGTGATCCTGATTGCCGCGACCAACCGGCCTGATGTTCTGGATCCGGCGTTGCTGCGCCCCGGCCGATTCGATCGCCGCGTGGTGGTGGCGCGTCCGGACGTGAAAGGGCGCGAAGAGATTCTTCGGGTACACACGCGCAAGGTGCCCATTTCGGATGATGTGGAGCTTTCGATCATCGCTCGCGGGACACCGGGCTTTTCCGGCGCCGACTTAGCAAACCTGGTGAACGAAGCAGCGCTGTGGGCGGCGCGTCAAAACCGCAAGTTCGTCATGATGGTCGACTTCGAGATGTCCAAGGACAAAGTGCTCATGGGCGTGGAGCGCAAGTCCATGATTCTGTCTGACGAAGAAAAGAGAAATACCGCGTATCACGAAGCGGGCCACGCGCTGGTGGCGGCGATGACTCCGAACGCCGACCCGGTTCACAAGGTTACGATTATTCCGCGCGGCATGGCGCTGGGCCTGACCATGCAGTTGCCGGAGGACGACAAGCACACCTACACGGTGAAATACCTGGAGGCCATGCTGGCGGTGCTGATGGGTGGACGCTCCGCCGAAGAAATTTTCCTGGGGCACATCACTACGGGAGCCGGGAATGACATCGAGCGGGCTACAGACATCGCGCGCAACATGGTTTGCGAATGGGGCATGAGCGAACTGGGGCCGCTGGCCTACGGCAAGAAGGATGAAGCCATCTTCCTGGGCCGCGAAATCACGCAGCACCGCGACTACTCGGAAGACACCGCCATCCAGATCGACAAGGAAGTGAAGCGCATCGTGAACGGCGGCTACGAGCGCGCCAAAGCGCTCCTGTCGAGCAATCGTGAAACGCTGGAGCGCATCGCACTGGCGCTACTGGAACGCGAAGTGATCGACGCTAACGAAGTGAAGCTGCTGATGGAAGGGAAGCCGCTGCCGGAGAAGATCCGAACTCCGCCTCCGCCGCCACCGCAAGCAGCACCAAGCACGGATCCCAAGGTGGTGCGTCCCGAATTGCGGCCTGCTCCGGGGTTCACTCGCGGAGAAAACCCGGCCAAAGCTTAAGCAACATTTCCCGTCAACAATTCACATCTATATATAAGGAAGGCGCGATCACCACTCGCGCCTTTTTTTTGGCCATTGCGGATACTCGCGTCGCGCGTACGAGTGCGCCAAACGAACCATTGCGCCCGTTCTTGCGCGGATTTTTTCAACTGTCCGATGAAGGAAGGGATCGTCTAAGGAAGCTAGCGCGGAACTTTTTGGCCCTGGGCGCGTACTACTGTACAGGTCGGAGTGGCCGGGCAAGGTGTGCGAGGGTTTATGTCCATCAACGGGAATGGGTTAACGAATGGAAACGGAAAAAGCGCGAAGAAGCGCCGGCGCCGGATCATCTGGGTAGTGGCGATTCTAGTGGTGCTGGCGGCAGGCGGGTATGGGGTGATGGCGGCACTGCGGCCCAGCCACACGATCGATCCATCGAAGCTGGCCACCGTGGAGCGCGGCGACCTGGCGCGCGTGGTGGTAGCTACGGGAAAAATTCAGCCGCTGTCGAAGGCAGAGATTAAATCCAAAGCCAGCGGAATCGTGAAAAAGATTTACGTGGATTATGGCGACCGGGTGAAGACCGGGCAGATTCTGGCGGAACTCGACAAAGTGCAACTGGAAGCGGCGGAGCGAGCGGCGAGAGCGAACCTGCAAGCGGCGGAAGCAGCGCGCAATTCTTCGCAAGCGGCGCTGGAACGAAACAAAGTGGACGCCGAAGGACCGGATGTGCCGTTCCTGAAGTTGAGCATGGAGCGCGCCGAGCATGAGTTTAAGGAAGGAGTGGTGGCGCAATCGGTGGTAGAGGATGCGCAGAAAAATTACCGCATGGCGTTGAACAAGCAGAGCAGCGCGCAAGCGACGCTGGCGGTTTCGCGCGCGGACATAGCCAAGGCGGAGGCGGATGTGGCGCAGTCGCAGGCGGCGCTGGACAACGCGGAAGAGGATTTGCGCAACTCGACGATCGTGAGCCCCATCGATGGGCTGGTGCTGTCGCGCGATGTGAATGTGGGCGATGCGGTGAGCTCGATTTTAATTCTGGGTTCGCAGGCCACACCGATCATGACGCTGGGCGATGTGAGCGAAGTGTACGTACAGGGCAAAGTCGATGAAGCGGATATCGGGAAAGTGTATTTGAACCAGCCGGCGCGCATTGTGGTGGAATCGTTCAAAGATAAAAAATTCACGGGGAAGGTGACGAAGATTTCTCCATTGGGCAAAGAGAAGGATAACGTGACGACGTTTGAGGTGCGCGTCTCGATTCAGAACTCCACGATGGAGCTGAAAGCGAACATGAGCGCGAACGCGGAAATCATGCTGGAAGAGAAGAAGAATGTGCTGATGATTCCGGAAGCGGCGCTGATTTACGACAAGGAACGCAAAGCGCAGGCGGAGATTCCCGATGCCAAGGCGGAAAACGGAAAGAAAAAAGTAAATGTGAAGCTGGGAATCTCGAATGGAGTGAAGACGGAGATTCTTGAAGGGTTGAATGAGAAGCAGGAAGTAATTCTGCAATAGGCGCGGTGGGAACTGTAAGGGCGGGCGACTTTGTCATTTAGCGATTTGTTGAAGGACACGCTGAGCACGCTGTGGGCGCACAAGCGGAGAACGATGCTGACGATGTTCGGCATCGCGTGGGGAATTATTTCGATCACGCTGATGATGGCGGCCGGCGAAGGCCTGGGTAAAGGGATCCAGAACAATCAGGAGACGTTTGGCAAAGACGTGATGATCGTTTTTGCCGGACGCACGAGCATGCAGGCGGGCGGCACGCGCTCCGGCCGCGCGGTGCACTGGGGCGAAGAAGATTACGTGCCGGTGGCAGCGGAATCACCGGCGTGCAAATACGTGATGCCGGAGCTGGGGAACGATGTGCAGGTACACAGCGTGTACAACAGCGGACTGATCAAGACGGTGGGATCGATGCCGGAATTTACGGAAATTCGCAGTATTACGGTGGCGGAAGGTCGATTTTATAACCATGAGGACGTCGACGAAGCGCGAAATGTGGCGTTTCTGGGCAGCGACACGAAGAAACAGCTTTTTTCGGATCACGAAGCGGTGGGGCAAAAGGTGTGGATGAACGGCATCCCATATACGGTGATCGGGGTGATGAAAGCGAAAGACCAAAACTCCAGTTACGACGGGATGGATACGCGGAAGATTTTTATTCCTTACAACACCATGCGGCGCGATTTCCCCAACAAGCCACCGGGCGTGGAACATACCGTGGACCGGTTGCTGGTAGCCCCGAAGTCGCTGGCAACGCATCCCGATTGCGTGCTGCAGATCAGGCGCTCGCTGGGGCGGCTGCACAACTTCGATCCGCGAGACAAAGAGGCGGCGAGCATCTGGGATACGGTGAAAAACGCGGAAGCCAATCGCATGATTATCGTGGGCATGGAATTATTCATGGGCGCGGTGGGAGTTGCGACATTGTTCCTGGGCGGACTAGGCGTGATGAATGTGATGCTGGTGTCGGTGCGCGAACGCACGAGGGAAATTGGCGTGCGCATGGCGCTGGGAGCGACGCGCAAGTCGATCCTGCGGCAATTTTTTATGGAGACGGTGATTGTGGTGGCGTTAAGCGGCGGGACGGGATTGTTTCTGTCTTACGGATTCTGTGCGTTGGTGAATATGCTGCCGATGCCGCCGTTTTTCGCGGGATTGCTCACCAGTTGGAAGCTCGGGGCGCTGTCGGTGACGCTACTGGGATTGATCTCCGTTTTGTCGGCGTTGTATCCGGCAAATCGCGCGGCGTCAGTGGATCCGATCGAGGCGCTGCGGTTTGAGGCCGGAGGCTAGCGGAATGATCCTGGAAATTTTTCGCGAAGCGTGGGCCGCGCTGGGTCGCAATCCGGTGCGCAGTTTGTTGACTATGACGGGGATTTCGTGGGGCATCGTGGCGGTGACGCTGCTGCTGAGTTATGGATCGGGATTTCGCAGCGTGCTGATGTACACCTTTGAAGTGTTTGGAAAAGGCGCGGTGATCTGCTGGCCGGGGACAACCAGCGAACAGGCCGGCGGGGAGCGCGCGGGCAAGCCGGTGCGCTTTGAGCAGGAAGATGCAGACTGGGTGAAGGCGCAATCGCCGCTGGTGAAGCGTGTGTCGCTGGAGACGGTGAAGTTTAAAGGTATTTCACACGACGAGCGACTGTCGGATACGGCGATTCGCGGGGTTTATCCGGAGTATGGAGATATGCGTAACGAGGTGCCGCTGGAGGGGCGATGGATTTCGCAGGAGGATGTGGAGGAGCGCAGACGGGTGGTGTTTCTCGGGGCGATTTTGCGGAAGAAACTGTTCAGCGGGACGCCGGCAATCGGCGAGCCAGTGCGGATCAACGGAGTGAAGTTCACGGTGATCGGCTCGATGGACACAAAGTTTTCGGACAGCAATTATTTTACGAGTGACGACGAGTCGGCATTCATTCCATATTCGGCGGCTGCGGATTTATGGGATGCACACTACGCCAGCGTGATGCTGTTTGAGCCGGTGGCTCCGAATTTTGAAGCGGACGCGATGCAGCAGGTGCGCGCGGCGGTAGCCAGCCGGCAGCATTTTTCGGGGGGCGACAAACGCGCGATTCAAATGTTCGGGCGGCAGGAGTTCAAGCCGATTTACGACGGGATTACGCTGGGGATTCAGGCGCTGATGTTTTTTGTGGGGGCGTTGACGCTGGGAATCGGCGGGATCGGGGTGATGAATATCATGCTGGTGTCGGTGGAAGAGCGGGTAAGAGAGATTGGACTGCGGCGGGCGCTGGGAGCGAGGAAATCGCACATTCGCTGGCAATTTTTGCTGGAAGCGCTGGTGATGACGCTGGCCGCGGGAGTGATCGGGATGATGCTGTCAGCGGCGATTACCGCGGCGATCGGGACGCTGCCGTTTCTGGGGCCGGCGTACGAAGATGACACGGGAAAAGTGGATATTCACCTAACACTGTCGCTGATGACGATGATGCTGTCGACGGGAATTCTGATTGTGGTGGGAGTGATGAGCGGATGGCTGCCGGCCATGCAGGCGGCAAAGCTCGATCCAGTGGAAGCGTTGCGGTATGAGTGACGGTGGCAGACGCAGATGACCGGCGCCTCGATGCGGTCGAGTTGCGTTGCCATTGCAGCGTGTCAGAAGAGCGGCTGATCAGGATTGGCCGAGGAGGGCGTCGAAGTAGGCGAGCATTTCGGGGCTGTCCCATTGTTGCGCGCCGACAAACTTGCGGGCGATTCTGCCGTGGCGATCGATGATGTAGGTTTCCGGGTACATGGACGTGCCGTAGTCGGCGGCGGGCTTTTTGGTGGCGTCACGGTAGGTGGGAAAGACCACGGATTGATCTTTCAAGAATTTCTCGTAGGCGTTGCCATCTTCATCCACGCTGACGCCTAAAACCATACCGTTGCGCGAGTCGATGTATTTTTGCAGGCGATTGAGCGCGGGAGTTTCCTCGACGCACGGTGGGCACCATGTGGCCCAGAAGTTGAGGACGACCACTTTTCCCTTTAAATCTGAGAGATGTTCGGACTTGCCGGCGAGGGTGAGAGGAAAGTCGCCGGCGGGCTTGCCTGCGATAGAGGCTTCGCCCTGTCGGTAGCTGGGCATGGCGAAGAGCACGAGGATGCCGGCAGCGATGGCGACGGCGGTCCAAGCGGCAAATCTGCGCAGTGCGGGCATGAACGTATACTAGCGTATGTGCGCGGTGGTGGAAACCGGTGTGGTGGTTCCCCCGAAGATGCTCTGAGCAAAGTCTGCAGAGGTGATTACGCAGAACGATACCGGTCGCACAAACCACTGAGGTGCACATCAGACTTCAAGATGCCAAATCAGCGACGAACAAGATGGTGAGTCCAACTACGACGATGATTACGGCGATTGTTCCGGCGCGAAATGAAGAGGCAGTGATTGCGGCGTGCGTGGAATCGCTGGCGAAGCAGGCGGAAATTTGGGAGATTTTTGTGGTGGACGATCAGTCGTCGGACAAGACGGCGGAGATAGTACGCAAGTTGGCGGCGCGGTTGGAGAAGGTGAGGTTGCTGGAAGCTGGAGAACCACCCGCAGGTTGGATTGGGAAAAATAATGCGGTTACGGTGGGCGCGCGAGAGGCTACCGCGGAGTGGTTGCTATTCACCGATGCGGACGTGGAGTTGCAGGACGGGGCGACAGCGCGTGCGCTGCAACTGGCCGGAGAACATGAGGCGGCGCTGGTCTCGTTTTCGCCGCAGCAGATTACGCAGAGGTGGTACGAGAAGGCGCTGATCCCGTTTGTGTTTTGCCGACTGGCGCGGCGATTCTCTTATGCGGCGGTGAACGACCCAAAATCGACGGCGGCGGCAGCGAACGGGCAATTTCTGATGATACGGCGCGATGTCTACGAGGCGGTGGGCGGGCATGCGCGATTCGCGGGAGAAGTGCTGGAAGACCTGGCGCTGGCCACGGCGGTAAAACTGGCGGGCTACCGATTGTGGTTTGGACCTGGGGCCGGCGTGGTGCGCGCGCGAATGTATCGGAGCTTTGAGGAAATGTGGGAGGGCTGGAAAAAAAATCTGTATCGCCTGATGGGCGGAACGCCGTGGAAAGCGTTCCGCGAAGGAGAAGCGGTGTTTCCGTGGGCGGCGCTGGTGGTGATTCTGGTGGGGATCAAATATCCCATGGCGATGTTTGTGGGCGCGCTGCTGTTGTTGTTTCGGCAGACGAACTACGGGTCGGAACTGGTTCGTAACCAATACCCGCTGTCACTCATCATCTATTACGTGCCGGCCGTGTTGCTGTACACGGGTGTGCTGGCGGCATCGTATCGCAGCCACGCGCGAGGCAGAGTACAGTGGAAAGGGCGCGAGTATCGCGTGGGAGTTGCGGGCAGATCGAAGTAATCGGGCTGGAAAATTATGGTGCAGATTACGCGCAGAATTGAGTTTTCGGCTTCGCATGTTTACAACAACCCGGCGCTTTCGGCGGAGGAGAACCGGCGTGTTTTCGGGAAATGCAATAATCCGCACGGGCATGGGCACAACTACACACTGGAAGTAACGGTGGCGGGCGAGCCCGATCCAGTGACGGGCATGGTGCTGGACTTGAAGGAACTGAAGGAGATTCTGGAGCGCGAAGTGATGCAGCGCATGGACCACCGGCATTTGAACTTTGAGGTGCCAGAGCTGGCGGGGAAGATTCCGACTTGCGAAAATATCACGCGGGTGATTTGGGAACTGTTGGAACCAGAGATAAAGCAGGGCAGGCTGCAGCGCGTGCGGCTGTATGAATCGCCGGACTTGTACGCGGATTGTTTTCGTAATGGGAACGGAAGCGCAGCGAAGTGAGCGGGCTCGTAATGAGGGCGAGTGCCGGTTTAGGTGAGCTGAAGGTGGAGTTGGGGCGGCGGTACCATTTTTCGGCGTCTCACCGGCTGCACAGCGAGCATCTAACTGAAGAGGAGAACAACCGGGTCTTTGGGAAATGCAACAATCCCTTCGGGCATGGACATAATTACGTGCTGGAAGTCAGCGTGTCGGGGAAGGTTGATGACGCGACGGGAATGATTGCGAATTTATCCGATCTGGACGGGTTTGTGGATCAGGCGGTGCTTCAGGCGTTTGATCACAAGTCGCTGAATGAAGATGTTGCGGCGTTTCGCGAAAAAGTGCCGACGACAGAAAATCTGTGCATCGAGATTTACAACCGGTTGAAAGGGTTTTCGCAGGCAAAGCTGGAACGCGTGCGGATCGAAGAGACCAGCAATAACAGTTTTGAGTATGCGGGAGATGGAATCGCGGAAGTGCCCGACGCGAGCGGTGCGACAAAGGAGCAAAGGTGAGCAATCCAGGCGAAGAGCTGCTGCTGCACGAACCAAAAGCAGATACGAAGGATGAGAGCGTTGCGGCGCTGATACGCAAAATGATCACGCTGATCGGGGAAGACCCCAATCGCGAAGGGCTGCGCAAGACTCCGGAGCGATTTGAGAAGGCGCTGAAGTTTCTGACCAGCGGTTATCACCAGAACGTCGACAACGTGCTGAACGGCGCGACGTTCAGCGTGTCGTACGACCAGATGGTGATTGTGAAGGACATCGAATTTTTCAGCTTGTGCGAGCATCACCTGCTGCCATTTTTTGGAAAGTGCCACGTGGCGTACCTGCCGAATAAGAAGGTTATCGGGCTGAGCAAAGTGGCGCGGCTGGTGAATATGTTTGCGCGACGATTGCAAATCCAGGAACGAATGACCAGCCAGATCGCGCAGGCGATTGAAGAAAAGATCAGCCCGGAGGGCGTGGGCGTAATTGTCGAAGCCAGGCACTTGTGCATGCAGATGCGCGGGGTAGAGAAGCAGTGTGGGCAGGCGGTGACCAGCGCGATGCTGGGAGCGTTCCGGCACAATAAAGAGACGCGGGATGAATTTTTGTCGCTGGCGAAGAAGGGGAATTAACTTTTTCTTAGGGGCGAGGCCTGCTGCCCCGCTTTAGCGGATTTAAGACGATGAGGTAAGCCGCCGTTGAGGCGGCTTATTTTTTGCGCGGGCGCGACGAACGCGGTCGCGATTGCCGCAGGTGCGATCATTGCACCAGCGGCGAGTGTTGGCCTTGGTATGATCGAAGAAAATCCACTTACAACCTTCGTTGGGGCAATATTTCAAACGGTCTGGTCGGTTGAGCGCGAGCATGTCCGCGAAAGACACAGCAATGCGGGAGAGAATCCAGGGCCAGCCGGCGCGCAGCGGCACAAGTTCGGAGCGCACACCATTTTGGTGCTGGATCAGCTTCACGCGCACGGGTACGTTCAAATAGAGATTGAGAGCGGTGAGGTCGCGCGCGTCGAGTGAGGCGCCAGAATTAACCCTGGATGTTAAGCGGCGCAGCAGTTCACGGAAGGCCGCGATTTTTTCGAAGGGCACAGGGGAGGGAATTTCGGGCGCGAGATTCCAGTGATTGAGCATTTGAGCAAGCCAGGTGGAATTGCGCAGATGATCGGTTAGTTCGCCGTAGCCGTTCCACTCCAGCGAATTGGCTAAATCGAGCCAAGGGTATTCGCGGCCGAAGCCAGCAGCTACATAGGGATCGCGGCGATCTTTCACGGGCAGCGATCCTTTCTATGTAATGTGTTAAATTGATTTGACTCGTTACACATAATCGGCTAGGCTCATGGATGTAATGAGTGTAACACTTTTAAGGCGTTACACGAAACAGAGGTAATGAACGGGGGGTGAAGAGAGCCATGAGCGCACGAGCGATGCCCGCTACAATTTCAAAAGCCAACGACATGACCACGACGAACTCATTAGCCAACAAGGCGTCGGCTTCCAACCGTTTGTTGATTATTTTTTGCTTCATCGCCATTTATGTGATCTGGGGATCGACGTACCTGGCGATTCGTTATGCGGTGGAGACCATACCTCCGCTGTATGCCGCGGGCCTGCGGCACCTGACGTCCGGATCGATATTGCTGCTGTTGTGCTGGGCCAAGAAAATGCGGCCGACGGCGGCGCAGATTCGCACGAGCGTGGTGATCGGCATTTTCTTTTTTCTGCTGGGACACGGGCCGCTGCACTGGGCGGAAACAAGAGTGCCGTCCGGACTGGCCTCGGTACTGGTGGCCACCGAACCGATCATGGTGTTTTTCCTGGCAGCGTGGACATTGAAGCGCCGACGCTTCAACTGGAAGGTTATCGCCGGAGTGTGCCTGGGACTGGGCGGCGTGGGACTCCTGGTGGGGCGCACCGCGCTAATGTCTGGACGAGGGATGTTGATCGGATCGCTGGCGATCTTGTTTGGAGCGATTTCGTGGTCGATCGGAATTGTTTACGCACGCAAGTCGAACCTGGCAGGCCACCCGCTGATGCTCACAGCACTGTCTTCGTTTTCGGGAGGAATTTTGCTGCTGGCCGCTGCGACTATCGGAGGGGAGTGGCGCGGATTTTCGCTGGGAGCGGTGACGGCACGTTCGTGGGAGGCGCTGGCGTACCTGATTGTATTTGGATCGCTGGTGGCGTTCAGTTCCTACAACTGGCTGCTGGAACGATATTCACCGACGCTGGTCGCTACGCATACGTACGTGAACCCGGTGGTGGCGGTGTTGCTTGGATGGTTGTGGGCGGGAGAACAGGTGACGCTGAACGTGGGCGTAGCAGCGGCGATGGTGATTGGCGCGGTTGTTCTGGTGGACCGGGGGACGGCGCCGAATGAAGCGGAAGCTGAGCCGAGGGCAAGGCAAGCTACGGTGACTAAAGCGGAAGCTTGACGCGATTGGAATTTAGATCCGATGGGCGCGTTAATCAGCGGCTTGCTCGCATTCATTGAGAGCCACGGGTAATCAGGCCTAGACTTCATGAGGGTGTGTCATCATTAGAAGATGGAGCCAGCTATCGCGGTGGCCGCGAGTTCATGGTTCTGGTGGCTGGTCCTGCCTTTCCTGGCGTGGGTGCTGTTTTCCCAAATTAGACATATGGTTGGGAAGCACAGAAGCATTGGCTGGCCAGTCATAGACGCCACGATACAGAAAGGACCAGTCGGATTCGTACCCATCGGCAGTGGTCATGGACAGGGAACACCGGCCGCCTTCGTGGGTTACGCCTTCCGGGTTAACGACTCAACATACACAGGTCTATTTGCTTTGTACGGAAGCACAAATGATGTTGAGTTAGTGAACAAGAGTTCATTAAGTGGTTCGATCCGCGTACGCTACAACCCCGCCAATCCAAGCATCTCTTATGTCAACGATTTGAATGACGCACGTTTCGGCCACCTTACACCGACGCAGAATCCTCAGCACTTGGCGCAAGCTCCGTCATTTGATCTGCAGGATATTATGCGGAGCTAGTCTTCACTGCAAACCCGCCCGGAGCGGGAACGGATATGCCGGATCGGCTTACGTGAACTGTTTCGAACCCATGTTTCAAGGACGAAGCTTCGACGCGACTGAAGGTAGTTAAACTGGCGTTGACTTGCCCGATTAGCGCGGTGCATTCAATAGGTCGAAGCAACACCATCTGCTATAAGTCTGCTCTCAAAAAAGGTGGTGTTCTATGAGGCCAGGAAAACGGTTTGGGCTTTCTGCAATCGAGAAGAGTGACATCTGGCGC
>Ga0182015_10004637_pt1 | contig 14690 bp, 17 predicted proteins | sample 712P3MmetaG_FD_120478 | JGI IMG/M metagenome (GOLD analysis project Ga0182015, IMG submission 120478) | Permafrost microbial communities from Stordalen Mire, Sweden - 712P3M metaG | ecosystem: Environmental > Terrestrial > Soil > Wetlands > Permafrost | place: Sweden: Stordalen | collected...
CCTGAGTATCGCGACGATCTGCGCCTCGGTAAATCGAGTCTTCTTCACGTGAGTCTCCTTGCTGGGCTTTACGCCCGGAAACTCACAGTCTCCGTCTGTCCGAAATCACGCCCTCAGGTCACCAACGCTAACATACCAAGACCGCTAGAACAAGCGCAAATTATCTAGCAAAAAAGTAACACGTTAACGCGCCGTTAACAAGAGGCAACTCGTTCAAGCGGGTGCGAGTGCCGAAGCTATCGCGCGGAACCTTGCCCGCTTACGCTGTAAACGTGCTTGAAGCGTGCCAAACGCAGAGCGTTTTGGTGGCCCCTGCAAAAGCTGAACATCTCGCAGACCTGCTGCGTTCAACAGGCCCTCAAGCGCGCGCATGTTTGGCGCGGACCAGTTAGACGCATCATTATTTAACTCGTTCTTTGGAAAGAACTCGAAGAATGCCGCATCCGGTGCCCCGGGAATATCCATAGCCTCCGTCTCGATTCCTAGGAAGCCGCCCGGTGCAAGAAACGCTGCGGCGCGTCGAATGGCACTTAACGGCTCCTCCATATGATACAAAATGCCTAAAAAGAGCACGACGTCGAAGCGGCCCAACTCGGCAGGATTGATTGACATGAAGTTACCCACTACTGACTCTACCTCACTCTGAAGCAGGTCGCGAGCTGCATCGAACGGACGCTTCCCGGGCAACTCTTCTGGGCGCCAATAGCTAGAGTTTCGAGGAGAGGGAATCAACTCGCCTGTTTTACGAGCTTGCCTCCAGTCTTCCATATACGCAACCATGTCTGTGCACCATACGTAGTCATCAAGTGCGACGATGCGGGCCGCTCCGAGTTTCTCCGCCGCGAAGGAAAAGAAGCCGTCGTAGGCACCAATGTCTAACACGGATTTTCCTCGTAGATCGGGCAGGTGCAGGGCGTTGAGCGTGCCGTTCCATACTTCGAGCGGTGCGCGACCCGGGGTAACAACGCCGGGAGCTAACTCGATGGAGTGGTACCACTCGGGGCAGGTTCTTATGACCTCTGCAGCACGTTTTGTGCGGTCCGTTTCTTGCATCAGGGCCGCTTCTTGTGTGCGTGGTCCGCTCCTTTAAAGATTTGGACAGCTTAGGCGTTTGTTGATGTTTGCCAGCGAGAGATAGTAAGGTACACTCTGGAAGAACGCGCGGAGGTTTCGGTCGGCAGAAAAGCCGCCCGTCCTTGGAGCGCTACGTGCCCTTGAGACCGGCACTATGCGCGCATAACGTCAGAGCATTGGATAGAGCTTCCTTTTGGTCGTCCGGTAGCCAGCGAACTTGGTCAGGTAACGAACACGATTTTGAGATCAACGCCCTGGTCCGAGCCCACCACAACGCGGGTTCTGGCCGCGTTCATCCTCGGCAACTTCACGCGGAGGGCGTTCGCTGAGCGCCCAGATTCAAAGCACCCACACTATTATCGTAGCGCGAGTTGTTTTTCACATCATTTGTTTAGCTCCCTTGCGTCGGCGTTATTCCTTGTGATAGCCTAATGAAGCTAGTCTGTGGGTAACGGCGACTATCCCGGGCGGCCCCACTGTACGAGTACCCTACCGGCACCGGATCAGCCGGAGCGAAATATTCGGCATGCCTTCAACTATAAGTGCGGAAGGTTTCAGCTCGTATGAGACCACGCATCGCGCGTGATTAGTGAGCGACTTCGCTGATTTTAATTGCACGTCACACGTTTGTCAAGCAGCGATCGATAGTAGTTGTCGCGATCTTCAGGCATGGCGCACGTTTGACAGTATCTCTCGCTCGATCTCAAGCTGTTTAACGCGCTTGCGCAATCGCGCAACTTCTTCATTCTCGGCGCTGCTCAGGCCGTCGCTTCGGCGGCCCGCATCGAGATCGTCCTGCTTGAGCCAATTGCTAAGCGTTTGGCGGGGGATTTTGAACTCTTGAGATACGTCGTTGACGCTGCGCCCAGGGCGTACCAGCTCGATAATCTTGCGCCGGAAATCCGGCGGGTAGGAGCGAGGATGTTTCCACGGAACCGGGCCAGCTTCACCGTATCGGATTTGATGTACGCTGGATTATGGCAATCGGGCTGTACCCTTGATGGTTGTCAGTACACTGCGGAATACTTTGATCACTTCCCAGACCCAACTTACATCAACGCTCTTTGCGAAAATACGTCAAGGTCGGCGTCGATCGATCCCGGAGGTTATTGGCCGATGCCCACCGCGGGCAACGGTTACTACATCGCAACCGAGGTTGAGGATCCATCGGGCCAGGAGACAGCAAACGCGTCCCTATGTGATGCTGGCCCAGCGATCGGACAGGGACCGAGCATTGAAATGACTCCGTAATCCTCCTAGCATATGCGTCTACCTGGGACAACTAACAGAATCAATGAAGTCCCAGGTGGACCACTACCCGATGGAGAGGCGCGCTTTCTGCAGGCAAACCAGGGATTAAACTCCGGCGGTTTCCCGAGCCCTAACGCGCGCGATTGCGGGTGGTTGCGCGGCCCTGGACTGAGGCGGGCCTTCGTGCCTTTGAGGCGCAGTAGTCCAGGGCGCCCTTCACAAGAGATTCCCATCCCCGTAGCGTATACAGGTCCCACAGCTTTACGGTCAGGGTACCTGGAAGGAATCGACATGGTTCGCAGATTGGGTTTCAGCTTTGTATTTATGTTAGCGACAGCGTTCATCGTCGCTGCCTGTGGACGCCAAGTGACGCCGAACCCGCCTGGTCTCGGCGCCGGTGGTGCGCCTCCCGGCTACATAGCCGTATTCTATAGCGTAGAGTCACCCTTCAACTTCAGCAACTACCAATACATCGTCGTTTTGAACACGTCGGGCAACGGCGTAACTCCGTCAACCCAAACGGTGCAGACCAATTGGGCCGGGTATTACTACGCGATGGTCGCACGCGGCAATGGGTTTTCTTCGTCTGCGGAAGCCGTGCAGTTCAGGAGAAGCACGGTCAATCCACACACTCCCCCGGCTTGGCTCGTCCTGGGTACGACACCGCAGACGTTTTCGTACAATCCCAATGCTAACGGAGCCGGGACCGAATTCTCGATCCTCGCTCAACGGAGGGTTTTCGCCTCACCGGGGCCGTCACCGACCGCCAGCCCTTCCAACGTCTGGAGCTTCAATGCGTTCGTATCGCAAGCGAACGGTTCAGGGCAATGGGTTTTTTACGATTCCTTAGGCTCCGGTGGACCGAATAATCCGCAATTTGTTTCGCCTAAGCTGTGCATGACCGAGCCGTTCGACAATACCTACTACGCAACGGTATTCGTGCCGCCAGACCCAACGGCTCAGATTACCACCCTCGAGATTGCGAACAACCCCATAGCGGCGACGCCATGCCCATAGAAATGGCGACTAGTCACCAGCAATAGCGCTTAAGCTACGGGAATAGCAAAAGCTTTGGGTCGTATAATCCGAGACCTGCGAGAGGAGGCGAATCTTTCTCGTTCGGCGCTAGCGAACGAGGCTCGCCCAAATGTGCGGTTCATAACTGTCCACCGCCTCGCTTCGGTCTTAGGGATTTCGCTGGATGATCTCGCCGCTCGCGCAGGGCTAAGTGGAAGAGCAGGTGTAGGTAAGGGCCGTCCTGTGGCGACCGCTGCAAAGTTGCTCGAAAGGACCTCAATCGTCGAATCGTTGCTCGCAAAGGCGACGCGCGAAGTTGCTGCGTTGAAAGATAAACTGCGAGTCGGCGAGTAATATCTGCGCGGGTTTCCTGAGCCTCGACGCGCGCGTATCACGGCGGTCAAGCCCCGCGAGAGCAGCCCTGTTCATGTCGATTTTCCCGTGCCTCACGAACACTTGTCGCGCCCCACCTGGATCGGGCGCGGACCATCGTGCCGCCGATATCGCCAGCGCACCGCCGACGCCGGCCCACGCGGTCGCACGCACGCGTGCCTTACGCGCAGCTCGGGCCGATTATCCTGAAATCGTCATGTAGGAAGAGACCTTCCCTCAGCCCGTGCCGCTGCAGGGCGCTGTGCGCTGCACCTGCGGCAAGCGGCTCACGGGCCATTGTTCGGGTGAAGAAAAATATCGGACCCGCTACTACGTCGGCCGCCACCACACTTTGGAACCTGGACAAAAGTCACATCCGGCCCATCGCGCTGACACGCTCGAAGCCGAGTTTGTGCGATTACTGCGTTCGGTGCGGGCCGATCCGACGCTGGTTGTTCCATCCCAGGACGAGGAGCCCGCGGATTGGGAAACGGTCGAACGTGACGCCCTCCGGCGCATCGCCGACGGCACGAAACGGACACAACGTGCGTGGAAACTTGCCGAAGAAGCGCAAATCGACGCGGGCCAACTCCGCGGGCGCCTTGCTGAGCTCGACGTTCAAGGCCGAAACGCCGAAGCCGCACTCAACTCAGCAAAGGGAGCCCGCGCTCAACATACCCAGGATCAGCAATCCCGCTGCTCGTTCGCCGAACTGTCGGACCAGCTGCCTGACTTGTGTCCGCAGACAACCGTCGAGCTACAGCAGGAACTGGCACGTGCCTTTGACGCCGTGCTGTCAGAAAGCCCAGCGTTTGGACGAGATCACCAAGAAGTGGATCGCCCTGATCTGAAGGGAGGCAAGAGCCGCGTGCGCTTCTAACCTTCTCCTTCTGCGCGGGCCGTTAGCTCAGTTGGTTAGAGCGCATGCTTGATAAGCATGAGGTCCCAGGTTCGAAGCCTGGACGGCCCACCAGCAATAAAAGCCTTACACTACAAGGTTTTTTTCTTCGACCGACGACCGGCGCTCCGGGCGGCTTTCCGGTCAGTTGTCCCCCGTTTTGTCCCACGAAGTAGCTCGCCAATGCGGTTGGCTCCGAGCCGTCCTTCCGACGCTCCCAGGGCGGTACGTGTCGAACGTGACCGCGCTTGTGCTGTGCTCCCTTGTCCCTCACCCTTCGTCACGGGCTGTCAGCGACACATTGCAGAGGGTGAGATCCAGCAGGCCCGACTACGTGGCAGCCGCGGCAAACGACTGGGTAAAGGTCGTGCTCGATCCGAGGGGCAGTAAGCTGTACACGGAGTTGGCGCCCTCGCCTGTTTGTTCCGCATACTCTACGAAGGTCGGAAAATCTGGCAACGCCGTCAGGGCGGGCGAGGCGGTATAGGTGATGGTCCCGGCGCCGGATGCCAGCACAGCAGTCGTTCCGTCTTTACCTACGAAGTCGAGCTGGAAGGCAACGATCGGCGACATTTGGGAGATGTTTTCCTTTGCGCCCGCATCGGTCTTTAAATCACTTAACGTAAGGGAGAGCGGTGCTTGCGGTTTTCCCGGAAGAGTGGCGGTAAATGTTACGCCAATGACCTTCTTGGTTGAGGAATCAAACGATAGGGTGATTCCAAAGAGAGTACCGGCGGGCGTTGGTCCGTCGATGGGACAGAACCAGATCAACCCGGAGTTGAGGATTTCGGCCGTCGTGGTCCAGTTGTCAACCTGACCGGCAAAGTTTTGAGATTGTGATGGATCGTAGGAGAGGATGTATTGTTGCCACGCGCTATATTCGTTCTGCGTCGTATAGCAGTTGAGCTGAAAACCAAAGCCATCGTTACTCGCGATTTCCTGCGTTACAACGATTTTCACCGAGAGGGCCGTGATGGGATCCCCGGTTGTACTGAGGATATAGTTCGAGCCGCTTCCGAGCCCGGGGTACGGCATTGTCGCCATATCTTGGCCCGTGTTGCCCGGAACGTTGGGTTGAGCGCTCCAATTCGAGCCGTCGAATGAGCCGCAGTATATCCGCTGGTCAGAGTCTGGACCTTTCCAGATCGCGTAAAGATCGGTACCGAACGGCGAGAGGGCGGCGCCGATACTGCTATTGCAAGTGATCTCGGTTATCGGTCCATACGTGCCGTTCCACGTCATTCCAGCGTCAAACCACCCTAAAAAGACGCGTTCGTCCGCACCAAGGCCTTTCGCGATCACGTAAAGTTTGGTGCTACCAAAGGGCACAATCGACGGTCCGGTGCTGCTTTGCACACTACCGGGCAATTTATTGGGAGCGGACCATTTAGAGCCGTCGAAGGACGCATAGTAGATCCCCTGGTCAGCGATGGCGCCCCTCCACGCCGCACAGAGTGCGCCGTTGAAAACGGCAAGGGAAGGCCCGACGCAACTGGCAAAGCCTGCGTCGCTGCCGTTGTGGGTCATCTGCGCCTGCGTCAACCAAGTGGATTGGCTCTCGTCAAACTCAGCGTAGAAGAGCCGCAGGTCAGCCTCGCCCTTCCACGCAGCGTAGACCTTGCCATTGAACGTTACCAAGCTTGGTCCGGTATCACTGTTTCCCGGGATCGTCTTCTGTGGGTCCCAGCCGTTTGTTTCGAGCTTGCTGTAGAACAGCCGTTTATCGTCGTGCTCGCCCTTCCAGGCAGCGTACAGCTTCCCATTGAGGAAGGCCAAAGAAGGGCCGGTACTGCTGTTGCCCGGAATCGTAGGCTGGCCTTGCCACTCGCTACCGTTGAACACGGCACAGAAGAGGCGGTCGTCTCCGGTTTCGCCCTTCCACCCAGCGTAGAGACTGTTGGCGTTATCGCTGGCCAGGCCCTGAAAAATGCTCATCGAGTGTTCCTTTACCAAGCGCGCGAGGCGTCTGCCTCGTCGCGACGATCAGTCGTGCCTGACGGCCGCACGACGAGGCGGAAGGTTATCTGCCCTGACACTGCGGGCGCCCAAAAACGACGTAGTGCGCGTCGGCTGTCGCCCCGGGCTGATCCAATCCATAGCCGAACGCGTCGAAAAACCTTCCCCCAAGCGACGACGTCGGATCCTGGCGAATCGTAACGTAATCGCCGAAACGCGTGGTACCAACGTTGCTGTTCGTCGTGATGTAGACCACAAAGTCGCCCCAGAAGCCGACGACGTGGTTCTCGTAGTTGCCGCCTCCGCCGTATTCGAGTGAAAGCCCGACTTCTTGCGTGCATGCATTAGTGGCGAGCGACGGATAGCCGTACGCATAGCTCGGATTCCAGATCTGCACCTGTTGCGTCAAGCTGAAGCTGCTCGGATTGATTTCGACCATCTCGACGTGCGGCTGCGGGAAATTCGAGTTGGTTCCCGCGCTCCATGCGAACCATACCTGGCCACTCGCCACCGTCGCACCGATGACGCCGTTCCCCGGAAAGCCGCTCAAAAAGCTCATCCAATCGTTGCCGTCCGGCGTCGTCGAGGAAAGCGAGGCGGTCGGCCACGCGTTGATCGTCACTTCGTGCCATGAATACGAACCAGAACTCTCCGGCCAGGAAAAGACGCGAATTTGGTTGTTTCGGTCGTGGCCGGCCCAAAAGATCTCACTGCCAGTGTCCTGGCTCAAGTGCGCGCTCCACGCATCGGCGCTGTCGGACGGCGTCGTGTAGTTAAAGCTTAGCGAAGCGCCGCTTTGAATCTGGGAGAGCGGGATTCGCACGATCTCGCGTCCGCTGTTGCAACCCGGCGGCTTGCCCTTCCAACAAGCGTCCCAATCGATGTAGAGATAGTTTGTGCCGACCGCGAGATCGGGGTAGTCGTATCCGGTTCCGCTTGGTTCCGAAAACAGCGTCGGCGGCAAATCCCAATACGTCCACGACAAACCGTTGCTGCTCTTCATCTGCGCGGGGCTCGCGGTCGCCAAGCGCATGCCGTCGGTGTTATTGCCTTGCAGCAGCCAAACGAAGCGGTCGATGCTAGGAATGTACTGTACGACTTGATCGCAACACGTTCCGAGCTTCGAGCCTTGGAAGATCGACGAGGGGTTCAATCGCGTGAAGCTGCCGCCGGTCGAGTACGAGCCGTATGTGTTCGCGGTCATGAAGGTCACGCCGCCGCCTGTCGCGCCGCTCGGCTCATCTGGAGAGCCCCCGGAAAAACCGTTGCTTTGATTGACGTTGAACGATATGCCCTTAGGATCGCCGGTCGGTGCCGGCTGCGGCTTCGACGCCGGTTTCGATGGCGGCAGGTACGTTGCATTGGGAACGACCGGGACGCTCCACCTCGATCCGTTTTCCTCTCCACCCACGCTTGGCGTTTGAATCGGATAGACAACTTCCGTGCCTGTCTTGTGCGCGGGGGCCGTCGCGGAGTTTGCGGCACGTGACCCCGGCGACGCAACCGGGACGCGAACGAATCCACCCAAGGTAAACCTTTCGGATGCTCCCGACCCGAACTGCAGCTTTCCGCGGACCGAGAGCTTGTAGGTCCCCCCGGGCTGCAATCCCGCTTTTGTCAGCGTCGCGTTGACGGGCACGCCGGCGCCCGCGCGAATCGTGCCGACCGCGATGGGCGCGCTCGGAGTAAGTGTCGCGCCGTCCGCATCGATCGCGTCGACCTCGACGCCGGAAGCGTCGACGTTCCCGGTATTTTGCAACGTCACCGCTAAGAGCGCATTGCTCGCCTGGAGCGCAATCCCGGCGCCGCCGAGCTCCAGTTTGCCGCTCTGCGAAGGCCCTCTATTCCAGCACGACGTCAGCGCGAGCGTGCCAATTAGAAAAACCGCCGCCGGGATCCATGTGGGAAGTCTTTGGATGAAGTCCACGATTCTCACCCCTTTATTACGCGAGGGATCGGTCAAATGGAACTCGAGCTCTGCGATTTCCAGCCGCTCGTACTTCAGCCCTTCGGTCAGCACTTAGGGCTCTCGAGAGATGGCTTAAAAACGACTATTCCCGGAGCCGATTAAGGCGTTTACGATCCGTGCACGCGTGAACGGTTACAAGCGCGGATTCCCGTTCTGTAGCTCATCGCGCTTTGAGATTCCCGAGTCATTATGCGCGCGCGGCTCGCGCGTAATGTAGCCTTACGCGTGCGCACACGTAAGGGCTGGGAAACCTTTTGTCGGCTCTGATGATTAAGATTCTTTGAATCGTAAATGCCACGAGCCCGAGGCACCCCGCTTCGGGCTCGTCTACAGGTCTCGCATCGCTACTGGGTCGGTTGGACGGCTTTCGGCCTTCTCATCGGGGGAGCTTCCGGCAGCCGGTCGTTCTTGGCATCGATCGGATGGGCGACGATGCGATAGTCGAACTCCAGGCTGGAGCGCCCATGCTCCGTTTCGCGCACCTGGAACGCCGACGCGGTCTTCATGCTGACGTAGAGGCCGCGCGTATCGCCCAGTGGCGTGAGAAAGATATAGTACCACTTGTGATCCGTTACGGAAGCAAAGGCCGAATCAATTTGTACGTTCGCGACGCCTTCTGACATGCGCCCGGTTCCGACATCTTCGATCGTCGGCGAAGCAGACTGCGCCGCGTAGGCCAGCACATGCCGGCCATCGGCCGTCTTGTGGCGCAGACTCATCTGGGAGCCGCCTTGGATCGTTCCGGTGCACGTTAGGTTGGCATTCCAATCCATGAGACATTGGGCGTTATTCGCTGTATCGAATCCCTGGAATATGTAGCTGTAAGTGCTATCCACCTCGGCAACGACGGCAGCGTAAGACCCATCTGCCCAGAGGCCAAAATAACCATTACCGTAGACGCCTGTTCCGTTGCCCGAGCCGGCATTCTCTGCGTAACCAGCGACGGCCAGCCCGTTAGACGCGCTGGAATGGCCCTCGACGCCGTTGCTGCTCGAGGAGGTTCCATACACACCCTGACCATTTGAAGATCTGCCGTAAACGCCGTGGGCGGTGCCGGTCGTACCGGTACTGATGCCGGAAACGCCGGAGCTTCCGGCACCCGTCGTGACGCCGTGAACGCCGTCAGCGATTGAGGCCGTTCCGTAGACTCCCGCGGTGCTGCTGCCCGTAGAACGGCCTTCGACGCACGCAGCGCCGGTGCTGCAGCTGTAGGTCTTGCTCTTGTCCGGCTTCGCGTGCTCCGCGCGGACGATACCGATGCTGGAGACCGCGACGGCCATGCCGATGGCGATCGCGCCCATGCTCGCGACTCGATTCAGTCGAAATTCAGGTTGAAACATTCTGTGCTCCTTTGCATTTTCGTAGTGGTCCTGTGCAGCACAGTAGCACCCCACCCGTTCGCAAGCATTCGGGGAGCCAGCGCTTCCGGTCGAGACGCACCAAGTGGGCCCGCGGCCATAGTTCAGTAGCAAAAGCCACAGGTTTCCCGAGTCCCTGCGCGTGCGCGCGCGAGCCGCGAGGAATGGTCCAAAAGTATAAACGCTACTGAGTTAGTTTCGCATCCAAGAAGGGCAGAATGGCACCCGGTGCTAGGGGCTTAATTTGCACGACCGGTCACCATATCGAACCGAACACTGGTCGCGCCGCGAACAGAAACGTGAAAATGCGGCCGCGAAGCTTGGCGTCCCGATCGGAGTATCGTGGAGGCAGCGTAAAGCCATCACGCCGACGGCGGCAGCATCGTAGCCAGCGCGAACCTACTTCTTCGGAAGAATCGGCGTTTTGATAGGGGGAGCTTTGACCGCGCGAATCGGCGTAATCTCCCATTTCAACATCAGAGCAGTCTTATCGCACGATTAGAATAGGGATCGTCGCTTCTTGTACGACCGATTCCGCAACGCTGCCAAGCCATAGTCTCTTGAGCCCAGTGCGCCCGTGGCTTCCCATGACGATAAGGTCGGCTTTTTCGTTCTTCGCGACATCGAGTATGGCCGAGGAAGGGTAGCCTTCTAACACTTTCGTCTCGATCGCCACACCGGAGTCTGCATATTTCGCAATAGCCTCGCTTTCGATTCGCCGAGCATCTTCATTGAGTGTGGCGATCCACTGATTAACCAGGTCTCCGGTCGCGAACGTCATCGAGGCCGCCGCGCGTACGACGTCTACCACGGTACACACCGTACAACGCGCACCTTGCTCCTTCGCGAGCCTTACCGCCATATCGAGCGCTTTGTGGGAGCACTCCGATCCGTCCAGCGCGACTAGGATGTGGTTGAACATGAGGGTGACTTCGCGCGCCTAGGCAAATATCCACCTATGACGCGAATAGTCCGAACCACTCGGACCCTTGCACCTGAGAATGTGGTGGTTGATCGAGTCCAAAACTTCTTTTCTGCGCACCCAAAACTCCAGGTGAAGGCTTTAGGCTCCTCAACCGCAGGTGTGGAGGTCCAATACTACCTGCTTTTCGACTGGCTCAGCATCGCTCCGCATCGTGAGGGCGTGGCATTTGCGTGGCGCCCAGCCTGGCGTGGCTTTCCGGCGTTCGGTGCCACGCTTACGGTTCAGCGGACCGATAAGAAAACGGAGCTCGTACTCGACGGTTCGTACGAGCCGCCGGGAGGCGCCGCCGGCCGTTTTTTCGATCGCGTCGTGGGGCGAAGACTGGCAGCACGCACCATGGACGCGTTCCTCAATCAGCTAGCGGATAACCCCTAAAACGTTTTGAGTCAGTCGGACCTTACCCCAGAGAGGTTCTTCCGTTGCTTGGGATAAGATTGCGCCATGTCGGAACTTCTGGAGACGCACATCGTGCGCTGTCCGTACCACCTTGCGCAGCGTTACCTTGCTGATGACGTCAGCGCACGGGCGGAATCAGGAGAGCAAGGTGTCCTCACGATAACGGCGCCGGGACCCGGAATGGAACTGTCAAAGGCTGTAATCGTGACCTTGGGCTCGGCCGTTGATCCCATGCACTTCGATCAGCCCTGGCGCATTCATTGGAAGCCGCAGAGCGGGCCATATCCAGAGTTCGAGGGGGAGCTCACCGTGCACGCGGATGAGACGTACGAAACATCGCGTCTGGAGCTGCGCGGATCGTATCGCCCTCCCGGCGGAATCGCTGGAGCTGCATTTGATTTTGTGGCAGGCGCACGTATCGCGAGTGCGACCGCTCAAGCGCTTCTTCGGCGGTTCGGAGACCAGATGGAGGAGCGTTACCAGCACGACGAACGAGCCAAACGAGATCAATCCACATGAGCGACGACGAAGCCCCTCTCGTAGGAACGTTGCGGTTCGTCTTCGTGCTTGGCGCTACATTTTTAGTTCTATGGCTTGGGATGTATACGTTGCTTCGTAGCCGCTGGTAACATGCAAATCCATCGCTACGAACGATGGTGGATGACCTTCGGCATCGCAATGCTTGTCGCGTTTCTCATGCTTATCGGCTTTGCGGCATTTGCCGACAACATCACTCCGCCGTCGGGAATGCAACAAATCGATCCGACGAAGGTCTCACAAACGCCACCGTTCGACAAGCCGGGCCTTCACAGATTGGCTGACGGCTCCTACGAAGCGTACTACGTTGCTCAAGTCTTTTCGTTCAATCCAGCGACCTTGACGATTCCCGTCGGAAGCAAGGTAACGTTCTACGTTACCTCTGCGGACGTCGTTCACGGCTTTTTTGTCCCCCGGATACCGATCTGAACATGATGGCTGTGCCGGGCTGGGTCAATCAAGAGACCCACGTCTTCCGCAAGGCCGGTGAATATCTCGTGATTTGCCACGAATATTGCGGGATCGACCATCAGAACATGTTTGCGAAAATCGCCTCATTATCGCCCACATCTATACAGCCACCGCTGCAATCGCGCTCGGCGCCGTCTTCGGCGTCTTTCAGGGGTTTGCGCGGGCAGGCGCCTTTGGCGCACCGGCGTGGTTCGATTACTATCGCGTGCTCACGATGCACGGCGTGTTGATGGCACTCGTCTTCACGACGTTCTTTATTACCGGCCTTTCGCTCTTCGTTACCTATCGAGCCATTCCACGCGAGCGTAGCCTCGTAGTCGGTTGGTTCGGGTGGGGCCTCATGCTCTTGGGAACGGCGATGGCGGCGCTCACGATATTGCGCGGCAACGCCACGGTGCTGTACACGTTCTACGCCCCGCTTAAGGCTAGCCCATGGTTCTATATCGGCGCGACGCTGCTCGTCCTGGGTACCTGGGTGGTCGCATTCGAGATTTTTGAAAACGTGTACTTTTTCCGAAAGACGCACGCTGGGCAACCGATTCCGCTCGTGGTTTTTTGCGCTGCGGCAACCTTTGTGATGTGGATCGTCGCAACTCTCGGCGTTGTAGCAGAGATGGGCCTCCTGATTCCGTGGGCTTTCGGATGGACCCCGGGCATCAACGTGATGCTGACGCGCATGTTCTTCTGGTACTTCGGCCATCCACTGGTGTACTTCTGGATCATGGGTGCATACATCATCTGGTACAACATCATTCCGACGCGGTACGCCGGAAATGTCTTCAGCGACGGCCTGACGCGCTTAACGTTCGTAATGCTGATCCTCCTCTCGACACCGGTCGGAATCCATCACGAGTTTATGGAACCGGGGATCTCTTCCACCTGGAAGATGCTGCACACCGTCACAACCTACGGCGTAGCGATTCCGTCGTTCATCACCGCGTTCGCGATTTTCGCTTCGTTCGAGCTTGCCGCGATGAAGGAAGGCCGTCGCGCGTTCATCGCCAGCGAGTCTTCCGTGGGACGATCCGCCCTTCAGCGGCGCGGCTCTGGGGATGCTGTTGTTCATACTTGGCGGATTCGGCGGCCTAGTCAACGCGTCGTACAGCATGGACACCGTCGTCCACAATACGATCTGGATCGTCGGTCATTTCCACGTGACCGTCGGCGGGCCGGTCGCCCTCACATTTTTAGGCGCTGCCTACTGGATGATCCCTCGATTAACCGGACGCGCGCTGTGGAAGCCGGAATGGGCGCTCTTCCAGACTCGACTCTGGTTTTTCGGCATGCTGATCATGTCGCTGTCAATGCATTATGCCGGTCTACTCGGAGCGCCGCGCCGCACCGCCGACGTCGGCTACCTGGGCGCAAATGTCGCCAACTCGTGGGAGCCGCTGATGCTGCTCGCTGCGGCGGGCGGGTTTTTTCTTTTCATTAGCATCCCAACGTTCGTTGCCGTCGCGATCGGCACTCTGCTGCAAAACGCGAAGACGGAATCAATGGAAGCAACTTTTGCAGCCCCCGCCGAATCGGCCGCCACAACGCCACCGATGCTGCAGCACGTTTTTCGTTGGGGCGTGCTCGCGCTTTTGCTAGCCGTTCTCGCGTATGCAGGTCCGCTCGGCGAACTGCTGCGGCATCCGGGCTACCTGGCACCCGGAATGCGCACTTGGTGAAAGGTCTCTGACGAAGCCTAGAAGAGCATCTTCACTGCGGCGATAAATTCGACGGCCACAGGGGACCCGTCGGCAGCGCAAACCAGATCAGTCCGTTCCACGTCGGCTTCTGGCCGACACTTAACGCCTCTTCGGCGTAGAGAATGATGAAGCGCGCGACGTGGTAGGAGGCATCGATGTTGCCGATCTGCGTGTGGTTGCCTAGTCCATCGTTCGTCAACTGTTCGCCGACGGCGACGAGGCCACGCGAACCGATGTTATCGTAGAGTTCATAGGAAACGCCATTACTGCCCGCCGGCGGCGCGCCCAAACCCGGATTGCCGTCGTGATTCATCTGATACGTCGTAAGGAAGCCTGGCACGCCGTTGACCGGGTCGCGCTGTGCGTAAAAAGCATTGGTGTAATACTGATCGAATCCGCCTTCGGTTAGTGGCCAGGAACCGCGCGCACCGTAGTAACCGACCTCGAGCGGATTGCCTCGGTTCGCGAAGGCAAACTTATACTGCAGCGTCTTGTCCTGCGTCCAGTCGTAGTCGTTGAATCCGGCCCAATCGGCGCCTGAGGTCGTGTACGAAACCTCTGCATCGAGGGAACCGCGAACGTATGCGAACTTGTAGCCCCAGCGATTGGCATCCAGCTCGTAGGCGTGTTCGCCGACGGTGATCTCCGCCGAGGAGTTGATGCTGAGGCCGGTAACGTCGAACCACTGACTAAACTCCGACGGTGCCGGCAC
>Ga0182015_10004638_pt1 | contig 14688 bp, 10 predicted proteins | sample 712P3MmetaG_FD_120478 | JGI IMG/M metagenome (GOLD analysis project Ga0182015, IMG submission 120478) | Permafrost microbial communities from Stordalen Mire, Sweden - 712P3M metaG | ecosystem: Environmental > Terrestrial > Soil > Wetlands > Permafrost | place: Sweden: Stordalen | collected...
ACGCTATGCGGAAGCTACATCCGGAAGGGCCGCTGTGGACATTCTGGGATTACAAATTTGAACGGTGGCAGAAGGACAAAGGCATGCGACTCGATCACTTTCTGCTCTCACCGAATTTGTCGGACCGGCTCGTGGACGGCGGTGTTGGCCGATGGGCGCGCGGGCAGGAAAACGCGAGCGACCATGCTCCAACATGGATCATGCTTGATCTCTAGACCAGAGTCGAGGTTCCGGCCAGCGTTTTTTGTCTGGACCCTGCCATTTTGTATGATTGTGCCTTCAACGTAACGAGAATGCTTGAGATCACGCCAGACGATATCGCGCAATTAAGCGACACCGAGCTCCGCACCCTGATTGGGCTACTTTGCGAGGCAGAGCTTAGGAATCGGGGATTGTCTGCCGCCGCGGTGACGTGGAGTGGCCATCAGAACTCGGCGGATGGAGGCCTAGACGTTCGCGTAGCCCTGGGGGACGACGTGACGATCGCAGGCTTCGTACCGCGCACGCACACCGGCTTTCAGGTGAAAAAGAGCCCCATGCCGCGCACCGAAATTCTCAATGAGATGCGGCCGGAAGACGTTTTGCGGCCGATTATTCGAGACCTAGCGAATCGATCGGGCGCGTACATCATCTTGAGTGCGGAATCGACCTCGGAAACGACTCTTCGAAACAGACACGACGCTATGCGAGAGGCTGTGGGTGATCTTCCGAACGCGAAGGACCTTGCGCTAGATTTCTACGACCGAGGGCGTTTAGCGAGTTGGGTTCGCGACCATGCAGGCATGGTTCTCTGGGTCAGGAGCAAAATCGGGCGCGCGCTGCCGGGGTGGCGCCCGTACGAGGCGTGGGCATATGCGCCTGATGGTGTCAGCGGAGAATACCTGCTCGACGATGCGGCCTGCATCCGTACAGACACTGAGGCGACAGAGCCCGGCCTGTCAGCGGTGGTGGGAATTCAACGCGTTCGTGATCGACTGCATCATCCAGGCGGCGTAGTCCGTCTCGTTGGATTATCAGGAGTGGGAAAAACGAGATTTGTTCAAGCCCTTTTCGACAGCCGCGTTGGCGAGTCCAGCCTTGATTCGGCATTGGCGCTTTACACAGACGTGGCCGACGGCCCCGACCCGTCTCCCGCAACTCTTATCCAGAATGTGATTGCGTCACGCTCGCGGGCAATCGTCGTGGTGGACAACTGCCCGCCTGACCTTCACCGGCGTATCTCCGATGTGTGCCGAGTCCCGGAAAGCACTGTGAGTGTGATTACTGTCGAGTACGACATTCGCGAGGACCAGCCCGAGGGAACCGAGGTTTTCGAATTGGTAGCGTCCTCAGAGGCTTTGATCGAAAATTTATTGAAGCAGCGATTCCCTTACTTGTCATGGTCCGATCTTCACACGATTGCTCAATTTTCCGGTGGAAACGCACGGATTGCAATCGCCCTAGCCGAAACTGTTCGCCGCGAAGAGACGATTGCCGGGATGTCGGACGACGATCTTTTCAAACGATTGTTCGAGCAACGACACGGGCCGAGTGAGTCGCTTTTGATGGCGGCACAGGGCCTGTCGCTCGTCTATTCCTTCCAGGGCGAAGATGTTTCAGAAGGCGATGAGGCGGAGTTGTTCCGTCTAGGGACCGTCGTAGGGAAGAATGCCCAAGAAATGTTTCAGAGTGCCGTCGAACTGGGTCGTCGCGGCTTAGTTCAACGACGAGGCGTCTGGCGTGCCGTCCTTCCCCAGGCAATTGCAAATCGGCTGGCGGCCCGAGCACTCCAAAACATCCCAGCCACCGTAATCGAAAAATACCTAGTCAACGAAGCGCCCGAGAGATTCTTAAGGTCTTTTTCTAGGAAGCTCGGGTACCTCGACGGCTCACCCGAGGCAAGGCAAATCGCTAGACGCTGGCTTGGAGCCGGCGGTTTACTGGCAGATGTCTTAGACCTCAACGACCTGGGCGAAAGTATGTTCAGAAACATAGCACCGGTGGATCCGGAGGCCACGCTATTGGCGCTCGAACGAGCTGTGCTCGGGTCGGCAAACGATGAATCCGCCAAGAAATGCGCGCGCTACGTGCAACTGCTGGTATCCCTTGCTTACGAAGCCGAGCATTTCGAAAGATCCGTCGCGCTGCTCGCCAAGACTGCTGTTGCGTGTGCGGAAGGATCACGGGCATCCATCGGCCGAAACGCAAACGACGCTTCTAAAGCTCTCGGCTCTCTGTTCCTAATTCAGCTGTCAGGCACTCACGCATCTCCGGAGCAGAGGGAATCAGTAATTCGGAAATTACTAGAGTCAAATGATCCCGCCGAATGCGAATTAGGCCTGAGAGCGCTCGATGCCGCTATAAGCGCGTCGAATTTCGGCCCCGTTCTAAACTTCGGATTTGGAGCGCGGTCACGAGACTTTGGTTACTGGCCTACCAGTAGGGAGGCAGTGGTCGACTGGTTCAGCCGGTTCCTAAAGCTGGCTGAGGACTTGGCCTGCTCTAGCCATATTGAGGCTCCTCGCGTGCGCACTGTCGTCGCGGATAAGTTTCGCGGTCTCTGGACAGGGGCCGCCATGTACGACGACTTGGAACGCGTGTGTCACTCCGTTTCGGAAAAGGTGTTCTGGGCCGAGGGATGGATGGCCGTTCGGGAAACTACGTACTACGACTCCAAGGGGTTCACTCCGGAGGTAGTTGAAAAGCTCGCCCGCATCGAAGGACTCCTTCAGCCAAGAGGGACGATCCAGCGGGTGCGCTCGATCATCCTAGGGAAATCCGCGTCACACATTGGTATCCCTTTGGTAGGCGACAGCACAGAGAGCATCGAGTCCGCAATGTCCCGACTGGAGACGACTGCTTACGAGCTTGGCATGGGTGTCGCGGCGGATGGCAGCGCGCTCACAGAGCTCCTTCCAGAGTTAGTCTGTACCAGAAGCGATCAAATTTGGAGCTTTGGAAGGGGCTTGGCGCAAGGCGCCGATGACCCAGCCAAAATCTGGAAAGAGTTGATCGCCCAACTGCAACCAACTCCTGTGGAAGGAGTGACCCCGTGGGTGTTCCGTGGATTTCTGAACGGTCTGCATCAAAAAAACGCAGCGCTCGCGGAAACCATGCTGGACGATGCAATCCGCGATGACGCGCTCGCGCAGTGGTACCCCGCGCTGGAAACGGCGATTGGAGAGATTAATGAACGAGGACTTAGTCGGCTTCTCCGCTCGTTGGAGCTTGGCAAGGCTCCGATCCAGAATTATCGCTCACTAGAAGGAGGGCGAGTAACAGACGGCCTCAGCGGCCCGGACTTCAAGACATTGCTGCTGAGAATTTCTGACCACAGCGACGGCATTTATGTCGCCGTCGAGATTCTCTACATGAGGCTGTTTTCTGACCAAGGCCGCATCTCGCCCGACGAGTATGTCGAAATTGGATGCGAGCTAATGCTTCGTCTCGACGTCACCGGAAGCACAGACCCCAACTTCGCACAGAGGCTGCAGATTGTCAGCAGACGCTGCCTGCTCGGAGACAAGGGCGACGCGACTGTCCGGGAGGTCTGCACCAAGCTGCGCGACGCCATTTCGAGATCCGAGGCGTCTGTTTATGGCCACCGCGAGTTCCTGCAAGTTCTTTTCAGCGCCCAGCCTGTTGCTGTTCTGCAATCCCTGTGCGGCGGTGACGCAGTAACAGGAGAGATCGGAGTCAGAGTTTTGGCGAATTCCGAACTGTTGCGCCCGCATGCGTTCGATGCAATTCCAGAGGAGGAGCTTCTTCGCTGGTGCGACGAATTACCCGATGTCCGCTATCCGATCGTGGCAGGCGGCATAGCTGCGATCAGACGCGATACGGACGGTCCTCAGTGGACGGAAATCGCATGCAGGACCATCGAGAAATCCCCGGATCGCGTCCAGGTGCTAAGAAAATTCATTCGACAATTTCACCTGCCGGCCCGGGATGCGCCGCCCTCTGAGAATACTCAGTCGGACTTACGACTGCTCGATGACCTGGCTACCCATGCCGACCCTGAAGTCGCGGAGTTCGCCAAACACGAAAAAGTGAGGCTCACGCAGGCGATCGCTGCGTCGAAGGAAATTAGCCCCCCGTTTCACACGCGCATGGACGAAAGCTTTGAGTAAGGGAAGAGGAGGCGGGTAGTCGTGATCGCAATCATCCTTCTTCTTCCGCCATCACATCTTTACCCGAGAGGACCACATTGATGGCAGCGGCGTTGAGCGAGTTCTTGACGTGCACCCCGTAATATTTCTCGATCATTCCGACACTCGTGCGACAGTTCTTAGCGATTTGATAGATGTTGGCTCCCTCCATCAAGCGCATGCTGATATACGTGTGCCGTAGGCTGTACGCCGTACGCGGTCGGCCGTCTCTGTCGAGCCGAAGATTCTCCTCCTCAGTGATGGTCTTGAAGAGTTCGCTCTGCCATTTGGGAAAAATGAGGTCGGTCGGTTCGGGTCTGCGCCACTCCTCCCCCCGGACATCAGAATTGTCGGACACTTCGCCGGGGGCACGCACGCCCTCAACGCGCCTCGGACGGAGCCTGCTTCTAAGTCGCTCAAATGGACTCACTGCATCGGGCAAACTCTTGCAATATCCGAATCCCCATTTTCCGCGCACTTCAATCTCAAGAATCGTCTCGCCCGAAGGCTCGTCGTGAACGATCTCGACATCGCGGAACTCAAGGCGCCGTGCCTCATCGGGCCGCAGCCCGGTATTGCCCGCGAAGAGGACATAATCATGCAGTTGCTCCGCTTGCCATTTAAAGCCCTTTTCCTTCGGTTCAAGCGCACGTTTTCGAGTCGCTTCACAGAGTTTGTCGTATTCTTCTGGTGAAAACCATGCCCGGTAGGAGACTTTCGATGATCGCCGGTACGGCTCAGAGAAATCTGGAAGCCGGTCGAGCCATCCGTGGCACAGCGCGGTCTTCAAGGTTTGGCGCAGCGTGACGATTTCGTGGTGCAGGGTGCTGTGTGCCGGCGGCTTGCCGCGTTTCGCAATTGCTTGTTGGTGTCTGTGAACTCGATAATCGACGATTGTTCCCGTGGTGATCTTTGAGATGTCCATGTTTCCGAAGAAGGGTACCAAGTGAACGCTCGACCGCAAATGCTGGCCCTTCACGTATTGCTTGCTACGTTCTCCACGCGTCATGATCTCGCATTCGCGTAAAAATTGTTCAGACACCTCGCGAAAGGTCTTTTCGGCTTTGAGCTCTCCCGTGAGAAGTTTTCCCCGCAGCTGTAGATACCAGTCCTCAGCGACGTCCTGGGCTTTGGCGAGGCTTTCTTCCTTCGTGCTGGTGCGCCGATTCTTACCCGCGAAGAAGCTTGAGCATTGCCAGCGGCTGCTGTTCGGCCGTTTGTAGACGTAAACTTTTCCGCCAAGGATCGTGTGTTGTTCCGCCATCTTCGTCTCTCGTTATACGCGAGCGATTTCGCGAAAATCTGTAAATCACGTGGAGTATAAATCCCGCCGAATCTCCCGAATCTGCCCTATGATAGAAATGCAGTCAGGCAGCCGCGCGCGGGCGTGGCGGAATGGCATTCGCAGCGGACTTAAGGAAAACTTGAGTGCTCGCATGGGAAACCGGCGACGCAGAACTGCTCAAATTCGGGGAAACCTCAAATGGCAATCCCGAGCCAACCCGGAGAGACAACAGCCGGGAAGGTGTAGAGACTAGACGGGCAGCACCTAAGCTTCGGAGTTTTCCGGAGGAGGGTGAAGGGATAGTCCAGACCGCAAACCGGCGTGAGCTCCAACGGATGTCACGTTCGGGCGGCGAAAGCCGTAGACGGTATGAAAATCCGAAGGGTTTAGACGGCCCATGAGGGTTCAAGTCCCTGCGCGCGCACCATATATTTTCCCTCACTCAGCCGGGGCGTGCACAACCAATGCTTGACTATTCGAAATCATAGCCACGCCGTCCTGCACTTGCTGAACTTGTACGCTGAAGTTCCCGGCAGGACTCGGTGGTACTGGCCCAGCAACCCGAGTGGGAGTAGTTACGGTAAGCGCGCCATTTGCTATCGTACAACCCGCTGGACACCCGGGCCCGATAATCACGATCCTGGCCGTATTGGGGTCAAAGTTGCTCCCGTTTACAGTAAGGGAAAAACCGCCCGCTGTCGTCGCAGGGGAAGGATCTGTGGAAACACTGCCGATAATCGGAGCTGTAGAGTCCACCGTCAGCAGCGCCTGAAGCATCTTCTGATTTTCGTCAGTCGCCGAAATGGCCACCAGAGTGTCGGCAGGAACAGGATTGGTTTGTATCTGGAACGTCCCGGTGTTGTTTCCGCCTTCCACTTCGGCGCTGGGATTTGCTCCCGGCTGATCGAAAAATGCAGCGGCAGCGGGGTTGCTACTCGTTAGTTGCACAGTCGTTCCCCCATCGGGCGCGACGCCGTCCAGTACAACCGTACCAACGTAGCGACCCGGTTCACTCGTGGGCCTCAATGATATTGACGATAGTGACGGGGGACTGATTTGCAGGGTAGTACTGAATTGTGCGCCACCGGGGAAATTGGCGGAAATGCTGACAGGCGTCATCTCATTCACAGCGACGGTATTCACACGAAACGTAGCGACTGATGAACGCTTCCTTAGGACTACCAGATTGCCAGGAATAGATGCGACGACAACACCTGGCTCGTTGAGATTCGTGCACTGCAGCGGTACAGTTATGTCGGCACCGGCTGGACCGTCGAGTGTAACAGTTCCAATTAATGGTGTTCCACCGATTACTGTATCTCGATCGAGAGCCACTCTGGTCATACCGGGGGCCAATACGGGACAACCTGCTGCTGTCGGTCCCTTCAGCCAATGATGGCGTCGGTCCTCATTGCACAGAGTCAATTCGTTCTCTCCTGCGTTTACATTCTCGACGAGCTCTTCATCCCTTGGCGTTGTAAAAGTTTTTAGGCCCAGAACATCCCACAAGTCCCGGTGGTGAAAATCTGAACGGTATCGCAATGTGTCGGCAAATGCGAGAGTCGTATCCTTGCTTTTTATCAGGGCAACATTCACGATAAGACCACCGCTGTAGGAGAGCCAGTCTCCCGTTAACAACGTGAACACATTCTTTATGTCTCGTTGAGTTCCACCTGCCGCAACCACGTCTGCGTACAGAATGTACGTGTCATCTCTCTTGATCAAGTCTTCTAATTCAGCGCCTTGTACAAGCGAGGCATACCCGCCGATGCTGGTGCTCTGACTATTATTTGTTTGCCCGCTGTTCGGTGATCCACTACCCTGAGGGCTCGCGCCTTGGTTCCCCGGACCACTAGCAGGTCCCGAGGGACCACTCCCGGTCGACGATTGACCCAGAAAGGTTTTAAGCAGCGCGTCATATTGAGTATTAAGGTCGGTCAATATTGAAAGAGCAGGACTAGTGTTGCTATTGCCAGCATTTGCTAGCACCTCTGACTGTACGAAAGCTCTGACCTTATTGAGATCATCGAGGGCGAGAGTAACCTTCGTCTGTGCTTTGTCTATGTCTGCGTACGATCCAAAGAGCGGATAATAGACCGGTCTGACGTTGCAGTTAATGCGCTCTAACTGATGTAAGATGCTCACGGCCATCGTTGAATCTTGAATTGTGAATGTTGAAGCAGTATTAGTTGCGCTAGCGGCGATTGCTGTGATCAACGAGCCCAGATCGGCCCCGCCCTGAATAAACGATGGGCTTGTGGTTCCAGCCGCTCCACCCGGTCCGCGCTGCACCCCAGGTGGAGGAGGAACTTTCGCTTCTAACTGGTTTCTTTGAGCCGGGCTCAGGAGTGTTTTGTACGCCTCTTCCAGCACTGCGGCACTGGCTACGACCGACTGCCATGTCCCGAGGTTTTGAAACGACGACTGGTCGAAAATGATAATCATAGGACTCGGCAGGGGCGCCTGCCCTGCTGCCGCTGTCTGCCGTATCAAGCCCGTTGTAAAGCAAACCTTTCGAGCGATTGCCGCGGAAAGCTGATTTGCCGAACCGTAAGCGAGCATTTCAGTTTCGAAGTACGGAGTAGAACCCGCTTGCCCACCAGCTTGAGATCCTGGTGGCTGTCCAGGAGAAGCTGCCGATTTCTGGCCATGACTCGCTTCGCCAGTGAGAATGAGAATAAGCAACAAAAGTGTTGTACACTTCGATTGCGGATGGGACATTTCGCTCTCCTCTCGACTAGAACCTGCCAATGAGTAAATGCTGCCGCCTAGAAGCGATGCCAAGTTCAAGCTGTCGGCCGCACCAACCTTAGGATGTAATAAGGTGGGACCGACCAAAATGCCGCAAATGGATCAAAAGACATTCCTGATCTGTCAACTCGGGCCCGTCGTCTTCTCAATCTCTTTAGCTGCGGGAGCTAGAGCATCGAATACGTCAGATGCATTCCTAGATCCCTTATCGCGTGGGTTGAATGAGGGATTCCTCTTCAAATACATTCCGACCTTGCCGACAACCATCGCATCGTGTATCGACGGAGGCAGGTCCGTCAGGGGTGTTAGCAATATTTCATTTTTGGCTCCCGGCCCGCGATTCGCCTTGTTGACCGCTAGGAAATCGATTCCCATAGTTTGCACCCGGATGTCGTAATATTCCTCAGGCGCCGCTCCGACTCCGCTTCCGGATTGCCCGATCTTTGTCGTCCGAATGTCGGCCAGATTTTTGGCGAGAGTGTCCTGCCCAAAATCAGCCAGCTTCCAACCTTGCTCCGTTTGCATAACCGTTATAGCTGTTCTCCCTAGCCCATCCACCTGGACGGGATAAATGAGCCGGTGGACATCTTGCAGAAGTGGATAGACATCAGCCCCTTTCTTAAAGTTTGCCAACTTCTCATTCGGAATCACGAACAGCTTCGCAGGCGGTCCTAGGGATGCTTTTTCGACATCTCCTTCGGACGTGAAACCAAACTCCTGGTAATTGTTTTGAGTGACCATCTGTTTAAGGGTAATCAGTCCGTGTTCAGCAGCAGCCTGTGGGTCCGAAAAGACAGTCTGCGGTTTGCTCTGAGGTGGAACCGTCGGTCCTCGATCCTTGGAGCACGCCAGAACACAAACAAACAGGACCGTGATCAGAAATATCTCGAAGGCTTTCAATGAATGCCTCCCGATTGATTTATATCGTAGTAGTCATTCCAGTGATGATGATCGTCTGAAGTGCCGGAATAATCCCCATACGTAACCCGCTTCACCCTCTGCAAGGGATCGTTCACAACGACTATTTGTTCTCCATTAGCCTCCGAATATCCCTTTACGACCATCATGTGCCCCTTCCCACCGAGCACGCAGTCAACATCATTAGTCGGCCTGTTGTCAGTGCGCCCAAACAACCACGAGAACAATACTGGCGTCTTTTTACATGCGATCTGACTTTTGAGTTCGTCCCAGGAAATCGCCTGTCTACAGGTATGACGCTCAGAGAACTGGTACTTCTCCAATTCGGGCCACCAGGGCTTGTTGCAACTGATACTCCGTGACTTACCGCAGTTGGCAGTTCCGGGAGCACAACAGCAGTCGGCGCTGAATGCGTTATTCGCTTGCTGACACTGCTCCACTTCCTTCCCCAAAGATTGCATGGCCATCTCACTGGACGCCGCCCAGCACCAGTTCGATGCTTTTTGTGGAAACAAGTTGACAGAAAGCTCATAGGATGCCGGTGGTGTGCACGCTGCCCCAACAGGAGCAGCTCCGGGTCCCGCCTCCTGCTTTGCAGAATTACTACAACTTGTAGCGCCCATCAGTGCTGAGAGGAACACTGCCACATGAATTATCCGTACTATGTTAGTCTGCGCAGAGCGCATATGACAGCATCCTCCTAACTTCTCGTCTTGAATTGGACAGATCCCCGTTGAGCATCTTCGACGCGAGGTAGCCCCCAAGAACGAAAGCACACTGCTACATTGTGGGGAAGTCGGCGAGTAGAAGCCCCCTCGGACGAGAAGCTCATAGCTTCATCCTTCGCTTCGCCGGATGGCAGCTAACCTACGCTTTTCCGCCAAATGGTGTCAAGGTCCAAATGTTAGATAAATGCGCTGTTACGAAATCCGAACAACGAACCTGCTAATTTATTAGGAAGCAGTATGCGAGTAGTTGACTGATTTGAGTTGCAGGTAATCGCGAGCGAGGTCTTTGAGAGACAAAAGGGATAGTCCAGACCGCAAACCTGGCGTGAGATCTCAAACAGGTTCACGTCCGGGCGGCGAAAGCTGTAAACGGTGTGAAAATCCGCAGGGCTTAAAAGGCCGATGAGGGTTCAAGGCCCTCCGCCCGCACCACTTTTTTCCTGGACAGCAAAAGCGCCGGCACGGCGCGATGAACATTGCAGACGGTGTCTGCAAAATGTTGTCTTGAGGTCCTACACCATTGGCGCGGTCCCGAAACACATGCCGCATTACCGAACAGCAAGGTCTTCACCTGGGGAAAACCAGCCTCTTTGGTCGGGTGGATGTTTAGAGATGTGTTGCAAAACGTCATTAGTTATGATTAAGTAATGACATAATGAAACAAGCTTCGGCGGCGCCTGTCAATAGGATTATGCAGTACATCGGCGAACACGGGATTGTTAGGTCCCGTGATATCGAGGTGATCGGTTTTCCGCGGCAGTATCTCGTTCGGTTACACCGGCACGGCAAGCTCAATCGGCCTGCACGTGGAATCTACACACTTCCAGATGCCGACGTGACGGAACGTCACTCCTACGCTGAAGTCACCAAGCGCGTCCCGAGAGCTACTGTCTGTCTGCTTTCAGCGCTTGTCTTTCACGACATCACGACGCAGAGTCCTGCTTCGGTTTGGATCGCTCTCTCCAAAGGGGCAAGAACGCCTGCTCTCGCTACGCCTTCACTCAGGATTGTTCGGCTGTCAGGGCCATCACTCACGGAGGGAATCGACAAACATCAAGTGGAGGGCGTCCCAGTCCGTGTCTATTCGGCCGCGAAGACCGTCGCCGACTGTTTCAAATTTCGGAACAAAATCGGACTCGACGTCGCAATCGAAGCCCTAAAGGATTGTCTTCGCCAGAAAAAGGCCAGCATCAATGAAATCTATCACTACGCCAAAGTCTGTCGGGTAAGCAATGTCATCCGACCCTACATGGAGGCGTTGTGATTGGACGCTGACCAACGTGAAGCAGTCGGTTGCCGAATTGAGGGGGCCCGAACAACCCGGGATAACTCCAAAGAAGAGCCCTGCAGGAGTAGATTGGTGCGGAGCTAATGAGGAGGTTCAACGCAAGTGGCTTTTGAGAAATTGGTGGAAGTTATCCACTCGTCGGTTGACGCAGGCTGGAAAGATCGAAACGAGGCAGCCCTCGCGTCTCTGTTTGGCTCGGCGGAAGGGCGTTATCCGCAAGCAGCAAGCGGCGAAATCGCGCTTCGTGCGCCGGCAATGGGCGGCGAGACTGGGGTTCCGTTTGCTGCGTACATCCATCCTTCCAATCCGCCGTCGGGCGCCTACAGCGGCCTATCATTCGTAATTTTCCCTGCAGACGGGGCACCTTGTTTGCTCGGCCTAGTGGTTGGGACGCAAGGTCTAACGCCAGACGAAGCGATTCTGGGTCGGCCCGGTCACGCGCGAAAGACGAAAGCTATCTGCGGCTGGCTAAACCGCCGTTATGGCAAGGGAGGTCGCGTTGCTTGGGCAAAACAGGACCCTACGCGGACCGACATTTCGGTTCCAGATGAAATCAAGAAAGAGTGGTCCAGCCACAAGGCCGCCCTTGATCGCTATGGCAAAGAGGTCTACGCACTATTTCGACCGACGACCGACAAAGCGCCGACAGAGGCTGCGGTGAGCGCTCTCCTGGATCTTCTTTTCGAAGAGAGGGGATACGAGCCGCTGGCTCGGTGGCAGCCGAGCGCCGAAGAAATCAGGTCCGGCTGGCTCGACTGTCTTATGCCGGGAGTTGAGCGCAATGAGTTAAAGGGTCTGTTGGACTCCAGACACTACGTAATTCTCCAGGGCCCTCCTGGTACAGGTAAAACGAAAATGGCCCTCGACCTCCTCGACGATGAGTACAAGGGCTTCGGGAGGAGCATCCAATTCCACGCCAACACGACGTACGAAAACTTCATTGGAGGCCTTGCTCCTGACAATTCCGGCGATGGAGTTGGTCTGCGTTTCAAAGCGACGCCCGGCGTGCTGATGGAAGCAGCAGCCCTGGCGTCAGGCGACTTGTCTCGACCATATCTGCTGCACATCGACGAAATCAACCGAGCCGACTTAAGCAAGATCCTGGGCGAAGCGATTTTTCTCTTAGAGACCGAAACTGCCCGCGAGCGCGTGATCCAGTTGCCCTATGACTTTGGCTCTCCGTTCCATCGGTCGCTCAACCTACCTAAGAACCTACACATACTCGGAACGATGAACAGCGCGGATCGTAGCATCGCAATTGTTGACGTTGCCGTCAGGCGACGATTCGCATTCGTTTCCGCGTGGCCGCGGATGAGTGTTGTTCAGCAGCACGGATGCTCCCTGATGCAAGACGCGTTCCGGAAGCTCGTCTCTATATTTGTGGAACACGCGCCTGACGATGCGTTTGCGCTCGTGCCGGGACACTCGTATTTTCTCGAGATGAGTGAAGACAAAGCAAGGCGCGAGCTGAAAACAAGCCTCGCGCCTCTACTGCAGGAGTACTTGTTTCAGGGTTATGTTGGTGGCTTCGCCGAACCCATTAGGAGCTACCTCCAGTGGCTAGACAGTCTCTAAGGCGCCCGTCGTCCCCTCGAAGCCGCCTCTCGCTGAAAGCGCCCGACCATCTCGCACAGGTTTGTCTCGAATTGCCAGATTATTCCGAGGCGCGATATTCAGCCATAGACTTTTTCCAGACGCGGTCTAGTCGCGACCCCGCAGCGCACGCGGCGCGGATCGCCGAACAATTCATTGCGCGAAACCGAACTCTGATGATGCGTCTCGATGCACGAATGGAAGGGGATTACGACGGTCGCGACCTCTGGCTCGTGGTTTCTTCCGGCCGGTCTGTAGGAGCAATTCCCCTGTTCTCAGCAACCACAGCCCGCCTTGATTTCGGCCTAGTTATCCAACCCAGATTTCCGTGGCCGGGAATCGGACCGATGTTAGCCGAGATGGGATGGCGCATAGCGCCCGCGCCTCTTCGCCTGCCGCTCCTCCACCGTTCAGAGCGAAGAGTCCCAGTTTGGGTGCTGTCATTCATGGTTCTCACTCGCCTCAAGGCGCTACTCGACTCGCTCGACCGTCGCTTTGAGATGATCCATGAATCTCGCGGTGCACCACGCGGAACTGTTAATTGGCCGCGCTACGCTACCAAGAGCTTACCCTCGGCGAATTTTCTTTCCGTGCCGTGTGTGTTCCCCGATTTACGCGATGATCGTTTGCTGAAAGGCGCGATCCGGATCGCAGTCGAGAAGCAACTTCGAGCGCTTGAAACACAGAAGGACCAAGGCGCATTTGTTCATAGGCTAATTGAGTTTGCTGACGAGCTAATGCGTAGAGTGCACGGGGTCACCCCATACTTTCCTAACTCCTCGATGCTTGCAACTTGGCTCCATCGTCCGATGAGGAGCGAGCAGTTCACTGACGGATTACAAGCGATTGAGTGGACAGTTGAGGAGCGGGGCCTGGCGGGACTTAGCGACCTCGCAGGAATTCCGTGGACGATGCGCATGGACCAGTTCTTCGAAGCGTGGGTGGAGACGGTGTTTTGCACGATTGCGCGCCGGACAGGCGGCAGAATGAAGGTGGGGCGAAAACACGAGACGACACACGCCGTGAACTGGGAACCACCCTACCTCGGCTCACAGAAGTCCTTGATTCCCGATGTATGGCTTGAGTGGGACTCCCTCACGTTGATTGTTGACGCAAAGTACAAGCGTCACTGGGAAGAGATGCAGGCGCAACCGTGGTCCCGGCTTGAAGAACAACTCCGGGAGCAGCATCGATCTGACATGCTACAGGTGCTAGCTTACGCGAATCTAGCATCCACTCCGAAAGTAATCGCGTGTCTAACCTACCCCTGTTCACCTGAAAGCTGGCACTCTCTGAAGAAGCGTGGGCGACTCATCCATCGAGCGTCGCTGTCCGCTGGCTCGCGATCCGTGCAGTTATGGCTCACGGCGGTACCTATGGCCGCAGAGGTTGATGCGATCTGTACGCCGATTGCAGATGAACTCCGGATCGCATTAGGCCGGCTTTGACGTTGGCAACTTCGGCAGAATGCTCGGCATGTTGTTTGCCCGCACAAGGCAATTTCTTTCCCGCTCGGGGCTAAACGGCTACCTCGACTGGCAGACCCGCCTCATCAAAATCCTTGCATTCAAAACCGCCAAGGCTGCCCGGATATCCGAGTTGATTTGAAATGATCCGGGTCCGGCCGATCATCTGATCGTCGCATTCATGCGTATGGCCATACACCCAGAGGGCCGGCTGGTGGGTCTCAATGATCTTCACCATGTCCAGGGAATTGAAGGCCGGCGTGAGAGGACCGCCCTTGTATTTGGAATTGGGATTGATGACCGGTGCATTATGGCTGACAACCACGCGCGGACCACTTAGATTCTTGCCAAACCAATTCATCAATTTCGACGCGAAGTTTTTATGTAGCGCAATAGAATCTGCTGGCGTGAAAGGCGTTTCGTCGGGGTTATAGATGAGGCGGTAATCGTTCATTTGAGAGCGGGCGGTCTCCATGGCGCGCAAATCGGCGCCGTTGAAATCCGTCCACATCGTGCCGCCGAAGAAGTTGAC
>Ga0182015_10004640_pt1 | contig 14686 bp, 9 predicted proteins | sample 712P3MmetaG_FD_120478 | JGI IMG/M metagenome (GOLD analysis project Ga0182015, IMG submission 120478) | Permafrost microbial communities from Stordalen Mire, Sweden - 712P3M metaG | ecosystem: Environmental > Terrestrial > Soil > Wetlands > Permafrost | place: Sweden: Stordalen | collected...
CTGATTCTCGCGGTGCTTCAGGGATTTCTGGGCGGCATCGCGTTCGCAAGCGGCGGAATTCCCACGGCGGTCTTCTGGGGCGTGTTGATGGCATTTTTCTCGCTTGTGCCCGTGGTCGGGTCGGCATTGATTTGGATTCCGGCAGCGCTGTGGCTCGGATTTACCGGGCATTGGGGCAAAGCAATAACGGTGCTGGCGATTTGCGGCGGCGTCGCGGGAACGGCGGACAATATCATCCGCCCGCTGCTTTTACGCAACCGCACGCGATTGAATGAGCTTTTGCTTTTCATCGGCGTACTCGGTGGCCTCGAAGTCTTCGGCTTGCTGGGCCTGGTGGCGGGGCCAACGATCGTAGCCGCCGCAATGGGGGTCTTCCGCGTGTACATGGATCGCCGCGACGCGATGGCGGCACACGAGGCGTAACCGGCGATTACCTTTGCGGCGCTGCCTTTTGGCCAGTGCGGCAAGAGTCAGAACGAAACGCCCTAAAGCATGATCGTCAAGAAAGAGAAAAAGAGCGGCGTCTCCGCCCGCAAGCTGGCGCAAGCGCAGATGCATGACTTTGCGCGCAACTGTTGGGTCGAAAATGCGTTCTGGGGCGTAGCCGTATGCTAGAGTACCGGGCTGCTATGGGATTGAACGGATACAAACCGGCTGCTGTGCATGCGGAATTGCCTGCTGCGAAATTGCGATGGCGGTGCGAGGCTTCGCGTTTACCTTTTGAAACTACCGCGCAGGCGGAATTGCGCGAGGGATTCATCGGGCAGGAGCGGGCGCTGCGGGCTTTGAAAATGGGCGTGGAGCTTTCTGCGCCCGGGTACAACGTGTTCGTGTGCGGGTTGGCGGGTACAAGCCGTGGCGGAACGATTGCGCGGATGATTGAGGAGCTGCATCCGGTTACGAAGCCTTCGATGGACCGGTGTTACGTCAACAATTTCAAGATTGCGGACCGCCCGAGGCTTTTGTCGTTGCCACGCGGGCAGGCGAATTCCTTTAAAAAGGAAATGCAAGCGGGGATTGATTTTTTGCGGCGGCGGATTCCGCAAGTGTTTGAAGGCGAACCGTTTCAGCGGCAAAAAGGGCGAATTGTCGAGCGGTTTACGGTGCGCGAAAAGGAGTTGATGGACGATTTTACGCGGAGGATTTCGCGCGAACAGTTTGCGCTGGGCCACATGCAGGTGGGAGCCGTGGCGCTTCCGGAGATCTTTCCGGTACTCGAAGGGCAAATGGTGCCGATCGAGGATATCTCGAAGATGGTGCATGAAGGAAAACTCGATGCGCCATTGGCCGAAGAGATCGAGCGGAAGTATGAGCAGTTCCGGCAGGAATTTACCGTCGTGTACCGAAAAACCCTGACATTGTCGAGGGAACTGGCTAGCGAGTTGAGTTATCTGGAGCAGGAAGCGGCTTCGGTGCTTGTCGATGGCGTGATCGAGGAGTTGAAGGAAAAATATTCGAACGCCGGGGTGGCGGAATATCTGGAAGAAGTGCGTCACCATTTGTTGGACAACCTTGATCCGTTTAAAGAACGCGAGGGCGAGGGCGAAGGGGAAAGCGAGGCTTCAGCGTCGCTGGACGGCCTACCCAAAATGCTGGGCGGTCCGGGGCCCGAGCGTGATCCGTTTCGCTTGTACGGCGTCAATGTGATTCTGGCGCACGGCGATGATGACGGGTCGCCGGTGATTTTTGAGACTACGCCTACGTATGCGAATTTGTTCGGCACGATTCAGCGCGCTTACGACGCGCGAGGCGGTTGGACCAGCGATTTCATGGATTTGCGGGCGGGATCGCTGCTGCGGGCCGACGGCGGATTTTTGATTATGTATTCGCTGGAGGCGCTGTCGGAAGTCGGCGTCTGGCGCGCGCTGAAACGCACCTTGAATCACAATCGCCTGGAGATTCAGCCTTTGGAAATGTTTTATCCGTTTGGCGGCAGTGCGCTGAAGCCGGAGGCGGTACACCTGAATGTGAAGGTGATTTTGATCGGTGACCGCGAGTTGTACGAGATGCTGTACGACTACGAGGAAGATTTCCGAAAGATTTTCAAGGTGCGCGTCGAGTTTGATGAAGAGATGAAGATGAGCGACGGCGTGATCGCGGAATATGCGGGGCGATTGCGGGCGTTGTGCGAGAAAGAGAACTTGTCGCCGTTCGACCGCGGCGCATTTGCGGCGATGCTGGAATACGGCGTGCGGCAGGCGGGCCGAAGGAACAAAGTTACGGCGCGATTTGTGGATATCGCAGATTTGGCGCGTGAGGCCGCTTATGCCGCGGCTGCCGCGGGCGAATCCGTTGTGCGTGCCGCGCATGTGCGAACGGCTTTGTCTTCGAAGATGGAGCGGCATAACCTGATCGAGACGCGCATTCGAGAAATGATCGAAGAGGGGACGCTGCTGGTCGATTTGGAAGGCACGCGCGTGGGGCAGGTGAATGGATTGAGCGTGCTGGAAATCGGCGGATATTCGTTTGGGAAGCCGGTGCGAATTACAGCGACCGCGGCGCTGGGGAAGACTGGCGTGATCAACATTGAGCGAGAATCGAATTTGAGCGGGCGGTTTCACGACAAGGGCGTGCACATTATTTCGGGGTATTTGCGAAGCCGATTTGCGCAGGATAAACCGCTTTCGCTCTCGGCTAGTATTTGCTTTGAGCAGTCGTACTCAAGCGTGGATGGGGATAGCGCCAGCTCGACAGAAGTTTATGCGCTCGTGTCGGCGCTCGCGGAATTGCCATTGCGCCAGGATATTGCGGTTACGGGGTCTATGAATCAGCAGGGCGATGTGCAGGCGATCGGCGGCATCAACGAGAAGATCGAAGGATTCTTTGATGTGTGCAAGATTGCGGGATTGTCGGGTTCGCAGGGAATTCTGATGCCAGCGTCGAACGTGGAAGACTTGATGCTGCGCGAGGATATTTTGGATGCGGTGGCGGCGGGGAAGTTTCACATCTGGCCGGTGGCGAAGATTGAAGAGGGCATTGAGGTTTTGACGGGGATGACGGCGGGAGTGCGGAACGGCGATGGAACGTTTCCGGGGGAAACGGTTTTTGCGAAGGTGAATGAGCGGTTGAGCAAGATGGCGCGAGTGATGAAGGACTTTGAGTAGTTGTTCGGACTTGTTTCGTGGTCCGTATTTTCTCCGAACGATCCCTCAGGCGGATAAAGCCGTCTTAATTTAGTGGTTCTTAAGGGACGCTGGATGCCTTCCCGCTGCACGTCAGGCCTTTCCCAGGCACCGTCCGGTTCCCGCCATCGCTACGAAATTACTGTCACGGTTGGGTCGGCGACGATTTCAGTTTGGAGTGGGCGCGACGTAGGACCGGCGATGGTCTATGTGGTAAGTCGAATCTTTCAGTTTCACTTCTAGTTTGTGAAGTTGGCCGTCCAGTGCTGTTGGGGCGAAGGCCAGGCTGTATTCATTGGCTACCAGTTGGGCGATTTCGCTGTAGGCGCGAGCGAAGTCGGCGGGATCTTGCGGGAAATAGACGCGGCCGCCGGTGACGTCGGAGAGTTCGTGGAGGGATTGGTCGGCTTCGGCGAAGCCTTCTTTTACTTCGGCGCGATCGGAGCGGTCCTGCGGAGTTAGCTTTTTCATTTTGGCGGGTTGGCGGATTTCGGAGGAGAGCGAGACGGCGAAGATGCGCACGTCGGAAGCTTGGAGTTTTTTCTGAAGGAGTCGCCATGTTTCGGGTGGCGACGTGTCGACGCCGGTGCTTAGGAGGACGATCGTTTTTTTGCCGAGGACGCCGGAAATCCAGTCGATTGTTGAGACGAGGCTTGTGGAGAGATTCAGGTCGCCAAAACCGTTTACGAAGCTTAGTTCTTGTAGGGCCTCACGGGCCGCGTTCTTGTCAGTCGTGAAATTCAGGATCAATTCTGGCGCTCTGGTGTAGCTGGCGATGGCTATGCTGTCGGCTGGTGGAATGCTACGGAGAAAGGCGTCGGCGGCCAGGACGTGACTTTTGGCCAGGAAGAGGACCGCAGGGCCGGACTCGATCAGCAGGACGACCTGAGTGGATTGCTCGACTGGGGAGAAATCGGTGATGGGCTGCTTTGTGCCGTTGTCGAAGATTTCGAAATCTTCGCGGCGGAGGTGCTCGACTATGCGGCCGCTGGAGTTGGTGACAGTTACGGGAACGTTAACGCGATTTACGGTTACGCGGATTGGGGGAGGTTGCGTTTGGGCGGGGTCTTGGATTTGAGCGAGCGCCGGTGTGATTGTAAGGGCCAAAAAGAGAGCGAACGTTAGGCAATGATTTATGAAATCGGGGCAGCGCATTTTTGAAACGTCAACTTAATCTAAGCGGGATGCTGAAGACGCTAAGAGCGTTTCCTCGGGGGCTAAGCCCCTTGGTAGTTGATGCTTTATGTCGGAGCTAAAGCTCCGACCCCCTAAGGAATCGAACTCCCAAGAACGAGAACAAATTCTATTCGAGCCATTGGTCGAAATGCATGCCTTTGGAGTCTTTCCACGCGGCACCGGCCATAAAATGTAGATGGCGGGGGAAGACTTGCGGGTTGGCATCGTTTAGGAGCGAAGGAACCCTGGCGGCTGCGGCCTTTTGTTGCGCGCTGGAGGTCTGCGCTTCGGAAGGCTTCTTGGCTTCTTCGATCCACCGGGCTTTTACGGCGGCCCAATCGATTTTCTGAAAATCCATATAGTTCACGCCGTTGAGCTTTTCGGGATATCTTGCGCGGGCGGCCAGGAATTGTGCGGACGAGGCGGCGGGCGAATAAGGGCGAGCGGCGAGCAGGTCGCGGACGGTTTCGCTGCGCGTCGCGCCGACTATGAAATCGGGTGTCACTGCCAAGTGATAGAAATCCCATTGGGTTACGCCTTTGCTGCCTTGGCCACCGTGCAGCGAAATTTTCAGGAAGGTGGTGTCGCCTTCGGTGCGCTCGGAGGTGATTTGTTCACCGAAGATGCTGCGCATCACTTTTAGAGTTTCGGGCTTCTTGCGGATTCCAAAAATGTAGACCGCTTTTTGCGGATCGAGCGCGGGGCTTAGTTGCATCGACGCGAATTCGCCGCTGGGTAAGGCCAGAGCGTCGGCGAGCGGCATGCCGAGTCGCGTTTGGGCGAGCATTTCGACCATGGAGACAGTATTTTGCTGGCCGGCGGGCGTCGCAGCGGCTATTCCGCGTTTCAAGATTTCGTAGAAGGCGGGGAGACTGAACTGCGTTTCGCTGTAAGAAATTGCGGTGGGCGTTAGGAGGGAAAAGGAAGCGGGTGACGGGGAGCCTTCGGGCCAGAAGTCGAACAGCGTGCCGGGCGCGGCGTCGCCGAGAACTGCGCCTTGAAAGCGGGTTTTTTGATGGTCGAGAACGACGCGGCCGCAGATGGAGTGGATGGCTTCGAGTTTCATGGCGGCGAGAACGGGCGCGAGTTTGAAACCTGAGGCGCTGTCGGGCGCGAGGCTGGCAAGATTAGGAACTGCGGCGAAAAATTCGAGCATGCCGCCGCTTAGTTGAGGTTGCGCCTCTTTGTAGGTAGCCGACTGGGCCAGCGAATTGGTGTCGGTGGCGGTGCCCTCCAGGCGGGCCACGATTTCGTCGATTACGGAATGCTCGCTGGCGCTGGCGGCGTATTTACCGTGCTCGACCCACCACGTTGTGCCACTTTTGCGTTCGACTTTCAGAGCGGGAACGCCCGCGACTGTCGCTTGGGAAATTTGCGGCAATTCCTTTTCCTGGCCGCGCATGCGGAGGACCGCCTTGCTCAGTAGAGCTTCCTTGCCGGTGCGGTTATAGACGAAGAAAAGGCCATTGTAGGCGTGGTCAGCCGGCTTGGGAGGCGCGGAACTGGCGGTCATCTTTGCTTCGGGCTTGGCGATGTAGCCGATGACGAAGGCGTTTTCGAGAAGGGTGGAATATTCCTGAGCTTCGGCGGGAGTAAGGGCGGGCTTTGTGGAATCTTTCTCGGAGGAGCCATTGGCGCTGGCCATGTTTTCGAACGCGGCGGCGCGCACGGGAGCGAAATCGGGATCGTCCCAGAGCGCGAGAAGGGAATTGGTTTTGCGGACGTCGCCTGCGGGAGTGCCGCGCCATATCAGGTAGAGCGAAGTGCGCGGCGGGAGTTGCGGTGGCTCGAGCGGCGCTTGGGCTGCGACCCGGGGCGTAAGAAACAGCGCCGACAAGATTAGCGTACACGCAAAAGTGCGCAGATGAATGACTTTCATGAGTGTTCTCCGCCGCGAATTCTGCCGAAAAGGGCAGCGATTTCATGCTAGCCCGGCGGCGGAAAAGACAGAAGCCCTCTCACGCGTCGGGTTTCCAGAACGCGGAACAGGGCTTCGAATCCTTTGAAACAGGCCAGAGCTTGGGCAGCCAAGGTTGGGTTCACCGAGCTTAAACCCGGGCCTACAAAATCGTATTTGGGTGCTTGAGAGGTGCGTTTCCAAGCTACTGCGATCAACGGAGCGCGGAAGCTCGCCCCGTCGCGCCCGCGCTTCTGCACCGGCGTTACGAGGTCGGCTTGGTTGCGGCTGCTGGCGCTGCCGCTGGGGAGGCCGCCGGTGTGGTGCCTGCGGGTGCTGCGCCTCCACCTGCTGCGCCATCCTTTGGAGTCGAGAGGTAGCCGTTGATGTCATTCTTGCCGACGTCGAAGACTACGATTTCGTAGGGCGTCATGCGTGTGTTGCCCTTGAGATAGAACTGCACGGGCTCGCCGGCGGTCTTGTCTTTCTTTTCGATAGAGCGATCGTCGACGAAGACGGTCATGGTGTACTTGCCCTTTTTCTGGTCGGCTTTGTTGAGAGTGACCTGGACGGGGCCTACGTGCTGCGGCGTCTTGCTCTTGCTGACTTTGAATTCGTAGTAGTTGCGGTCGCCGCGGCGCTTGAGATCTTCGAGGTCGTCGCGGTTGTGGGCGATCAGGCCGCTCATTACGCCCATGTCGCCGGTGGCTCGCTCAAGCTTGCCTTTGGTGGTTTCGAGATCGCTCTTGGCGTCCGCGATGTCTTTCTTCGCGCCGCCCACTTCAGTGGCGACTGCACCAATTTTTTCATTGCTCTCGGACTGGACCTGGGTCAACTGCGAGGCGAGCTTTTGATCGGAAGCGATTTGATCATTGCGAATGGATTCGGCGCGGCTTTTTGCTTTCGCGAGCTCGGCTTGCGTGAGGCCGACTTTTTGTTGGGTGACCTCGATGGTGCCTTTCATATCGGCCAGACGGGAATTAGCCTGATCGAGTTGGGCACTGAGCAATTTGTTCTGATCTTGCGCTTTGCCGAGATCGGCTTGCAGCTGTGATTGCGCGGAATGGCCGGCATAGGCAAGGCCAGCGAGGGCCACGAAAAGTACGCCGAACAAGACGGCGATCCAACGCGGGGTGCCCGCAGCAGCTTCATACTGGTAGGACTCTTGCGGAGTCGGTACGTTTGGCGAAATGCTCATTCAGCCTCCTCGGATTTGGGCCCCTAACGCAGCGATATTACCATCCGTAAAACGTTGGCCGCAACGTATTGGCAACGTCGGTTGCCGGGCTCACTCTAAACCCGCACTCTTTGAAGGACCAAAACGCAAAGGCGCGGCACCCGGATTTGCCCTCGTGCTTACGTCTTTACTGCACGCCGGGATGGGAGTTTCTCTTTGCGCTTGGACGTGCCCCGGGAGGCTGGGGTTGGCCAGCGGGAAAAGATTGAGGTGGTCAGGCCACCGCGGGGGGTGAATTCGCCGCGGACTATGCACCATTCGGGTTGGATGGCGGCCACGATGTCGTTGAGCATCTTGTTTACGGCGTTTTCATAGAAGATACCCAGGTCGCGGTAGGCCAGGAGATACATTTTCAGGGATTTCAGCTCGATGCAGTCTTTGCACGGGACGTATTGAATGGTGATGGTGCCGAAGTCGGGGAGTCCGGTTTTCGGACAGACGGAGGAGTATTCCGGAAATTTCGTGGTGATAATGTAGCCGGGGAACTGGTTAGGCCAGGTTTCGAGGGCGGGTAGTTTTGTGGTTATGCCGGATTCGGCGTGTTGTTTGGTGTAGTCGGGCATGTGGATCCTCGTACCTATTATATATAGCGTCGGCCGGCGACGAGAATCGGACGGGACATCGAAACCTGTCGCCGCGGTCTTTCAGACCGCGGGACTTAGATTCAGATGGACGATCGTCAAACATGTTGGCGCGATCGCTTTTGCTCGCTCTGGAACTGCGGATCAAGACGCTCGATCGAGATCGACGTCGCGATATAAGCTTGTCGCGCCTAAACCTCGCCCTCTGCAAGAGGGCGGCTACATATCCTCGGCACGTCGGTGGACGGATTCTTATTTTGCGTCCAGGTCTACGTCTTTTATCGGGACGTCCCAGTGGGCGTCTAGGATTTCGAAGCGGTGTTGCTCTTCACGCTTGTAGGTTTCCTGGTCGGGGAAGAGCTGCTTCAGGAGTGGCGTGGAGTCGAAGGTGTCGTGGGCGATTTCGGCGTTCTTGAAGACTATGGTGGTGCGATAGTCCCAGCGACCGTCTTCGGTGGCGTGATAACGGGGAGCGGTGGCGAAAACTTTGAGGATGCGCCCTAGTTCGATTTCTTTTTTTAGCAGCGGGTAGTGGTTTTTCTTGAAGAGCGCTATGAATTCTTCGGCGTGACCCCACTTGGCTTTGTAGTAGTACTCGATTACGAAGGGGCGTTCTTTTACTTCTTGCGCTGCCGGTGTCGCTCGCAAAGAGCCGCGAACTGGGAAGGCGAGAAAGGCCGCTCCGAAGAGCAGCGGAACATACCAACGGGTCACTATGTGACCATGTATTTTCATAAACTCCTCCGTCATTGCGGCCGATAAGATGAGCGGATGTTACGCGTGAGGTGGTCTATCGCACAAGGGCTTCTGCGTGGCTATAATGCGTTGCGGCTGGCGCGAAAACAGCGGGGTGAAAATCCATGAGCGATGAGACGCGGGACCGGAAATTGGGCATGGGGTGTCCGATATCGCGGCGCGATTTCTTGAATGGAGTTGCGTTCGGCGTTGGCGGGGCGCTGGTTGGCGAGCCGTTGCCGGCGGCTGCGGCTATTGGGGGCGACGATTTTGCGCCGGAGAAGGCGGCCGACTACTACCCGCCGGCACTTACGGGGATGCGCGGGAACCACGATGGAAGCTTCACGTATGCGCACAAGCTGCGCGACGGGGGGAAGTGGAACGCGGCTGGGCCAGCGGCGAAAACGGACGACGCATATGACCTTGTGGTTGTCGGCGGCGGGATCAGTGGGCTGGCTGCGGCTTATTTTTATCGCGAGAGCGTAGGTAACGCGGCGCGGATTCTGATGCTCGACAATCATGATGATTTTGGCGGACACGCCAAGCGGAACGAGTTTCGCGCTGGAAATCGGACGGTATTGAGCTATGGCGGGGCGCAGTCGATCGAGAGCCCGGGGTCGTACAGCGCGACCGCAAAGGATCTGATCGCCGATGTCGGGATCAGGGTCGAACGCTTCTACAAGGATTACGACCAGAAGCTTTACAGCAAGCTGGGGACGGCTACGTTTTTCGATAAGGAAACGTTCGGACAAGACCGGATTTTGACTGGAACGAATGCCACGCCGTGGCCGGAGTTTCTGGCGAAGGCGCCGCTTTCGGATGTCGCGCGGCGGGATATCGCGAGGGTGTACACGGAAAAAGTGGATTACCTGGAGGGCTTGTCGAAGGAAGCGAAGCTGGCCAAGTTGATGACCATCAGCTACGCGGATTACCTTATGAAATTCTGTAAGGTGAGTCCGGAGGCGCTGCCATTTTTTCAGACGTTTCCGCACGATTTATTTGGAGTAGGGATCGATGCGGTGTCGGCGGGGGCTTGTTACGCGTCGCCCGATGACTACGAGTCATTCACGTATCCTGGATTTGACGGGTTGGGATTTCCGGAACGCGAAAAAGAGGAGCCTTACATTTTTCATTTTCCGGATGGCAACGCGTCGGTGGCGCGATTGCTAGTGCGGTCCTTGATACCGGGAGCGGTACCCGGCAATACGATGGAGGACGTGGTCACCGCGCGCGCGGATTACAGCAAGCTGGATCAGGCCGATGCGAAGGTGCGGCTGCGGTTAAATAGCACGGTGGTACACGTGCAGCACACGGAAGGTGCCGCTGACTCGGTGAAAGAAGTGGAAGTCACGTACATGCGCGGCGGAAAGTTACAATCGGTGCGGGGCAAGAATTGCGTTCTGGCTTGCTACGCAATGATGATCCCGTACCTTTGCCCGGAACTTCCCGAGAAACAAAAAGATGCGCTGGCGTATTTGGTGAAGACGCCGCTGGTGTACACGCACGTGGCGCTGCGGAATTGGACTTCCTTTTCGAAATTAGGAGTGCGTCAGATCGTTGCGCCGGGCAGTTATCACACGTATGTGACGCTGGATTTTCCCGTGAGTGTTGGCGAGTATAAATTTCCTAGCAAACCTGAAGAGCCGATGGTGCTTTTTATGCTGCGTACGCCGTGTAAGCCGGGTTTGCCGATGCGCGACCAGTATCGCGCGGGGCGCATGGAGTTGATGGGCACGACTTTTGCTACGTTTGAACGGAATATTCGGGATCAGCTGGGAAGAATGCTGGGGGCAACTGGGTTTGACCCCGCGCGGGACATCGAGGGAATTATCGTCAATCGATGGGCGCACGGATATGCGTACACGCCCAATTCTCTTTTCGATCCGGATTGGAAGGAAGAGGAGAAACCGTGGGTCATCGGACGGAAGCCGTTGGGGCGCATCGCGATCGCGAATTCCGACGCTGGAGCGAATGCTTACACGAATGAAGCGATTGATCAGGCGCACCGGGCAGTCGCGGAGATTATCGCGCAGGGTTAGTTGTGATCCTTGGCCGTCCTAGCCGGCTAGGCTCAGGATGACAGTGGTGGGGGACCGGATCGATTTAGGACAGGTGTTGCGAGCGGCTATTGGGAACACCGTTGTCGCTTGTTGCTGCTACGGCGAGTTGCCCCGGGGAATCGATTTTGCCGGTGAGGATAGATTGCGGCACGAGGGAATTGGTAGCCAGGACGGGAGTCGAACCCGTAATCTTCACCTTGAGAGGGTGACGAGTTAACCGGTTACTCTACCGGGCCACGACGAACAGTTTATCGTGTTCAGGAACTCTCGGCAATCGGAGCTGCCGAGATTGCCGTCGCCAATCTGTCTCCAAATTCCCGGCGAAGAGACAGTAAAGAAAGATAGAGCCTTGGGATCTTCGTCTTCTGGTGCAAGGCAGCTGCCTGCGGTTCACTCCAGAGAACGTCGTGAGTCCTTCGCGCTGCTACATACATCGAACACAGGAAAGTCTGCAAGTCTCATTGAAGACATTGTTGCTGCGGCACGTTTTGCAAAGGATTTCGCGTTAAATTGGTGTACGGCAGTGTATTTTAGAAGCCCGGAGGCACCGTTCGGCCGGAACCGCTATGGCGAAAAAAATGCGCATTGTCGTCGCCCTTACCACCAACGACAACGACTACCAGATCGAGCAGGCGCAGTCCGCCGAGCAGGCAGCGGCAAGGCTCGGCGTAACCGTTGAGATCATATACGCCGAAAACGACGCTATTAACCAAAGCACGCAAATCTTGAAGGCCGTACAAGCCCCGGCCGAATTGCGGCCGGACGCCATCGTGTTCGAACCTGTAGGGGGTACCGCGCTGCCGCAGGTCGCGCGCGCCGCCTCAACCGCCGGGATTGGCTGGGCGGTGTTGAATCGCGATGCCAGCTATCTGGAGGAACTGCGCAAGAGTTCGAAGGCCCCCATGTTCGGTGTGAGTTCCGATCACGTCGAAATCGGACGCCTGCAGGGCCGGCAGCTTGCGGCCCTGCTGCCGAAAGGCGGATCTGTTCTCTACATCCAGGGACCATCCGAAAATTCAGCGGCGAAAGAGCGCACTGTGGGAATGCACGAGACCAAGCCGGCAAATATTCAAGCCGTCATGCTCAAAGCGCAATGGACGGAAGAAAGCGGGCGGCGAGCGGTGCGCTCGTGGCTGAAGCTTACGACCTCACAGAAATCCACAATTGACGTAGTAGCCGCGCAGGACGACTCTATGGCTATGGGCGCGCGAAAAGCGTTACAGGAATTGCCCAACGATGTCGAGCGCGAACGCTGGATGAAGCTTCCGTTTATCGGCTGCGACGGACTCCCGAATACTGGCCAGGCATGGGTGCGCAGCGGTCAACTCTCCGCCACCGTTTTTGTGCCGCCCAACACCGGCCAGGCGATCGAGATGATTGTCGACGCGATTCGTACCCGCAAGCAGCCTTCTCTGCGCGTGCTCGTCGCACCCCGCTCGATTCCTGCCCTGAACGCCCTCACGCCGCGCCGTACAACCTAGTTCCTCTCCGCCGAAAGCGGCGTATAATGCCGCGGGTTAGTTCGAGGTTTTAGAATGTTGCTGCCATCGCATCGCGGAGGAAAAACCAGATGAAAAGCGGACGCAAGAACTCAGCAGGCATTGACCGGAGACAATTCCTGGCTGCTACCGGAGGCGGCTTGCTGGCTGCAGCGGTGCCTGGCACGGCGAAGGTGGCATCGGCGGCGGAGATCGCCAGGCCGGAATTTAAAACTTCGGTGGCGGAGCGCGGGCAGGAAGGCGGAAAATCCATGCGCAAAATTCCCATCGGCGTGTTCGATCCCGTTTACGAGAAATTATCGCTGGATGAAATGCTTGACACCGTCAGCGCGCTGGGGATCGAGGCGATGGAAATCGGCACCGGCGGCTACCCGAACAACCATCATTGTCCCCTGGACGACTTGGTTGCCGATCCGGCGAAAGCGAAAGCCTGGAAGAAAAAATTCGAAGATAAAAATATTCGCGTGGCGACCTTAAGCTGCCACGGAAATCCGGTCCATCCGGACGCCACGCACGCTGCGAAAGACATGGACACCTTCCGCAAGACCGTGCGCCTGGCGGAAATGATCGATGTGAAGGTCATCGTTGGATTTTCCGGCTGCCCAGGCGGCTCCGCGACTGACACGCAGCCGAACTGGATTACCTATCGCTGGCCGCCGGAGTACGCGGCGAATCAGGACTGGCAGTGGAAAGAGAAAGTGATTCCGTATTGGAAGGAAGCCGCTAAATTCGCGCGCGATCACGGTATTCGCCGGCTCGCGTTTGAAATGCACCCGAACTTTGTCGTCTACAATCCGCGCACGCTGCTGAAATTGCGTGAGGCAGTCGGCGAAGAGATCGGCGCAAACTGTGATCTGAGCCATCTCTTCTGGCAAGGATGCGATCCCGTCGAAGTGATTCATTTCCTGGGCAAACAAGGCGCCATCTACCATGCGCACATGAAGGATACGGTCATGTTTCCGGACAACGTGGCGAAGTATGGCGTGTTGAACTTCGCTTTCGATACGGCCGATCTGCCGCTGGCTTCCGAAACATTTCGCGCGGTCGGGTACGGACACGGCGCGGGCCAGTGGAAGGCCATCATGAAGGCGTATATGGATGTAGGGTATGAAGGCATCCTTAGCATTGAGAACGAGGATCCAATTCTTGCGGGTCCGGTGGGTGTCGAGCGCGCCGTGTATGTTTTGAAGAACGTGCGAAACGAGCTGCTAGGTACATAAATCGTCACGCCAGTCCGCAATCGACAGGTTCGTGGCACAGCCATTTCTGGCGGTGCGCGAAAACGTAAACCGAGAATCAGGGGGCTACCCAGTGACGCAAATCACGCGTTCGCCGAAGACATACGATGTGATCGTCATCGGCTCGGGCGCGGGCGGCGGCATGGCCGCCAAGGTACTGACCGAGGGCGGCCTGAACGTAGCAATGCTCGAAGCCGGGCCGCCCGTCAATCCTGAAAAAGACTTCAAGATGTTTATGTGGCCGTACGATTTGCCGCATCGCGGGATTGGTGTAGGCGGGCGTGCAGCGCACGATTTTGGCGAGTTTCTGGCGCCGAATGGCGCGTGGTCGATTGAAGGCGAGCCGTACACGTCTGCGCCGGGCTCGGATTTTCAATGGTTTCGATCGCGGATCGTGGGCGGACGCACGAATCATTGGGGACGCATCGCCCTCCGCTTTTCTCCGATCGATTTCCAATCGTACACGCGAGACGGGCTGGGTACCGACTGGCCCATCACCCATGAGGACATCGCTCCGTATTACGACAAAGTCGAATCGTACATCGGTGTGTTCGGCACGAAGGAGAACGTTTCGAGCGCGCCGGACGGCGTGTTTCTGCCCCCGCCTAAGCCACGTTGCACGGAACTAATCGTCAAGAAGGCTTGCGACAAACTCAACATTATTTGCATCCCGTCGCGACTAGCGATCCTGACGCGCTCGGTGAATGGCCGGCTGCCTTGCCACTATTGTGGCCAGTGCGGCCGCGGTTGTGTCACGGCGTCGAATTTCAGTTCAAGCCAGGTGCTGATTCCTCCCGCGATGGCCACCGGCAAGCTCACCCTCATCACCGGCGCGATGGCGCGCGAGGTGCTCGTCGGTACGGACGGCAAGGCCCAAGGCGTGTCGTACATCGACAAGGCCACGCGTACTGAAAAGCGTATCAATGCCCGCGCGGTAGTTCTGGCCGCTAGCGCCTGCGAATCGGCACGATTGTTGCTCAATTCGAAATCGTCTTTGTTTCCCGATGGCTTGGCGAACTCGTCCGGCACGGTTGGCAAGTACTTGATGGATTCGGTAGGCAGCGACGGCGAAGGATATTTCCCACAGCTCGAAAATATGACGCCGCACAATCACGACGGCACCGGCGGCATGCACATGTGC
>Ga0182015_10004641_pt1 | contig 14686 bp, 14 predicted proteins | sample 712P3MmetaG_FD_120478 | JGI IMG/M metagenome (GOLD analysis project Ga0182015, IMG submission 120478) | Permafrost microbial communities from Stordalen Mire, Sweden - 712P3M metaG | ecosystem: Environmental > Terrestrial > Soil > Wetlands > Permafrost | place: Sweden: Stordalen | collected...
GCGGGACACCAAGTTTGTCGAACTGGGCAGGTATCTGTGCGAGGTGCGCGCAGGACAATATTGGCGCGTGGAGAATGTGAAGTCGTTCGATGAGTTCCTGGAAAGACGGTTTCCGGAGTCGCGAAGGAAGGCGTACTACCTCATGTCGATCCATGAGCACCTGCCACCGCAGGCAAGACGGGAGTTAAAAGAAGTGGGGTGGACGAAGGGATTGGAGCTGGCGAAAATTGCGAGAAGGGATCGGCAGCACTTCGATTGTGCAACCTGGTTGCACAAAGCACGCGAAATGCCTAAAGAAGAATTCAAACAGGAAGTCGAGAAGGAACTGACCGGGCAGGAAACGGAGCCGTGGGAGATTATCTATTTCAAGATGTACAAAAGCCAGATGCCGGTTGTTGAGCAGGCAATCGAGACAGCGGCTCTGATGCTGGGCACGGACAAATCGCGCGGTTATTGCCTGGAAATGATCTGCGCAGACTTTTTGGCAGGAGCAAATCTGGAGAATGAAAACTCGGGCCTTCTCTTGCAGTCGGCGTTACGGTTCTTCAACTTCCTCCCCAGCGAAGAGAAACAGACGTTTCTGCGTCACGTCACCCAGAGAGCGTCATGACTACTGCCCCACCGAAAAGTGCTCGCCTGCGGCTTGATCCGGAACTATACGAACAGCTGCGCAATCAGGTACTACGTCGCGACGGCTGGAGATGCCAATCGTGTGGCACAATGTCCAACCTTGAGGTCCACCACAAAGAATTTCGCAGCCAGTCCGGCGACGATTCGGAGGCGAATCTGATTACGCTTTGCGCTGAATGCCACGCCGCCCTGCATCGCGGATGAATCGGTGATCACCGCTGTGGCGTCGCTTTGTAGCAGGAGAAATTCGACATAAGGCAAACGGTTCTATGAGCTACAGTTTTCCAGTGCCGACGCCGCATTGTTCGATACGCTGGCGTGTCCGCGGATGTAGCGGGAAAATCACATCGGAGTTGATGGCTTGCTAGGCTGGCTGCAGCTTAAGGCACCGCAAGCTATGATTTGTGCAGTTTCAAGGTGCCTCGCAAGGCATATACCTTTATAGTTTTACCCATCCAACGTTTGCTTTTCCGCGACACGTGAATCAGGCGGTTGCACATACCCTTTTCTATCGCGATCCGCCGCAAGCTTAGTCAAAGTTTCTCCCACTTCTCCACTCGCTGCTCGAGATTCGCGCTCTCGATCGTCCGCAGCTGTAGGTTCGTTAGTCCCCCCAGTTTGGACTGCTCCAACTTCGCCATTCGCAGCTCCAAATCCGCTATCGTGATCGCGTGCAACTGGAGGTTCATGAGAGGCGCCAAGCCAGCGGCGACCCTGGGGTGAATCTTGCCGGCAATGACATCGGCGATCAAACGTCCCGCGGCGTCCCGGACTGCAACCGCGTTGTCCAATGGCGGCAAAGGATCGCCATTCCCGGCGGCAGCCCGACGCTTGCTTCTGCCCCCGATTCGGCCTAGTTCCGAGGCCTTGTTGGGGTTGGCATGAAAAAAACACAGCCCGCCATCAGTGGCGGCTGCGTCACAGGGCTTCCCCGCTTTCGTCCGGCCTTTACAACGATTTTCTTTTCGCTTGGTCTGCATTTGGTCTCCTTGATTTTCTTTTCGCTTGGTCTGCATTTGGTCTCCTTGTAAGAACAGTCGGCAGCGACTTTTCAACTTACTGTCAGTCTGCAGCCTTTTTGAAATGATGTCTGTTCGCGTATCGGCGTACTCCCCGGCCGCTGAGGAATGAAGAACGATCAATACCTCCTCGTTCGGGGACGGCCGATATATATCGGTCGGTTGCTTGCTTCGGCCTCTGCTTTCATCGGCAGATACCGAACGTGGGCTGAGGTATAATCGCCTGCTTCAAGCAGGGGAGCATTGGCCTCAGTGACCTTCATCTGCCACGTCTTCACAGCGGGATTCGGCCTGGTGAGAAGCAGATATTCGAGACAATCCCGCAAATGGTTGTCTTTATCGATGATCTTTTCTGTGGGGTTCTTAGTGGCTAACTGGTTTGGGGTCGATTCTGCCCGTCGAGTACGGCGGAGCTCCCACAAAAGATTAGGGCAGCCTTCGTTGTGAACGCCGAATCGTGGCTTCGCGAGATCACGGCTGCGCTCTGGACACACGATCTTGAGTGTCGGCTCCTGTTGGTCGAGGTTCATCCAGTGCTGAAGAATACGCTCCATGCCAAGAAGCTCGTTGTTTTCTGGCGCCGGCGCCAGGTTGTCGATGCCCTCTTCTTCGTACAGGCATGAAATGGCCTTGAAAGTACCGTCGTTCTGCGCTTGGTTCTTGTAGAAAATTGAGGGATCTGAATAAATCGGGTTGCCCATAAACCCCTGCAAGCTCTGCAACCGTGGCGCGTGCTGCTTTGGGCTCAACTGAGGCTGGTAGTATTCCCGCAGGATGTAGATGATTCCATCGAAATCGATGCACGCCACGAGCGCTGCAGTGGGGTTCGCTTTTCCTGAATCGAACCCGCTGAAATAGTCCCAGTGGGGGGAGGGTTTGAATCCCGAAGTTTCCGGATCGATAATGATCTTACGGGCGTACCGCGTGAGGATTTCAGCGAACAGTCGTTCCCCTCCGCCAGCCCCGAATACGATTTCCTGCTCGGCCTGCCACGCGCTCTCCGAAGTGTATTTGCGCCGCTCTCGCTCTTTCCATTCCGGCGCCCGACGCTCGGGGTCGGCGGTGTAATGCACACGCAGCACGCAAATGTCTTCCGGAGTGCGCTTTTCAGTTAGCCCTTTTACGAGTTCTTTCATGGTCTACTCCGCTGAAACGACAACGCCTTCAAACCAGCCAGTATTGGCCGACGACAACACCGCAATCTTCTGACATGCCGCAACCGCTTCGTCATACGACTGACCCGCGTCCGGTACGAACGCGGCCTCGTCGATGAACAATGCCGTTGGGTGGTACGACCTGATCTTATCCGCACCATGCGGAATCCCCACGATGCGGTTGCCGTGGCGGAAGTTCAGCTCGAGCCAGCTTTGCTTTGCCAACGGTGCTTCGAGAGGATAGAGCTTCTTTAGGTCTTGGTCCTGGCGGCTGTAAAGGATTTTCGCGTAGCCCACCAACTCCGCAGCCTTCTCTTCGGTCTGGCTCTGGAACAATACCTCCACGCCTGGCGTGGTCATGCAGTCATGTGTGAAGTAACCGACAAACAACCACGACAGCATCAGGTCGCGACTTTTCGCGCAGAACACAACTGGTTCACGCTGCAATGCTTCAACGATCGGCCGGAAGTATGGTTTGTCTGGAAACGGCCGGTAGGGGGATTTCGCTCCGGCCTCCCGCCAGTGTGCATCCTTGGTTTGGGTGTGGTGCTGCAGCCAGATCAACGGATCGCGGACTTTGCCGGCAACTAGTTCCGCATCCCTAGCTTCGGGTTCTTTAGCACCAAGGAGTTTGGATTGTCTGTCTTCCTGCTCCAACTCTTCTATCCGTTTTATTAGTTTTATTAGGTCACCGTGAGCCATGATCCCCCGTCAAGCGATGAAGCGCGGTTTTTCCGCGATTCCGAAATGGTGCACCGGACCCCGGTTTTTGCAGGATCCTAGTTCTTTCTCACAATAGGTATTTGACAGTTCCTCGCTCAGGAGGAATGGCGTACTAGGTTGTCTTAGGTTTCCTCGCTCAGGAGGAATGGCGTACTACTTTGTTTTGGGTCTCCCCGCTCAGGGGGAATTGGCCTACTACGTTCTCTTGGTCGAGCTTTCCGGATTTAGCCGGACCTGCCTCGCGAACGTCTTGTCAGCAGTCTATATCAGCTGGAGTTGCTGGCAACAATCGAAAGTAACATAGCTGACGGATCACAGGAGGCCGACCATTGCCAAGCGCGCGGAGAAATTGTGCCACTGGATCGAAGCGGAGTTAGGCAGGGGTGACATCACCAAGCGGGCAGCTGGTCGATGAGTGCTCAATTACTTTTCGTCCCTCGTCTTTTTGTGGTAGTCAGCTCCCGTTCGTCCCAGAGCTTCGTCAAAGTGACCTCCAAGTAATTGGTGAGTGACCGCTGCTCCTTGTTGGCCTCTTCAATCAGCCTTCGCTTGAATTCAGCGGAAACTCGGAAGTTTAGAGTCTCCTTCTTTTTCATAAGAACCAACACGAGCCCCGGAGCGATGCTACCGAAGGGCCCGACAGGCGGTCAAGTGGGATCGTTTTCGTGCTTGACATATTGTAATGCATAGTGCATTATAAATGCATTACATCTACGGAGGCACACCTTGCCAGTTTCCACAGATTGCTTATTCCGCCGTAACAGAAGACTTGCACGCCAGAAGTGGGGGCCAGCAATGAATCACGATGCCCTAGAAATCCTGAAGTCCTTTTCGAAGGACTTCTGCTTTTCCATCTCATCTGGGGATCTATTGTTTCTGGACAGAGGCTGGTACGTGACCCATGTTGGCCTCATCCGGCTAGCTCGACGAAACCGGTGCCATGGGATCCTGGCTGAGCCTGCACAAGAGTTTTGTGATCCGAAAGAGGCACGTTGGGCATTTCGGGCCACAGTGTACAAGTCTCGGACTTGCCGCGGCTTCGTGGGTTACGGCGATGCCGATCCCTCTAACGTATCGCCACTTGTTCACGGCGCAGAAATGCGCGTTGCCGAAACTCGGGCTGTGAACCGAGCACTGCGCAAAGCCTACGGCATCGGCATCTGCTCAGTCGAGGAGATCGGCTCGTTCAACCGCCAATTCGAGTCTTCCCGCGAATCGAAAAGAGCACCGCAGCCTGCCAACGGCAACGGTTACGGTGGCCGCACGGTCCGCGATCGTCTCTGTCAATTGATTCGGCAACATCAACTCGACGCCACGCTGGTCAAGTCGTATGCGACCGATTTCTGTGGCGTGAAAACCCTGCGCGAAGCCACCCGTGAGCAGGTTGAGAACTTCGTCGCTCACCTGGCCGACTGGGCCGACAAAGATCGCGATGCCGTACTCTGCCAGCTCAACAGTTATCTCGGCGCGAAAGAAGGTGTCGCGTGAGACGGCGCATCCAGGGCCTACACGAGGCAGACCAGTCGGCCGCATCTCAAATTCGCGATGGTCTGTTACTCGTTCGCGTCGAGCGAGCTCACCATCGATGGGACTCGCGAAAGCCGTTCTATCTCCTCCGCTTCTCGATCCTTGAGCCTAAAGAACTCACTGGACACTCCGTTGCCGGCCGCCTCTACTGCACGCCCAGAGCGTTGTGGAAACTCAACTGGTTTCTACGCGACTTCGGTTACGACACCGACCTACTGGACCGAGATGAGATCGACGAGAAAGGCCTGATCGGGCTCCGCGGCGTCGTAAAGATCAGCCACACGGTCGTGAACGGCACTTCCCTGCTCAATCTCGACGGCTTCGCACCCGCCGCTCAGTGGGAACACCTGTCGAGCATGTCACCTGCGAGCCTCGCTGCCTCGGAGGTATCAAAGTGACCTACAGCTACACCCAGATCAGCCAGTACCTAACCTGTCCGCGGCGCTATCGTCACCGCTACCTCGATGGCTGGCAGGAGAAGGACACCCGCGCTGCGATGCTCTTCGGGCGAGCTTTCGAACAGGCCCTAAGCGCCTACTTTCGGCGCGAGGACGCGGCCACCGTCCTATTCCGTGAATGGACTGCGTACCGGGACCACGAGCTGCATTACTCAAAGGGTGACAGCTGGGATCGGATGCTGCAGCAGGGGATTCAGCTCCTTGACCGGTTCTGTCAAGATGACCGCATCCGCATTCGCCAGCCCCGCCGCAACCTGCAGATCAAGTTCAATCGGCCTGTGTCGGAGAAGAATGACTTCGTCGCCTACGTCGATGCGATCGGGAAGGTAGACGGGACGCGCTGCCTGATCGAGTGGAAGACCACTTCGGCCCGCTATCCAGAAGAACCGGATGGCTTGTTAGCTCTGGATCCGCAACTGGTGTGCTACTCCTGGATGACCGGAATTTCCGAAGTTGCCCAGGTGGTCTTCGTCCGCAAACGGTTGGTGGAAGTGCAATACCTGCGGACCACGATTACCGATGAACAACGCGCCGAATTCGGCCAGTTAGTGGAAGACACAATCCGGCGCGTCGAGTCGGCCCAGTTTCTGCCCCACAGTGGCATCCGTTTTCCCCAGAACCCCTGCAGTAGCTGTCCCTACGTCGGACTTTGCCTGGGGAAACCGGAATTGATCAACATTGCCCTCGAACGACGGCCAGGAGCGGAAAACCTTGGTTGGCTTGACGAGCTTACGTACTAGAGGAATCCGCCCATGCTGCCCAAGCTCAATCGTCGACGAGCTATGTTCGTGTTGATCAAAATCGACGAGATTCTCGCTTGGGAAAAGAAGAATGAAGCGGAGCGGGACACCAAGTTTGTCGAGTTGGGTAGGTATTTGTGCGAGGTGCGCGCAGGACAATATTGGCGAGTGGAGAATGTGAAATCCTTCGATGAGTTCCTGGAAAGACGGTTTCCGGAATCGAGAAGAAAGGCCTATTACTTAATGTCCATCCACGAGAACCTGCCACCGCAGGCTAGAAGGGAACTGAAAGAAGTTGGCTGGACCAAAGGACTAGAGCTAGCCAAAGTCGCTCGCAGGGACGGGGAGGACTTCGATTGTGCAACCTGGTTGCACAAAGCCCGGGAGATGCCTAAGGAGCAGTTTAAGCGGGAGGTCGAAAAAGAGTTGACAGGCCGGGACACCGAAGCGGCGGAGATCATCTACTTCAAACTCTACAAGAGCCAGATCCCGGTCGTCGAGCAGGCCATCGAGACGGCTGCTCTGATGCTGGGAACAGATAAGTCACGCGGATACTGCCTAGAGATGATTTGTGCCGACTTCCTGGCCGGCGCAAACCTGGAAAACGGCAACTCGCATATTCTGTTGCAATCGATCCTGCATTTCTTTAAGTTCCTCCCTGGCGAAGAAAGAAAAACGTTTCTGGACCAGTTCGCCGTGAAGGCGTCGTGAATTCGCCCCGACCGAAAAGTCCTCGTTGGCGGCTCGATTCTGAATCATACGACCAACTCCGAACCCAGGTGCTAAAGCGAGACGGGTGGAGATGCCAAGTGTGTGGAGCGATGTCCAATCTTGAAGTTCACCACAAGGCTTTCCGCAGTCACTCCGGAGAAGATTCTGAGCAGAACCTAATTACGCTTTGCGCTGCCTGCCATGCCAAGATACATCACAATGGCGCACGTGCGGTTCAGGAATAATACTACGCGTTCCTGAGACCAGAGCTCTGACGGAGCCATTTGTTGAATTGGATAGATTTGACTAGACTTTCTTTTTGCTTTTCTTCTCTTGCTTGGCCCATCTGCCCGGGGCGTCCGCAGTGAGTTCCAATCGAAATTCCGGCCGACCGACCGATGGCTTAGCGATCTGCAGTTTTCTTTGTTTTTGTTAATCGGCCACGTATACAGCCCAAGAAACGTTCTCGAAAACGCCGTTCGATGTTCGTTCCAACCGTGTATAGGGCGCTATTGCAGCTTCGAAGTTGTCATAGTTGCAGACGGCTATCGCGAAAGGTCGGCGATGTGCGGCAATTCTTTCGCAAACAATGCGCAGAACCTCGCCAAGAAACGGGTTAAACATAAAAAACACTGTTACGCCTGGGGGAATCTCGAATTCCTGTGCATTGGCACACACAACCAGGGCATTGCGAACATGAGCGGCTTTCAGATTTGCCATCGCTTTTCGGCAGAGTGACTCTGAGCATTCTACCCCTATAACCCGCCTAAATTGATAGCTGCGAGAAGCCACTACGAGTGCGCGTCCTAGGCCAGATCCATAATCCAGCAATATTCCGTTCCTAGCTAGATGCGACGGAACGTGTCGGAGGAGCAGACGGAGAACCCGATGGGGTGTAGGTGAATAACTGCCGCAGTCCGGAGCTGACCCAAGTTCCTCGCGGCTCAAATACCCGCGTGTAGAAATCCCATAATACCGATCGCCTGCCCAGTCTAAGACACGATTGAGAAATGGCCCCATGTCGTGATTCGTACGATTCCAACCAAACCAGCTAACGCTATATTACCAAAGTAAGGAATTTCGAAGTTCGCCCTAGAGTGTCCAAATTCCTGAGATACCGAGTTTCACGCTTTAAGAGTTAACTGAGCCGTCACTTGTTTCTCCAATTTCAGCTCGAACACTCATGTGTTTGGATCATTTGACCTTTCCGTGCTTAAGTCTAAGCCGCAATAATTCTGGTGTGCTGGGACCTGGGCCCTAGCGACCCGGCCGAACAGTCAATCGCCCCCAACCAGCGATTGTATGCGTCTGGCGCACTTTTTGGTTCGCGTGTACTTGTATTTGTTCGTTGCCGCGCAGGAAATCATGCTGTGGGGTGAGTAGGATTCTATGGGCGTGTTGAAGGAAACCCTGCGTCGCAGAATTCTTTTAAGATCAGCTGGTCCGAACGCGTCATGAATTGTTTCCTGAAGTGGCAACTGAAACGTGCAGAACCGAATTTTGCTGCCAGAGGCGACGCCTGATAAACTAATAGCCAACTTGGGTGCCGAGCTGGCAGGACACGGCAGATACTAAATTGTCTCAGACTTCCAACTACATCGAGGCATTCCCACAATTTCAGTTACGGGACTGCCTCCGTAAAGATCAAGGCACGCTGTCTGGGTTTTCTGGATTGTATTCATCGGGGCGCGCTGCGATTTACTGGGCGCTGAAGCGTCTGCGGCTGCCTTCAGGCGCCGCTGTTTGGATTCCTGCGTTCCATTGTGGCGTGGAAGTAGATGCCGCTATTGCAGCCGGCGCAAGGGTACATTTTTACCGTATTACGGAGCAGCTTTCGATCGATTTCGAAGAGCTACGGTGCGGCCTACAATTGGAACGCGGTCCCGTACTAGCCATCCACTATTTTGGTTTTCCCCAGCCGGACATGGAGAGATTGGTATTTGTATGCAGAGAAGCTGGTGTGCCTCTAATTGAAGATTGCGCACACTCCCTATTTTCATGCCGAGCGACGACGCCGCTAGGTAGTTTCGGCGTGCTCAGTGTATTCAGTTTCCCGAAGTCTCTTTCAGTCGTGGAGGGAGGGGCCCTCCGTGACAACTCGAAAGCCGATGCGCCTGAGGAGGATCTTCGCCCGTCCATAACCCCTTACAAAGTGTACGCGAAAACTTGGGTACGGCTTCTAGCACCAGACCTTCTTGTGCGGTGGTATCGCGGCCGAAGCCAGCCAGAGGCTGACTACTTGGAGGACTTCGCCATTTCAGAATTCCCATTCTACTATTATGATCAGCCCTCATTGCTTACAACACGCATCGTCGCAACTCAACTCGCCAGCCAGATAGTGCGCCGTCGCAGAGCGAACTGGAATTTGCTGCACACGCAGCTTTCGCAGTCGGAATATTACTCGCCTGTGTTTAGCTGTCTTCCGGAGGGCGTCTGTCCGCTAGTCCTTCCAATTTGGGTAAGTGGTAGGCGAGAACTCGAGGATTCGCTAAAGCAGCGTGGAATTGGGAGCTTCGTCTTTGGGCGTTTGCCACACCGATTGTTGAGCGTTTTTCAACGAGCGAAATGTAGAAAATTACGTGACCATATCCTAGGGCTACCAATTCATCAGCAACTAGATCCGATGGATATTCACAGAATTGCGGGAGAAGCAGTGTCTTTACTGTCGAAGTATGCTTTCAGTACCTTTTCGGGAGTAACCGCGTCTGAAGCAGGTAATCCCAATTAGGAGAATGGACCACCACGTCTTTTTGTCACAATGACGCCACAATTGCATCACGAACTTTGCGTCCGATACTGCTAAGCGGCTTCCTTAGATGAAAGAGAGCTGCCTTATTCCAGTCCGTAAGGAGAATGAACACGAGAGGGTCCGTTCACACAGTTAGAAACTACCTAGCTAGTACGCGGGCTGTGGATATGACAGTGCGCCGAATTCTGACAAAAGGTGCCTGTGTGTTCATGTTTCATCGGATTTTGCCGCGTGGACAGGAGTGCTACAATCCAGAACTTGTAACATGGGAAGATTCGTTCGCTCGTTTTCTTGATTGGGCCATCGAGAAATACGAAATCTTGCCTACGGAGGTATTGGTCTCCCGTCGTGCAGAGCGCTTTGATTCAGAACGACCGCCTTGTGCAATAACATTTGACGACGGTTGGGTGGACAATTTTCAACATGCGTTCCCGCTTCTCCGCGCGCGGCTACTCCCAGCGACTATTTTTTTGCCTATTCGCTTCATTGGCACTTCTCAACAATTTTGGCAAGAGCGTCTTTGGCGTTGCTTAAATAAAGTCAAAACCTCCGAGGCCGCCCAGCTAGTCGCTGAATCTCGCCGGCGTTTCCCGTGGTTTCGATCCCAAGGGATTCTCGCCCCTTCTGAAAAAGCGCTTAAGACTTTCTTGAAGACTCGAGCAAGCAAGGAAGCGGAAGAATTCGTGAACGTTTTGGAGGAATGCGTCCATATGAGTCCTCCATCCGACCGCTCTTTCGTGAACTGGGAAGAAGTAGAACTCATGCGAATGGCGGGGATTTCATTTGGATCGCATACACTTCACCATACGCTCTTGAGCAGTTCGAGCCCTGGCGTATCTGAGATAGAGATTTGTAAATCACGCGAAGAGCTCACTGACCGTCTCGGTGTGCGCACTGTTGCCTTCTCTTATCCATGGGGGGCCTGTAATGCGCTCTTACAGGCTCAAGCTTGCGAATCTGGCTACTCATTTGCAGTAACAGCGGAAGCTGGACTGGTCAACAGCGGAACTAATCCTTGGTTAGTGCCGCGAATTGCAATCAGCAACTCAATCGTTGGCGACTCAAGACGAAATACCATGGACCCAGCTCGGCTATCATTTGTCAAACAAGTGACGCAAGCAACTCTATCCAGGTTCATCCGAGCAGAGTTCTACAACAAGAGAATACGCATCGTGTTTCTCATTGACCAGATTGCTGACTGGGAGGGAGGAACTGAACGGCAGTTACACACGTTAATAACGAAATTGGACAGGAAATATTTCGAACCGATTATTATCTCTATCTTCGAGTATCCAGAGGTGCCTGCAGAAAGTTTTCCGTGTCCCGTGCTCTTTATTTCCAGTAAAGATAAAAATGTTTCGTCACTTGCGAGGCTTGTGCGATTGACGCGGTTGCTGCGGCGAATCGGACCTGACATATTCCAATCTTACTTCCGTGAGAGCAACACCCTTGGCATTTTGGCAGCGAGGCTAGCGAGCGTGCCTGTGATTATAGGCACGAGCCGAAACGTTAATTGCGCAGAAAGGTTTTTTGATCGCTTTGCACTTCGCGTCGCGGCTCTAATGGCTCATAGTTGGCAGTGCAATTCTCGAGCCGTGAGCAACTATGTCCTCAAGCAAGTGAAGATACGAACTCAGAAAATCGACATTTTTCCGAATGCCGTAGATCTATCGAAGTTCGTGCCTTGCCGCCCGGAGCAACGCATAGTTACTAGGTGCAAACTCGGACTCAACGCTGAGGGGCCAATAGTCGTCTCCGTGGCAAACTTGCGACTTGTGAAAGATCTTTCGACTCTTATCGAGGCCGCACGTCTAGTGCACTCCAGACTACCAGCTGCGCAATTTGTACTGGTGGGAGGCGGGCCACTTGACCAGGGGCTTCAAGAGCAAGTGTTTGAGTCCGGCCTTGATAAGATTGTGCGGTTTGTTGGAATGCAGTCGAACGTAATTCCGTATCTCGCCTCCGCTGATTTTGGCGTCTTGACTTCGCGGAGCGAAGGAAGCTCAAATTCTCTGCTTGAATATATGGCTGCCGGTCTTCCGACAGTCGTCTCGGATATTCCTTCGAACCGCGAACTCGTAGAAGGAATATTTTTTACTCCAGGAGATGCATCAGAGCTGGCTAAGGCGTTACTTAATTTATGGCTAGACGAAGCGGCTGCGCAGCGGCTCGCGGAACGTAATCGGCGGGCAGCAGAGAAGTATAGTGTGGACGAGTTCATTCGGCGAGCCGAAGGCTACTACAATCGGCTTATCCCGACGACCTGTTAGCATAAGATGGATGATGCCGTCCTAAATTCGTTGCCTATAGCTGGAGCGTCCGTCGAATGCGTCGAAACGTATACCGCATTTCGTCAACTCAAGAACGATTGGAACCCATTACTAATGCAAAGCTATCGGCCAACGCCGTTCTTAACTTGGGAGTGGGTTTCTACTTGGTGGGACCATTTCGGAGCTGATTCAAGACTTTTTGTGTTGGTAGTTCGAAACAGCAACGGCCAGACTATTGGCATTGCTCCTCTGCGGATCGCATTGCGTCGACAGTGGGGTATATTTCCGATACGGCGAATAGAATTTTTGGGATATCAGGGTTCGAAGGTTTGCGCGGATCACTTGGATTTTCTGACGCAGGTGCCTTACCGGGACGTTATCACCAATTTTCTTCTCGAGGAAATTATGAGGAGACGGGAGGACTGGGATGCCCTAGAGTTGGCCGATCTCGCCGAGGAATCGCTTATCCCGGAGTTGTTATCGCAAATGTGCAGTGACTGCCATATTAAGCGCATGTCGGGCGCGCGACAGCAATGCCCCTACATTGAACTTCCGGATCACTGGAGCTCGCTTTTGGAATCCCTCAAGAAAAACCACCGGAGCAACGTAAAACGGAAACGCGAAAAGCTTTTTAAGAATTTTCGAGTGAGTTTTGAAAGAGATTGTCTGCCACAGATCGTTATACCTCGGATGCAGATTCTCGAGGGACTGCACGGATCAGCGAGGAACCGCAAAGGAGAAATGGGAAACTTTCGTTTGAAAGAGTACTCTGATTTTCATCGCGCGGTCGCCAAACAGATGGCGAACGCTGGATTTTTGTATTTGGCACAGTTAAATTGCGATGAGATTCCTGTGGCGGCTCTTTACGGTTTTCATTTGGGTGGAAGGCTCTTCGGCTACCAGACGGGATTTTCGTCTTCGTGGGCACCTCACGGGGTCGGCGCGGTTCTGCAAGCTATGGTCCTCGAAGACGCTATCGAGCACTTGCATGCCATCGAATACGATTTTCTGCGGGGCAACGAAGAATATAAGTACACATGGACCAGTCGAGAGCGGCAAACCAATACGGAACTGGTATGGGGGAAATCGGTTCGCGGCCGCCTTGCGGAGGGCAAATTCATTGCTTTACGCCACTTATCACTAGTTCGCTCCAAGATACGCGGATTAAGAACGTTATTTTCGTCGGCAGCAAAGTTTAACGTCAGCAGCTAGAATCAGTAATATTTCAGTTTTCAAAAGCAAGCACTTATGGACAGGTGAGCGTCCTGAAATCGCTCGTCGTTGCCGTACAGGTTAGTGAAGAAACTCTTGAGGCAACTTCGATCGATCCAGCGCATACCGCAGCCGGCATCGAGACCCTTTCGTGTTTCTTAGTTGCGACCTGACGAAAATAAATGCGACGCTCGATGGCGTGCCGAAAATCACCACCAAAGAGGCTTCCCAGTTGCACCGGCGTCCCGCTTTTTTCTCTCGAAGTTTTTGAGAGTTGAGGAGTTATCTTCGCTTGATCGTGGATCATTCATGCGTTTGGCAATACAGATGCCCTGCAATTGCGACTGAAGTGTTTTCAGGTGTTATCATGGTATTGGTTTCTATGTGACATATATGCCGGTAATTGATCTCCCACAGAAAAGTCACAACCTCCATTACTTTGCGCCTCTTCTCCTTGATCGTTTCTCCATGCATCTCAAGAAACAATTTCGGTTTATCTGACTCCAGCGTCTTGCGCGCCCCTTTCAGCACCTCGATCTCCCATCCCTCAGTATCGATCTTGATGAAATCGGGTCGTGGCATATTGATTCGCGTAATTTCCTCGTCGAGCGGAACAATACAGATCTCTTCTTCAAACGTGCTCCTTCCCGCGTGCAATAAATTCCGCACAGCGTTTCCCCTCAACACTCGCACCCCCTGGCATAAGCGGGCTTGCCACCATCCGTCTCTTCTCACTTCGTGAGCCGACCCCCTACCTTACGTACCTCAACATTACTGAATCTATTCAACTTCAGATTCTCCATGAGACGCTTGTGGTTTGCGTTATTCGGCTCGAAACATACCACTGCCTTAGCTCGCGACGCGAAAAAAAAGGTGAGCAGACCATGAAAAGCGCCCACGTCGTAGACGTTCATGCCGGTAAGATTAAGCGTACGCCAAAATTCCTGTTCTGCGGTCAAGACGTCGGGCGATAACAGAGCTGGGACCCAACCGAGGCCTCCCTTCCGCCTCATTCCTTTTAACAGGCCACGACGAACTGTGTAGGTAATATTGTCGAACAGGTGCACGCTAATCCAGGCAACGAGGCGATGTGTCGGACTATAATGACGAAATGGAAGATCTTCGTTCAGACTAGAAGAGTCCATGGATACAGTATAAACTCAACTCTTTTCCGATATACGTTATAGGTGTACCGCTCGCTCTCGGAACCAGTGCTTAGGCCGCTACGTGATTACGTTAAGAGATAAAGCAGTATGCCGCGGGAGGAGGGCGGCTTTGCCAGAAACCTCTGTGCCCGTTCCTTTCCAATCGGATCCTAACTATGGTTCTACTTGGGGGCAAGTTCACAACGTACGATTGAGGTTAGAAACTCGCGGGTCCAAGTATTGAAAAGAATCTCGCCGGCCGTATAGGTACAGCTTCAAATTTGACCATCTGGAAATCGCTTTTTTCTAAAAAGTTGATAAATTTTGCTAGCGTCATTTGGTTCAACC
>Ga0182015_10004643_pt1 | contig 14683 bp, 8 predicted proteins | sample 712P3MmetaG_FD_120478 | JGI IMG/M metagenome (GOLD analysis project Ga0182015, IMG submission 120478) | Permafrost microbial communities from Stordalen Mire, Sweden - 712P3M metaG | ecosystem: Environmental > Terrestrial > Soil > Wetlands > Permafrost | place: Sweden: Stordalen | collected...
ATTCCACCCCTGCGCTTCCGAGCCGGCGCTGGCGGCGGTGGACTTGTCGTCAAGGCTCTTGGCCCAGGTATAGATGCTGGTGAGGGCGAACTGGCTGGAGCGATGCTCAAGCTTGACGTTCAGCGCGTTGTAGTTGGAGTGCCCGATCCAGGAACTGTCGATATAAGTGACGAAGTTCGGATATGGACGGCGGTTCACTGGCAGGCAAGAGTCTGGTTCCGGAGTGGTCGTGTAGCAGGCCGTCAGGTTGGGGATCAGCAGGGCCTGATTGATGTTCTGGCGGGCCAGCAACCGGCTGCCTTTGTTGCCAATGTAATTCATCTCGAGGGTGGTGTTCCTGGCCAGTTCCCGCTCCACGGAAAACGACCATTGCGTCATGTATGGATTCTTCGGGTTTTCTGAGTTGACCACCGCGATGAAGGTATTCGCGGCTGGGGTTACCGGGGCAATGCTGCTGAAATCGGGCCAGAGCTGATCGGTCGTTTGGTAACTTGTTTGACCACTGACTTGCGTCAGGTTTTGCCGGCTGACATAGGGATAGACGTCGCCGGAGTCATCCATTTCCCGGCCTTCGACGCCGTCCCAGACTAGCCCGAAGCCGCCGCGGACAACGGTTTTGGGATCCAAGCGATAGGCGAAGCCGAGGCGCGGAGCAAAGTTGTTGTATTCGGTTTTGCCCGGGTGGTTGGAGCCGCAGTAGCGATAGTAGCCGTTGCCCGGCGGGGCGACACCGTCGGTGGCGAGCTTGGGATCGGCAAAGCACAGGCCGCCAAGGGTATTGGAGGTATCCCGCCAGGTCAAGCGATTATGGGCATCGTAGGGGATGGGTCGAATGTCCCAGCGCACGCCAAGATTGAGTGTCAGCTTGCTGTTAACCTTCCAGTCGTCCTGGAAGTAGGTGGCGTAGTAGCGGAATTGGTAGTCGTGCAGGTTGCCGGCCGAGTTCGGAAGGCCGAACGGGCCGGGAAGGAACCCGTTGGCGGCGCCGTAGTATCCGAGAAGGAAGTCCGCCAATTGGTTCCCCGTGGCTGCTCCGTCGTTGAACGTGTATTGGCCCAGGAAGTTGCTGGCGTTGTTTCGGTAGAGAGTCCACCGCTTGTAGTCCCCGCCCACCGTGAAGGTATGCGCGCCACGGATGTAGGACAAGGCATCGCTGTACTGCCACATCGGGTTGTCGCTGGAGGTGTAGGCGTTGTTGGCGCCGCCGAAGGTTCCTAAGTTCTCGGCATTCTGATTTCCAAAGCCGATCGTGGGATAAGAACGCTGCTGTGGTGTGAGATCGGTGAATACGCCGCTGAAACCGAGCGACGTTTGAACCGAGGCGGCTACCGGTGCTCCGAAATTGACCAGGTACGAGTCCATTACACCCATGATGAACTGGTTGACGATGTGGGGTCCGAAGTTGGTGGTGTACCCAGCGGCCCAATTGGTGTTGATTCCCGAGGTTCCGGAACCACTGGCTGCCGCCGATGCCCCGCCGGCTCCAAAAGGGTTGTAGGTCGAGTAGGTGCCCCTGCCAAAGAGTCTGCCCCATTTGTTCATATCCTGATCGATACGGTAGGTCTGCTGATTGCTTTTCAGGGTGTTGGTCGAATTGTACGAATAATTGTTCAAAGCATTCCCTCCGCAGCCTGAACAATTGGCGCCTGGGATGAACCCCTGGGCGATGGTCACATTCGCCAATCGCGAAAAGCGCGAAGCCGGAATGATGGAAGCAAAGCCGTTGCCGCCCGCAAATGGAAGCCCTGTCGTAGGGTCTGTGACTGGGGTGGAGAAATCTCCCGCCAATTCGGCCGCTGTAGGTACGGTCGTGTAGCCCGTCCCCGCCCCCGCGCTCAAGCGCTGGCCCTCGTAGTTGGCCATGAAGAAGGTCTTGTCCTTGCCGTTATAGAGCCATGGAATCCGGACCGGGCCGTCCAAGACGAAACCAAATTGGTTCTGGCGCAGCTTAGGCTTGGCGGTCGTGCCCTGGAAGTAGTTTTTGGCGTCGAAGGCGTCGTTGCGCAGAAACTCGAAGACAGATCCATGAAAGCTGTTGGTGCCGCTCCTGCTGACCACGCTGATCTGGTTGGCGCCCAGGCCGTACTGCGCCGAATAGGTCTCACTCAGCACCTTGAATTCCTGAATGGCGTCGATCGAGAGGATGTTAGACGGGACGTTGGTCGTCTGATCGGTGTTGAGGATGCCGTCGAGCAGGTAGCTGTTCGACTCCGGCCGGGATCCGTTGATGCTGATGGCCTCACCCGCGCCGGGGTGTCCCGACTGTTCGCCGCCGGTCTCGACCGCGCCTGCGCCGATAAAGAGCAGATCGAAGAAATTGCGTCCGTTGAGCGGCAACTCGGTGACCTGCCGCGAACTGACAAGTTGCGAAATCGCCGCATTGTCGGTATCGAGTTGGGTAGCATCCGCGGCAACCGTAACCGTGGCGCTCACGTCGCCGGGCTTGAGGACCAGGTTGACGCGTGCCTGTTGAGCCACAGCCAGGGTGATGCCTGTCACATCTTCCTTGGCGAAGCCGGGAGCCTCCGCAAGGACGCTGTACTCACCGGGGATGAGGCTGAGCACGGTGTAGTCCCCGGCCGAGGTGGTGGTGGCTTTGGACTTCACTCCTGTGGCGGTATTGGTAATGGCCACCGTGGCTTTAGGGATCACAGCGCCGGTTGAATCTGCGACCGAACCGAGGATCGATCCGGTGCCGCCGGTTTGGGCTATAAGCCTTCCGGCCGCCAGAACGAGCAAGACTGCCCAGATGGTGATGGTTCTATTTCCTAAGTACTGCCTCATGCGTTTCCTTGACATACTGCCTCCAAAAGTGTGGCTCCCTGGGCGATTGAATTGGTTCCTGTTAGCCTCTGAGCCGGCGGTGCAATTGATTTGGGGATGCGTTTCCTGTCCACGGGACAAAAGCCAGGAAACTGCCACCCCTTCCCATCCGAAATTCACCTGTGAAACTATTTCCCAAATCAACATCGCATTCATACGGTTGCACCCCAAACTAGTCAAGATTGCTACGGTAGCGCCGGTGCCCGAGAACCACTGAGGCTTTGCTACGTATCGCAAATCATTGATAGAAGGGCAGTTCTTGGAACAAGTAGCGAGCCGTATCAACGGTGTGTTACGTTGAATCGCCGAAATCTTCGGTTGGGAAAAGAGACTATGCCGTCGGCTGGGTCAGTGATCGGTGCCTGGCACCCGAAGACCGAGAGCGAAAGGCAGCTCGTCCGCTCGCAACTCGAAAAGATTGTGAGCGACAGCAGATTCACTGCTAGCAAACGATATCCGTGCATGCTCCGGTACATCGTGGAACAGACTCTTGCCGAGAACGAAGACAGCTTGAAAGAGCGCACCCTCGGGATAGAGGTATTTCATCGGCCGCCGGATTACGATACCAATCTCGATCCTGTCGTGCGTCTCTGCGCCGCGGAGGTGAGGAAGCGGCTCGTCCTGTATTACCAGTCACCGGCGCATGCGAGCGAACTAAGAATTGAATTGAATCCGGGATCCTACGTTCCCGTCTTCTCGCAACCCGCACCGGACACGCCCATCCTCGAGGTCATTCCCGCAGAAGTGATTCCGGCGTTTGTTCCCCCTAAGGCGGACCAGGTCAGCCAGCCCGGATGGAGGACGAGAAGGAAACTCTATTGGCCCGCCGGCTTGATAGCTTCTGGCGTGATCATCGCCGTGGTATTAGTCTGGGGCGCTCGGCATTGGAGACACCTAGGAAAGCAAAGGTCCGCTCTCGAAGAAGTGTGGTCTCCGTTGCTCACCAGCAGCAAGCCGATCTTGTTCTGTATGGGCGAAACCGAGCTGTTTGCCCCACATGATTCCCTGACTGAGCTCCAGAGCGGGGCCGAAGACAACTCGTTTCTTCAGGCGTTCGCGGACAAGAACGACTTTGTTCCTTTTTCTGACGTGCAAACTCTTAACAGATTCGTGTCTCTGATCGTAGCTCACGGACATGCCTACCGGGTTCAGAAATCTCGGACGACCGTTTCCTCTCAGCTTCGAGAAGGGCCCGTTGTTCTGATTGGAGCGCTGAACAATGACTGGACGCTGAACAGAACGTCCTCACTCAGGTTTCATCTGGAAGGGCCTGAGGGCCCAGATCGGGTTTACTGGATCGCGGACACACAGCACCCCGAGTCACGCGCTTGGCAAGTCAGAGCACAGGCTCCGAGGAGTCACGTTGTCAAAGACTATGCCATCGCCGCCCGCTTCACTGACGAGAGCACCGGCCAGGTAGTTCTGGTCGCGGCAGGAATTGCCGGCAGCGGAACCAGGGCTGCCGGTGAATTCCTGACCGATGAAGCAAACCTGAAACAGTTGGCTGATGGCGCCGGCGTCGACTGGGGTCAAAGGAATTTCGAAGTCGTCCTTAGCTCCCAGGTAGTCAACGGCATGCAAGGCGAACCCAGAGTGGAAGCGAAAGCATTCTGGTAAGTCATCCATCGCGCGGGCACACTGTGCTCGAACTGTTCACCTGTTCGGTCACCAAGCGAAGTTCAAAACCTTCAAGCAGTCTAGCCAACCCGGTAGTTCCCCACATCTTCAATACAAGCCTCTCTGCATAGGAATCTTCCAAAAGAGATTGGACAGGCCGGTGATCAAACCCGAAGTGGCATAAAATCGCACAACTGAATGAGCTTTTGCGGCTGCGTTGCGGATTAGAGAGCATTTCCATGAAAAGCAAGGTCACCGCTAGTCTGTACGTACTGTTGATCGTTCTCGCCGCGGTCAGCATCATCTACTACATTGCCGGCGTATTCGCACTGCGCGAAGAGTTCTTCCACTCCGGCCGCTACGCGGACAGACCCTTTGACTTCCACGATGACGGGCTAACACTCGACGGTGTTCGTAAAGAGGCGCAGGCCGCCGGTCTCTCCACTGGCGATTTCGTGATCGCAGTCAACGGGGTCCCGTTCACCGGGTTTGCTCAGGTCCACGATCTCGTGCAGCAATCCAAACCCGGCACACTCATCCGGGTCACCGCGCGCACGCCTGCAGGGAAAGTGCGTGATGTGCAGGTTCGACTAGCCGCCCGCCAGGATCCAAACTTCTCTCTTGGCGGTTACTTAGCATTTCTTGTTCCAATCGTGGGCGTGCCTCTCCTCGGGCTCCTCATCGGATACTGGGTGGTTGCCGCACGCCCACGCGACCTGAATGCATGGCTGGTCCTGATCCTGCTCGCATTCCCTGAAACCACCTATGGCAATCTGGACTGGAGCTTCTGGCCGGCGCCCTGGTACCTTTTGCTCGGGTTGTGGAACTCGCTTGTGCAGGTCTTCGTCTTTCCTGCGCTATTGTGGTTTGGCTTCCTGTTTCCAGAACGCTGGCGAGCGGACGTACGCCTGCCGTGGTTTAAATATGCCGTTCTGGCAATCTCGTGCTGTGTTTTTGTTTTAGAAACCGGCTTTGCGGCGGGGCAGTTCCTTTCAGTCCAAACCCTTCGCTCGCTCACCGGCTTGCAACGTTGGACCGATCACGTGAGCTCCTCCTTCATGGTGATCTGTATCCTGCTTTTTCTGGTTGCGTTGTTCGACAAGTTGCATTCAGCGTCCACGGCAGACGCCCGGCGACGTTTGCGGGTACTTGCCATTGGCAGTAGCCTGTCGCTCGGCCCACTGCTAATCATCTTCTCCGTAGCGCCGTTGTTTGGCGTGGACCCGCACCATGGAAAATGGTTCATCTCGATCGTCCCACTCATTTCGCTTTTTCCGCTCACTCTTGCCTATGTTCTGATCGTGCAGCGGGCCATGGATGTCCGCATCCTGCTGCGGATGGGAACGCAATATCTGCTCGCACGCGCCACCGTAATTACCGCTGAGATAGCCGCCGTCGCCTTCCTCATCCTGCGCTTCGTTGTTCCCATGATGGAGCGCAAAGAACATCCGCTTCTCAACTTTGTGCTTCTTGCTCTCCGCATTGGTGCGCTGTTCCAGATATTTCTACGGCGGAATAGCGTCGGTCATCTCTTGCAAAGGTGGATAGATCGCAAGTTCTTCCGCGACGCCTACAACAGCGAGCACCTGCTCAGCGAGCTTTCTGAGCAGGTGCGCCAGCTAACCGATCGAACTGTGCTTTTTGACGTCATTCTTAGCCGCATCTCCGATGTTCTGCACGTGTCGAAGATTGCCATCCTGCTGCGCGGCAGCAACGTATTCCATCTTCAGCAGGCGCTTGGCTTGGAGTTCGGTGGCCCGGTCGCTTTCGCCGAGGGGTCTGCGACCATCCAGAACTTGCAGCGCACCAATCAGCCTGCCACCGTCTACCAGGATCGCCCGGAACCGTGGTTTATCGAGGCCGGGGCGGAAGAACAAACCCTGTTGCGCGAGATCAACGCAGAGCTCTTGCTACCCATGTCCGGCCGTGCTCATCTTCTGGGCCTGATCGCGCTGGGACCCAAGAAGTCCGAGGAGCCGTACACCCCAACCGACTTGCGCACGTTGCAATCGGTCGCGGCTCAGACTGGTCTCTCGCTCGAAGTCGCTGAATTGGTCCGAAAACTTGCCGACCAGGCAGCGCAACGCGAGCGGATGAATCGAGAGATCGAGATTGCCCGCGAAGTGCAACAGCGCTTGTTCCCCCAGAGTATGCCGCAGATGCCCGGCGTGGACCTGGCGGGAATGTGCCGCCCTGCTTCTGAAGTGGGGGGTGATTACTATGATCTCATTGCCATGGAAGACGGCCATCTCGGCTTTGCCATTGGCGATGTCTCCGGCAAGGGCATTTCGGCTGCGCTGATCATGGCCAGCCTCCGGGCGTCGCTCCGCGGTTTGGTACTCGACGATCCTGTCGACCTTGCCAGGGTGATGCAAAAAGTGAATCGCCTGGTGTACGAGGCATCGTCCAGCAGCCGCTATGCCACCTTCTTCTTTGCCACGCTCGATCCGCACACGAGCGAGTTCCGCTATGTCAATGCCGGACACAATCCTCCTGTACTGGTAAAGAAGGATTCAGGAGAGGTCTGCCGCCTCGAGGCGTGTGGACCGGTCGTCGGCATGCTGCCGTTTACTGAATACGAAGCACGGTCTATGTTTCTGCGATCTGGCGATTTGCTGATCGGCTATACCGACGGGATCAGCGAGGCCATGACTGCCGAAGACGAAGAGTGGGGAGAGGATCGAATGCTCGCCGCGATACCACGCCGTTCCGATACTTCGGCAGAAGAAATTCTCGGTGCAATCTTCCGCGCCGCCGATGAATTCACAGCCGGAGCGGAGCAGCACGACGACATGACGCTGCTCGTAATGAAACTCATTTAAAAGGCTTGATGATCAACGAGTACAAAGCACACCGGGAAACCAGATTACAGGCGAACGATCAATCGGTTTTCTCCTTCGTTATAAGACGCAGTGACACCATGGAATGTCTGGGCATAGCCGGACTGGATGAGGCGGAGCAACCAACCCCAGAGCTTGGCATCTGGCTCAAGGAAGCAGCTCATGGTCACGGCTACGCAACAGAAGCCATTAAAGCGGTTGCTGAATGGGCGACCCAAACTCTCGCAAAGGAGAGCTTTCTTTACCCCGTAGCAGTAGAAAATGTCGCCAGCAGGCGTATCGCCGAAAAACTAAACGGCGAAATCGTAGGAACACGCAGAAATCCAAAATATGAGTCCGTCGTCTATGAAATCTGCCCTCTTACCCGACCCTGGTCGGGCGGTTAAGAAGACTGTTGCGTCTGGTCGCTTGCTTGGCGCTCTTTCAGAGCTTTCGACCTTCTTCATCAATGGACAAAGGCTCGACGGCGCTTATGACTAGGCCTCTTTAGTCGAGGCAATCGAGAGAGTATTGGTTTGAGCCGCTCACTTCTCGGCATCCGTGTGCCAACCCGGATTCGTCCATTGCCCATCGTGCAGGACGAAGACCTCTGTGGCACGGCCGGAACTGACCGACCGCTTGCCCTTCATCTCGGTTTCTACGATGTACTTGCTGTATAGAATCGCCACGTCACCGAAGCGTTGAATCTCTGTTCTGGGGAACTCGAGGCGGACTAACCTGCCGCCCTGGGCTTGAAAATCGACAGCGGATTGCAGCACTTCGGACTGATGTTTCCACTGCGGTTCACCGGAGCTGATCACAATGGTCTCCGGTGGCACGAGTTCCCGGAGGGTGCTTGCATCGTTGCCGAACCACGACCTCCAGACCGCTTCCCGCACTTTGAGTAGTTGCCCGCGGTCGTCTTGATTTGCCGGGAAGCTTTTCGCGCTCCCTCCGGGGAGGATCGCGATCACCGCGGCGATGGTGAAAAGTCTGCGATGCATGTTGCCTCCGATCAGATCGTTTGCGATGAGGGTTGGTTGAGGGCGAGCAGCACGGCTGCGGCGGACGCAGTGAAAACCGAATAATCGAGCGGCGACTTGGCGCCAAAGGATATGGCCATCGCGGTCCCGAAAAGAATCAGCAGAAGTGCGCTGGCAAGAGCGGTCCAACGCGGCCATAGCCCGAGCAACAACAAGACGCCGAGAACCAATTCCGCAGCAGTGGCAGCCCAGGCGAGGAAGGGAATCGACGAGGCAGGCATGAACGAGTTCACCTTGGCCGTGTAGCGGATGAAGCCGTCAAAGTTTCCGTATCCAACATTACGGCCTCGCCAGATGCCGAACCGGTCGGCGACGCCGGACAAAAAGCCGATTCCCAGCGCGGCCCGTGCATAGAGAATCGCCAGCTTCTTTGCCTCAGAAGAGTTCATGGGTGCGTAGTTCCTGGCGTTGAATTGGTTGGCACTTTGACCGAGAGAGGACCCACATGATCGCAGATAAAGTAAGCCAGGAAGGTTGCCGGTTCCGTCGCGCTCGCATTCTTCGAAACCATATGAATGCCGTTAGGCTCTTCGTAGAAACTATCTCCGGTGCGGTAAACGCTCTCCGTGCCCCCCTTGACCTGCATGCGAACCGCGCCCTTGAGAACGTAGCCGATCACCGGGCACGGATGGCTGTGAGGTGCTGAAGAACCGCCCGGCGGATAGGTCACCTCGACGGTCGTCACCTGCAAGTGGGAGGGATCTAAAGCAGGCAACGCGTGTGAGAACACCACGCGAGTGCGCGCGTCGAGGGGCGGACCGGAGCTGGATGCCGGGCTGTTTTGGGGGATGAGCCAACAAAATAAAGCGAGCAACAGGTTGAGAATTGGCCTTCGCGTCTGCATGCAGAAAGGCTAACAACAAGTGGTACTGTCTAACAGGCCCACTTGTCGATGAGTGCGCTGTGCCACTTTTCTGCTAAGTACACCTGCCGTAAATCCTGTTGCTACCTTACGAACACTTCGTTTCGACAGCAGAAACGCCGGGGCCAAGGGACGCGATCTTCGAATTCCTCCCAAATGGGTCACGGCCTGATGACGGCACCAGGTCTTTAAAGTGGATATAACATTTATGGACAGCTGTACTGTCCACCTGTTAAGGTGCATGGATCGATTCCGTACAATCAAAGTCACAGCCTATAACCACGAACTCCCTCCCATGGAGCGCATGAAGCAGTCAAAGAACGCGGCGGGCGCGACCACTGATTTGAAGCAAGCACCGATGCATCGCGTAATCTACGACGCGTTGCTGGCCGAAATCCAACAGGGACAATATCGCTCCGGCGACCGCCTCCCCAGCGAACTGGAACTGTGCAAGCGGTTCCAGTCTTCGCGCATCACCGTGGCCAAAGCGATCAACAGCCTGCAGCATGAGGGGCTGGTGGTGCGCAGAGCGGGGTCGGGTAGCTATGTTCAGCTCACTGCCCCGGTCACCAGCTACCAGTTCGGTCTGCTGATTCCCGAGCTCGGCAGCACAGAAATCTTCGAACCGATCTGCCAGGGCATCATGCAGTCACCGCAGGGCAAATCGCATTCGCTGATCTGGGGACATACCTCGCATAAGACCTGCTCTAAAGAGGAGGCCGCACTTTCGCTCTGCCGCCAATTCATTGAGCAGAAGGTTTCGGGCGTCTTCTTCGCCCCGCTCGAGTTTGTTGATGAAAAGGACAGCATCAATCATCAGCTGGTCGCGGAGCTCCGCCAGGCGGGCATCCCGATCGTTCTCCTCGACCGCTGTTACTACACCTTTCCCATGCGCTCGAATCTTGACCGTGTGGGCATCGACAACCACCGCGCCAGTTTTGTGGTAACCCAGCATTTGTGGAATCAGGGCGCACGCCGGATCGTGTTCGTCGCCCGCCGGCGTTCCGCTTCCACCATGGTGGATCGGCTATCCGGATACCAGTTCGCACTGGGCGAGTGCGGTTCTGAATTCCCCCCCAGAGCGCTCTTCGGTGATGTAGAGGACTCGGAGTTTGTGCGCGAGCTGGTTGAGCTGGAGCCCGACGGCGTGGTCTGCGGCAATGATCTGACAGCAGCACACCTGATGCGGGCTCTGATCGGCATGGGGGTGAGAGTGCCGGAGCAGATCCGGCTGGTCAGCTTTGACGACGTGAGCTACGCCAAATTTCTCCCCGTGCCCCTGACCACCATCCACCAGAACTGCCCGCAAATAGGTGAGTTGGCGATGGAGCTGATGCTGGACCGTATACAACATCCGCTTCGCCCTGGCGTGGATCTGCTCGTGCCCTTCGATCTGGTGGTGCGCGAGTCCTGCGGGCCCGCGGGTGAACCAAAATTCAGAAGCGGTTTTGCACGTCCTGCTTCCACCGCCGGCACGCCGGCGCGTGCGAGGAAGTCCTTGGAAAAACCACGCGTTGCGTCCAGGCCGCGGGTCGTCTAGTTTTCGCGCTATCTCCTGGTGAGTATGGCCCTGTCTGGTGCGGTCCAAAGTTTGCAGAGGCGTGCCGCGTGTACACACGGAGAACGGCGGCGTGCGATAGCTCCCGTTTGGCTCAAGGCCCTATTTGCCACAGCCATGGTTCCCGTGCTGCTCGCTGCTCCCAGCGCCACAGATACGCCGTCAACGAACGCGGCTATGGAAGCGCGGCTGAGGAGTATTTTCGCGGCCAACGACTGGAAGGCTGATCCCAATAAGCCCGCTGAGCGTGCCCGTTATCTTGCCGGGCTCGTCGCCGGCGGCAGGCTCAACGTAGAACAATGGAAAGTCGTGCTGCCCGAGTTGGCTACCGAGCAGCTGCGAGCAGGCGATCCGCGCGGCGCGCTGGAGACACTTACCGCTTTAGAACCCTTGGCAAACGGCAACCCGGAGGGCGAGCAGGCGCTTCATGAGTTGCGCGGCCTGGCCTACATGCGGCTGGGAGAACAGGAAAACTGCCAGGTCATGCACGGGCAGAGCATATGTATATTCCCAATACAAAGCAAAGGCGTGCACAAACTGCCCGAAGGCGCCGAGGGTGCGGTGCGCGAATTTACCTGGCTGCTCCATCGTCATGCCGATGACGCGCTCTCGCGTTGGCTTTTGAATGTCGCGTACATGCAGCTCGGACGCTATCCCAACGGGGTGCCGTCGCAATTCCTGCTGCCGCCGTCCCTCTACGATTCGGAAGCGCACATCGGTGAGTTTCCCGATTACGCTTCATTAGCCGGCGTCGACGTAACTGGACACGCGGGTGGTGCGATCGTGGAGGATTTCGACGGGGACGGTCTGTTGGACATTGTGACCTCATCGTCCGGTCCTCTCGACCCCATGCACTTATTTCACAACAACGGCAATGGTACGTTTAGCGACTGGAGTGCCAAAGCAGGGCTGACGAGTGAACTCGGCGGCCTGAATCTGGTGCTCGGGGATTTCGACAATGACGGCCACCCGGACATTCTCGTTTTGCGCGGTGGTTGGTGGGGCCTCTATGGAAACTACCCACTTTCGCTCCTGCGTAATCGTGGAGACGGTACGTTTGAAGATGTGACCGAGCGCGCAGGCCTCTTGCACAATGGACCGACCCAAACCGCTGCATGGGCTGACTACGACAACGATGGATGGCCAGACCTGTTTGTCGGCTACGAATCCACAGAGGGCAACACCCAGCCCTCCCTCCTCTACCACAACAATCACGACGGCACCTTCACGGAAGTGGGCCACAGCATGCCACTCGGTGTGCAGGGGTTCGTAAAAGGTGTGGCGTGGGGTGACTTCAACAATGATGGACGCCCTGATCTCTATGTCTCAGTGCGCGAGGGCAAGAACCGGCTGCTACGCAACGACGGACCTGTTGACCCAGCCAGGCCTGACCCCGCGCACTGGCGCTTTACCGACGTGACTGCCCATGCAGGGGTCGCGCCGAAAGGGAACACATTCGCCACCTGGTTTTTTGACTTCGACAACGACGGATGGCCGGATCTGTATGTCTCAGGCTACTCATTCGGTTCAGCTCAGGACGTGGGCCGCTTTGAGAGCGGGCAGGCTTTTGATGCCGGTCTGCCCCACCTTTACCGCAATCGTGGAGACGGCACCTTCACCGAAGTGACCCATGCCATGCACCTCGACCGTGCAATTTTACCCATGGGGGCGAATTTCGGCGACCTGGACAACGATGGTTGGCTGGACGTGTATCTGGGCACGGGCGAAGTATCGTATCAGGCTCTGTTACCGAATCGCATGTTCCGCAATGACCGCGGTGTCCGCTTTCAGGATGTGACCACCTCCGGTGGTTTTGGTCATCTGCAGAAGGGCCATGCCATCGCCTTCGCCGATATAGAGAATCGCGGGCAGGAAGACATCTTTGAAGAGATGGGCGGCGCGTTTGTAGGCGACGCCTACCAAAGCGCACTCTATCGCAATCCCGGTCACCCCGGGCATTCGATCACCCTCAAACTAGTGGGGGTACAAAGCAATCGTGCCGCCTATGGTGCGCGCATTGAGGTTGTCTTTCACGAGAATGGCCGGCAACGCGATGTGTTTCGCACCGTTGGCGCGGTGTCGAGTTTTGGGGGCAATCCAATGGAGCAACATATCGGCGTGGGTGCGGCCACCCGTGTGGATGAGATACGCATCCGCTGGCCCGCCGACTATGCGCATGAGCAGGTGCTGCGGAACCTTTCGGTCGATCAGACGTTGCTGGTGCGGGAAGGCGCCCCCGCTGCTCAGGAGGTGCCGCGTAACACCTTCACGCTTGGTGCGTCCCCGCTACCCGGGGCAAAGAGCAATATGCCGATGCACGACCACAAATAGAAGGACCGGCAAAAAAAGTTGGAAAGGCCGAACAGGCTGCGGAATAAGTCTCTGCACGAAGGGCACGGCTTCAGAGGCTGCGGAAAAACTCATTTCTCTGAAGGGTACGGCCTTTAGGCCGTACATAACTGCTGTGTAATGAGTTCGGCTTCAGCCGCTGAGGGCTGCTTTCTTCTTCAAACCGGCATTTTTCCGCAGCCTGTTCAACCGTGCCGCAACGTCGCTGGGCCGATGAGGGCTTTAGAGTCTGCGTGAGAACCTTCAGCGAGGGATGGATAGATCCAAATCTACGGAAATGCGCACGTTTCTAATAAGTCACTGCTCTCATGCTTTGTATCAGGGCACCACTTTAGTCGTGCCGTAACGCACTGGGTCGATGAGGGCTTTAGAGTCTGCGTGAGAACCTTCAGCGAAGGATGGATAGATCCAAATCTACGGAAATGCGCACGTTTCTGATAAGTCACTGCTCTCATGCTTTGTATCAGGGCACGACTTTAGTCGTGCCGCAACGGGCCACACAACGACGAGGGCTTTAGCCCCTGAGGTCCCTGAGGTACGCTTTTCCCGGGCGTTCTTTCCCCAGACTTAAAAAGACCAGGCAAAAAAGTTGGGAAGGGCCGAAGCCCTTCCCAAGCTTGGAGACGTAGCCCGTTAGAACTGCAGATGCAACGTGAACTGCAGTTGACGGGGGTTTGTGGTTCCACCGAGCCCAGCCGGGAAAGGACCGCCGGTGATCGCACCAGAGCTCGTCGAATCGATGGCGCCATTCGGGCCACCATAATTGATATGGTTAAATGCGTTGAAGGCATCCATGCGGAACTGCGCCGTCACTCGCTCGTAGATCGCCACGTTTTTGAAGATCGACATGTCGCTGTTGAAGAAGTTCGGTCCAAAGGCTGACTCGCGCCTGATATTTCCGATTTGATCCAGGCCAGGGCAGGTGAACCCGCCGGTGACACTGGCTGAGTTGCAGAGATTATTCCCAGCGGCCAGATCTGCCCCGCTGATGACCGCAGCAAACTGGTGCACACCCGAACCCACTCCTGGTGTGCCTTGCACATTTTTGTTCAAGTGGTTCACGTTTCCGTTCGGCTGGCAAGGTGCATCGCCCGGAATCGAGGCTCCGCATGCGGAATAGCTCGGATTGAACGGCAGGCCGCTCTGCCAGAAGGCCGTGGTGCTATACTCCCAGCCACCGATGATTCCATTCACCAGCCAGTTCACGTTGCTGGCGAACATCTGGCCTCTGCCGAACGGTAGGTTATACAAGCCGTAAGCCGTAAACGCACTGCGGCGGATGGCTGAGTCGTTGCCGATGACGGCCTGCTTGTTCCAGGTAGAGAAGTTGCTCGCAGTATTTAAACCATGCTGGTACGCGTAGTTCAGGTTGATGCTGAGACCTTGCGAATACTGCTTTGTAAATTTCGCCTGCACGGCGTTGTAGTGGGTGTCCTGGTCGTCCCCGTAGTAGCTGATGCCCTGGGTCCAGCCACAAGGACCGGCGCATGCGGGAAGTGTGCCGTTGGTGTAACGCTGCAGCAGCGTGGTGTTGGAAGTGCCGCCATTGGCAGAGACTCCTGACTTTACTGTCGGATCGTAGTGCAGCGCCACCCCATTCTGCGTGAAAGAA
>Ga0182015_10004644_pt1 | contig 14674 bp, 14 predicted proteins | sample 712P3MmetaG_FD_120478 | JGI IMG/M metagenome (GOLD analysis project Ga0182015, IMG submission 120478) | Permafrost microbial communities from Stordalen Mire, Sweden - 712P3M metaG | ecosystem: Environmental > Terrestrial > Soil > Wetlands > Permafrost | place: Sweden: Stordalen | collected...
CGCCCTCGCCTTAGGATCAGGCTCCCAGATGCTTCAACCCCTCGCCATCGCCGTCATCGGCGGCCTGCTCATCTCCATGGCCCTGTCCCTCATCGTCACCCCCGCCGTCTACTACTACCTCGCTCGCGAGTGACCAGCACCGCACTCCGCGTGTTCTCCAACGTTCTATAGTTAGAAACGACGCCACATTGGAGCCACTCCCCTGCCCTGCGACGACCTAAGAGACTGGATCAAACTCCTCGACAAACACGGCGAGCTCCGCCATATCCGCGAAGAAGTATCTCCCCTGCTCGAAATCGCCGAGATCACCGACCGAGTCTCAAAATCCAACCGCGGCTCCAGCAAAGCCGGCGGCCCCGCACTCCTCTTCGAAAACGTCAAAGGCCATCCCGGCGCCCGCGTCCTCATGAATCAGTTCGGCAGCGAACGCCGCATGAAGCTCGCCCTCGGCCTCGATCCCAACCGCGGCTCCCTCGACGAAATCGCCAACCGCATCCGCGCACTCCTCGAAATCAAATCCCCCGAAGGTCTTCTCGAAAAACTCAAGATGCTCCCCCAACTCGCCGTCATCGGCAACATCTTCCCCAAAACCATCTCCGCCAAAGACGCCCCCTGCAAAGAAGTCATCCTCCGGGATAACCTTTCCGCCAACTTCTCCCTCGAACAGTTTCCCATCCTCCAGTGCTGGCCACTCGACGGCGGCCGTTTCATCACGCTGCCCTGCGTCATCACCCGCGACCCCCGCACCGGCAAGCGCAACATGGGCATGTACCGCATGCAGGTCTACGACGGCCAAACCACCGGCATGCACTGGCAACGCCAGAAAAACGCCGCCGAGCATCTTCGCGATCGCCTCCGTGCCACCGCTCCCGACGCCACAGCCCGCGTCGCAGCCATGGCCGAAACCGCCGGCGCCACCACCAACCTCGCCATCAGTAACATCGTCGGTGACAAATTAGAAGTAGCCGTAGCCATCGGCACCGATCCCGCCACCACCTTCTCCGCCATCGTCCCCGCGCCGCCCGACGTCGAAGAGTTCCTCATCGCCGGATTTCTCCGCGAAGAACCCGTCGAGCTGGTGAAGTGCGAGACCGTCGACCTCGAAGTCCCCGCCCACGCCGAAATCGTTCTCGAAGGCTACGTCGCCCTTGACGAGCTCCGCCCCGAAGGCCCCTTCGGTGACCACACCGGCTTCTACACCCCCGCCGAGGACTACCCCGTCTTCCACCTCACCTGCATCACGCACCGCCGCGACCCCATCTACTCCGCGACCATAGTCGGCAAGCCGCCCCAGGAAGACGCATGGATGGGCAAAGCCGTCGAGCGCATCTTCCTCCCGCTCTTCCGCCTCACGCTCCCGGAGATCGTCGACATCAATCTGCCCATCGAAGCCGTCTTCCATAACCTCATGATCGTGTCCATTCGCAAAAGCTATGCAGGCCACGCGCGCAAGGTCATGAACGGCATCTGGGCCATGGGCCAGGCCATGTTTACCAAGTGCATCATCGTCGTCGACGAGGACTGCGACGTCCAGAACCTCGCCGAAGTCACCCTCCGCGTCGCCAACAACATCGACCCCGAGCGCGACATCCAGTTCACCCTCGGCCCCATCGACTCCCTCGACCACTCCTCGCGCATGCCCAATTACGGCAGCAAGATGGGCATCGACGCCACCCGAAAATGGCCCGCCGAAGGCTTCCAGCGCCCCTGGCCCCAGGAAATTGTGATGGACACTGCTACAAAATCCCGCATCGATGAGCTTTGGAAGAGGCTGGGCCTTGACTGAAATGCCATTTCGAGATGGCAAATGCCATTGCCAAATGCCATAATCCCGTGCCATCATAAAAGCATGCGGGTCTCCATCGACAAATCCGGCCGAATCGTCGTCCCCAAAACTGTGCGTGACCGCCTCGGGCTGCGGGCTGACTCCAAACTTGAACTCTTCGAAGATCCGGATGGCTTCCAGCTAAAGCCCGTCGACCGCGCCCCACGGCTCGCTCGCCGTCCCAATGGACGCCTCGTATTCACCGGCAGCGCCCCGGCCGATATTGACTGGAACCATCTTGTCCAGGACATGCGCGAAGAGCGGATGAGGAAGATCGGTGGCTGGTGAACGTCTATCTGGACACTAATGTCGTCGTCGCCGACGCCGTTCAGACTCACCTCCACCATGCGGATGCAGCTGGCTTAGTCGAACAGGTTCTTCGCCGTCGCTGGATTCCCGTGATCTCCACGCACGGACTGGCTGAAGTTTTTGCAGTCCTCACGGGAACCCCCTTCCCCAGCCGGCTGTCGCCCGCCGAAGCCTGGCAGATTCTTCAGGAGAATGTGCTCCAGCTGTTCGAAGTGCAGTCGCTCAGCCGCGCCGACTATACGGACGTACTGCGTAAATGCGCGGCACAGGGACTCAGCGGTGGTCCGGTATTCGACGCAATCCATTTGCATGCAGCCAGGAAAGCAAATTGTGCCAGAATTTACACCTTTAACGTCGACGATTTCCGTCGGGTAGCTCCCGACCTGCACGACCGCATCTTCCGTCCCTAGACGGCAGCCGCAGATCCGCCCGATCCTTCAGCAATCACACCCTCACGCGCCGCCCCTCAACTCTACAATCTCCGCCTCGATCCCCGCCTCACTAACGTCAAGCCGACCCACCGTGACCGGCAGCGAAAACCGCCGCGGCCCAGCGCTGCCAGGATTGAAATACAGCACGCCCTTCAGCCACTGGATCGACGGCTTGTGCGAATGGCCGCTAACGACCACCGCAACGCCCGCGCCGCCAGGATCCAGATCCAGCGCAATCCGATCATGCAGCATGTAGATGCTCTTGCCCGCGAGGGTCACCAACTCCGTCGCCGGCAACCGCGCACAAGCCCCGCGCTGATCGATGTTCCCCCGAATCGCCGTCACCGTCGCAATCCGCCGCAGCCGACCCAGAATCGCAGCATCGCCCACATCGCCCGCGTGCAAAATGTGCTCCGACCCAGCCAGCGCCGCATGAGCTTCCTCCCGCAGCAACCCATGCGTGTCGGAAATAACACCAATGCGCATCGCCAACCGGCTCCCGGCTCCCAGCTACCAGCTACCGGCTGCCCCTCACTCCGCCACCCGCAGCTCCACCCTCACCAAATTCCGCACACTCCGCGCAGGTCGCTTATCCTCCGTCACCACCAGCCGAAACGGCCCCGCCTTATCCAGAGGCTTCCCATCCATCCCATCCGCTACCAGCACCATCCCCGGGTGAAACTCCGGATCGATCTCCCCCAGCGCCACCACGCTCTTGTACCCGTCCGACCCCGTCGCCACCACGTAATCCGCCAGCACCTTGCCCATCAGATCCTTCCCGTGCGGCACGCCCAGATGCGCCAGCAAATCCACCAGCGGCACTCCCGAGTACGTCTCATTCGCATTCGTGTGGTGATCGAAAATCGTCACCGTCTGGTGCGGATAATCCTTCAGCGTCGCCGCCGTGAACACCCCGCGCAGCCCGCCCGCCCCCACAATCACCAGCGTATCCGCCCTGGCCGCCGCCGGTTCGCTCGCGCCCTCCGCGTGCGGCTTCTCTACCGTGCTCTCCAGCGGCACCGCACTCGGCTGCATCGGCGCCGCTCCCGGGTTCACCGGCACTCCGCTCGACGACGGAGCCGGCGTCAGCGTCACGGTCAGTGTCTGCGCCTTATCCGCCACCACCAGATCGCCCTTGTTCAGCGAGAATCCCTGCGCCGACACCTGCACCTGATACTTCCCCGCCGGCATCCCCAGCTGCACGCGCCCCTGCTCATCGGTGATCAGCCGGTCTCCCGCCGGACTCCCCGGCGTTACCCGAATCTCCGCCCCCGCCACCGCCGCACCCGAAGCATCCGTCACCACCACCGTCACCGGCGTATACCCTTGCCCCCACGCCACCGGCAGGCACCCCAGTAACACCGCCACACCCAACCACGTAGCCTTCCTCAATCGCAGCCGCCGCATTCTCGTACCTCCCTCGTCTCCAACGTGCCCGATTTTCGCACGATAGGGTCGTCGTCGCTCGCACTCAATCGTAATCCTCTGCAAGATTCCCCTCCTTCCTTTCCCTAACCTGCGATTACACTAAAACTTCAATGCCCCACCTTCAGGACCAGCTCGACGAGATCACCACCCAGACCCGCACCCTGGTCCAGCCAGACCGCCTCGCCGTCGGTGAGCGCGCCATCGAAGAGCTCTTCCGCTCCGGCATCGAAGATCGCCTGCTCCCCATCGGCGCCGCCGCACCCGGCTTCTCCCTGCCCGACTTCTCCGGTAACATCGTGCGCTCCTCCGACCTCCTCGCCCTCGGCCCCCTCGTCATCAATTTCTTCCGCGGCCGCTGGTGCCCCTACTGCGTCACCGAGCTCGAAGCCTGGCGCGACCTCTACCCCGCACTCCGCGAACGCGGCGCCCTCGTCATCGGCATCTCTCCCCAGAACCAGCGCCAGAGCGACTTCACCGCCGCCCAGCACGCCATCCCCTTCCCGCTCCTCATCGACGCCGGCTGCGCCGTCGCCGAGCGCTACGGCATCGCCTGGACAATCCCCGACTATCTCCGCCGCTACTACCGCGGCATCCTTCTCAACATCCCCTATGTCAACGGCGACGAAACCTGGAAGCTGCCCCTGCCCGCTACCTTCGTCCTCTCCCAGGAAGGCAAAATCCTCTACTCCGAAGCCCACGCCGACTTCCGCGTCCGCCCCGAACCCGAAGAAGTTCTCCGCAGCATCGTTGGCGTCCCCGGCGAACGCGGCGTTCGCTCCCTGGGCTGATCCGCAGCCCAGCTTAGACTAGAGACAGTCCCTCTGGCGATGGCGCTCGATTTGAAGCAGGAGGAAGTATTCGAGGAATTTTGATAAAGAAGAAAATTACTGTTCACGAGGTTTGTGACGCCAAACTTAGCTTTTACCAACATCTGGCGAACCGAATTCTGAAAGCCGCCTGGAGAGGGATCGGTCAGAGACCCATGATCGATGCGCGTTGCTCGTCATTAAGCAGCGGGGACGTGTTCACGGCCTGATCGAGAACCGCCAGCAGGAGATGACTACAGGCTGAAATCAACGTACCGAGAACGAAGCACCAAAGCCACGCGAACCCCACACAAACCATGACGAGAACCAGCCATTCGAGCCTGCGAACAGAATCGGCCATCGCCTCGCTCGGAGTCAAAAGAAACACCATCGCTATACCCACAACGGCTACTCCTATCGCGGCGACCCAGCCGATGGTTTTGACGATCTTGCCGAGCCCTCTAACGAACCGCGCAACGCGATAGGCGTCCACGTAGCGATTCAGCAGGAGGGGAGCCCAGTTGTTGGCGCGAATCGCTTGAAACGTGGGTTCAGGCCGGGTTTGAGTTAACTCCTCGAACATCGACGGTTCTCCTTGCCGCGACCCACCAGAATTTCACGATGAGGGGCCGCTTCGAAACGAGGCCGAGGGGAGCGAAGCTCTCTACAAAGCCCTTCGCCCCAATAGCGACGCCGCGCTTTGCCACCATCAGCCGCGTCTGTGCGGCGCTCGGCGTGCGGTTGGCGGCCCAGCCTCTGCCTGCCGGTAAAGCAGCCAGTTGATAGCAGTGTTCGGAGGTGACAATAGGCCGCCGTTGTTTTAGATTATAGCGGTTCTGGGGCGCGAAGTGTGTATGGCGCGCATCGTCATGGGCGCTGCCAGCCTGGAGTATGTGATAACATCTTTTATCTCAGGCTGGGGCGAGCCGATATGAGTTCAAGAAGCAACGTAAGCCAAAAACTGTGGCAGGCAATTGATACGCTGGCGACCGGCGAGGGAGTGCTTCAAGAGCGTCTATCAAGCGCAGCGCTCAGTCTCATAGGCGTTTACCTTCCACCGGAGGGCGATTTGCCGAAGAAATATCAAGAGGAGTTTAAATCGATTATTCAGGATCTGGTCCGGGAAACTGCAAAGGGTAACGAAGGGAAGATTCAAGCCACGACCCGCATAATGAGCGATCAGGAAGCCGAAGGGATCGCAAAACGGGTTCTAAATCTGTATATACAACTCAAAGGCGGAATATGAAGGTCGGCCATACGCTGCCTGGGCTGAGAGGGGATTCTAAGTGAGACTTTCCATTGAAGAACTTCTCTACGATCCTTGCGAAGGTCTCAACGACGATCCAGCACCGCCCAGTCACGTCCATGAATGTTATGAAATCCTAGCAGGTCCGATGGTTAATCTTCCAATTCAAATCCAATGGAACAACGAGAGAATTGCCAAAGCCAACGAGAGAATAGTCAAAGCCAATAAGAGTATGGTTCAGGCCAATAGGGTAATCCTTGAAGCGAATAAGAGAATAACTGAGGCGAACAAGAGGATCGCTCAAGCGAAAGCTTACCTTAGCGCTGCAATCGAGCAGTGCAAAGCTACATACGGCGAAGACGACACTGCCATTGCTCTTGAGGCTCTTGTGGAAACGGTGGGTGTCTCACCAATGACCCGCCGACAAAGCCTGGTGCCCCAGCCCTTCGCAGTTTTATCGGCGGCGAGTGCGGCCTTCGCTCCCGGGGCTGATCCGCAGCCCAGCTTAGAATAGAGACCGCGCCACCCCACCACTCCGGCGGTCGTGTAAATGTGAACGTCCCATCCCTGCTTCGATTCCTCCGGCAGCAAGTTCTCTACATCGCCATCGCCGCCGTCACCTGCGCCATTTTCTGGGCTATCGGAATACAGATCAATCCTGCGACGGCCCTGGTCTACTCGCTCGGCATCGGCAATCTCCTCCCACCCGCCACAAGCCGCCTTCAGTTCCTGCATGCGAAAAGGCCATTTCCCTGGAACTTCCTCATCCTCCTCCCCATCGTGGCTGTACTCGCGGTTCCTGTTTACGTCATTACTTCCGTCGTTGTCTGGTGGATCGCTCCACCGTCTCCGCAGACACTTTCCCACCTCCTCAGAACCGGATGGAAGTTTCCCTTCCTGGTCATCTTTGTTTTTGCGATCGTCTCCTTTCTCTACCGCAACACGAAAGACCGGCTGGACCGCCGTGCCATCGAGCTCCAGCAAACCGTCGAACGCGGCACCGCCCGCCTTGAATTACAGGAGCAGGAACTCGAGCGTGCCCGCGACATTCAGCGCTCGCTGCTTCCCAAACAGATTCCCCAGATTCCGGGTTTCGAGGTCGCCGGAGCCTGGCGCCCCGCCAGCGCCGTCAGCGGAGACTACTACGATGTGCTCCGCTTCGGCGATCGCCGGCTGGGAATCTGCATCGCCGATGTGGTCGGTAAAGGCGTATCCGCCGCGCTCCTGATGGCCAATGTGCAGGCCGCCGTCCGCGCCTTTGCCAGCGACGCGGAGAGCCCCGCCCAGGTCTGCGGCAAAGTCAATCGCCTCCTCTGCGAAAACATTGCCACCGGAAAATTCGTGACCTTTCTCTACGGAATCCTCGATGCGGAAACGCGCACCTTCCGCTTCAGCAACGCCGGCCACCTGTACCCCATCCTCGTTTCCGCCGCCACAGTTTCCAATGCCCCGGGTTCCGCTTCCTCGGTCCGGACGCTCGAACAGGGCGGCGCGGTCCTTGGTGTGTTTCCCTCAGCGGCCTACGAGGACACGACCATCGAGTTACGCCCAGGCGACCGCCTGCTTCTCTTCACCGACGGCATTACCGAAGCCACCGACGCCAACGGCCTCGAATTCGAGGAAACCGGAATCGCAGCCTTCGCGCAGGCCAACGCCGCACTCTCCGCAGCCGACCTGGATGACCGCCTCCTCGCCCACGTCACCGCATTTTGCGGCGCCAACTTCCACGACGACGCCACCCTCCTCGTCATCGCCGCGAATTAGGCGCTGGGTGCTGGATCCCCGATCTCTCGTTGGAAATGAAGCCCGTTCAACGACAGACCGGACAGTCTCTTGATCTGAGCACCGCTGGCGACATGGGGTGCTCCGTGTACAAGCACGGAGTTTCCCTTTTTTCGCGCTTCAGCAACTCGTTTGCCCGGCGGGGCGGCGGACAGGTGAATCCGCCGCCTTGCCGGTGAGTTTGGTTCGGTTCAGAGCAAGCTGCTGAAGGGAGTGCTTACCGTAATGCGCGTTGCCGAGATCGTTCCCGTGAGCGTCACGGCGACGCTCCCATCAGTGTTGTGGGCGGTGAGTGTGAAGGTTCCGGAATAGGACTTGCCGTCGTGGCTCAGCTCGATCTTTTCGATGATCTGCGCACCTCCCGTGGGATTGCCGATGCCGCTCGGCGCGTTGGAGGTGTCATCGCCCAGCCAGGGAATGTGGTTGAGGTAGTAGTGGCGGGGGCCCGTCTGCTCCCAGACACCCATGCAATAGTTGCCGTCCTGTGGGGGGCGTGCGGACTCCATGATTTCGGTGCCGTCGCTGTGCCAGACGACCATAGAGTTGTCGAACACGGCTCCCGGAGAGGGAATCGCCACTCCGTCCTGGGTTTGAGCTGTGAAGATGGCATGCCACATGCCGACGATGGACGGTTCGTGATCACCCCAGTCGTCGAGGGCCGCAGTTACGAGCCGGGGGCTGGCCGCTCCGAGTTCCGGCCGCCAAGCTGAAGGCTTGATCGGTTTGTTGGGCAGACCGCACTGCGCCAAAGCAGCGGGAGCCATGGAGAAGACAAGCGCCACTGCGCCTATCCCTGAGATCCAATTCCAGATTCGCAGCTTCATTGATATTTTCCTCCTCGGCAGATGTCCGATTGAGGAGGAAGCTAACCGCGACGGGCCCACGCGAGGCAATGAAGAGGGGATAAAGACTGAGGTGAAGTTTTGGTGAACCGCTAAACCCTTTGCAACAGTATCTTTTCCCTGATACACCATGGGTACTTGCCCAAGCGGAGGCGCTGTGCCCAGCTCCAAGGTCGGTCCCGTGCCCAGTCCGGAAGTCAATCCCGCATCCAGCCGGGGGCCAGGAGCGGTGTACGAGTTCGGCGATTTTCGGCTGGATTGCGGGCGCTTCGAGCTGCTGCACAAGAGCCGGCCGCTGCGCGTAGAGCGCAAGCCGCTCGAGCTGCTCATCCTGCTGGTTTCCTACCCGGGCCGGCTGGTCACCAGGACCGAGATTGCCGAACGCCTGTGGTCGAGCGAAGTGTTCGTCGACACCGAGCACGGAATCAATACGGCGATTCGGAAGCTGCGGCATCTTCTGCACGACGATCCGGACGATCCCCATTTCATCCAGACGGTGACCGGGATGGGCTATCGGTTCATCGCGCCGGTTGCACCGGTTGCGCCGCCTGCGCAAGCCGAAGCTGCACCCGAACCGGCTGGGTCCTCCCCTCCCCGTTCGCGCAGAAAGCTGCTCGCCTGGTCGGTCGCCGCGGCGGCGTTTATCGCGCTTGCATTCGCCGGCCTTGCCCTCTATCGATCGCGCCACCGTCCGCCGGAGGTTCGGTTCACACAGCTCACGGATTTCACGGATTCGGCCGTGGCGCCAGCCCTGTCTCCAGATGGACGCATGGTGGCATTTATCCGCGGCGGCGACCCCTTTCTCACCTCCGACCAGATTTACGTCAAGATGCTGCCAAACGGAGAAGCCAGACGCCTGACCGACGACAGCCGGGAGAAGTACGGGCTGGCATTCTCGCCGGATGGGTCGGAGATTGCGTACACGATACTGGACGCTTCCGGATTTTCGACCTACGAGGTCTCGGTTCTGGGAGGCGAGCCTCATCTGCTGTTAAGCAACGCAGCGGGATTGGTGTGGCTGAACCCGCAGCAGCTTCTTTTTTCGGAGATAAAGTCCGGAATCCATATGGGAGTGGTTACGGCAACGGCAACCCGTGCGGGCCTGCGTGAAATTTATTTTCCTGACCACCAACGGGGCATGGCGCACTACTCGTATCCATCACCGGATCGCCGCTGGGCGCTGGTCGTGGAGATGATCGGGGAGGGCTGGATACCGTGCCAGCTGATTTCTCTGGATGGCGAGCGGGCGGCGAGATCGGTTGGGCCGGCCGGTGCGTGCGGCTCCGCGGGGTGGTCGACCGACGGTACGTGGATGTATTTCACCGCCTGGGTGGACGGGCGCAGCCACTTGTGGCGGCAGCGTTTTCCGGACGGAGCGCCGGAGCAGCTCACCTTTGGGCCAACGGAAGAGGAAGGCGTTGCGGTGGAACCAACCGGGCGGGCGCTGATCACGTCGGTCGGGGTGCATGAGAGCGCTGTGTGGATTCACGACGGGGCCGGCGAGCGACCACTTTCTTCAGAGGGTGAAGTGGTGGGCGGCCCTTCTTTCAGCCCCGACAACAGCATCATCTATTATCTGCTGTGGCGCAGGGAGGGTTCGGACGCGGAGCTGTGGCGCACGGTAGTGGAGTCTGGGAAAAGCGAGGCGGTGTTCCCGGGAATTTCAATGCTCGCCTACGACGTATCGGCGGATGGCAAAGAGGTGGTGTACGCAACCGCCGCGCCGGGCGGAACATCCCAGTTGTGGCTCGCGTCTGTGGACCGAAGCGTATCTGCAGCCAAAGTGGGTAATCCCGGCGGAAGGTGGCCGCATTTTGGGCCGCGCGGACGAATCCTGTTCGAAGTGACGGAGGGAAACGCGAACTATCTGGAGCAGATGAATCCGGATGGCTCGAACCTCTCGAAGGTGGTTCCATATCCCATCGCTGAGTTTGATGGCGTTTCGCCGGGACGGCAGTGGATCATGCTGACGGTTCCGAGGACACCGGAAAGGGACTTTCCCGCGGTGATGGCGGTTCCCATGGACGGCGGGCCCGCGCTGCACATGTGCGCCAGCTACTGCCTACCGCGATGGTCGACCGACGGCAGGTTTCTGTTCATCCCCGTGGAAGATGCCTCGCAGACCAGCCCAGGACGGAGTTTGGCGATTCCCCTCGGTCCAAACGAGAGCTTGCCGGATCTTCCGCCGGGAGGGATTGCGCCGATGGCCGAGCCGAGCGCGGTACCGGGCGCTCAATCAGTAGGACGCGGAGATCTCACGCCCGGCAAGGACCCCGAGCACTACGCCTGGGTCAACACCACCGTCCACCGGAACCTGTACCGCATTTCGCTCCCCTGAGAGCGAAACCAACGCCCTCCGTTGTGCGCCGAGCAACGCTATCGCACTTCACTGATAACAAGCAACTCAACCCAGTACCGATAAACGGGCCAGCCCGTGTCCGGTAATTTCCGTGTTTGTTGCCGATACGGAAGTAACAAGCCCCGGTGCACGATTCAGGATAAGCACTCCGTTCGTGGATTACCGATCTCTGTCCCGCCCTAATGCGACCGCTGCCGATGCGCGTTAAATGACAGCTGGATGTATCCCGCCCGGTAAATCCCCACCAAAGGCTGCGTAGGATCGCCCGTTCCCCACTCATAGTGGTGCGGCTGGAATAGATTCTGCCCCACCGCCTCGAACAGAAATCCATGACCAAAGGCCTTCGCCGCGCGAAGATCCATCGTCTCGTAGGCCTTCACCTTCTGAGCCGGCAGATCGCTGGCGTAGCGAAACATCTGGTCGAACTGGAATCCCGCGGGCAAATCGATCTTCGACTGCAATGAAACAATATGCCTCGGCGTCGATCCCTCATACGTCGGCACCGACCCCGTCGAGCTGATGTTCGACGTCGGACCATTGGCGCTGAATGTCGAGCTCACGAACGAATAGCTGCTGTTCAGCTGCCACCAGCGGGCGATCGCTACCTTCGGCGCAAATTCAAACCCCGTAGTATGCCCAGCGATCTGGTTCTCGTAAAGAATCGTGATGTAAGTATTGCCGCCCGAAGATGAAACCGCGGGCGCGCTGAAACTCTGCAGCTTGCTGTACTGGTTCCAGAATGGCGACAAGTCGAAGTAGAACCGATCGCTCGCCAGCAGCCGATATCCCGCCTCGTACCCGATCACATCTTCAGACTTGAAATTCTTATTGCCCAGAACCTGGATGTACGTGCTCGGCCCCTCGGGTCCCTGCAGGAAGAACTTCTCCTCAAGATCCGACGGCGTGGTAATCGCCCGCGTAATCCCGCCCCACACCGACTGGTGCTCTCCGGCAGTCCACAGCAGACGCACCGAGGGCTGTACATCGAATCCGTTGAAGTTGTTTTCCTGCAGCTTCGCTCCCCCGGTCACGGAGACCTGCGCGCCCAGCCGAACCTCATCCTGAACAAAACCCGTGTGCACGTGATCGGTCCCGCTCTGTGGCGCCAGCAGATTGGCGCCGGGAATAGCGGCAATCGTGGTGTAAGGACTCCATCGCAGCCCACCCCCATAGGAAAACTGCTGATGGCCCGGAATGTTGAAGTGGTGGATGAAATCGATATCGATCGTGTTCCTCGTCTCCCCAAAAAACACCGAGTCGGTCCGCAGCGTGCGGTCGAAATACGCCTGCACATAGAATCCCGCGCTGTCGCTCAACTGCCTCTCCCAGCGCACATTCACGTCCCCGCCCGAAGTTTCGTCATAGAGAGGCGTTGTCCCAACAATGCGCGGAGAATCTCCCCGGTACGCGTCTCCCTCCGCCTGAAAATTGTCCCGCCCATTGCCATAATCCGCCCGAAACCCCACCCGCTCCTGATGCCACGCATCCTCGTTGATGCCGTCAGTGTGGTACTCGTGCGCGCGCTCGAAGCCGCGGCCGAACACGCGAAAACTAAGCTGCCTCCCCGTCGTCGCCCCAACCTGCAGATCGTCGATGGTCTGGTCCTGCCCGCCCACCAGTCCGTTCGCCATCACCCCCTGCGTCTCGCTGGCCTTTTTCGTGATGATGTTGATCACCCCGTTGCCCGCATTCGGACCCCATATCGTTCCCCCCGGTCCCCGAATTACCTCGATCCGGTCGATATCTTCGAGCGGCATGTCCTGCACATCCCAATAAACCCCCGCAAACAGCGGCGTATACACGTTCCGCCCATCGATCAGCACCAGCACCGATTTTGAGAAGTTGTTCTCGAGGCCCCGGATCCCAACTGCCCACGAGTCCGAGTCCATCCGCCCCACTTCCACCCCCGGCGCCAGCCTCAGCGCGTCCGCGATCGTCGTAGCCCCCGAACGAAGAATGTCGTCGCTCGTTATCACGTACACCGCTGCCGGCGTCTGCAGCAATTGGCTGGGAACTTTGCTGTACGTCACCACCTCAACCTTGCCCAGTTCCTCGAGAGAAAGATCCTTCAGCCGTTTCGCCGAACTCCCAGTCTGACTCGCAGTCTGACTCGAAGCCTGAGCTCCAGAGGCGACGTCTCCGCTCTGACCCCACGCCCCGACAGCTGCCAGCAACACTGCCGCCAGAGCGGCGCACAAAACCCACCTCCGCCGCGGCAGCTCGCCAGCGTCCGAATCGTCGAGGACGGTGAACGAGCCGCGACACTTCGCGAAGCCCAGCCCGATCCGCAGCCGGGTGAAGGCGCATCCATTACGCAAACGCAAAGGCTGCTGTGCCGCAGTTCGTGCAGTCGTCATGGACTGAACGCAAAGACTCCTCAGGGTTGGAATGGACGCTTGGATGCTCAGACAACCCCAACTCGTTGTCCGCAAAAGGCCTGGTCTTATCGGATCGGATACCCCCATCCGGCCGGCATGAACATTGATCTCAGCTCACTAGCCTCCAGGGAACCACACGCCCGCCAATCCCGTATCCATATTCCAGCCCCCACATCGGGGCGCGAAAACTCAACAGGAGCCGCTCCTCGTATGCAGACCGTCGAACGCGTCATCATCACCGCCAGCCCGGCAGCCATCTGGCAGGTCCTCACCGACGTCGAACGCTGGCCCACCTGGACCCCCACCGTGCTCGATGTCCAGCCCCTCGCCCCCAATGGCCACGGCCTCAAAGTCGGAGCCCGCTATCGCGTCACCCAGCCCAAACTCCGCCCCGCCGTCTACAAAGTCACTGAATGCGCGCCCCACCAGGCCTTCACCTGGATCCAGAAAGCCCCCGGCGCCACCATGATCGCCGACCACCGCCTCAGTCCCTTCAGCTCCGGTACCGAAGTCGAGCTCTCCTTCTCCACCGAAGGCCTCCTCGGCTCCATCCTTGGCGGCATGTACTCCAAACGAATCGCCGACTACATCCGCACCGAAGCCCGCAGCCTCAAGCAGCACTGCGAATCCCGGGAAGTCGCCAAAACAAGAGTCAGCTGAATAAGAAACATAGCCGATTTTGAGACATGGGATTCCACCTCACTTCAGCCCCTCAGGCTTTTATCACTTTCCCAACCACAAACGCCGGGTGCCCCATGTCTCGATTTTGAGACATGGGATCCCACCTTACTTCAACCTCTCGGGCTTTTATCACCATCCCAACCACAAACGCCGGGCGCCCCATGTCTCGATTTTGAGACATGGGATTCCACCTCACTTCACCCTCTCGGGCTTTTATCACCATCCCAACCATAAACGCCGGGTGCCCCATGTCTCGATCTTGAGACATGGGATTCCACCTCACTTCAACCTCTCGGGCATTTATCACCATCCCAACCACAAACGCCGGGTGCCCCATGTCTCGATTTTGAGACATGGGATTCCACCTCACTTCACCCCCTCACGCCCGCCACCTCTAAGGAGTACCAGCAACAGGCCGCAGCTTCTTCACCGTCGCATCCAGATCCTTCTGAATCCCGTCCAGCGTATCCTGCGCCGCGCGCAGCTGCCCCTCCGCCTCCTGCAAGCTTGTGTCCAACCCCTCTTCCTTGCTCTTCAGACCAGCCAGGCCGGCCCGCAAATGATCGATCTCCTGGGAAATCGCCGCC